>Ga0209598_10000391_pt1 | contig 35144 bp, 39 predicted proteins | sample M_140807_EF_Meta_FD_187317 | JGI IMG/M metagenome (GOLD analysis project Ga0209598, IMG submission 187317) | Freshwater microbial communities from Lake Montjoie, Canada to study carbon cycling - M_140807_EF_MetaG (SPAdes) (version 2) | ecosystem: Environmental > Aquatic > Freshwater > Lake...
CCTTCGAGATCACTCCTGCTCTAGTAGATGCAGCGGTTTCAGTAGGTGTCACCGGTACCCTAACTGGATACACAACTGTAGAGAAGCTAAGTGCTGAGCTAACCGTAAAGCCGGGAACCATCCGCTTTACCACTAAGCCAAGCATCTCCGGCCAGGCTCTAGTTGGCAAAACTCTAGAGGTTGACCCAGGTTCATTGTCAATCGACGCTGAAGTGACCTATGTATGGTCACGCAACGGCGAAGAGATTGACAACACCGAAGCTACCTACGAACTGACCGCTGAAGATTACCTAAAGAGAATCTCAGTCAAGGTTGTAGCTGTTGCTGAAGGTTACAACGAGGCATTCGCTACTGTGAAGACCCTCGCTGTGAAGGCTGGTACCCTCGTAGACGTACCTACCCCAGTAATCTCTGGTGACGCTGTCGTAGGCGAGACCCTAACCGTCGATCTAGGCGGAGACTACCCAGAAGGCACAACCTTCAAGTACGTCTGGTCACGTGACTACAAGGTCATCGCAGGTGCTACCGAAGAGCTAACCCTAACCAAGAGGGACCTAGGTAAGACAATCCGCGTACGCGTGAATGCCACCATCCCTGGTTACAAGTCCACCAGCGTCCTAGCTGAGGGAGTTGCAGTGGTTGCTGCTGAATAGCACACCCTAACTAAGTGAAGGACCCCCAGAAATGGGGGTCCTTTTCTTTTAGGAGCAATATTGACGAATTTTGTTGCAAAACCGCAATAAACCCCTATAAGATAGAGGTTTGCTCCCCAACACCTCGTAAGCATATTTCGGCTGCGCTATTTTGCACGCATATTTTGGCGGCAATTGTTAGGGTGCCAAATCCCATAGACCGTTTCAAACTAGTCAACCGCCTTTGAAGGGATATCTCTTGGCCACCAAGAAGAACAACAAAAACATCCGTTCCGCACAACGTCTATCGTTCGCTAAAACCCGCGAACCAATCGATCTACCTAACCTGCTAACACTGCAGACCGAAAGCTTTGAATGGCTTGTTGGTGCAGATGCTTGGCGCAAGAAGGTTGGCCCAGATGCTAAGACCGGTCTAGACGAGGTCTTTGAAGAACTAAGCCCTATCGAAGACAACCCAAACAACCCTGCAGAAGCAAAGATGGGCCTTGAGTTCAAGGAACCAGCTCTCGATGCACCTAACTTCACTCCAGACGAGTGCAAGGTCAAGGGTAAGACTTACGCTCGCCCGCTATACATCAAGGCAGAGTTCACCAACTACAAGACTGGTGAAATCAAGAGCCAGACCGTTTTCATGGGTGAATTCCCAATCATGACTAACGAAGGTACCTTCATCGTTAATGGAACTGAGCGTGTAGTTGTTTCTCAGTTGGTTAGATCTCCTGGTGTTTACTTCTCTGTTTCAACTAACACCACCGGTAACTTGGACGTTCGTAACAACAAGGCTCAGATCATCCCATCTCGTGGTTCTTACCTAGAGTTCCTAACCGAGTGGGTTAAGGATGACCGTAAGTCTGTTTCACGTTTCGGTAAGCCAATCCTTCAGGTTCAGGTTGACCGCAAGACTAAGGTCTCTGCAACTATATTCCTAAAGGCTTTGGGTATGACTCGCGATGACATCATTGCTGCATTTGCTGATGTCAAGGACGCAGTTACCTCAACACCTGGTTGGGAAATTGACGTTGATCTAATCAACAACACTCTTGACTACGACGAGTCACGTGCATTTACAACTCCTGTTATCACTAAGGAAGATGCACTGAAGGAAATGTATCGCAAGGTTCGTGGCGAATCAGGTAACGCTGATGCTGCTGAAGCTTGGTTGAAGAGCGTTTACTTCGACAAGAAGAGATACAACCTTGCGCGCGTTGGTCGTCACAAGCTGAACCGCAAGCTTGGTATCACTGTCGACGACAACACCACAGTTCTAACTCCAGAAGACATTGTTGCAACCATGAAGTACTTGTTGGTATTCGACTTGGCTCTGAAGAACAAGGCAGATATCACCAGCAACATGACATTCGGTCTAAAGATGTCTGGCAAAAAGGTTGACGTCAAGATTGCATCTGACGACATCGACGACTTCCAGAACCGTCGTATTCGCCCAGTTGGTGAATTGATCCAGAACCAGGTTCGTATTGGTCTAAGCCGTATGGAACGTGTTGTTCGTGAGCGTATGTCTACTCAGGACGTTGAGGCTATTACTCCTCAGACCCTGATCAACCTACGTCCAGTTGTTTCAGCTATCAAGGAATTCTTTGGTGCTAGCCAGCTGTCACAGTTCATGGACCAGAACAACCCGCTTGCAGGTCTTGCTCACAAGCGTCGCCTATCAGCGCTTGGCCCTGGTGGTATCGCACGTGAACGTGCCCAAATGGAGGTTCGTGACGTTCACCCATCCCACTACGGTCGTATGTGTCCAGTGGAGACCCCAGAAGGTCCAAACATTGGTCTTATCGGTTCCCTAACTGCATACGCACGTATCAACACTTTCGGTTTCATTGAGACTCCATACAACAAGGTTGTAAATGGCAAGGTTTCAGGCAAGATCGAGTATCTAGATGCTGCTAGCGAAGATGGCAAGGTTATCGGTGGTGCAGATGTTCCACTGAACGCTGACAACACATTCGCAAACAAGAAGGTATTCGCTCGTTACAAGGGTGACGTTGTTGAAGTTGACAACGACACTGTTGATTACATCGACATCTCACCTCGTCAGCTTGCATCTGTTTCAACATCTTTGATTCCATTCCTAGAGCACGACGACTCAAGCCGTGCTTTGATGGGTGCGAACATGCAGCGTCAGGCTGTTCCACTACTGCGTAGCGAAGCTCCACTTGTCGGTACTGGTATGGAGCGCGCAGCTGCTATGGACTCACACGCTGTTGTGCTTTCACGTGCAGCCGGTGTTGTTGAAGAAGTAGACGCAGATCACATTGTGGTTAGAGGCGATGACAACAAGCAGGAGAAGTACTTCCTACGTAAGTTTGAACGTTCAAACCAGGGGACTGCAATTAACCAGCGCGCAATCGTTTCTGTTGGTCAGAAAATCGAAGCAGGAGAAGCTCTTGCTGATGGTCCTTCAACTGATCAGGGTGAACTTGCTCTTGGTAAGAACCTTTTAGTTGCATTCATGCCTTGGGAAGGTCACAACTTCGAAGACGCGATCATCATCAGCCAGGCTTTGGTGAAGGAAGACACTTTGTCTTCTATCCACATCGAAGCTCACGAGGTTGAGGCGAGAGACACCAAGCTAGGTAAGGAAGAGATCACTGCAGATCTTCCTAACGTATCTATGGAAGCACTTGCTCAGCTAGACGAGCGTGGAATCATCCGCATCGGTGCTGAAGTTCGCCCAGGAGATATCTTGGTTGGAAAGGTAACACCTAAGGGTGAGACCGAGCTTTCAGCTGAAGAGCGTTTGCTAAGAGCTATCTTCAACGAGAAGAGCCGCGAAGTTCGCGACACTTCTTTGAAGGTGCCTCACGGTGAAGCTGGAACTGTTATCGATGTGAAGGTCTTCGACATTGAAGAAGACGAAATGGCTGCTGGTGTGAACCAGAGAGTTGTTGTTCACATTGCACAGAAGCGTAAGATCACCGAAGGTGACAAGCTTGCTGGTCGTCACGGTAACAAAGGTGTTATTTCTAAGATCCTTCCTATCGAAGACATGCCTTTCCTTGAAGATGGAACTCCGGTTGACATCATCTTGAACCCACTAGGTATCCCAGGTCGTATGAACTTCGGTCAGGTACTTGAGACTCACCTAGGTTGGATTGCTAAGCAGGGTTGGCAGATCAAGGAAGGCGCTAAGTGGGCTCAGCACCTAGCCGAGGAACTGCACTCAGCAGCTCCAGGCACCAAGGTTGCAACACCTATCTTCGATGGCGCTCACAAGGACGACATCATCGGTCTGTTGGATTCAACACTTCCAAACCGTGATGGACAGAAGCTTGTTGACAAGTCAGGTAAGGCAAGATTGTTCGATGGCCGCTCAGGTGAGCCATTCCCAATGCCTATCTCAGTTGGATACATGTATGTCTTGAAGCTTCACCACTTGGTGGACGACAAGATCCACGCACGTTCGACAGGTCCTTACTCAATGATTACTCAGCAGCCATTGGGTGGTAAGGCTCAGTTCGGTGGTCAGAGATTCGGTGAGATGGAAGTTTGGGCTCTGCAGGCATACGGTGCTGCACACACCCTTCAGGAGCTTCTAACCATCAAGTCAGATGACATCAACGGTCGTATCAAGACCTATGAAGCCATCGTCAAGGGTGAAAACATCCAGGCTCCTGGTATTCCAGAGTCATTCCGAGTTCTTGCTAAGGAAATGCAGTCACTTGCTCTAAACGTTGAAGTTCTAAACGCAGAAGGCACGATTGTTACCTTGAAGGATGACGAATACGAGCGCGACATGGCCACAGAGCAACTTGATGGCATCAACCTATCCCGTAACGAATCATTGTCTAACGACTCTGACGAGCCACTTTACTTCTAAGCGAACATCTAAGAGAACAGAGAAAAACACATGGACGTCGAAACATTTAGCTCCCTGCGAATTGGCCTTGCAACTTCAGATGACATTCGCTCATGGTCAAGTGGTGAGGTTAAGAAGCCTGAGACCATCAACTACCGCACCCTAAAGCCAGAAAAGGACGGCCTTTTCTGCGAGAAGATCTTCGGTCCTACCAAGGACTGGGAATGTTCTTGTGGAAAGTACAAGCGCGTTCGTTTCAAGGACATCGTTTGTGAGCGCTGTGGTGTTCAGGTAACCAAGTCTTCAGTTCGTCGTGAGCGCATGGGTCACATCGAACTTGCAGCTCCGGTTACCCACATCTGGTACTTCAAGGGTGTTCCTAGCCGTTTGGGTTACCTACTAAACATGGCTCCTAAGGACCTTGAAAAGATCATTTACTTTGCTGCCTACCGCGTCATGGAAATTGACCAGGAAGCTAAGGATCTTGACTGGGCTCTAATCAAGGATGACTACACCCAGCGTGTAAAGCAGACTCTTGACTCTCGTTTCGAAGAGATGATGGATGTTGCTAAGGATGACTATGACTTCCTAGTTGAAGCAGGTCTTGCTTTACAGACTTCAGTGAAGATCTGGGAAGCTCCAGTTTGGGTTGACGCTCAGTTCGTAAAGAGCATCGAGCAGATGATCAAGCTTGAGCTTGATGACCCTAAGGGTTACCTTGACAAGCCTTTCACCCTGGAAGCAGGAGAAGGTAAGGATGGAGTTGCTCGCGAGGCAGCTGCACAGAAGATCGTAAACACCAAGATCAACGACTTCCGTAAGAAGACCGAAAAGATCGTTCGTGAATACGCTCGTCTAGAGCGTCCTAACTCATTGCAGAAGGAGCACTTGGCTTGGCGCCAGTTCCTAGTTGCTGAAGAAGGCGATCTAATCCAGAACGACGTTCTATTCGATTACTTCGACTACTACTACGGTGACTACGTAATCACTGAAATTGGTGCTCTTGCAGTTCAGCAGGTTCTTGCAAAGTTTGACCTTGCAGAAGCAGCTGAATCACTGAAGAAGGAAATTGCTGACAACAAGGGATCAAAGCAGACTCAGGCTATTAAGCGTCTGAAGGTTGTTTCATCATTCCTACAGTCATCAACTCCAACTACTTCAATGGTTCTTGATGTTCTTCCAGTTCTTCCACCGGAGATTCGTCCGATGGTTCAGCTTGATGGTGGACGTTTTGCTACCTCTGACCTAAACGACCTTTACCGTCGTGTGATCAACCGTAACAACCGTCTAAAGCGTTTCATTGATCTAGGTGCTGTTCCTAAGACCATCTTGAACAACGAAAAGCGCATGCTTCAGGAAGCTGTTGACGCACTATTCGACAACGGTCGTCGTGGACGTCCAGTTACCGGTACTGGTAACCGCCCACTGAAGTCACTTTCTGACCTACTAAAGGGTAAGCAGGGACGTTTCCGTCAGAACCTTCTGGGTAAGCGTGTTGACTACTCAGGTCGTTCAGTAATCGTTGTTGGTCCTCAGCTGAAGATGCACCAGTGTGGTCTTCCTAAGTTGATGGCTCTCGAGTTGTTCAAGCCTTTCGTTATGAAGCGTCTAGTTGATCTGGGTATTGCTCAGAACATCAAGAGCGCTAAGCGTATGGTTGAGCGCAGCCGTTCACAGGTTTGGGATGTTCTAGAAGAAGTTATTCGTGAGCGTCCAGTACTACTAAACCGTGCTCCTACTCTTCACCGTCTAGGTATCCAGGCGTTTGAGCCACTACTGGTTGAAGGTAAGGCTATCCAGCTGCACCCACTAGTTTGTGCTGCTTTCAACGCTGACTTCGATGGTGACCAGATGGCTGTTCACTTGCCGCTATCTGTTGAAGCTCAGGCTGAAGCTCGTTTGCTAATGCTTGCATCTAACAACATCTTGAAGCCTTCAGATGGTAAACCAGTTGCTACTCCTTCGCAGGATATGATCATTGGTCTTTACTACATGACCACCGTCAAGGAAGGTGGACTAGGAGAGGGTCGCGTATTCGGATCTCTTGCTGAAGCTCAGCTTGCTTACGATGCTCACACTCTAGATGTTCAGTCACTTGTAAAGATCCGTCTAAACGGTGAAATCAAGGAGACCACTCTTGGTCGTACCCTCTTCGCTCAGACACTTCCAGAAGGATTTGTTTGGAAGGAAGAGAAGGTCGGTAAGAAGCAGATCAGCCAGATCCTAACTGAGATGGTTGAGCTAACTGAGCGCGTAGAAGTTGCTCAGGCTCTTGACCGCATCAAGGACGCTGGTTTCTACTGGGCTACACGTTCAGGTGTTTCAATGGCTATCTCGGATGCAAACTTCGACTCAGAAGGTAAGTTCGACAAGGCTCGTCAGCAGATGATTCTTGCTGGTGAAAAGGAACACACCAAGATTCAGGAGTCATTCGACCTAGGTGGTATTACTGACCTAGAGCGTCGTGACGAGCTTGGTGCTCTTTGGTTCAAGAGAACCAACGAGATCCAGGAACTGCTTCAGTCTGAAATTCCTCAGGGTAACGCAATCCGCATCATGGTTGAATCAGGTGCTCGTGGTAACTGGATTCAGATTCGTTCTGTTCTAGGTATGCGTGGACCAGTTGCAACATCATCTGGTGACTTTGCTCCGATGCCTGTAAAGGGTAACTACCTTGTGGGTCTAACAGCTAACGAGTACTTCATCAACGCAACCGGTGCTCGTAAGGGTAACGCTGATACTGCGATGAAGACTGCTGCTGCAGGTTACCTAACTCGTCGTCTAGTTGACGTAGCACAGGATGTTATCGTTCGCGATGCTGACTGTGAGACCACTCGCTTCCTAGAGAAGTCTCTAAAGGATGCAGATGGTAACTGGGATGAGCAGAGCATTGACCTCAGCGTTATGCAGCGTAACCTAGCTGAAGATGTGAAGGTCGGATCAACCATTGTTGCTAAGCGCAACGACTCAATCAACCTTCAGATGGTTAACGCACTTAAGGCTGCTGATGTTGAAACTGTTAAGGTTCGTTCAGTATTTACCTGTGACGCTCTAACTGGTGTTTGTGCTGCTTGTTACGGTGTTTCACTTGCTACCAACCAACCGGTTGAGCTTGGTGAAGCTATCGGCATCATCGCTGCTCAGTCAATTGGTGAGCCTGGTACTCAGCTAACAATGCGCACTTTCCACACCGGTGGTGCAGCTGCTGCAACTATCAAGAGAACAATCTTGAAGTCAATCGGTGGTCAGAAGGTTCGTGTTGAGCGTCTGATTTCTTATGACATCACTCAGGGTCTTACTGGTGTTACCGACTTGCTAGAAGCTCGTCCAGGTTGGCGTCAGGGTAAGGTCGGGGTCCTAGCCTTCTGGCCAGGTCGCATCGAACTGAAGGCAACAGGCCGTGAGTTCACTTCATTCCGTGGAGATGTCACAATCCGTGAGATTGCTGAAGTTGAAGCTAAGGATGAGAAGTCAACCAAGAACAAGATCTTTGCAAACGTCGTCTTCGCAGTCGATGACAAGGATGGTTCAAAGGTAGCTGACGCTTCTAAGGCGGGTAAGGCTGTTGTTGTTGCTGAAGGTGGAACTGTCACCAAGGTAACCGCAGAATACATTGAGGTTGAAGTTGACCGCACTGTTACCCCTCGTCTAGAGCCAGGTATTAACCTTTCAGATGCTAAGTTGCAGGAAGTCCAGGCAGAGAACAAGAAGGCTAAGAGCCTGATGTCTAAGGTTCGTTACGAACTAACTGCTTTCGGTGGAAACAACTCTAAGCAGCGCGTATTTGCTAAGGAAGGCGATGTAGTTGTCAACGGTCAGGTTATTGCTGACGGACTACTTTCATACCCAGTTGCAGATGCTGATGCTCTAGTGAAGCTAAAGAAGGCAAAGGTTGAGGCCGGAACCGTTCTAAACGCTAACGACCTAGTCGCTAAGTTCGGAATCGTGAAGGAAGTTGATGTCTTCATCACTCCTTCAGAAGAGGGCTACGAAGAAGCAGAGAAGATTGCACAGAACTACGCGTTCAGCCGTTCAACTTCTAAGACCTTCCAGAAGCTATCTCCTAAGGACAAGATCGCTACCATCTCAGCAGCAGACATTGAATCAGAACTTTTGGTTCAGCCTGGTGACTGGGTAGGTCAGGGTGAATACGTCATCGATGGAACTCCTAACCCACACGCTGTACTTTCAGTTCTTGGTCCTAAGTGGGCTCAGTTCGAAATCATCCGTGGTGTTCAGGCGATCTATGGTTCACAGGGTGTTCCGCTACACGATAAGCACCTTGAGGTTATCGTTCGTCAGATGCTAGGTAAGGTAACAGTTATCGAATCTGGTGAGACCGACATGCTTCCAGGTGAAGTTATCGACCGTACTCGCTTCCAGGCTAAGAACCGTTTGGCTCAGCAGGCAGGTCAGAAGCCAGCTTCTGCCCGTCAGGAAGTTATGGGTATGACCCGTGCTTCATTGGCTGCTCAGTCATGGCTATCTGCTGCTTCGTTCCAGGAAACTACCCGAGTCTTGACTCAGGCAGCCCTAGACCGTCGCGAAGACAAGCTAGAGGGTCTAAAGGAGAACGTCATCATCGGTAAGTTGATCCCAGCCGGTACTGGTCTAAAGCAGTATCGCGATGTGGATGTTCAGGCTACCGAAGAGGCAAAGGCAGCTCGTTACCCTAACCGAATCTGGGATGCTCCGGCAGCCACAGCAGAGGTTGAGGACGAATTCGCCCCAGCTAACCTATTCAGCGCCAATTTTGACGACTGGGCAGAGAAAAAAGAAGAGTAAAAATTCTGTTTGACCCACTGGAGATATTTCAGGTAGGCTAGGCAAGGTTTGTGATTATCCCCAAACCGAGCCCTGATTTCTGAGTGATTTAGCTCCGGTGGGCCAGAACAGATTTTGATACAGCAAACGCCGTATCTAAAGCCAAAAGAGTAATACAAAACTCGGCTGTCTAAAGCAGTCGAAACTAACAAGGAGAAGTTGTGCCAACAATTCAGCAGTTGGTCCGTAAGGGTCGCAGCGCCAAGGCTACTAAGTCGAAGACGCCAGCTCTTAAGGCCAGCCCACAGCGCCGCGGTGTGTGCACCCGTGTTTACACCACCACCCCTAAGAAGCCGAACTCGGCTCTACGTAAGGTGGCTCGTGTCAAGCTTTCAAACGGTATTGAAGTTACCGCGTACATCCCGGGCGAAGGTCACAACCTCCAGGAGCACTCAATGGTGCTAGTTCGTGGTGGTCGTGTTAAGGACCTTCCAGGTGTCCGTTACAAGATCGTCCGCGGTGCTCTAGACACTCAGGCAGTTAAGAACCGTAAACAGGCTCGCAGCCAATACGGCGCAAAGAAGGGTAAGTAATGCCTCGTAAAGGTCCTATAACCAAGAAGCCTGTGGTCTCTGACCCAGTTTATGGTTCACAAGTTGTAACAACTTTGGTCAACAAGATTCTTCTTGATGGCAAGAAGAGCGTTGCAGAGTCAATCGTTTATGGTGCACTTTCTGGTGCAGCAGAGAAGAGCAGCCAGGATGCTGTTGTTCTACTAAAGAAGGCTCTAGACAACATTCGTCCAACCGTTGAGGTTCGTTCACGTCGCGTTGGTGGTTCAACCTACCAGGTGCCAGTTGAAGTTAAGTCTCACCGTGCCAACACACTAGCTCTTCGCTGGTTGGTTGGTTACGCAAAGGCTCGTCGTGAGAAGACCATGACCGAGCGTTTGATGAACGAGATCCTAGATGCCTCTAACGGTCTAGGTGCAGCTGTGAAGCGTCGTGAAGACACTCACAAGATGGCAGAGTCAAACAAGGCTTTCGCTCACTACCGCTGGTAAGAATTAAACTCATCCGCTTGTTAACCTTTCGTTTAGCAAGCGGTTGTTTCATTAAGTAAGTAAACCCAAATCTAACTCGGAGGACCATCGTGGCCCAAGAAGTACTAACCGACCTGAACAAGGTACGCAACATCGGCATCATGGCGCACATTGACGCTGGTAAGACAACTACCACTGAGCGCATCTTGTTCTACACCGGTATCACTCACAAGATTGGTGAAGTGCACGATGGTGCAGCAACCATGGACTGGATGGAGCAGGAGCAGGAACGTGGTATTACCATTACCTCAGCTGCGACCACCTGTTTCTGGAACAAGAACCAGATCAACATCATTGACACCCCTGGACACGTTGACTTCACTGTTGAAGTTGAGCGTTCACTTCGTGTTCTAGATGGTGCTGTTGCTGTATTCGATGGTAAAGAAGGTGTTGAGCCTCAGTCAGAGACCGTTTGGCGTCAGGCTGACAAGTACGACGTACCTCGTATCTGTTTCGTAAACAAGATGGACAAGCTAGGTGCAGATTTCTACTTCACCGTAGACACCATCATCAAGCGTCTAGGTGCTAAGCCTCTAGTTATTCAGCTTCCTATCGGTGCTGAGTCAACTTTCGAAGGTGTTATCGACCTAGTTGAAATGCGTGCACTTACCTGGCGTGGAGATGTGGAGATGGGTGCTAAGTACACCATCGAAGAGATCCCAGCTGAGATGAAGGAAAAGGCCGACGAGTACCGTGCCAAGCTTCTAGAAACAGTTGCTGAAGCAGATGACGTTCTAATGGAGAAGTACTTCGCAGGTGAAGAACTAACCGTTGCTGAGATCAAGGGTGCTATCCGTAAGCTGACCGTTACTTCAACTCTTTACCCAATTCTTTGTGGTTCTGCGTTCAAGAACAAGGGTGTTCAGCCAATGCTTGACGCTGTTATCGACTACCTACCTTCACCACTAGACGTTCCTGCTGTTGAGGGACACGATGTTCGTGACGAAGAGAAGATCGTAAAGCGCGAGCCTAAGTCAACTGAGCCTTTCGCAGCTCTAGCGTTCAAGGTTATGACTCACCCATTCTTTGGTCGTCTAACCTACATCCGTGTTTACTCAGGTGCAGCTAACCAGGGTGACCAGGTCTTGAACTCAACCAAGGACAAGAAAGAGCGCATTGGTAAGTTGTTCCAGATGCACGCCAACAAGGAAAACCCTGTTGAATCTGTAACCGCTGGACACATCTATGCAGCTATTGGTCTAAAGGACACCACAACCGGTGACACACTTTGTGACATCACCAACCCAGTGGTTCTAGAGTCAATGACTTTCCCTAAGCCAGTTATCTCTGTTGCTATTGAGCCAAAGACCAAGAGCGACCAGGAGAAGCTAGGTCTAGCTATCCAGAAGCTTGCTGAAGAAGACCCAACATTCCGCGTTGAGCAGGACCAGGAAACTGGTCAGACTGTTATCTCGGGTATGGGTGAGCTTCACCTAGACATCCTTGTTGACAGAATGCGTCGCGAATTCAAGGTTGAGGCTAACGTTGGTAAGCCTCAGGTTGCATACCGCGAGACCCTAAAGCGCGCTGTTGAGAAGTATGACTACACCCACAAGAAGCAGACCGGTGGTTCAGGTCAGTTCGCTAAGGTCCAGATCAAACTGGAGCCTATGGAAGTTGAGGGTGACAAGACTTACGAGTTCGTTAACTCAGTAACTGGTGGTCGTGTTCCTCGTGAATACATCCCTTCAGTTGACGCTGGTATTCGCGATGCGATGCTAGTTGGAACTCTTGCTGGATACCCAGTTGTGGGTGTTAAAGCTACTCTTCTTGATGGTGCATATCACGATGTTGACTCATCTGAAATGGCCTTCAAGATTGCTGGATCGATTGCTTACAAAGAAGCATCTCGTCTAGCACAACCTGTACTGCTCGAGCCGTTGATGGCCGTCGAAGTACGTACCCCAGAGGAATACATGGGTGACGTCATCGGAGACCTCAACTCTCGCCGTGGTCAGATTCAGTCAATGGACGACGCTACTGGCGTCAAGGTCGTTCGCGCCCTAGTTCCACTGTCTGAAATGTTCGGTTACGTTGGAGACCTGCGCTCGAAGACTTCGGGTCGTGCGGTCTACTCAATGACTTTTGAGTCCTATTCTGAGGTCCCAAAGGCTGTTGCTGACGAAATCGTTCAGAAGAACAAAGGCGAGTAGCTTTTAGGTTTCCTAGAAGCGACTTTCTTAAGTAAGATAGTAAATCTGTAAACCCCAAATCTTTTAGGGCATAAATCATGCCCGAGGGATACAACGAGTCCTGAGGAGGACCAATAAATGGCTAAGGCGAAATTCGAACGCACAAAGCCGCACGTCAATATCGGTACTATCGGTCACGTTGACCACGGTAAGACCACATTGACTGCGGCCATTACTAAGGTACTTCACGATAAGTTCCCGACCCTAAACACTGCATCAGCGTTTGACCAGATCGACAACTCACCTGAAGAAAAGCAGCGTGGTATTACGATCAACATCTCACACGTTGAGTACCAGACCGAGAAGCGCCACTACGCTCACGTAGACGCTCCGGGCCACGCTGACTACATCAAGAACATGATTACTGGTGCAGCTCAGATGGATGGTGCGATTCTTGTAGTTGCAGCAACTGACGGCCCTATGCCTCAGACCAAGGAGCACGTACTACTTGCTCGTCAGGTTGGTGTTCCATACATCGTTGTAGCTCTAAACAAGTCAGACATGGTTGACGATGCAGAAATCCTAGAACTAGTTGAGGTTGAAGTTCGTGAACTTCTAAGCCTGTACGAGTTCCCAGGTGACACTGCTCCAGTTGTCCAGGTTTCAGCTCTAAAGGCTCTTGAAGGCGACGCAAAGTGGGGTCAGACTGTTCTAGACCTAATGGACGCAGTGGATGCAAACATCCCTGAGCCTGTCCGTGACCTAGACAAGCCTTTCCTAATGCCTGTTGAAGACGTTTTCACCATCACTGGTCGTGGAACTGTTATCACCGGCAAGATCGAGCGTGGCCAGGTCAAGGTTAACGACGAAGTTGAAATCGTTGGTATCCGCGACAAGCAGAAGACCACCGTTACCGGTATCGAAATGTTCCGCAAGCTACTTGACTACGCAGAAGCTGGTGAAAACGTAGGTCTATTGCTACGTGGAACCAAGCGCGAAGACGTAGAGCGCGGTCAGGTTGTCTGTAAGCCTGGTTCGATCACACCTCACACCGAATTTGAAGGACGCGTTTACATCCTTTCAAAGGACGAAGGAGGCCGTCACAACCCGTTCTACTCAAACTACCGCCCACAGTTCTACTTCCGTACCACTGACGTGACTGGTGTTATCACCCTTCCTGCCGGTACTGAAATGGTTATGCCTGGTGACACCACCGACATTTCTGTGAGCCTAATTCAGCCAATCGCTATGGAAGCTGAACTAAAGTTCGCTATCCGTGAGGGTGGCCGTACTGTAGGTGCAGGTACCGTAGTAAAGATCAACAAGTAATTCTCTAGAGTTACTCAAAGAACCCCAGGCCTTTGGTCTGGGGTTCTTTATTTAAAGAAAGTTGCTCAGATTACCGAATTTTTCCATCTTTAACTTGCACCGACACGCTTAGTTGTGCCAAGATAGACAGGTTCATGTGATTTTCACCCTGTCTTGGGTGAACCACTGCAGGCAAAGTGAACCGCTAAAACGGGTCCGGCCGCAGCTGAACCGCAAATTTAACCGAAACCGTAACTGGGTTTGACGTGAGCCAAGGCTTGCGACACACCCGAGTGCGTGGGTCGGAGCAGTGCCCCAGGTAACTGGGTTTGACAGGTAAATAGTGGTGCATATCAAAGAAAGTGCTGCTAATTATTGACGGCTGAAACCGTCAAGAAAGCGAGTCATAATGGCTGATCAGAAGATCCGCATTCGACTAAAGTCGTACGACCACGAGGTCATCGATTCGTCGGCGCGTAAGATCGTCGACACAGTTATCCGTGCCGGTGCCCAGGTTGTTGGTCCAGTACCACTACCTACAGAGAAGAACGTAATCGCTGTTATTCGTTCTCCGCACAAATACAAGGACAGTCGCGAGCACTTCGAGATGCGCACCCACAAGCGCTTGATCGACATCATCAACCCAACTCCTAAGGCAGTTGACTCTTTGATGCGCCTCGACCTTCCTGCCGACGTCAACATTGAGATCAAGCTCTAAGGAAAATAATGACTACTGTTCGTATTGTGAAAGGTCTACTGGGCAAGAAGCTCGGTATGACTCAGGCTTGGGATGCCAACAACAAGATGGTTCCGATCACTGTTGTTGAAGCAGGCTCAAACGTAATTACTCAGATCAAGAACGCTGAGACCGATGGCTACACAGCTATCCAGGTTGCATACGGTGCAATCGACCCACGCAAGGTTAACAAGCCAGATGCTGGTCACTTTGAGAAGGCTGGAGTTACTCCTCGCCGCTTCCTAGCAGAAATTAGAACCCTAGATGCTGACACCTATGAGGTTGGTCAGGAACTTGGTGTTGAGGTTTTTGAAGTCGGTCAGGTTATCGACGTTGTTGGTACCAGCAAGGGTAAGGGTTTCGCCGGTCACATGAAGCGTCACGGCTTCCACGGTGTTGGTGCTTCTCACGGTGCTCACCGTAACCACCGTAAGCCTGGTTCGATTGGTGCTACCACCACTCCAGGACGTGTTTTCAAGGGAACTCGTATGGCTGGACGCATGGGTCAGGACCGAGTAACAACTCTGAACCTAACTATCCACGGCATTGACGCTGAAAAGGGTCTGCTGTTGATCAAGGGTGCAGTTCCTGGTTCTAAGGGTTCACTCGTATTCGTTCGTAACGCCGTCAAGAAGGGTGCTTAATTCTCATGGCTAACGTAGATGTATTAGACGTACAGGGTAAGAAGTCAGGTTCAGTTGAACTTGATGCAGCCCTGTTCGATGTCAACATCAGCATTCCACTTGTTCACCAGGTAGTCGTTGCTCAGCTTGCTGCCGCTCGTCAGGGTACTCAGTCAACTAAGCGCCACGGTGAAGTTTCTGGAACTGGTAAGAAGCCTTTCAAGCAGAAGGGAACTGGACGTGCTCGTCAAGGTTCACTTCGTGCTCCTCAGATGCGTGGTGGTTACATCACTCACGGTCCTAAGCCTCGTGACTACGACCAGAGAACTCCTAAGAAGATGAAGGCTGCTGCTGTTCGTCAGGCACTAACTGACAGAGCACGTAACAACCGTCTACACGTTGTTGAGTCTTTGTCTCTAGGAGACAAGCCTTCAACCAAGGCAGCTCAGGCTTACCTTTCTAAGTTCACCAAGCAGAAGAACGTGCTAGTTGTTCTTGATCGCACTGATGAAGTTAGCTACCTAAGCTTGCGCAACTTGAAGAACGTTCACGTTATTCCAGTTGACCAGCTAAACGCATACGACATTTTGAACTCAGACGACCTAGTTTTCACTAAGTCAGCTATCGATGAGTTCACTGCTAACTCAAAGAAGGAGGCGTAAACATGTCTGCAATCAACAAAGACCCAAGAGATGTGATCATCCGTCCAATCGTTTCTGAGAAGTCATACAACCTGATTGATCAGGGTAAGTACACCTTCGAAGTTGACCCACGTTCAAACAAGACTGAAATCAAGCAGGCTGTTGAAGTTATCTTCAACGTCAAGGTTGCATCAGTAAACACTTTGAACCGCATTGGTAAGACCCGTAAGACCAAGTTCGGCATGGGTAAGCGTAAAGACACCAAGCGCGCAATCATCACTCTAAAGAGTGGTTCCATCGACCTATTTAGCAACATCGGATAAGGCAGAGAAAAATGGGAATTCGTAAATATAAGCCAACGACTCCAGGTCGTCGTGGTTCATCAGTTTCAGACTTTGCTGAAATCACTAGAACCACTCCTGAGAAGTCGCTGCTGCGTCCACTACCTAAGACCGGTGGTCGTAACGCATCAGGTCGTATCACCACTCGTCACATCGGTGGAGGACACAAGCGTCAGTATCGTGTAATCGACTTCCGTCGTCACGACAAGGACGGCGTTCCAGCCGTTGTTGCTCACATCGAGTATGACCCGAACCGTACAGCTCGTATTGCTCTACTTCACTACGCAGATGGAGAGAAGCGTTACATCATCGCTCCAGCGAAGCTAAAGCAGGGTGACAAGATCGAGCAGGGTCCAAACGCTGACATCAAGCCAGGTAACGCTCTTCCTTTGAAGAACATCCCGGTCGGTACTGTTATTCACGCTATCGAGCTAAAGCCAGGCGGTGGAGCAAAGATGGGTCGTTCAGCTGGTGCTTCAATCCGTCTAGTTGCTAAAGATGGTGGAATGGCTCAGCTTCGTTTGCCTTCAGGTGAAATCCGTAACGTCGATGCTCGTTGCCGCGCAACCATCGGTGAAGTTGGTAACGCTGAGCAGTCAAACATCAACTGGGGTAAAGCAGGACGTATGCGCTGGAAGGGTGTTCGCCCAACAGTTCGTGGTGTTGCGATGAACCCTGTCGATCACCCACACGGTGGTGGTGAAGGTAAGACTTCTGGTGGACGTCACCCAGTGACTCCTTGGGGTCAAGCTGAGGGCCGCACCCGTAAGCCAAACTTGCCAAGCGACAAGCAAATTGTTCGCCGTCGTCCACGTGGAAGCCACTAGTAGGAGCTAGAAGAATATGCCAAGAAGTTTAAAGAAGGGCCCTTTCGTTGATGAGCACCTATTCAAAAAGGTTGCTAAGCAGAACGAGGCCAACAGCAAGAACGTGATCAAGACCTGGTCACGCCGCTCAATGATCGTTCCAGCAATGTTGGGTCACACCATCGCGGTTCACGACGGTCGTAAGCACATCCCAGTTTTCGTCACTGAGACCATGGTTGGTCACAAGCTAGGCGAATTCGCACCTACCCGCACCTTCCGTGGACACGTGAAGGACGACAAGAAGGGTCGCAGGAAGTAATCATGGAAGCTACCGCTAAATTACGCAGTGTTCGTATTACACCGCAGAAGGCTCGTCGTGTTGTCGACCTTATCCGTGGCAAGAGTGCAGAAGAGGCTCTAGCGCTGATGAAGTTTGCACCTCAGGCTGCTGCTGAGCCAGTCAACAAGTTGATTGCTTCTGCAGTTGCTAACGCAAGAGTGAAGGCAGATGCAGCTAACGTTCGTTTGGACGAGAGCGACCTAATCATCTCTGCAGCATTCGTTGATGAAGGTGCGACCATGAAGAGATTCATGCCTCGTGCTCAGGGCCGTGCAGCTCAGATCCTAAAGCGCACCAGCCACATCACAGTTGTAGTTTCAACACCAGATGAGATCGTTGCTAAGGCGACCGCACAGAAGGCGAGGACCAAGTAATGGGTCAGAAAGTCAATCCATACGGTTTCAGACTTGGAATCACTACCGACCACCGTTCACGTTGGTTCGCAGATTCAACCAAGCTTGGACAGCGTTACAAGGACTACGTTGCAGAAGACATCCGCATCCGTATTCTTCTAACTGAGCGTCTAGACCGTGCCGGTGTTTCACACATCGAGATCAAGAGAACTCGTGACCGTGTTGAGATCAACATCCACACTGCACGTCCAGGGCTAGTCATCGGTCGTCGTGGTCAGGAAGCTGAAGCAATCAGAACTGATCTTGAGAAGCTAACCAAGAAGCAAATCCAGCTAAACATTCTTGAGGTCAAGAACCCAGAGATGGATGCGCAGCTTGTTGCTCAGGGTATTGCAGAACAGCTAGCAGCTCGTGTTGCTTTCCGTCGTGCAATGCGTAAGGGTATGCAGGGTGCTGAGCGTCAGGGTGCTAAGGGTATCCGTGTTCAGTGTTCAGGTCGTCTTGGCGGAGCAGAAATGAGCCGCTCAGAGTTCTACCGTCAGGGAAGAGTTCCACTACACACACTTCGTGCCAACATCGATTACGGTTTCTACGAAGCCAAGACCACTTTCGGTCGTATCGGTGTGAAGGTATGGATCTACAAGGGTGACATCACCAACAAGGAGCTAGCGAAGGAGCAGGCTAACGCCAAGCCAGTTCGCGAAGGCCGTGGACGTCGTCCAGCACAGGCACCAGCAGAAAGCGTTGAGGCATAATCATGTTGATTCCACGTAAAGTCAAGCACCGTAAGCAACACCACCCAAACAGAAGTGGTGCAGCAACCGGTGGAACAAAGGTAGCTTTCGGTGAGTGGGGCATCCAGGCTCTAACTCCTGCATACGTTACTAACCGTCAGATTGAATCTGCTCGTATTGCTATGACTCGTCACATCAAGCGTGGTGGAAAGGTTTGGATCAACATTTTCCCAGACCGTCCACTAACCAAGAAGCCTGCTGAAACTCGTATGGGTTCCGGTAAGGGTTCACCTGAGTGGTGGGTAGCTAACGTCAAGCCAGGTCGAGTTATGTTCGAGCTTTCAGGTGTTACCGAGGAAGTTGCTCGTGAAGCAATGACTCGTGCAATCCACAAGCTTCCACTAAAGGCTCGCATTATCAAGCGCGAAGAAGGTGACGCATAATGTCGATCGGTTCAAAGAATCTAACTCCAGCTGACCTAGATGCAATCGAGGATTCAGTTTTGGTTGAAGAACTAAAGAAGGCTAAGGAAGAACTATTCAACCTTCGTTTTCAGTCAGCAACTGGCCAGCTAGAAAGCCACGGACGCATCAAGGCTGTTAAGCGCGACATCGCTCGCATCTACACAGTCATTCGTGAACGTGAACTAGGTATCCGCGCTGTTGTTGCAGCAGCTCCAGTCAAGAAGACTGCAAGCAAATCTAAGGCAACCGAAGCGGCTGCTGAAACTGAGGAGGCATAACCATGGCTGAAGTTGAAAACACTCTAGACCGCGGTGACCGCAAGTCACGTCGTGGCTATGTTGTTAGCGACAAGATGGACAAGACCATCGTTGTTGAGGTAGAAGACCGTGTAAAGCACCCGCTTTACGGCAAGGTTATTCGCCGCACCACCAAGATCAAGGCTCACGATGAGGCAAACACTGCTGGCATCGGCGACCTAGTCATCATTCACGAGACCCGTCCACTTTCTGCAACTAAGCGCTGGCGCTTGGTTGAGATCGTTGAGAAGGCTAAGTAGGAGATAGAAAATGCTTCAACAAGAATCCAGAATGAAGGTTGCCGACAACACCGGTGCGAAAGAACTTCTAGCTATCCGTATCTTGGGTGGTTCAGGACGTCGTTACGCAAGCCTAGGTGATGTCATCGTTGCAACCGTAAAAGACGCAATCCCTGGTGGAAGCGTTAAGAAGGGTGACGTTGTTAAGGCTGTCATCGTTCGCACTAAGAAGGAAGTCCGTCGTCCAGACGGTTCATACATCAAGTTTGACGAGAACGCAGCTGTGATCATCAAGAAGGACGGCGAGCCTCAGGGAACCCGTATCTTTGGTCCAGTTGGTCGTGAGCTTCGCGACAAGAAGTTCATGAAGATCATCTCGTTAGCACCGGAGGTTATCTAATCATGGCAAGCATTAAAAAAGGCGACACAGTAATTCTTATTACTGGTAAGAGCGAAGCTCGTGGTGGAGACCGCGGCAAGACCGGAACTGTTTTGTCAGTTGACAAAGAGAAGAACCGCGTCATTGTTGAGGGTCTAAACCTAGTCAAGAAGCACGTTCGCGTTACTGAAAACTCACGCGGTGTGAAGGACGGTGGCATCGTTACTGAGCCAGCTCCGATCCACATCTCAAACGTGGCTCTAGTTGACCCAACCACCAAGAAGGCAACTCGCCTAGGTGTGAAGGTTACAACCGAAACCAAGAATGGCAAGACGAAGACAATCCGTACTCGTATTGCTCGCAAGTCAGGTAAGGAAATCTAATGACTGACGTAAAAATCCAGCCGCGTCTAAAGACACGCTACAAGTCAGAAATCAAGGACGAGCTTCAGGCTAAGTTCGGTTTCAAGAACGTTCACCAGGTTCCAGGTCTTACCAAGATCGTTGTGAACATGGGTGTTGGTGAAGCATCTAAGGACGGCAAGCTAATTGAGTTCGCTATCAAGGATCTAACCGCTATCACTGGTCAGAAGCCTCAGGTAAACCTAGCTCGTAAGTCAATTGCGCAGTTCAAGCTTCGTGAAGGTCAGCCGATTGGTGCACACGTAACTCTTCGTGGCGACAGAATGTGGGAATTCCTAGACAGACTTTTGTCTTTGTCTCTTCCACGTATCCGTGACTTCCGTGGCCTCTCTGACAAGCAGTTCGATGGTAAGGGTAACTACACCTTCGGTCTAACCGAGCAGACAATGTTCCACGAAATCAGCCAGGACAACATCGACCGCCCACGCGGTATGGACATCACCTTGGTTACCACAGCTTCAAATGATGAAGAGGGCCGTGCACTTCTAACTGCACTGGGCTTCCCATTCAAGACTCCAGAGAACAACTAACTACTAATTGGATAGGTCTGATTACTCGTAAAGTTTTCAGAAACCGACAAAGAAGGAAACAAATCAAATGACAATGACAGACCCGGTAGCAGACTTTCTGACCCGGCTGCGCAATGCGAATTCAGCATTCCACGAGGAAATTAACCTTCCTTACTCGAAGCTGAAGGCCAACATCGCAGAGATCTTGAAGGCAGAAGGTTACATCGCTGCAATTAAGGTTTCTGACGCAGAGGTAGGCAAGACCCTAAACATTGAACTGAAGTACGGTCCTAACCGTGAGCGTTCAATCTCTGGTATCAAGCGTGTATCAAAGCCTGGCTTGCGTGTTTACGCGAAGTCAACTGAGATCCCTCGTGTTCTTGGTGGCCTAGGTATTGCAATCCTTTCAACATCTTCTGGCCTTCTAACCGATCGTCAGGCAACCAAGAAAGGAGTAGGCGGAGAAGTTATCGCCTACGTTTGGTAAGCCCACATGTCACGTATTGGAAAGATGCCAATTCCGGTTCCAGCTGGAGTTGAAGTAAAGATTGATGGACAGGTTGTTGAAGTAAAGGGCCCTAAGGGAACTCTTACTCACACCGTTCCAAGCCCAATCACAATTGTTCACGAAGATGGCAACATCATCGTCACCCGTCCAGATGACGAGCGTAACTCTCGCTCACTGCACGGTCTAACTAGAACTCTTATCTCTAACAACATCGAAGGTGTTACCAAGGGATTCTCTAAGGGTCTAGAAATCGTTGGAACTGGTTACCGTGTGACAGTCAAGGGCTCAGCCGTTGAATTTGCCCTTGGTTACTCTCACCCAATCTTGGTTGAGCCGCCATCAGGCATCTCATTCCAGGTTGAAGGAAACACCAAGATCACTGTTGTCGGTATCGACAAGCAGGCTGTTGGTGAAGTTGCAGCTAACCTACGTAAGCTTCGTAAGCCAGAGCCATACAAGGGCAAGGGTGTTCGTTACGCCGGCGAAGTTGTTCGTCGCAAGGCCGGAAAGTCAGGTAAGTAATCATGGGACTAACTCCAAAGACTCGCGGTAAGAGCAAATCAGCCGCACGTGGTCGTCGTCACCTTCGTCTTCGTAAGAAGATCGAGGGAACAGCGAGCCGTCCTCGTCTAGTCGTAACTCGTTCAGCTAGACACGTATTCGTCCAGATCGTTGATGACGCTAAGGGTCACACCTTAGTTTCAGCTTCAACCATGGAAGCAGATATGCGTAAGTCAAGCGATGACAAGTCCACTAAGTCAAAGGCAATCGGTCTGCTTCTAGCAGAGCGAGCTAAGGCTGCTGGAATTACCGAGGTTGTTTTCGACCGCGGTGGTAACAGATATGCAGGACGTGTAGCAGCTATTGCTGATGGTGCACGTGAAGGCGGTTTGGTTCTATGAGTCCAGAAAACAAGGAGCAAGAGTTGTCTACTGAAGCAACTGAAACCACTGCTGTGGTAGCTGAAAGTGCACCTGCGGAGACCAACGAGCGCGATGCTCGTCGTGGTTCACGTGAGCGCGCACCTCGAGGCGAACGTCGCGAGCGCGAAGAGACCAAGAGCCCATTCCTAGAGCGCGTTGTCACTATCAACCGTGTTTCTAAGGTGGTCCAGGGTGGTCGTCGTTTCTCATTCACCGCTCTAGTAGTTGTCGGTGACGGCAACGGTATGGTCGGTGTTGGCTACGGTAAGGCTAAGGAAGTTCCAGCAGCTATCGCTAAGGGTGTTGAAGAAGCTAAGAAGTCTTTCTTCAGAGTTCCTCGCGTTGGTGGAACCATCCCTCACCCAGTTCAGGGTGAGGCAGCAGCTGGTGTAGTTCTTCTTCGTCCAGCAGCAGCTGGTACTGGTGTTATCGCCGGTGGTCCAGTTCGTGCAGTACTTGAGTGTGCTGGTGTTCACGATGTTCTTTCAAAGTCATTGGGATCATCAAACACCATCAACATCGTCCACGCCACAGTCGCAGCTTTGCGTCAGCTTGAAGAACCTTCAGCTGTTGCAGCTCGCCGTGGTCTAACGCTTGAAGAAGTTGCCCCTAAGGGTCTTCTTCGCGCACAAGAAGCAGCAAAGGCAGGTGCCTAATCATGGCCGCACGTCTAAAAGTTACCCAAGTTAAAAGTGGTGTTGGCAACAGCCAGCGTCAGCGCGACTCTCTTCGCACACTAGGTCTAAAGCGTATTGGCGACATCGTCGTCAAGGACGACAGCCTAGTAATGCGTGGGCTTGTTCGTGCAGTAGCACACCTAGTTAAGGTTGAGGAGATCAACTAATGACCGAAGAAAACAAGTCAGTCGAAGAGACTGTAGTCGCTGAGAAGAAGCCTGCTGCTAAGAAACCTGCAGCTAAGGCTCCTGTCGCTAAGCCTGCAGCTGTTCAAGAGAAGAGCAACCTTCTAAAGTTGCACCACCTTCGTCCAGCCCCAGGCTCTAAGAAGGACCGCACTCGTGTTGGTCGTGGTGAAGCTTCTAAGGGTAAGACTTCAGGTCGTGGTACCAAGGGTACTAAGGCTCGTTACCAGGTTCGCCCAGGCTTCGAAGGTGGTGGTGTTCGTCTAGTAATGAGAACCCCTAAGCTTCGTGGTTTCAAGAACCCATTCAGAGTTGAGTACCAGGTAGTCAACATTGAGACCCTAGTTGAGCTATTCCCTCAGGGTGGCGAAGTGACCATTGCGTCTCTTGTCGCTAAGGGTGCTGTTCGTAAGAACGAGAAGGTCAAGGTTCTTGGCCAGGGCGAGACTACCGTTAAACTTGATGTCAAGGTTGACAAGGTATCTGAGTCGGCAAAGGCAAAGATTCTTGCTGCCGGCGGCTCAGTCACTGAGTAATAGTTTTTAAGTATTAACTAGCCTCAGGAGGCGAAGAATGTTTAGTGCCATCATGCGTGCTTTCAGCACACCTGACCTGCGCAACAAACTGCTGTTCACACTTGCCATTGTTGCCATCTATCGTTTGGGATCTTTCATCCCTGCGCCATTTGTCAACTACGGCGTGGTCAAGGAATGTTTGAACGCTGATGGAGCTAGCGTCAACGGCATCTACGAACTGGTGAACCTCTTCTCTGGTGGAGCGTTACTTCAGCTATCTATCTTTGCTCTGGGTATCATGCCTTACATCACAGCTTCGATCATTACCCAGCTTTTGCGTGTTGTAATTCCTCGCTTTGAGACTCTATACAAAGAAGGTCAGGCAGGTCAGGCAAAACTAACTCAGTACACTCGCTACCTAACCATCGCTCTAGGTCTTCTCCAGTCAACTACTTTGATTGCAGTTGCAAGACAGGGTGCACTGTTCGGTTCTAACTGTCCAGGCAGCATCTTCAGCGAAGACTCTTGGTGGGCAATCTCACTAATGGTTATCACCATGACTGCCGGTACCGGTGTAATCATGTGGCTAGCTGAGTTGGTTACTGAGCGCGGTGTTGGTAACGGTATGTCACTGTTGATCTTCGCTTCTATCGCAGCTCGTTTCCCTGCAAGCCTTGGTTCAATTGCACAAACTAAGAATGTCGAAACCCTTATCGGTGTTATCGCGGTTGGTGTTGTAATCGTTCTGCTGGTTATCTTGGTTGAACAGTCTCAACGTCGAATTCCAGTCCAGTACGCAAAGCGTATGGTTGGTAAGCGAAGCTACGGTGGTCAGTCAACCTACCTTCCAATCAAGGTCAACATGGCCGGTGTTGTTCCTGTAATCTTCGCTTCAAGCTTGCTATACCTACCAGGTCTAATCGCTCAGTTCAACAAGCCTGCGGATGGCAAGCTTGCACCTTGGGTTATCTGGATTGACAACAACCTGACCCAGGGTGGTCAGCCGCTATACATGGTTATGTACTTCCTATTGATCGTTGCCTTTACATACTTCTACGTCTCAATTACCTTCAACCCTGAAGAGGTTTCAGAGAACATGAAGCAGTATGGTGGCTTCATCCCTGGTATCCGTGCGGGTAGACCAACTACTGAATACCTAGAGTATGTTCTATCAAGAATTACTCTTCCTGGTGCTCTTTACCTAGGTCTGGTAGCTCTGATTCCGTTGGTGGCATTGACGTTGTTGAATGCGAACGCAGACTTCCCATTCGGTGGAACTTCAATCCTGATTATCGTTGGTGTCGGTCTTGAGACTGTGAAGCAGATCAGCGCTCAGATGCAACAGCGTAACTACGAAGGTCTACTGAAGTGAGTCGGTTTCTCTTGATCGGCCCTCCGGGTGCCGGCAAGGGAACGCAAGCCACGCTACTAGCTCAGGCATACGGTATCCCAGCTATTTCAACTGGAGATATTTTTAGAGCTAACGTCAAAGCTGAAACTGAACTGGGTGTTCTAGCCAAGGGCTTCATGGACCGCGGTGAGTATGTTCCAGATTCACTAACCAATGACCTAGTTCGTGATCGTCTATCTCATGAAGACGCTCAACCAGGTTTCTTACTCGACGGATATCCAAGAACAAGAGACCAGGTTCTAGAACTTGATGACATTCTTGGTTCAGATGGTAAATCGCTAGATGCAGTAATTCTTCTAAAAGCAGATCCAGATGAATTGGTTCGCAGATTACTGAACCGTGCTCAAGAACAGGGCAGAGCTGATGACACTGAAGAAGTTATTCGTCACAGACAGAGTGTTTACCTAGAGCAAACTGCTCCACTCATTGAGATCTACAGTGCTCGTGGAATTGTTCTTGAAATTGATGGTCTTGGCCAGGTTGGTGAAGTAACCGAGCGTATTCTCAACTCACTAACTGCTCTGGGCCTTAGCCCAGCTAACTAGGTTTACCTTGGGTCGCGAGAAGATCACCCTAAAAACTAACGCTGAGATTCTACTCATGCGTGAAGCAGGTCTAATTACCGGAAGAGCTCTCGAGGCTGTCAAGAAGGCAATCGTTCCGGGTATTTCCACGCTTGAACTAGATGCCATTGCCGAAGCAACAATTCAATCTTTTGGGGCCAAGAGCAATTTCAAGTTAGTTGCTGGCTACCACCACACAATATGTGCAAGCATCAACGACGAGGTAGTTCACGGAATCCCTAGCAAAGACAGAGTTCTTGCTGCTGGCGACATCATATCCGTTGACTGTGGTGCAATAACTCCTGCTGGCTGGAATGGCGATGCCGCCTTCAGTTTTGTTGTTCCTGGGGGAGATGAGGCTATTTCAGCTAAGCGTCAAGCGCTAAGTGTTTCCTGTGAAGCCTCACTTTGGGCTGGAATTGCAGCTCTTGCAACAGCAACGAGACTCAATGAGGTAGGTCGAGCAGTTGAGAAGAGCATTAGAAACTCAGGTAGATATGGGATTCTGCAGGATTACATAGGCCACGGGGTTGGTAGGTCGATGCATGAAGATCCAGCTGTTTTCAACTACCAAACCAGAGATTTAGGGCCAGTTGTTGAGCCTGGACTGGTTATCGCTATTGAGCCGATGATCACGGCGGGGAGCGAAAAAGTCCGTATTTTGGCGGATGAATGGACTATTTCGACCAAAGATGGCTCAGATGGATCGCACTGGGAGCACACCGTAGCCCTCCATGCAGGTGGAATATGGGTCCTAACTGCTGAAGATGGCGGGGAAGCCGGTTTGGCAAAGTATGGGCTAAAGCCCGTTCCGGTAAATCTTTAACTACCATTTCTTGGAGTTTTGTTCTAGTATTGAGTCTTGGTGTTTCGGCACGTAAAATCCCAAATTTTTACTTGGTATTTTCGCGTGCGTGTGGGACAACAATTAGCAAAAGATAAGTGAGTTTATGGCCAGCAAAGACGGCGTCATCGAGATCGAGGGCACAGTTGTTGAAGCTCTTCCGAACGCGATGTTCAGAGTTGAGTTGACCAACGGGCACAAGGTCTTAGCGCACATCTCTGGAAAGATGCGACAGAACTACATTCGTATTCTTCCTGAGGATCGCGTAATTGTTGAGCTCAGCACCTACGACCTAAATCGTGGGCGCATCACTTACAGATATAAGTAAATCGGTTTCTAAAACCACGAACAGAAAAAAGAGACATGAAGGTTAATCCAAGCGTCAAGAAGATTTGTGACAAGTGCAAGGTCATTCGTCGCCACGGTCGCGTCATGGTCATCTGCGAGAACCCTCGCCACAAGCAGCGCCAGGGCTAAGCACACAGATTTGCAACACCCTCACTTCGGTGAGATATAACTAAATAAAACAAGGCAGTGTTCAGGATTTTTATCTGGCACCTCTCGAGAAGGCGAGAGCTTGAATTCGTTCAAGACAACACTGCTGCAGACCTTCTAAACAACAGGAGAAATCCAATGGCACGTATTGCCGGAGTCGATATTCCACGCGACAAGCGCGTTGAAATCGCCCTAACCTACATCTATGGAATCGGCCGCACACGCAGTGTGAAAGTTCTAGCCGACACCAACATCGATAAGAACACCCGTGTAAAGGATCTAACTGACGACCAGTTGGTTGCTATTCGTGATTACCTCGAAGGCAACTACAAAGTCGAAGGTGATCTTCGTCGCGATGTTGCAGCTGATATCCGCCGCAAGGTTGAGATTGGTTCATACCAGGGTATTCGTCACCGTAAGGGACTACCTGTTCATGGTCAGCGCACCAAAACTAACGCACGTACTCGTAAGGGTCCAAAGCGTACTGTGGCCGGTAAGAAGAAGGCGGCACGCAAGTAGCCCCCGGCTCTTCGCGTCGTATTAAGGATTTAGGAGAAAACTCATGGCAGCACCGAAGACTAAGGCAGCGGGTTCAGTTCGCAAGCCACGTCGTAAAGAAAAGAAGAACGTTACTCACGGACAGGCTCACATCAAGAGCACATTCAACAACACCATCGTGTCAATCACTGATGCAACCGGTGCTGTTATTTCTTGGTCATCATCAGGCGATGTTGGCTTCAAGGGTTCACGTAAGTCAACACCTTTCGCCGCGCAGATGGCAGCAGAAGCTGCAGCACGTAAGGCTCAGGAACACGGTTTGAAGAAGGTAGATGTTTTCGTAAAGGGCCCAGGCTCTGGTCGCGAAACAGCTATCCGTTCACTACAAGCAGCAGGTCTAGAAGTTGGTTCAATTTCTGATGTGACCCCACAGGCTCACAACGGATGTCGTCCACCAAAGATCCGTCGTATCTAAGTTTTCAAAAACCTATAACTGAATAACGCTGTTTAGTGGCCACTAAATAGCAAACCCCAAAAACGGGACATCAAATAGTGGATGCCCCCATGAAAGGAACCACAGTGCTAATTGCACAGCTACCAGTTCTGCACGAAGAAATCGACAGCAATTTCCCTAACCGCGCACGCTTCACTCTAGATCCACTAGAGCCAGGCTTCGGTTACACACTAGGAAATTCAATCCGTCGCACATTGCTTTCATCTATCCCAGGTGCTGCTGTTACCAGCATCAAGATCGAAGGTATCAGTCACGAATTCGGACCGATCAACGGTGTGAAGGAAGACGTTACCGAAGTTATCTTGAACGTCAAGGATCTAGTTGTTTCATCACACGCTGATGAGCCAGTTATCGTTCGCCTAAAGGCTGGCGTTGGTGAAGCTAAGGCTTCAGAAATCGTTGCTGACGAGCGCGTAACCATTCACAACCCAGACCTAGTTATCGCAACTGTAAACAAGGGAACCCTTGACATGCAGTTGACCATCGAAGCTGGTCGTGGATATGTTCAGGCATCTCAGAACCGTCAGCCAGACATGGCTAACAACGGCATCATCCCAGTTGACTCAATTTACTCTCCAGTATTGAAGGTCTCATACCGTGTTGAGGCAACTCGTGCGGGTGAGTTCACCAACTTTGACAAGCTAATTGTTGACATTGAGACCAAGCCTTCAATCACTCCTCGCGAAGCTGTTGCTTCTGCAGGAAAGACTTTGGTTAACCTATTCGGTCTAGCTGCAGCTCTTGATGAGAACGCAGAAGGTATTGACCTTCCTGCGTCAGCTATTCCAGTTGATCTACCACCAGCACTTGCTAAGCCAATTGAAGAACTAGACCTAACCGTCCGTTCATACAACTGCCTAAAGCGCGAAGGTATCAACACTGTTAGCGAACTAATCAACCTAACCGAAGACCAGCTGATGAACATCCGCAACTTCGGTTCAAAGTCAGTTGATGAAGTACGCGACAAGCTAACTTCAATGGGACTTCGTTTCCGTGATTCAGTTCCAGGTTTTGAAGCAGCATACTTCTCAGCCAACACCAGCTTTGACGAGGACGACCAGGACTAGTCCTGAGTCAAGAAACTAATAGGAGAAATAAATGCCACGCCCAACTAAGGGTCCACGCCTAGGTGGAGGTCCAGCACACGAGAGACTACTTCTCAACAACCTGGCCGCATCACTATTCACTCACAAGGCAGTGACCACCACTGAGACCAAGGCTAAGCGCGTTCAGCCAGTTGCCGAGAAGCTAGTTTCACTTGCTAAGCGCGGTGACCTACACGCTCGTCGTCAGGTTATGGCCGCAATCACCGACAAGAACGTAGTGCACGAGTTGTTCACAACTGTTGCACCACTAGTTCAGGACCGTCCAGGTGGATACACCAGGATCACCAAGCTAGGTTTCCGTAAGGGCGACAACGCTCCTATGGCACTTATCGAACTAGTTCTTGAGCCAGTGAGCGCAAAGCCAGCTAGAACTAAGGCCAAGCTAACCAACGCTGTCAAGGCAACCGCAGCAGCAGTTGTTGCTGAAGAAGTTGTTGAGCACCCCGAGTCAGAGACTGTTGTTGACGAGAACATCGTTGAAGAAGCAGTTGTTGAAGCTCCGGTAGAAGCAGCAGCTGAAGTTGTTGAAGCACCTGTTGCTGAAGAGGCACTTGCTGCTGAAGAAGCTCCAGTTGTTGAGGAAGCTCCAGAAGCTGAAGAGGCACCTGTTGCTGAAGAAGCTCCGGCAGAAGAAGCAGCTGTTGCTGAAGCAGAAGCTGAAGCAGGCGACGCTCCTAAGGCTGACGAAGCTTAAGGTTTAGAGAATCTCATGAGACAAGCCGTTGACCAACTGGTCGACGGCTTGACTCGTTTAAGGATCGATCTTGCTTACGACGGGACTGATTTCAACGGTTGGGCAAAGCAGCCAAAACTCAGAACAGTTCACGGCGAAGTAGTTAAGGTTCTAACTAAAATCTTTGGCCCTTCGGATACTGACTTTGATCTAAGAGTCGCTGGCAGGACAGATGCTGGAGTTCACGCTGAGCATCAGGTTATTCATATTGATGTGACTCAGGCTCAACTAAAGCGTCTTGGTAGGAGCATGGATCTTCGTATGAAGATGAACTCACTGCTAGACCCAGATATTCGAGTAATCAAGGTTGAAGTTGCTCCGGCCGCTTTCCACGCCAGATACGCAGCTACCCACCGTCGCTATCGATACACCATCGCTGATGCGACCAGTGGCTGGAATCCGCTTAGAGCCAGATTCAACCTTTGGCTGAAATATCCTCTTGATTTAGAGGCAATGCAGGAAGCCAGCAAAGAATTCATCGGATTACACGATTTTGCTGCTTTTAGTAAGCCGAAGCCTAAAGCCACCACAATTAGGGAGCTTCGCTCTATCAAGGTCTCCAGAAACAAAGCTTTGGGGAATGTCATTGAGATTGAGCTCATGGCTGATGCCTTTGCCCACAATATGGTCAGATCCATCGTTGGAGCTCTAATTAAGGTCGGAGCAGGCCGAGCCACTGCTAAGGACCTCGAAAAAGCCCTGAAATCCAAGTCCAGAGCCCATCCATACAAGGTTGTCACCCCAGAGGGTCTAAGCCTGATTGAGGTTGGCTACCCGCCCAAGAGCGAGTATGCCAAGCAGGTTGCTACCACTCAGCACACCAGGTCTTTGGATGACAATTAGCCAATATCTGCGGGTTGCATATGTGGCAATGTTCGGGCTAAACTTGACCCTTGGTGCCGTAAGCCATTTGGCTTAGCCCCTGTTGATGACTCTTAGATTCATCGCCAATCCGATATAAGAAATAGAAGGCAATCTAGCGTGCGTACTTATTCACCGAAGGCTCATGAGCTTCAGAACGACTGGCTCGTAATCGACGCCACTGACGTAGTTCTTGGCCGTCTAGCCGCAACTGCTGCTGCACTACTGCGCGGCAAGCACAAGCCAACCTTTGCTCCTCACATGGACAACGGTGACTTCGTAGTCATCATCAATGCTGAGAAGGTTGCACTTACCGGATCAAAGCTTCAGAAGAAGAATGCTTACCGTCACTCTGGTTACCCAGGTGGTCTAACAGCAACTACTTACGCTGAACTTCTAGAGAAGTCTCCAGAGAAGGCAGTTGAGAAGGCAATCCGCGGAATGCTTCCTAAGAACACTCTTGGTCGCGACCAGCTTGCAAAACTTAAGGTTTACCGTGGTGCAGAGCACCCTCACGTAGCACAGGCTCCAAAGCCATACACAATCGGTCAGGTAGCGCAGTAAGCGCTTAGAGGAAAAGAAGACTAATGCCAACTAAGAAAGTCGCTGAAGCTGTTGAAGCTGTAGAAGCTGCGCCATCATCTTTCACCACTGAGACTCCTGCTGCTAAGGAAACTAAGCCAGCTAAGTCACGTGGTCCACTAACCGTTCCAGGTGCGGGCCTCGGCCGTCGTAAGGAAGCGGTAGCTCGCGTTCGCATTAAGCCAGGTACCGGAGTCATCAAGGTAAACGGTCGTGAACTTGCAGAATACTTCCCAAACAAGTTGCACCAGCAGCTAATCACAGACCCTTTCAAGGTTCTAGGTCTTCAGGATTCATACGACGTTGTTGCACGTATCCAGGGTGGTGGAGTTGCTGGTCAGGCCGGTGCTCTTCGTCTAGGTATCGCACGTTCTCTAAACGAGATCGACCGCGAGAACAACCGTCCAGCTTTGAAGAAGGCAGGCTTCCTATCTCGTGACGCACGTGTCATCGAGCGCAAGAAGGCTGGTCTTAAGAAGGCTCGTAAGGCTTCTCAGTTCTCAAAGCGTTAAGTCGCTTCGAGCAACTGCTCGGCTAATCTAAAGCCATGGCCCGCCTATTTGGTACCGATGGTGTTCGCGGTGTTGCTAATCGCGATCTCACTGTTTCCCTCACGCTTAATTTGGCGCAAGCTGCTGCCAAAGTTCTAGGTGAAACCGCACGCAATGAAGGTCGCAGACCGATTGCAATTATCGGTAGAGACCCACGCATCTCAGGTGAGTATTTAGCATCAGCTGTTGCAGCAGGTTTAGCTTCTTCAGGTGTTGATGTCTTTGATGCCGGTGTTGTGCCAACTCCAGCAACTGCTTTCTTGACTGCAGATTTCTCTGCAGATTTTGGTGTGATGATTTCTGCATCACATAACCCAGCACCTGATAACGGAATCAAGTTCTTTGCTGCCGGTGGTCACAAACTTGCTGATGATATTGAAGATCAAATTGAAGCTGCGATGCAATCAGAACTACTTGCACCTATCGGCGGTGCAGTTGGTCGAGTGCAAAGATTTGCTGACGCTGAAGACAGATATCTAGTTCATCTTCTCGGTGCTATTCCTAATTCACTTGAAGGCCTAAAGGTTGTTATTGACTGTGCTCACGGTGCAGCATCAGCTATCTCACCGCAGGCATTTGCTGACGCCGGTGCAAAAGTAATTGTTATTGGTAATGACCCAGATGGTCTAAACATCAACTCTGGTTACGGTTCCACTCACATGAGTGCACTCCAGTCAGCTGTCTTAGAAAATGATGCAGACATGGGCTTTGCACACGATGGTGATGCAGACCGCTGTCTAGCAGTTGATCACACTGGAGCAATTGTTGATGGCGATCAGCTGATGGCAATCCTTGCTCTCTCAGCAAAGGCTAATGGCACACTAGCTAGAAATACCTTGGTTGCAACAGTGATGAGTAACCTGGGTCTTCGCATCGCTATGGAGGATGCTGGCATCACAATGCTTGAAACTAAGGTTGGCGACCGCTACGTCCTTGAACAGATTCGCGAGGGTGGATACACCCTAGGTGGTGAGCAATCCGGCCACATTATCTTTAGTCGCTATGCCACAACAGGAGACGGTATCCTTACTGCTCTAATGATTGCTGCTGAGTCAAAGGCGACAGGCAAGAAGCTCTCAGAACTTGCAGCTCAAATGAAGATTTACCCACAGGTGCTTATCAACGTCAGAGGTGTTGACCTAAGCAGAGTTGATTCAGATGCCGGATTACAAGAAGTTGTTAGAGAAGCAGAGGCAGAGCTGGGAAACACTGGAAGAGTGCTGCTTAGAGCTTCTGGAACTGAACCTCTAATTCGAGTAATGGTTGAGGCTGCAGATGAAGGAACAGCACATTCCTGGGCTGACCGTATTGCTCGTGTAGTTGAGAAGAACCTAGGGCTCTAAATCTTTCTAAGTAGCACTCGTTCAACACGGTGCTTCACACCTTTTTGTAATACCAATGTCGCTCTGGATTTAGTTGAGATGATGTTTTCCAACAAGTTCGGCAAGTTGATTGTTCGCCAGATTTCTTTGGCTCTATCTAGGGCGTCTTCCATTGGCATCTCTGCATATTTATGGAAATAGGATTCTGGGTTTCTAAAAGCTGATTCACGAAGCTGCTTGAAGCGATCTAGGTACCAGGTTTCAATCTCATCTGTTGGGGCATCGACATAGATCTGGAAATCAAAGTAATCACTAAGAGCTACTTCTTGACCGATGGCTGGTGGCTGAAGAACATTTAGCCCTTCAACAATCACAACATCAGGAGAGTTCACAACTAATTCAGCTCCTGGCACGATGTCATAGGTCAGGTGTGAATAGACCGGTGCTTTCACTTCTTCTTTTCCTGACTTGATGTCAGCAACAAATTTCAGCAGAGCAAGTCGATCGTAGGATTCCGGGAAACCCTTTTTGGCCATCAGGCCTTTTTCTTCGAGAACACTGTTTGGATAGAGAAAACCATCGGTTGTTACAAGTGAAACTCGAGGAGTGGTTGGCCATCTACTCAGTAGTTCCTTGAGCAATCTGGAAACTGTTGATTTACCAACAGCAACAGAGCCCGCTACTCCGATGATGAAAGGAGTTCTCTTAGCCGTTCCGTGCAGGAAGCTACCGGAGGCTTGATGGAGCTGCTGCGTGTTGGTCACATAGAGGTTTAGCAGTTGGGAGAGCGGTAGATAGATCTCAGCAACCTCAGCTAAGTCCAGGAAGTCACCTAAACCGCGGATGTTCTCAATCTCTTCTTCAGTTAGCGGAGTGTCAGTAGTTTTGGCTAGTTCAGCCCATTCGCTTCTAGAAATCTCAACAAAGGTGGAAAGAGCCTGATTCTCTATAGGGTTTAGCCCTGTCGGCTCAGCGTTCACAATGTCATTCTGCCTTAAACTAGGGGTATGTGTGGAATCGTGGGCTATGTTGGGCCAAAATCAACTGTTGAGGTTCTACTCGGTGGCCTAAAGAGACTCGAATACCGCGGCTACGACAGCGCTGGCGTTTCTGTGATTACTAAAGCGGGTGCCCTAGAAACCAGAAAGCGCTCTGGAAAGCTCTCAGTTCTAGTTGAAGACATCGATAAGAAACCTCTGGGAGATGCCAACATCGGCATCGGTCACACCAGATGGGCTACCCACGGAGCACCAACAGATGGCAACGCTCACCCTCACCTTGGTGGAGCTGGTCAGAAACTGAGCCTGATTCACAACGGCATCATTGAAAACTTTGCTGAGTTGAAATCTGAACTTCTAGAAGCTGGTGTCACCTTCTCCAGCGAAACCGATACCGAAGTTGCCGCTCACCTGATTGCCGCCGAATACGATGCATCAGGCGATCTAGTCGATGCCTTCCGTAAAGTAGTTCGTCGCCTGCACGGAGCATTTACCATTCTTGCTGTTCACGAAGACCAACCAGGAATCGTTGTTGCTGCTAGAAGAAACTCACCGCTGGTCATTGGTTTGGGTGAGGGCGAGAACTTCCTAGGTTCTGACGTTGCTGCGTTTGTTGAGCACACCAAGAGAGCCATCTCGGTAGGTCAGGATGAGATTGTCATACTAAGAAGTGACCGGGTTGAACTAGAAGACTTTTCCGGGAATTCAGTAACCCACCCTGAGTTCCAGATTGACTGGGATGCCAGTGCTGCCTCTAAGGGTGGTTGGTCATCTTTCATGGCTAAGGAAATTGCTGATCAGCCTCAGGCTGTTGGTGACACCCTGATGGGCAGAGTCTCATCAAATGGTTCTGTTCACTTGAATGAACTAGCACCACTAGGTGATGCACTTAGTTCTATCGACCGAATCATCATGGTTGCCTGCGGCACGGCTGCCTATGCTTCTGAAGTTGGTAAGTATGCAATTGAAGCTTGGTCACGAATCCCAGTGAGCGTTGAACTCTCTCATGAATTCAGATACCGTGATCCAATTCTGACCAGCAACACTTTGGTTGTTGCAGTTAGCCAGTCTGGTGAGACCATGGACACTCTGATGGCAACGCGTTATGCCAAAGAAGCAGGAGCTATGGTCTTGAGTATTTGTAATACTCAGGGAGCTACCCTGGCTCGTGAAGCGGATGCTGTTCTATATACACACGC
>Ga0209598_10000396_pt1 | contig 34950 bp, 24 predicted proteins | sample M_140807_EF_Meta_FD_187317 | JGI IMG/M metagenome (GOLD analysis project Ga0209598, IMG submission 187317) | Freshwater microbial communities from Lake Montjoie, Canada to study carbon cycling - M_140807_EF_MetaG (SPAdes) (version 2) | ecosystem: Environmental > Aquatic > Freshwater > Lake...
CCCTCATGGCAAGTCATTGGCGGGTTGGCATTCGACAGGCCCGACGGCTCTTTCGGCCGCGGAAATCGCCTCGCTCACGCCAGGATCGGCGTGACGATCATTTTGGGCACCGCACTGACACCGATAACGCTTCTTGTCGGATTCGCTGAAGCGTGCCCCATTCAGCCCCTCCCACGCCGGCCTGATAAACTCAGCTCTTGGGTATTCATCTCAGAGGCCTGCCAACTCATGGTACCGAACCACTCGCAGACGAGCGCGGAGTCCGCCATCGCCTGGATGCGCGGATGGAAGGCTGCCGGGCCAGCGCTCGAGCGCGTGCGCCGCCGCGAACTTCAGAATCTCGACGGACCCAAAACCCTCGGTTTGCTCACCGGCTCTGCCGATTACCGCGCCGAGCCCCGGAAGGCCAGGCAGACGTCCGGGCTTGTCGAGCAGCAACGCTGGTTCATGAAGGCACGCGGCCATGCTTGAGGTCTATCGCGCAGCCGCCGATCTCCAGGATCGCTGCCGGGCGAGTGGATGGCGATTCTGCGTCATCGGCGGCCTGGCGCTCCAGCGCTGGGGCGAACCCCGCGAAACCATCGATGTCGATGTCACACTCCTGACCGGTTTTGGGAATGAGGCGGCATTCGCGAGGGAATTGCTCACGTGGTACCAGCCACGCGTGCCCAACGCGTTTGATTTCGCGATCCGTCATCGAGTGGTGCTCGTGCAGGCTGCTTCCGGGGTCGGCCTCGACATCGCCTTGAGCGCGATGCCTTTCGAGGAGGCGGCCGTGGATCGCGCCACCGACTACGAGTTCGCACCCGGTGTCGCGATCAGGACTGCCTCCGCGGAGGACCTGATCGTCTTCAAGGCCTTCGCCGCACGACCGAAGGACTGGATCGACATCGAAGGGATTGTCATCCGTCAAGGTGACCGACTCGACTGGGAGCTCATCCATCGGTACTTGTCGCCGCTGGTCGAGCTCAAGGAGGAACCGGAGATCCTCACGCACTTGGCCGGGATTCGTCTCCGGGCGAGCGAGTCGGACGACGGCGAGTGAGCTGAAGCGACGATCCAAATGGCCCAGTGAGCGACGCAACGGCGCTGAGACACGCCATCAATCCATCTGCCAACGGGTCGTTCGGTGTGAAGAACCACCGGTCGCGGGGGCCCGGGCGTGGCGGCGTTGTCGAAGAACTCCCTGGGAAATCGCCCCGCTCACGCCAGGATCGGTGTGACGACGTTGCCGTGGACGTCGGTAAGGCGGTAATCACGGCCGGAATGGCGCCAGGTGAGGCGGGTGTGATCGAGACCGAGGAGGTGGAGGATCGTGGCATGGAAGTCGTGGACATGGACGACGTCGCTGGCCACGTCGATCCCATGCTCGTCGGAAGCTCCGTACGTCATCCCCCCCTTCACGCCACCGCCGGCCAGCCACGAGGAAAACACCCAGTGATGATGCTCGCGGCCGGCGGCTCCGGCTGCGGCGTTGAAGGGGGTGCGACCAAACTCGGTCGTCCAGACGACGAGGGTGTCGTCGAGCATCCCCCGGCGCTTGAGATCCTGGAGGAGCCCCGCGATCGGCTTCCGAACGCCGCAGAGCATCACAATCGCTCTTCTTCACCTCTTCGGCCACTTACCGGAGCCCAGGTTCACCCACAGACTCTGCTGAGGAGGCGTAAGAAGTAGGCGTTGTCCGAAAACTCCGTTTGGCGGTCCGCTCGGCTTTTTCAAGCGGCTTTGCGTTGGCCTCGCCCGCCGCATCGCCTCGACGAGGCTTGGCCCAGCCGCCGTGATCCGCTCAAAAAAACGCAGCGTAGCCGATCCGCCCCGGTTTCCGGACAGAACTTACAGCGGTATAGCGTCCTTCGGCTTGGCATTGGGAGGCATCTTCGGGACATACTCCGTCTTTATATCATAGTTGAACGTGTTTTTCTTGCCGGCGACGACTTCAAACTCGATCGTGCTGGTCGTGTTGAAATCGGATGGAATGACATCCACCGGAATTTCCCTTCCGAACTCAATCGTATTGTCTGCCGGTTTCCCGGTTTTGATATCGAAATCGACACTCGCGGTGATCCGCACGATGTACTTCCCGGGCTTCACTCCGTCGGCACCGGTGAGGAAATACTTTCCCGCTTGAATCTGCCCTTGACCGCCACCGTCGCTGCCGGGCGTTTTTGGGGAGAACACGATCCCCGCCATGCCGCTGAGTGGCACGCCGTTGAGGGTTATCATGCCGTCGACGTTCTCGCGTCCGCCGGGGTTTGCGGGCTTGCTGCATCCCGAATGCACCGTCAGCAACAGTGCGAGCATCAAGACGACAATGACCGATCTTGCAGGGCTTCCGGACGAACGGAATGTCACTGATGATCCTCCCGGCATTGCTGTGATGTGGGATGAACGACGTGCCGACTGAACGACAGACCACTGCCGATCAAGGTTGTGGCCACGTGAACGTGCCGATGGCAAATTGCAATCTCATGCTGCCGTTTGTTGCTGCCGGTCATTCCGAGACCACGACCGACTCACCACCCATGCTCGTTCCTGTGGCTCGCCAGATTTTCCTGTCAATGTCTTGGCCCACGAAGGTCACGCTCATGTCGCCCCGGACCATATTGACTCCACCCGGATGAAGGCTTCGAGCGGAGATGCGAACGGCGTATCCTGCGGGAGCGTTTTCAGAAATGCAGGGTGCCCCTGGAAGGCTTTGGCAATACGAAGCCGACATCAGTTCATCCGGGTTGCCGGTGTTTGGCTCGTAGTAGGTTGAAAAAAAAGCATTTTCCCCACGTACGCTCCCGCGAAAATCACTGTATGAAGCATTCGGGTTCGGTCCGTCTGCGGTTTGTAGACCCTCGGAAAACATGGCGGTACGCGACAGACCGTCAGCGCAGTCCCGGAGTCTCTCACCTCGCTGCTGGGAGATTGCCACGAGACGGGTAGTCGCCGTGCTTCCGATCGGGCCGACCCCGTTCCCGAACAGGGCGCCCTGATCCATGAGCACATCGGCGGAGTTCCCACCAATTCTCTTGAGCCCGTAGTAGTTAGAAACCCTCCAATTCGCTCCACCGGCGATCACCGAACCGGTGCGTGTTTGCGCGTCGCCTAGAGCCGTCTGACCGATGCATGCCAGATAATTGAACTTCGGCCACAGATTCGCATTCACTCGAAAAGAATTAACCATGCTGCTCGGGCACTGGAACACAGATGGGCCGCCGTTTTTGCCACCCCAGACAACGATGTTTTGCTTGCGGTCGTAGCGGCCCCCTTCCGTTGAATCCTTCGAATCATACACGAATCCGCCACCGCCACCTTTCGCGCCGAAGGCGACGTAATTAATGCTCATCTGTTGATATATGTTGACTTCCTCCATGTATGGAAGAATGAACGTGTGCCACGTCATGAAATTATAGTCGCGGCAGCCGACTGGCAGGGTGTCGTTTTTTGCCATCGCATAGTTGTGTGCGGCGACACCCAGTTGCTTTATGTTACTACTGCACTGTGTCCGCCGCGCGGCCTCTCGCGAGGATTGTACGGCCGGCAACAACAATCCCACCAGGACTCCGATAATCGCGATCACCACCAAAAGCTCGACGAGCGTGAATCCGTCGCTGATGCGGCTTCGAAATCTAGGCTTGCGCACCATGAAAGTGCCCCCTTTATTCCTCGAGTAGAAAGACCAATCGGACCGCAGAATGCGAACGAGTCCCTTCTTGTCCGGATGCGGCGCTCCGGCTCGGCCAAAACCTTCGACTTTTCGGGCCTGCCTCGAGCCGTTGAGGCTGACGGACGATTCTCGTACTGGGAGCCGATAACTTAATATTTACGAGCATACGGATCTGTGTGGTGCGAGTGAGAAGATTCCGTGAGGACTTGATGAGTTCTAGGGGTTTTTCTCTCCGCGGGGTCACCATGGCCATTCCCTCAACAGACAGGCGATCTGGCGCTCCGGGATCGGAGGTTGCTCACGCCGAATCGCGGAGCGACAGCCCGACGCCTTGAGCTCGCCGTCAGGGGAAGGTCAATCGGTGACCGAACGGAGCGTCGCTGCCGGTGCAGGGCGCTCGATGGCGGCAAGCTCCTTCGAGAGCGCGGCGACGCGGGCGTCGAAGTCGCGGATGCAACGAGCGTAGGGTTGCGGGTGGTTCGAGCGTCGCCAGTGCCCGCACCCGCTGCGTCTGCTCCGAGCCGGTGTAGGGATAGCGACTGCTTTCGAAGATCCCGTCGAGCCCTTAGTCATCGCGGAGGCTGACGGGTCGCGCCCACTTTTCGCCGTAGGCCTCCGAGGCAAGGAGCCGCTCGACGACCGTCGCGAAGGCATCGAGCGCCGGATCGGCGAGAAACGCCTCGATCTCCGCGGGCGTCGGTGGCAGGCCGGTGAGATCGAAAGTCGCCCGAATCATCGTGCCGGGCTCCCTGGCGGATCGATGGCCGCACTGAGCGTGGCGAGAGCCGCCAGCGCTACCCCCACCGGGACGACGTCTTCGCCAAGCGTCGCGAGCCGAACCGGCGGCGCCGGCCGCAGCAACGCCATGAGGAGGCCCTCGAGTTGCCTCGCAACGCTCCCCCGCCACGGCTCGCCGATCGTCGCCACGCCCCCCGAGGACGGTCACGTCGGGGTTGAGGAGATGGACGACGTGCGAGAGCGCTTGCATAGGGCCCGGCGGCGGCTTCGAGGATTCGTTGGGCGGTGGCGTCACGGGCGGCGACTGATGCGGGGAAGGGGCATCGTTCAGTTCCTCGTTGCGTTGTTTGATCGCTTTCGAATGGAGACGCGATCGACCGAAGGGGTTGCAAAATCAATCGTTCGTTCAGCGTCCTCCAAGACCCCATCCTCCAAGACCCCGAGAGTCTACCCCCCCCTCCCCCCCTCTTGGCAAGTCATTGGCGGGTTGGCATTCGACCGGCCCGACGGCTCTTTCGGCCGCGGAAATCGCCCCGCTCACGCCAGGATCGGTGTGACGACGTTGCCGTGGACGTCCGTCAGCCGGTAGTCGCGGCCGGAGTGGCGCCAGGTCAGACGGGTGTGGTCGAGGCCGAGGAGGTGGAGGATCGTGGCATGGAAGTCGTGGACGTGGACGACGTCGCTGGCCACGTCGATCCCATGCTCGTCGGAGGCTCCGTACGTCATCCCCCCCTTCACGCCACCGCCGGCCAGCCACGAGGAAAACACCCAGTGATGATGCTCGCGGCCGGCGGCTCCGGCTGCGACGTTGAAGGGGGTGCGGCCGAACTCGGTCGTCCAGACGACGAGGGTGTCGTCGAGCATTCCCCGGCGCTTGAGATCTTGGAGGAGCCCCGCGATCGGCTGGTCGACGTTCTTCGCCAGAGGGAGATGCGTCAGCATGTTGCCATGCGCGTCCCAATTGGCCGATGAGCCGACGTCGATCAACTCGATGAACCGCACGCCGCGCTCGGCAAGCCGCCGGGCGACGAGACACTGCCAGGCGAAGCCCTGCGTGCTCCCCGGCTCGAGGCCGTAAAGGGCGTGCGTCTCGGTCGACTCGTGCGCCAGATCGAAGGCCTCGGGCATCTCCGACTGCATCCCGAAGGCCGTCTCGAACGACTTGATCCGGGCCGCCAGAAGGGGATCGACCCCGCGGCCGGCAAGGTGCCGCTCGTTGCCCGCCTGAAGGGCGGCAAGCTCCATCGCCTGGAGCCGCTCCGACCGACTGCGACGACGGACATTGGCGATCGGCTCCGGCCCCGGCACGACGCGCGTCCCCTGATGGGCCCCGGGGAGAAAATCGCTCCCCCACACCTGGTTGCCGGCATAGGGGGATTGCGGGGCGATGACGACGAACGACGGGAGGTTGCGGTTTTCCGTCCCCAGGCCATAGCTCACCCACGAGCCCAGGCTCGGCCGGGCGAAGGTGAACGAGCCGGTGTGGATGCCGAGGGTCGCCTCGTAGTGGTTGGTGTGGTCGGTCTTCATCGAGCGGATCACGCACAGATCATCGACACATCGGGCCATGTGCGGAAACAGCTCACTGACCTCCGTTCCCGACTTGCCATGCGGGGCGAACTTCCACTGCGGGCCCTTGAGATACATCTCGAAGGAGCCCTTCCGCCCCTGGAATTCCGGCACCGTGATCGTCTTGCCGGCATCGGCGACGAGCCTCGGCTTCGGATCCCACGATTCGACATGCGACACACCGCCACTCATGTGGAGGAAGATCAACCGCTTGGCCCGGGCGGGGAAGTGGGGGGCACGGGGGGCGAGCGGATCGGCCAAAGAGGCATTCACCACGCCCGGTGCAGCGTCGTCGGCGAGGAGCTCGCTCAACAGCCCCGGCATGAGGATCGATCCGGCCGCCATCGAACGGATCAGGCCACGGCGGAAAAGATCGGGGGAACGGCTCATGGGTCTCTCGGGCTCTCGGGCGTGTCGGTCGGGCGTGGCTTCAATCCACCTTGGCTTCAATCGACATGGAGAAACTCGTTCCCGGCCAGGAGTGTCCGCAGCCAGGCGGCGAGGGCTTCGTGGTCGGGATTGACAATCCCTTCGGCCGCGAGTGCTTCGCGATAGCGGTCGAGGAAGGCGTTCGCGGCAGCGAGCTCGTCGCTCTCCGGAGCCCTGGCAAGCGCCCCCTCCGTCGCCGCCACGATGCGTTCATTTCGGTCGGGCGTCGACTGAGCAAGTTGACTGGCCCAGCTGTCGGCCGCACCATGGACGAGGGGGTCGTTCAAGAAGAAGAGGGCCTGCGTCGGCACGGTGGTGCCGAGCCGGTCGGCGGTCGAGGCATTCGGATCGGCGCCGTCGAAGAGGGCGAGGAAGGGATGCCGCTTGAGCCGGCCGGTCATGAGATAGAGGCTGCGACGGTCGTGGTCGTAGACGGCGCCGAACGGGCCATGCTGCGAGTAGCCCCATTCGAAAGGGGGAGGGAAAGGATGCCCCTCGCCCCGCGAGCGGTCGAGCCGGCCACTGACGGCCAGGATCGCGTCGCGGATCTCTTCGGCGGAAAGCCGGCGGCGCTCGAAGCCGACATACAGGCTGCGCGCATCGGCGGTCGTGGCAGTGGCGTCCACGTGGGCCGTGGCCTGCTGCCAGGTGGCGCTGGCGAGAATCTGGCGGTGGATCGCCTTGATCGACCAGCCACTGCGGACGAAGTCGGTGGCGAGCCGGTCGAGCAATTCCGGATGCGTCGGCCGCCGGCCGCGGACGCCGAAATCGTTCGGCGTGGCGACGAGGCCGCGGCCGAAGTGATGCTGCCAGATCCGATTGACCATCACCCGCGCTGTGAGCGGATGATCGGGGCGCGTCAGCCACTCGGCCAATTCGAGCCGGCCGCTGCCGGCGACAGCTGCCGGGAGGTTTGCCCCTCCGAGCACGGCGATGAATCCGCGCGGCACCGTGTCGCCCGGATCGTTCGGATCATCGGGCTCGCCGCGCCGCTGGATCCTGGCGTCGGCAGGCGTTCCCTCCGCCATCGCGTAGGCCATCGGCACCGGCCCCTCGGCGAGCAGCCTGCGTAGCTCGGCGGCGAGCGCATCGCCCCGCGCTTCGAAGGTGGCAAGGGTGCTCTTCAGCGCCGCGATCTCCTCGTCGCGGCCGGCCGCCGCCACCGGCGCCTCGAGCGGGCTGTCGAGGGGGCGATGGGGGGTTGAGGAGACGAGAAAATTATCGATGTCGAGCGCTGGACGGAGCCCGCCGACATGGCCGTAGCTGTCGATGAAGGTGTAGTCGATCGTGCCATCCCAGCTCGCCGCCAGTGGGCCGGAGAAGGGGGTCGACGATCCTTCGGAAAGGAGCAGCCCGGTGTAGGTCCGCTTCGCAAGATCGAGGACCAGCTGCACCTGATGCCAGCGCTCGGCGACGATCGGTCCCACGGGGCTCGTCGTCTGCCCATCGCGCGTGAAGAACGCCGCGTTATCGAAAAACAGCTCGAGCGCCGGCGAGGGGCCGGGCCCGTGGCCGATCGAATACCGCCAGGTGCCCTGCGAGTCGCCGGCGCGCTTGCCCGGACGGATGTCAAACGCGACGTGGAGCCGGCCGTCTGTATCGGGGGGAATGGAGGGAAGCGTCAGGCCGAAGCCGTCGTACTCGATCCGGCTGGGGAGCGTGAGGCCGAGCCGACCGAGGGGATAAAGATTCGTGAACGGGCTTTGGGCTTTGGCGTCGAGGCGGACGACGCTCGCTGGGCCGGGGTTCCAAGGGGCGGCTGGGGGTGCTCCGGCCGACTGCATCTCGAGATCGCCGTCGTAGCCCGACAGCTCGCGGAGGCGGGCCCGAAGCGCTTTGCCATCGGGGCCGGGAAGCTGCGCCTGGCGCTCGAGGCTCACCGGCGGGATCAGTGTCGTTTGGAGCGCGAGATGGTCGCAGTCGAGCGCCGTGGCGGCGTACGCGGTCGCCGGCTCGACAAGCGCCGCCAGCTCCACGCCGTCGATCGGCCCACGGGCCTCGGCCGCGAGCGCAAACGGACCAAACGCGCGGACATTCCCCGGGCTGCCGAGGCGCCCCGAGACTTCATGCGCCGTCGTGTCGATCGCCAGCTGGAGATTAATCCATTCCCCTGTCGGGATCGGCCCGAGGACGTGCGTCTGCCCGGCGGCGACAAGCAGAAGGTTTTCGGTCGACAGGACGAGCTCGATCGCGGCGCCGTTTGCATCGGCGAGCGTGAAGCGATGACGCCCCGTCGCGGCGGCTGCCGGAGCGTGGAGCCGCAGATCGAGATTGAGAAACACCGGCCCGCCGTTCCCCGGCAGGCCGTGAACCGCCTGCGCGCAGCGGTACGGGCCGGCCCCCGTGGCGATGCTCACGCCGCAGCGGCCGCCGGCGTAGAGATGCTTGAAGGGGCTCTGCGCGGCGGCTGTCACGGCGATCGGCCCCTCATACCGCCACGGCGGCACGAGGACGCCGTAGCTCCCGCCGCCGGCCGGGGCCTGGAGCTCGAAGTCGCCGTCGAGATCGGTGACCGAGCGGAGCGTCGCCGCCGGCACCGGCCGATCGAGGGCGGCAAGCTCCGCCGACAGCCGACTGATGTCGGCTTCGTACGTGCGCCACGCGTGAGCGTCGGGGCGCGCATCCCCGAGCGGTGCCAGGCTCCGCACCCGCTGCTTCTGCTCCGAGCCGGGGAAGGGATAACGGCTGCTTTCGAAGATTCCGTAGAGAGCGTAGTAGTCGCGGAGGCTGACCGGATCGAACTTGTGATCGTGGCAGCGGGCGCAGCCGAGGCTCAGGCCCATCACCGTCGCCCCGAGGGTGTCGATGGTGTCCTGGATCGTGAGGTGGTGGTACTTCTCCGAATCGAACCCGAAGCGGCGTGAGATGGCAAGAAACCCCGTCGCCACGATCCGTTCGTCACGGGCCTCTGGGGGGCCCGCCGCGGCGCGGATGTCGCCGGCGATCTGGTCGCGGAGAAACTCGTCGTAGGGGAGATCGCGGTTGAAGGCGTCGACGCAGTAGTTGCGGTAGCGCCAGGCGACCGGGACGGGATAGTCGGCCGTCTCGCCGGCGGTGTCGGCGTAGCGGACGACGTCGAGCCAATGCCGGGCCCACTTCTCGCCGTAGGCCGTCGAAGCGAGGAGCCGCTCGACGACCGTGTCGAAGGCGCGCGGCGACGGATCGGCGACGAAGGCCTCGACCTCCGCCGGCGTCGGCGGGAGACCGGTGAGATCGAAGCTGGCCCGGCGGATGAGGGTGCGCCGATCGGCGCGGGGAAGGGGCACGCCCCCTGCCTCCTCCTGGCGGGCGCGGATGAAGCGGTCGATCGTCGTCTGGCACCAGGCTTCGTCGGCCACTGGAGGGAGTGGCGGATCAGCCACCGGCGCAAAGGCCCAGTGCCCTTCGACCTCGAACGCCGCAGCCGTTTCGGGCCACAGCGCGTCGGCGCCGATCCAGCGCTCGAAGGCCGCCACCTGTTCGGGGCGGAGGGCCTTGTCGAGCTCGGGGGGCATCGCGGAGACGTCGTCGTGGCGGGCGATCGCCTGGATGAGGAGGCTTCTAGCCGAATCCCCCGGCACGATCGCCGGCCCGGAATCACCGCCGCCGACGAGGGCGGCGCGCGAGTCGACCCGCAGCCCCCCCGAGACGCGCTCCCCCCCATGGCAGCGGAAGCAGGCGTCGACAAGGACGGGGCGGATCGCCGATTCGAACAGGGCGTCGTCGGCCGCCGCGGCTGGCGCGGCGATGGCGACCGAGGCCACGAGGCTGCAGGCCAGTGCCGAAAGGGAGAGCCGAGCGCACCGCATCATGGCTTGACCCTTGGCACCGCGGGGCTGTGGGGTCCGAGCGCCGCCAGCGCCACCCCCACCGGAACGACATCCTCCCCGAGCGTGGCCAGGCGGACCGGTGGCGCGGGCTGCAGCGGTGTCATCAGGAAGCCCACGAGTTGCCGCGCGACGCTCCCCCGCCATGGCTCGCCGATCGCCGCCACGCCACCGCCGAGGACGATCACGTCGGGATTGAGAAGATGGACGACATGCGAGAGCGCGTGGGCATAAGGGGCCGCCGCGGCGTCGAGGATCCGCTGGGCTGCGGTGTCGCCGGCAGCGAGCGCCGCGGGGAGGAGCCGGGCCGAGGGGACGGCACCGGTCGCCGCGGCCGCCCGGGCCAGCGCCCCGGTCGGCTCGGCCGCCACCGCCTCGCGCACGCCACGGTCGATCGCCCAGCCAGCCGAAGAGTCTTCGAGGATCCCGCCGCTGGGGATGAGCCGGAGATGGCCGAGCTCCATTTCGCCACTTGCGCGGCCGCGATAGAGCTGGCCGTCGATCACCAGGCCGCTGCCGATGCCGCTGCCGGCATTGGAATAGACGACGACCCTGGCGCCCTGACCGGCCCCGACGAGCGCCTCGCCGAGGGCTGCGGCATTGGAGTCGTTTTCGAGGACCACCGGCACCGGGCCGAGGCTTTCGCGGACCTGCCCGGCGACCCACGCCGCCAACGGGAAATCGCTCCAGCCCCCGACGTGAAAACTCGTCGCCACCACCCCCTGCTCCCGGTTCACCGGCCCGCCGAAGCCGATGCCGATAGCGCGGATGGCGAGATCATTGCCGGCTGCGTCAGCGACGATGCCGGCGAGTTGGGCCGCGAGCACGGTGCGGATCCCCTCGGCCCCACCGGCCGGATCGACCCGGTCGCTGCGGCGGAGGACGACATGACCATCGGCGGCGACGACTGCCGACTGGAGCTTCGTCCCCCCGATCTCGATGCCGAGCGCCACCGGCGTGAGGCTCCCGGCGCCGCTCACGGCTTCCGCTTCCTCTGCCTCTTCAGGTCGCGCGAGCTGGGAAAGCGTCACGGGGTCACCAAGATCGGGGCCGCCCACTTCGCTGCGGCCTCGGCGAGGTCGGCCGCCGCGCCGCTGAACCGGGTCACCGACTTGCTGCCGCCGGTCGCCTTCGCGGCCGCGGAGAGCACCTCCGGCACCTCCGTCTCACCGGCGAGCCACAGCGGCCGCGGCGAAGCGGCCGCGAGGGCCCCGGGAACATCGAGGTATTTGCCGGCACCGGGAAGGAAGTCAGGGGAGCGGTAGTCGAGAACTTTCCCGAAGCGGAAGCCCTGGGTGTCGATCGCGGTGGCGTCGATCTCGTCCCCGGCGACGGCCCGGGCGGCGGCCACGATCGCCCCGCGCGACCCCAGCCCCACGACCGCGACACGCTGCGGCGACGGATGATCGCCGATCTTGGCGGTGCGGAGGAAATGGACGATGGAGAGGACGTCGTGGGCCCGTTCGGCGAACAGCGTCGGGTTGTAGCCGAAGCTGTAGCCGGCGAACTCGCGCGGGTTTTTCACGACGCGCTGCTTACCGTCGGCATCGGCCGGCGGCGTGAACAGATCGGCCGCGATCACCGTCGTCCCTTGGGAAAGGATCCCGGCCACAGCCTTGAACGACGTGCCGTCGGTCTCGATCGCGCCGCGGCCAGCGTCGTCGAGCCACACGACCACCTTGCCGTTCCACTGTTTCGGATAGAGCCAAAGGACCGGGATCTCCTCGTTGTGGGTGGCGTTGACGAGCTTCCCGGTCATCCGCACGATGCCGCTGGCCTCCGTCTTCTCCGCCATCTCCCAGCGGACCTCACCGGCGCTCGCCGCGGTGCGGCCGATGACCGTCTCCCACGCCGGCGCGAGCACCCCGCGGAGGCCGTCCTTGGTGGCGGCGGCCGCGGTGATCGCCGCGGTCGAATCGGCCGTGAGCTTCGCAAGCAGGTCGCGCTCGAAGTCGGGATCGGCGGCCTTCGGGGCGGGGTGCTCGGCATCCCACACCTTGAGCTTGGCCGGCTCGACCATCTCGTAGTCGCGCTCGATCACCGGCTCGGGGGCGCCGAGGGCGAAATGCTTGTTGACGAAGGTGTAAAAGGCCGAGCGGGTGACGGCGTTGTAGTTGTGGGGGAAGTGCTCACCGCGCTTGAGAGCCACCGCGTCCTTGGCGCCGTAGAGGCCGTAGAGCGTTTGGAGATCGGGGAAACCCTTCGTGGCCAGTTCCTTCGTCCAGTCGTCGGCGGTGTTCATGATCTGCGGCTTCGGAGCAAACAGCGCCGCGAACTCGACATTCCCGGTGCCGACCCGCAGCAGAGAGGAGTTTTCGCAGGTGCAGCCCCCCTGCATCGACGTGCTCACCATCACCATCGGGCCGGAGAGTGTGACGCGGTCGTCGACCGCTGCCACGAGCATCGTCTGCGTGCCGCCGCCGCTGGCGCCGGTGATCGCGATCCTTTTCGGATCGACTTCGGGGAGCGAGAGGACGAAGTCGACCCCGCGGATGCCGTTCAACGTCTGCAGCCCCATGATGCTCTGGAGATGCGATTCGGCCTGCGGGCTGTAGAGCCCCCAACGCTCGGTGGTGTTCATCTCCGGACGTTGCTTGGCGAAGCCGTGGACGAGCTGACGTGAGAACTGGACAGCGTCGGAGTCGGAGAGCATGTCCCACTGCCACACGACGCACCCCATCCGCGCCAGTTGCACGCAGAGCGATTGGAACCGGCTCCGCCCCCCCTCTTCAAAACGCTCTTCGCCATTGGCGATCTCCTTCCGCGTGGCGGCGGCGTCCTGATCGGCATGGCGGGCGTTTTGCCAGTGGCCGTGGGCGAAGAGGACGGCCGGCACCTGCTGGCCATCTTTCAGGCCCAGCGGCCGGTAGAGGTTGCCGGTGACAAACAGCCCCGGAGCGCTCTCGAAGGAGACGTTGGAGACGGTGTAGCCGCCGGTCCCTGCGTTTCCCTTGGCCTCGGGCCCCTTGTGGATCGTGCCGTGGATCGACGGATTGAGCGGCGTCTTCGCCGGCATCGGCCACAGCCCCTGCGAAACGAGGATCCGCTGGCGCACCTCCGCGGCCCGCGGCTTCCAGGCTTCGAGCGTGGTGGGGGGGGTAAAGGGGAAATACCCATCGAGATCCTTGAGCGGAGCGAGGCGCGCCTCCTCGGCATGGGCTGCCGAGCAAAACAAGCCGGCATGGACTGCCGCGGGAAGCGCGACGGCAAGAAGGATCAGGAGGAGAGCGCGGCGGCAGGCGGCGGATGGGCGGGGCATGTGGAGCGGACCTCTTGGGGGAACGGGGCGGCACGGAGCCCGCCGGGGAAATGATTCATGGCGGCGGGCCGATGACGCGGCCCTGCCGGAGATAGGCGAGGAGATCGGCAAACTCGCTGGCGGGGATCGCGCGGCCGAAGCCCTCCGGCATGAGCGAGCGGGCCGTGCCGCGGACCGACTCGATCCGCTCGCGCGGAAGCTGCGTCCGCTCCCCACCGGGGCGAATGAGCACGATCGACTCGGGCGTGTTGGCGGCGAGGATCCCCTCGAGGACGACGCCCTCGTCGGTGACGACGACCGTCGCCTCGTAGCGGCTCTCGACCGCCCGGTTCGGCTCGACGACATCGAGCAGCAATCGCTCGATCGGCCGATCGGCCGCCTCGGCCAGATCCGGGCCGACGCCGTGGCCGAGGGGCTCGGCGCCGGGCGTGGCCGTGCGGTGGCAGTTGGCACAGTGGCGGGCGAAGACCTCGCGGCCTCGCGGTTGGTCGCCCCCCAGGCGGACGGCCGTGGTCAGACGGGTCAGTTCCTCCGGTGCCAGCGCACTGCCGGCTTCCCCCCACAGCCGCAGCGCTGTCTCGCGAACGGCCATGTCGGGCGACTCCAGCAGCGGCTTGCGGCGTTCGAGGGCAATCGCGCCTGCGGGGATCGAGCCCGCATCGAGGGCGGCAAGGAGCGGGGGGATCGCGGCCGGGCGGTCGAGCATCGCCGCAACGGCGGCCGAGCGCACGCCCGGCTCGAGATCGGCCGCAAGGGTGAGCAGTTCGTCGAGCGCTCGAGGAGCGCCGCAGGCGACGACCCCGCGCACCGCTTCACGCTGCACGGCTTCCGGCTCACGCGACGCGGCAAGCGCCAGGAGCGACGACCGCGAGGCGATTCCGGGGCCCGAATCATCGACGGCGGCAAGCGCCAGGAGGCGGATGGCGAGGAGCCGGAGATCGGCGCTGGCGTGCGCGTCTGCGGCGAGGGTGTGGGCGCGGGCCACGGTTCTATCGACCGTCGCGGCATGGCGTTCCCGGATCCAGGCGACGGGGCGACGCGCCGCGACTCCAAGCAGCGCGGCAACATCGAACCACTCGACCTGCCCCGCGTCGGCCCGCGCGGCAAGGAGCGCGAGCACCGTGTCGAGATCGGCGCTCGTCGTATCGGCCGTGGCGGTCGTGGCCAGCTGCGTGACGAGTATCATCCGGGCCTGATCGGGGGGGCGTGGCGATCCATCCCCCGCAGCGGTCTGCCGGGCGATCGCGGCGAGGAGCGGCCCGGCCCGGCCCGGGGCGGCGGAGAGGATGGCCCGCGCGGTCCAGTCGTCGAGGTGCGGCGACGCAGCGGCGACAGCCAGGGCCGGCTCGGCCGGCGATCCGGCCAGCGCCAGCAGCGCAGCGAGGCGCACGCTCCCGTCGGGATGGTCGACCGACGGCACGGCGACGCGATCGCACAGCGCCTGCCTGGCCGACGCCGGATCGGCAGACGCTTCGAAAACGATCCCCTCCGCGGCCCGCGCCAGCCGCAGCCCCTCTTCCCGCAGCCCGGCGTTCTCACTGGCCGTGGCGCGGTCGAGATCGGGGATCGTCAGCCGCGACAGGCCGTCGAGGGCGCGGAGGGCGTGAACGCGCGCGATCGGCGGCGAGGATGGGGCATCGAGCAGGGCCCTCACCGCATGCTCGGCATCCGCGGCGGGAAAGCGCCCCTCGACGAGGAGCCGCTGCGCCGTGTCGCGGCGCCAGCCGTTTGGATCGGCGAGGAGCGCCACGGCCTCAGCAGCGGTCGCCGGCGGGGCCCAGACGCGGGGGAAAAGGTCGGCGCGACGGACGCGCCAGATTCGTCCGGCCCGATCGCCGGCCCGGTGATCGACCGTGGCGGCGACCCCGGGGGGCATGTAGTCGGGATGCTCGACGCTCGCTCGGCAGAAGTCGACGATCCACAAGCTTCCGTCGGGCGCCGTCGCCGTGAACACCGGCCGGAACCAGGTCTCGGCCGAGGCGACAAACTCGCTCCCCTCGGGCTCCGGATGGCTACTCCAGAAGCCGGCGCCCCGCGCCACCGGGCGGCGGCGGACAACCGCATGGGAGACCGGCTCGCAGGTGAAGGCGTCGCCATCGGCCTCGGGGCCGAGGAGATCGCCGCGGAAGATCGTCAGGCCACAGGCGGAGGTGTGCGTGCCGGTGTGGGAAATCGCGGTTGCATTCGTCGCCGCCACCGCCGCCACCCGACTGTCGGCGCCGCTGGGGGCGGCGTCGGTGTAGCCCGGTCCGAGATCGACCAGCGCGTTGCGGACGAGCGCCTCTGGCGGCAGGAGGCTGACCATGAGCGGATTGCGATTGCTGGCCGTGAAGCGGTGGCCGCGCGAGTCGAAGGCGTTGCCAAACTGCCCGAAGCCGGTGACGGCGCGGATTGTGCCGCGCGCGAGATCGAGGCGAACATCGCGCCGATCGATCGACACGCCGGTATCGTCGGGATCGGAAGCCCACCGCACCGATCCCCCGGAGAGCCCGCCGCTGATCCAGACGGCGTTGTCCGGGCCGATCGTGGGGCAGGCGGCCCGCAGTTGCGGATTGCCGACGCGGAATCCGGTGGCGATTCGGGCGTGCGTCTCGAACGTGCCATCGCCATCGGTGTCGGTGAGCAGGAGGAGATCGGGGGAGGCGGTGACGAGCAGGCCGCCGCGGGCGGCGAGGATCCCCTGGGAAAAGGGGAGGTGTTCGGCCACGGCGGTCGAAGACTCGAAGTGGCCGTCGCCGTCGGCGTCGTTCAAGCGGACGACGCGCGAGAGGGGGGGCGAGCCGGCCGGTGGCCCCGAGGGATAGTCGCGGTATTCGACGACGTACGGTCGGCCGGCCTCGTCGAACGTCACCGCCACCGGATCGACGACGGCCGGTTCGGCAGCGACCAGTTCGATCAGATACCCCGCGGCCACGGGCGTGTTGCGGAGCACAGCCTCCGGCGACGGCGCGACCCTTGCCGGTGCTCCGCCGTGGGGCTCGGCCGTCGCCGGCGCCTCGGCCTTCGCCGGGGGTGGGCCTCCGACCAGCGGCGACGGAAATGCCAGCAGCGCGACCAGCAAGCCCAGAGCCCAGGCTCGGGCAGGCCCCGCGCCTGGCGGGCGATCGTCCTGAACGTGCGACCATGTCATCCGAGCAGTTCCCGAATCGGCTCGCCGGAAGGGAGGATCGGCATCGGCCGACCGCCGAGGTCGGGCACGGTGAGCTCCGGATTGATGCCGAGGTGGCGGTAGACGGTAGCCCAGACGTCGTTGGGCGACAGGGGGCGATCCTTGGGGTAGCCGCCGCGGGCATCGGTCGAGCCGACCACCTGCCCCATCCGTAAGCCCCCGCCGGCGACGAGGATCGATTGGGCCCCGGGCCAGTGGTCGCGCCCCGGTTGATGGACCTTCGTCTGCGTGCCGATCTGGTTTTCGAGCCGCGGCGTCCGGCCGAACTCGCCGGTGACGACCAGGAGCACGCGCCGATCGAGCCCGCGGGCCGCGAGATCCTCGACGAGCGCCGTGACGGCCTGGTCGTAGAAGGGCATCCGCCACTTCGCGTCGTCGAAGATGTGGCAGTTGACGGCGTGCGAATCCCAGTTGTAGCAGCAGTTGAGCGGCATCTCGCCGCCGGGATGCTCCATGACGACCGTCACAAACGTGCTCCCCGCCTCCACCAGGCGCCGCGCCAGGAGCGCGCGTTGGCCGAAACGGTGGCGGCCGTAGCGGTCGCGGACAAGGTCGGACTCGCGCGAGAGATCGAAGGCCTCGCGGGCGGCGGGGCTGGTGAGCATGTCGAGGGCGCGGACGTCGAAGTCGTCCTTGGCACGCATCGACGTGCCGGCGTCGACCTCGCGCCGCAGTCGATCGAGGCTTGACGACAGCCCCGAGCGATCAGCCAGGCGCCGTTCCATCGCCGTGTCGAGATTCAGGCTCGGGATCTGGAATTGCGGCGTCGAGGGATCGCCATCGACGATGAACGGGGTGTGAGAGGTGCCGAGGTAGGCGGCGCCGAAGCTGAAGGTGTCGACATGCTGCCGCCCGGAGTCGACCAGCGCGGTGTAGCCGGGAATGCCGGCGACGGCGGCGGGACGGAAGCGGGAAACGAACGACCCGGCCATCGGGAAGTCGTTGACAAACCCGGTCGGCTCCTTCGGGGACCGGCCGGTCAGAAAACGCTTGTGGCCGCCGCCATGATCGGCGAAGTCGTGCGTCACCGAGCGGATGAGGGAATAGCGATCGGCACAGCGGGCGTGGAGCGGGAGGAGCTCGCAGACATCGATCCCAGCCACGTTCGTCCTGATCGGCCGGAAGGCCCCACGGACCTCCGCCGGGGCTTCGGGCTTCATGTCGTAGGTTTCGAGGTGGGGCGGGCCTCCCGGGAGCCAAACGAAGATCACCGCCGTGTCGTCCGCGGCCGGCTGGCCGGCGTCGGCCCTGGCCTGACGGTGGCGGAGGAGATCGGCCAGCCCAAAGCCTCCCAGGCCGAGGAGGCCGGTGGCGATCGCCACCCGGCGGGGGACGGCCGAGCGCACCCCGTCACGGCGCGGGGACAGGCCGTCGGAGCGGAGGGGGGGCGGGCCGGAGCAGGGAATTGCCGACGGTGAGCCGGCCGACGACGTGTCGGGAACGGGAGCCGCGGAAACCGACCGGGGAGCCGTCTCTGCCATCGCATCCCTCCTCAAAGATGTTGGCGAGTATACCAACCCGGCCGGGACCGGCTGCCGGCAAGACCGGGAAGTCAGCCGGAAACGCTGCCGTTTTCTGGACGCTCCCGCCACGCATCGATAAGCTCAGGGTAGGGTGCGGAGTTGCTTGCGGCCAGAGGCTTCCGCCCCCCCTCTTCCAGCCCCTCGGTTTCCTTCCGAAGTGAATACCATGCGCACCCTCCGTCCGGTCGTTTGGACCTTGCTCCTTGTCGCCCTGGTGGCGTTGTTGGTCGGTCCGTTGCCGGCCAACGCCCAGACGACCAAGGGCCCGTCGTCGAAATCGCAGGGGCCAAAGTCAGCGCCGCGATCGGCCCCCTCGGCCGACGGGGCCCGCAAGGGAAGCGGCGACGCATCGAGAAGTGGCGACGCATCGAGAAGTGGCGACGCATCGAGAAGTGGCGACGCATCGAGAAGTGGCGACGCCGCCAAAGGATCGCGCGCTGCGGCGCCGAAGGGGACGGCAGGGAAGGCGTCGAGCGCCGCCGCTGCTGACGAGCAGACGGCGGCCGGTGAGGCGGCGCCTCTCGGGCCGCTCGAGCAGCTCGAGGCCGATGCGCAATCGTGCCGCACCGCCGAGGAAGCGGTGCAGGTCTACAAGATCTTCCTCGCCAATCCGAAGCTCCCCGCCGATCTGCGCAAAGCGGCGGAGAAGAAGCTGGCCCAGTGGAAGGTGATGGAGGAGCAGAAGCAGCTCCGCCTCGGAAAGAAATGGGTTACCGCGGAGGAGTACGAGAGCGTCTCCAAGAAGGCCGACCAGATGGTTCGCCACAGTTACCAGCTCTTCAAGCTCGGCAACCGCGATCTCGCCAAGAAGGAGCTGATCTCCGCCAGCCGGCTCAACCCCGAGAGCGGACGGGCCGACTTCGTGATGGGCTTCATCTACTCGATCGTCGCCGACAACGATCTCAAGGCGGTGGCCCACTTCTCGGAGGTGGTGAAGCGCGAGCCAAACAACGCCTTTGCCTACAACAACCTCGCCGTCAGCGAGGTGTTCCTGAAGCGCTATGCCGCGGCCGCGAAGCACTTCCGTCGCGCCCTCGAGATCATGCCCGAGCTCCAGGAAGTTGCCGACAACATCGCCGTGGCGATCGGCATGGACGGCATGGTGCGGCAGCGGCAGATTCCCGACGATCAGGCGGACGAGTTCAACGAGCTGTACCGCAGGGCGCTCTACGAGCTCCACCTTCTCCCCCTCGACCAGAGCCGGGCTGCCGAGACGGCGCAGAATGGCCAGCAGGGGAACGGCCCCGGGGGCCCAGGCGGGCCGGGTGGGCCCGGTGGTCCACGCGGCCCCGGCTCCATGGGGGGGCCGGGATCGCCCGCCGGGCCAGGTTCGCCGGCGGGCCCTGGCGGCCCCGGTGGGGCTGGCGGCCAGGGTGGCCAGCAGAACAGCCGCCCGATGTTTGCCTACCGCGTCTTCGGGCCGTCGGGCCGGTCGATGGGAGGCGCCCAGGGGGAGCAGGGGATCCAGTCGATGTTTGACGAGCCGGCGCAGGTTGTCGTCAGCATCTCCAACGGCACCGGCTTCGTTATCGCCCCGGGGTATGTGCTCACCAACCACCATGTCATCGAGGGGGCCACCGACATCACGATCCTCGATCCGAAGAATCGGGACAAGCAGCTCCTCGCCACGCTCGTGGCCGAATCGGAGAATCCCGATCTCGCGCTGCTCCGGGTCGAAGGTCTTGAGACGGAGCCGATGCCGCTGGGCGAGGCAATGCCGAAGCGCGGCACCGAGATCATGGTCCTCGGCTATCCCGGCGGCTCGGCGCTCGGCCTGGAATTGAAGAGCGCCCGCGGAGAGGTCGCCTCCGCGGCCGATCCGAAGCTCGACGGGACCTTCCTTTTCGACGCCATCGTCAATCCCGGTAACAGCGGCGGGCCGATCATCAACCAGACGGGTCGGGTCATCGGTGTCGTCGTGGCGATCAGGCGGACGAGCTTGATCGGGTCGGCCTACTCCGTCGGCATCCCGATGGAGCGAGTCTGGCCGTTCCTCGAGGAGCACCTCCCCGAGGTCGAGCCGGCAACCGATAAAATCGGCGAGGAGAAGTGGGTTGACATCGACGAGCGCCTCGGGGCCTCGACCGTGTTCATCACCGCGAAGCTCAAGCGCGGTGGCAAGAAGAAGGAAGAGTCGAAGCCGGGTGATGACTTCGCCCAGGGTGGGAATCAGGGTGGGAATCAAGGTGGCAACGGTCCGCCGGCCGGAGCCCCTCCCGGCTACGGTCCGCCAGGGGCACTGGGAGGATCGCCACCAGGATCCATTCCGCCGGGCGGATTCAGCGGGAGCCCCGCGGCGCCGGGCGGCCCGCCGAAGGGGGGCTACGGTGGTCCCGGTGGCCCCGGCACTCCTCCGGGCTACGGACCACCGGGAGGGACTCCTGGCGCACCTGGTGCCCCCGGCACACCTCCGGGCTACGGCCCCCCGGGCGGGACTCCCGGTGCCCCCGGCACCCCTCCGGGCTACGGCCCACCGGGCGGAACTCCCGGTGCCCCCGGCACTCCTCCGGGCTACGGCCCACCGGGCGGGACTCCCGGCGCGCCTCCGGGCTACGGACCCCCGGGAGGGACTCCTGGCGCACCTGGTGCCCCCGGCACACCTCCAGGCTACGGACCCCCGGGCGGAACTCCTGGTGCCCCCGGCACACCCCCGGGCTACGGACCCCCGGGAGGGACTCCTGGCGCACCTGGTGCCCCCGGCACACCTCCAGGCTACGGACCCCCGGGCGGAACTCCCGGTGCACCCGGCACACCTCCGGGCTATGGCCCACCGGGCGGAACTCCTGGTGCTCCTGGTGCCCCCGGCACACCCCCGGGCTACGGCCCCCCGGGCGGAACTCCCGGTGCCCCCGGTACCCCTCCGGGCTATGGCCCACCGGGCGGAACTCCCGGTGCTCCTCCTGCGGGTACGCCTGGCACACCTCCGGGCTACGGCCCCCCGGGCGGGACTCCCGGCGCGCCTCCTGGCTACGGCCCACCGGGCGGAATTCCCGGTGCTCCTCCGGCTCCTGCTCCGGCCCCTGCTGGTCCGGGAGGCCCGCCGCCGGCCGAGCCGAGCTGATCGACGACGATCGTGCTCCGGTTTGAGTTCAAAGAGCGAAGCACGCGTCGCGGGACGCGTGCTTCTTTCTTTTTGGCTGCCGACGCGCGGCCGATCAGGCGAGAACTTCGTGGATCACCTTGCCGTGCACGTCCGTCAGGCGCCGATCGACGCCGTTGTGGCGAAAGGAGAGCCGGTGGTGGTCGAGCCCGAGCAGATGGAGGATCGTGGCGTTGAAGTCGTAGAGCGGATGGATGTCGCTGACGGCCTTGACGCCGAGATCGTCGGTGGCGCCGTGGCTGACGCCCGGCTTCACGCCGGCGCCGGTCAGCCAGCAGGTGAAGCCGTCGGGGTTGTGATCGCGTCCCTTGGCCCCCTTCTGAAAGAACGGCATGCGGCCAAACTCCGTGCACCAGACGACGAGCGTGTCGTCGAGCATGCCGCGCGCCCGCAGATCGCGGATCAGCGCTGCTGCCGGCTGGTCGAGAATCGAGGCATGGCGGTCGTACTGCTCGCGGAGCTTGGAGTGGCCGTCCCAGTTGAGCTCGCCGCCGCTGGCGTAGGCCCCGTTGAAGAGCTGCACGAACCGCACCCCCTTTTCAAGGAGCCGGCGGGCGAGGATGCAGTTGCGGGCGAAGGCCGCCTTCAACGGCTGCGACTGGTCGTCGGCGCCGTAGGCCCGCAGCGTCGCGGCGGTCTCGGTGGAGAGATCGGCCACGCCGGGCACGGCGAGCTGCATCCGCGCTGCCAGTTCGTAGCTGGCAATCCGGGCGGCGAGCGCGCCATCGGCCGGGCTCTCGGCCAGCCGGCGCTGATGCCAGCGGGCGAGCGCCGCGCGCGTGGCGGCATCGGCGCCGGTCGATACCGAGGCGGGGGGGGCGAGATGGCGGACGGGGGCCGAAGCGGAGAGCGTCGTCCCCTGAAACTCGGCGGGGAGAAAGCCCGGGCCCCAGTTGTTGCCACTGGCCTGGGGGATGCCGCGCGGATCAGGGATGGCGATGAAGGCGGGGAGATCGGCGCACTCGCTCCCCAGGGCGTAGGTCGTCCAGGCGCCGAGGCTGGGGAAGCCGTCGGCGGCAAAGCCGGTGGAGAGGAAGTTTTCGGCGGGGCCGTGGGTGTTCGTCCGGCTGGTGAGCGAGTGGACGAAGGCGATGTCGTCGGTGAGGCCAGCCAGATGGGGGATCATCTCCGACACCATCTTCCCCGTCTGGCCACGCGGCTTGAAGTCGTACTGCGGGCGGGCGAGATTCCCGGCCGGCCCCTGGAAGGTCACCGCCGGTCCGCCGGGGAGAGGCTTGTCGTCGTATTTCACGAGCTCCGGCTTCCAGTCCCAGGTCTCGAGCTGGCTGACGGCGCCGGCGCAGAAGATCACGACCAGCCGCTTCGCCTTGGCAGGAAAATGGGGAGGCCGCGGCGCGTAGGGATCGGAGGGATCGATCACCGGAAGGATCGGGCCGCTGTCCGCGATAGCGCCATCCCCGGCGAGGCCGTCCCGGAAGAGGAGATCGAGCAGCGCCATCCCGCCGGCCGCGGTGGCGGTGTGCCTGAGGAAGCCGCGCCGATCGAGGAGGCTCGCACCGGCGGCGGAGAGTCGTGGGAGGGATTCCATCGTGCGTCCTGTCAGGGGAGGGTGACGAAGTCGCCGGTGTTCAGCAGGAGGCGACAGAGGGCCACGAGGGAATGGTCGCGGACGAGTGCCATCGCATCGGCCCGCTCCTCTGGCGTCGAGTCCCGGCCGAGCGCGAGTCGCACGGCTCGGTTCACCTGGCGCTCCACCCGAGAGCCGTCGCCAGTCGCCGTCTCCCGGTCGACGCGCGCAGCAAAGGCCTCGGCCACCTGGATCGTGAACGGGCTGTTGATCAGATTGAGGGCCTGAATCGGCGTCGTCGATTGGCGGCGGCGGGCCATCGTCTGGCCGGCATCGGGGCAGTCGAAGGCGCCAAACACGCTCTCCTTCTCCATCCGCACCTTGTGGGCGTAGATCATCCGCTTCAGCCCGTCGCCGGAAAACGTCTCCACCGGCGGGAAGCCGTCGAGGCCGCCGCGCGACCGGAAGAGATCGAAGCCCCGGCCCCCCATCGATGGGTCGAGAAGCCCGCTCACGGCGAGCATCGAATCGCGGATCCCCTCCGCCTCGAGGCGCCTGGATGGATAACGCCACAGGAGCCGGTCGCCCGAGTCCTTGGCGAGGCCCTCGGCCGTCATGGCATCCCCCTGCCGGTAGGTGGCGGAGAGGACGATGGAACGGTGGAGATTTTTGAGCGACCAGCCGTGCGCGACAAGCTCCGCAGCCAGCCAGTCGAGCAGTTCCGGATGGCTCGGGGAGGCGCCCGATCGACCGAAATCGCTCGCGGTCTCGACCAGCCCGGTGCCGAAGTGCCACTGCCACACCCGGTTGGCGATCACCCGCGCCGCGAGCGGATTGGCCGGGTGGACGATCCAGTCGGCAAGCGCCAGCCGGCGGGCCTGCTCGGGGGCATCGGTGGGGAGGGCAAGCGCCGGGAGCCGGTCATCGAAGGCCAGCGGTGAGCGCGGGCCGACTTCGTCGCCGGGCTGCTCCGGGTCGCCGCGGTGGAGCACGCGCGCGGGCTCGGGCGCAGAGAATCGCCCGGCGAACACGGTCAGCCCCCGGTCGAGCTCGGCAATCCGCGCGGTGAGCCTGGACTTGTCGGCGTCGATTCTGGCCAGCGCCGCGCGATCTTCGTCCGTGAGCCCGTCGGCGCTGGCGGTGCCGGCGGCGGGGGCTGGGGTCGGCGCGGCGGCGTCAACGGGCTGGCGGTCAGACGCATCGGCCACCGGCTCGAGGGGCGCGTCGGCGCCGTCGGCCAGCTCGATCCGGTATTGGATGGCCGTCCGATCGGCATAGACGCCTTTGCGGTCGCGGGCCCAGACGATCCGGTCGACGGTCGCCGGGGCGGCGAAGCCGATCTCCACCCAGCCGCTCCCGGTCGTGCTCGACATCCAGCTCCGCTCGTTCCCCTCGAGGCCGTCGTGAACGAAGGGGAGCTCGTGGCGACCGGGATCGACGTTGTTGCCAGACGAAGTGACGGTCGCTCCGGCGGAGGCGAGCGCGACATTGCGGCCTTCGCTGTCGAAGACCTCGAGCTCGTCGATGCAGGGCTCGAGGCTGTTGGTGGCGAGGATCGTGAATCGCACACGCGTGGCGCGGCGGGGGACAATCCGGTCGACGTTCAGACGGGGTGATATGGATGCCCGAGGCGATCCGTTGCCGACCAGCGGTGCCCGCGCCGTCCGCGCCGCGTCGAGTGCCGAAATCGCTAAGCGGTGGGTAGCGATCCCAACGCGGCGAGCGTCGGCCTCGGCGGAGCGGAGCTCGCGGTCTTCGTAGGTGACACCCGTGAACACCGCCTGGAGGGCGTGGTAGTCGCGGAGCGAGAGCGGATCAAATTTGTGGTCGTGGCAGCGGGCGCAGCCGATCGAGAGGCCGAGGAAGCTCTCGCCGGTGTTGATGAGAATGTCGTTGAGGGCATCCTGACGGGCGAGCCGCTTCGAGACGTCGTCGGCGCCGATCTGGCCGGGAAGGAGGACGGCGGCGGTGACGAGGAACCCGGTGGCGGCGTCGTCCCGATCGGCGTCGCCGGCGAGCTGGCGGCGAACGAACGTGTCGTAGGGCATGTCGGCGTTGAAGGCCGCCACGACCCAATCGCGGTAGGGCCAGGCATTGGCCCGTTCGGTGTTGACCTCGTAGCCGTGGGTGTCGGCATAGCGAACGACGTCGAGCCAGTGCTGGGCCATCCGCTCGCCGTGGCGCGGCGAGGCGAGGAGCCGATCGACGACGCGCTCGTGGGCGCCGGGGGCCTCGTCAGCCAAGAAGGCGTCGATCTCTTCGGGAGCCGGCGGGAGGCCGGTCAGGTCGAGCGCCACGCGCCGCAACCACCGGCCGCGATCGGCTTCGGGCGCCGGAAAAAGCCCCTCGACTTCGAGCCGGGCGCGAATGAAGCGGTCGATGTCGTTTCGTGGCCAGCCCTCGTCGCGCACGGCCGGGGGGTCGGGGCGCTGAATCGCAAGGAAGGCCCAGTGATCGCGCCGGTCGACGAGGCTTGCCCGGTCGATCCCTTCCGGCCACAGAGCCCCGGCATCGATCCACGCCGCGAGGATCGCCACTTCTTCCGGAGAAAGCCGCGGCACGTTCGCATCGGCCGGTGGCATCTGCATCTCGGGCTCATCGCCGCGCGCGAAGCGCACAAGCGGGCTCTCCGCCGCCTTCCCCGGCACGATCGCCGCGCCCTGGCCATCGCCGCCGCGAAACGCCGCGGCGCGGATGTCGAGCCGCAGCCCGCTCTTCGCCTCCTCCCCCGAGTGGCAGACGATGCACGACCGCTCGAGGAGGGGGCGAATGTCGCGGACGAAGTCGGGGGGGTCGGCGCCAACGGCCAGAGACGGCGCCGCGAACAAGATCGCGGCGGCCGCGGCGATGGCGCTGAGACGGTGGCGTGGGGGAGGGGATGGCACGAGCAGAAATCCCGTTCTCTGGGGGAGTCAGCGGCGCCGGGCAGGGCGGCAGCCAAGCTTGTCGAGGATTGCCTCGGTGGCATCGTGGGCTTCGGCGACCCACTCGACGATTTTTTCAGGCTCTGGCGAGAACTCGAGCTCGATGCTCACCGTGCCGTCGTAGCCAGTGTCGCGGATCGCCGCTAAAAAACTGGCGATCGGCGTCACGCCGCGGCCTGGGGGAAGATCACCATGAACCTTCCCGTCGCAGTCGCTGACATGGACATGCTCGATCCGGCCGGCGAGCCTCGCCACCTCGGCCGGCTCGGTATGGACGAGATCGAGGTGGGAGATGTCGCAGTTGGCCATCACCGTCTCGGGGAGGCCGACGTCGTCGAGGAAGCGGAGCATCGTGTCGATCGAATTGACGAGCGACAGCTTGAACGGCTCGAGCTCGATGGCGATCTTCACGCCCCGGTCGGCGGCGTAGGCTCCGAGCTGGCGGACGGCGTCGACGCCGAGCTTCCACTGCTCGGCCGGCGGGATCACCTCCTGCTGCCAGACATACTCCCCGAGGACGAGAAGGAGATTGCGGCAGCCGTATTCGGCGGCGAGATCGAGGTGGGCCCGGCAGCGGTCGAGGTGGAAGCGACGCACCGAAGGGCTGAAGTCGATGAGGCCGAGGGCAACGCAGCACAGGCTCACGATCGGCAGATCGAGCTCGCGGCAGGTGTCGGCGATCAGCCGGCGCTCCGCCGCGGGCATGTCGAGCGGATCGGCGAGGAGATCGACCGAGTCGAAGCCGAGTCGCTTCGTCTGCTCGAGGCCGAAGCGTGTCCCCTTGCCGGCCTGGGCAAAGGCCGAGTTGATCAGTCCGAGGCGCACGAAGAACTCCTGACAGTCAAGGAGAAAGGCTCTGGTAGACCTGCCGGGCCCGCCACGAGTCGTGGAAAAGCCCGCTGGCACCCGTTTTCAACCCCTTGATAGAGTATCACGCGGCGGGGGGCTGATTGGAGGCCGATCGGACGCTCGGGCGTCGGGGTCGGCTGCTCCCCGCGAAACCGTCCCACCTCCCGTTCCCAGTCCACGAGGCTCGCCATGCCGTCCCCCCGTCGTGCCCCCCTTTCCCGCCGTTCACTTCTCAAGGGCGGGCTCTCCGCCGGCATCGCCGTGGGGATGTCGGCCGCGTCGTGGTCGCGGGCCTACGGCGCCAATGAAAAAGTCCGCATCGCCTCGATCGGCTGTGGCGGCAAGGGGTGGAGCGATCTGCTCGACACCGCCGCGTCGGAATGGGCCCAGGTGACGGCGCTGTGCGACATCGACGACTCGATGCCCCACCTCGGGCAGGCGGCTGAAAAGTTCCCCGAAGCGGAGCGGTTGACCGATTGGCGCCGGCTCCTCGACAAGCCGCAGCTTTTCGATGCCGTGATCGTCTCCACCCCTGACCACATGCACGCCAGCCCCAGCCTGGCGGCGATGCATCTCGGCAAGCATGTCCAGTGCCAGAAGCCACTCACGCATACCGTCTTCGAGGCCCGGCAGATGCGCGAGGCGGCGGAGCGCTTCAAGGTCGTGACGCAGATGGGGAATCAGATCCAGTCGCATCCCGCCTACCGGACGGCCGTCAAGCTCGTGCATGACGGCGCGATCGGGAAGGTGAAGGAGGTTCACGCCTGGCAGCCGGGGGCGATGGGCTGGCGGAAGGTCGACGATCGCCCCGAGAGCACGGCCGACGTCCCCCCGACGGTCCACTGGGACGAGTGGCTCGGTGTTGCTCCTTCGCGCCCCTACCTCCCCGAGATCTACCATCCCTTCAACTGGCGCGCCTGGCAGGATTTCTCCAACGGCCAGCTTGGCGACTTTGGCTGCCACATCCTCGATCCGGTCTTCATGGCCTTGGAGCTCACCGCGCCGCGGACGGTGCGGGCTTCGTCACCGGGCGTCAACCGCGAAGTGTGGGCCCTGAAGTCACTGGTCACCTGGGAGTTCCCCGGCACGAAGCGGACGGCAGGCCCGGCGGTGAAGGTCCACTGGTATGACGGCGAGGGGCATGTGCCAACGCACGAGCGCCTGGGGCTGGCGGCCGATGTCGTCCTCCCCGGCAGTGGCTCGGCGATCATCGGCACCGAGGGGACGCTCCTCGTGCCGCATGTCGAGATGCCGCGGCTGGCCCCGACGGAGAAGTTTGCGAGCTTCGAGATCCCTCTCCAAGAGGCGCGCAATCACTACACCTCATGGATCGACGCCATCCGTGGCACCGACCACACGACGAGCCACTTTGGCTATTCGGCGCCGCTGACGGAAACAGTCCTCCTGGGAACGATCGCCATCCGCCACCCCGACACGCTCCTGACGTGGAACGCCCCCGGCTTCGTTCTCTCCGGCGTGCCGCACGCGGCCGAGCTGCTCACAAAGCCCTACCGCGGCGGCTGGATGCCGGCGTGGGTGTGAGGGGGCCGGGGCCGTCGCCTTTTCTGGCTCGCGACCATGTGGCGAGCGAAAGCGTCGTGCTGCCACGTGGCGGCGGAGACGACGGCACCGTTACTCGCCGACGACAGTGGCGATCTTGCCAACCAAGGCCGGATGAAATCGCACGCCCGCCTTTCGCATGGCGTCGGTGGCGGTGGTGAACGACGCGATCAATCCCGTCGTCTTGGCCTTGGCCAGGATGCCGAGTGTCCCTGTGATCTGCAGACCGAGTTGGGCTGCCGCCTGACGGCCGATTCGTTCGTCGATGATCACGAGGCCCGCGCGGTGAGTCAGGGCGACGGCGATCGTGTCACGCTCTCCGCGATCAAGATCCCGCAGTGTCGGCCAATCGTTCGAGGGAGCGGCCTCGAGAACGGTCAGCCATTCGAGGCCACGGAGGTCAGGCACGGCGATCGGTCCGCCAACCGCACACTCCTCGACCACCGTCGCTGCCACGGTGAGCGATCCGAAAAGGGTCGGGAGGAGATCGAGGCGGTCGATGCTGGCCAGTGCGATCAGCGGCCCCGTGTTCGTGACGACGATCACAGCAGCGACGTTTCCCGGGCGAAGTCCTCCGGCGTGTCCGTCAGGAAGGTCGCGCCGGCCTCGGCAGCGCGGAGAAGAAAGGTCATCCGCGGGATGTTCAACCACTTCGCGGCGGTACCGGACGACATCCGGCCATCCTTGAACAGGGCGATCGCTGTTTCGAGCTTCATCAGCTCACCAAACTCCGACGGCTCCAAGTGAAGCCCGAGAAGGACTTCCGGGGGGCAGTCGATTTCGACGGTCGGTTTCATGACTGCAGTATAGGGCGAGGAAAACGTGCCAGCCACTCAATCTGGGCGCCGGTTTCGTTTTCGCGAGCGGGCCGCTCGCGGCGGCTGGATGCCGGCGTGGGTGCGAGGGGCGGATTGGGCCGGCAGTGGCTCCGTCGCGAAGCAGACCAGCCGGTGAAAGCCGTCGGCGTCCGTGAATCGCTCCTCGCCCGGCTGCGTGAAGCCCGCGTCGTGGGCCAGCTTGAAAATCGTCGCCAAGGGCTCTGGAAAGTCGTGCTCCCGGACATGCCGGCAGGTGTCGTCGAGCGTCTGGCCCACGAGACCCCACCGGGTGGCGATCAGGTCCGTATACGCGGCGACGAACTGCTCGCGGGTCTCTGTCGCTCTTCGAAAGAGGTCGTAGAACACGAGCGACCCACCCGGCGCCAGCGTCTCCCGGCAGCGTGAGAAGAACCGACGCTTTTCGTCGAAGGAGAGATGGTGGACGACGAACCCCGCGAGAATCAGGTCCGGTCGGGGGCGGGCAGACGCCGCGGCAGTGGTCAAGTATTCGAGCAGATCGGTTTCGACGAGCGCGACGTGAAAGGGGGCGGCCGCCAGCTGCCGGCGGGCCGCCTGCAAGGCCGCCGCCGAGGCGTCGACGCCCGTGTAATGGGCAAGCGCGGTGCCGGCGAAGGTGCGGGCGATGGAGCTGGCGTCACCGCACCCCAGATCGAGGAGGGAAAATGGCCGGCGATAGATCGCCGCCACGAAGGCATGAATCCCCGCGTAGATCTCCCTGTGCCGCATGAGGTCGCGGTCGATGATCGACTCGTAGACCTGCCACTGCGCGAAGATCGCGGTGGCTCCCGCGACATCCTGGCCGCCGTCGCGCCCGTCGGGGCCCGTGGGGAGAGGTGTGGCTGTCATGGTGGAGCCCCAGGACAGGAGTGTGAGCAACTCGAAAAGCGACAGGGCGATCTCCGCCATGTCGCCTGAACGAGCGGTCATGGCCAACCGCTTTTCGTGGACCATTGCCGCGGCGACTTCGGCGGGGTTGTCGCGGACTACGAGGGAAAACTCCGGGCACTTGCCCTTGATCCAGTCGGCCAGTTCGGTCTGGCTCATCGCCTTGACGAGCCGGAGGTCTTCGTAGCGGTAGGGAGTGTGGCGGCCGAGTTTCGCCAGATGCCTGACGAACGTCGCGCCGTAGGTCGGCTCTCGATCCATGTGGCTGGCCCCCTTGTCAGGTTCCGATCTCGGTGACGATCGCCGCGATCCTCGCCTTGTGATCGGCGTCGAGCCGTTCAAACTACGCGGCCTCCGGCGATCATGGCTCATCGAGGCCGATCGAGGCGCGAGCCTCGGCGGTGCCTTTGTCCTTCACGATCTCCGCGAGCTTCCGATGGTCGATCGATGCCCACAGGAGTCCGCAACTGGTACAGCCGTTGAACCGGCTCGGAGCCTCGACGTAGATGCCGAACCACGAGAGCCACTTGAGACCGTCGGGGCGGAAGCTGCGGGAGGGTCCGAAGATCCAATCAAACGAATCAAAGCCGCCTCCCACAACATACTTACCGGTGATCACACGCTCCGATCGACACGCGGGGCATGGGGCCATGGGTCTGTCTCCATTCGTTCTTCGGGGGTGTGGCAGCGCCGACCGTTGGCCCGCCCGCCCCTCGTCAGGTTGCGATCTCGGTGACGATCGCCGCGATCCGCGCCTTGTGATCGGTGTCGAGCCGTTCGAACCACGCGGCCGTGACATCGCTGCAGATGCCGAGGGCCGCCAGGGCTCCCTTCACGCCGACGATCACGCGTCCCGGTTGCGTGCCGACAGAATAGAGCCTGCCGAGGGCGAGCACCTTCTGCTGAAGACCGACGGCGCGGGCTTCGTCGCCGCGCTCGAGTGCGGCCTGGAGGTCGACGAACAGACGGGGGTGGACGTTTGCCCCGCCGCAGACGCCGCCATGGCCACCGAGGGCATGGGCTTGCGGAAGCATCTGCTCCGGCCCGATCAAGAGCGACCAGTCGGGGCGGACCTCGCGAACGACTTTTGAATAGCCGGCAAACGTCTCCAGATCGCCGCCAGAATCCTTGAGGCCGACGATCTCCGGCAGGTCGGCGAGGCGCCGGACAAGCTCCGGCCCGAGCACCACCTTCACCATCTCCGGCATGTTGTAAAGAAGCAGCGGCAGCGGCAGGCCCGCCACGAGCGCCCGGCACCAGCGCTCGAGCGGCTCTTGGCCTGCCGGGAAGTAGTAGGGGGGGGCGGCGACGACCGCGGCGGCGCCGCCGTCAGCGGCATACCGGGCCAGCGCCAGGCTGTCGGCAAGGACGGTGTCGCTGATCCCGACGAGCACCGGCACGCGACCGGCCACCTGCTGGATGGTGCGCTCGACGACGGCGCGGCGGACCGCCGCCGGGAGCGCCGGGCCTTCGCCGGTCGTGCCGAGGACGAAGAGGCCATGGACGCCGCCGGCGAGGACATGCTCGATAAGCCGCTCGAGGCCGGCGACATCGAGTGTGTCGCGGTCGACCAGCGGCGTGGCTAGCGGGGGGATGATGCCGTGGAATCGCGAGGGAGCGTGACTCATGGTGGGCAACGTGAGGGAAAGAGGGAGGAGCGTGGTCAGTCGATGCCGGCAGGGGACGGGCGGCGGGCGAGCAGGTAGGCTGCGAACAGGATCGCGGCACAGACGAGATAGACGAGGCCGCCGGCGGTGATCGACCGGCTCATGGCCTCGACTTCGGCCGCCTTGATGGCGGCGGCGGCGAGCTCCGCTGTCGCGCCGGAGGCCTTGGCGGCCAGTTCCGCCTGCTTGGCGGCGGCGTTGGTGACCCAGCCGAAAAACACCGGCCCGAGGGCCCCGCCCCCCCAGCCAACGGTGTTCATCAATCCGGCGGCACTGGCCCGGGCGCGCGGCTCCACCTGGTCGAAGAGCGAGGCGAAGATCCCCGAGTCGTAGAAGCCCTTGCAGAAGCCGAAGGCGGTCATCGCCGCAATCAGCACGCCGGTGGTGGAACAGAGGCCGACCAGCGCCACGAACGCGCTGCCGACGAGCAGGCCGGCGGCCTGGACGAGGACACGGCCGGCGGGGAAGCGCTGCGCGAGCCGGTCGGCGAGGATGCCCGCCAGTGGCACCGCCAGGGCGCTTGCCAGATGGATGAAGAGCGTGCCGTTGAGCCCGGCGGCCCCGAGCTTGTAGCCGAACTTGTCGTGGAGAAACGTCGGCGCCCAGGAAAGAAAGATCGTGGCCACGAAATTGGCGCCGAGGAAGGCGAGCATGAGGAGGGGAACGGCCGGTCGCGTCAAGAGAATGGCAGCGATGTCGGCGATGCCCAGGGGTGCGGATCCCGACCGTGTTGCCGCGGTCGGCAGGGGCGAGTGGTGAGCGGTGACTGTCGCGTTGCCCTCGGCCTCCGCCCGTTCCGCGGCTCCACGCACGGGCTCCCGCAGGAAGCAGTAGAGGATCGCGCCGACGACCATCCCGGCGAAGCCGAAGGCGAAGAAGCCGACACGCCACCCGTAGCGCTCGCCAAGGAGGGCGCCGAGCCAGCTGCCGAGGATCGTGCCGGCGTAGACGCTCGACTGGTGCAGCGCGAAGGCCCGGCCGCGCGTCTGGGGCCCGTGGTAGTCGGCCGTCAGCGACATCGACGCCGGGAAATAAAACGTTTCGCCAAAGCCTTCGAGGGCGCGGACGGTGACGAACTGCCAGAGCTTCGAGCACCAGGCGGTGGAGACGGTGACGAAGCTCCAGAAGATGCAGCCGCCGAGGATCAGATGGACACGTTTGACGCGGTCGGCGATGAAGCCAGCGAAGGGGGCCCCGGCGGCATAGACCCACATGAACGCCGAGCCGATGAGGCCGAGCTGAAAACTATCGAAGCCGAACTCCTCCTTGAGAAGTGGGAACACCGCCGAGATCGCCTGCCGGTCGGCGTAGTTGAAGAAGCACACCAGCCACAGCATCGCCACCACCTGCCAGCGGTAGCTCGACCGGTCGCGCGGCCCGGTGCGCATCGGCTCCTCGGAAAGCTCCATCCAGAATCTCCCCCGACAACGTCTCCGGCGACCGCGTGCCGCGGCCGCTGATGAGAAGCCGAGTATGCCACAGCCCGGGCGGGGAAAAAGGCAGCGCCGGCCCGAGCGATCCCGGCACCCAGCCCCCTCCCCGCCGGCCTCCGCGCGCGGGTACGATCAAGCCGGCGCGGCCGAGCGGGGGCGATTCCGGCGCGAGCCATGGCGATCAACCGACACCGAGGGGGGCTGGCGAGCGTGCAGACATCGATCCACGGCCGATTGGCGATTGGCACCCTGGCGCTGGCGGCGGTGCTGGCAATGGTGGTCGGGCAGGCCGCCCGCGGCGATGAGTCGCTCCCCCCGACCTACGCCGGCCTCGGGGCGACGGCCGTGCAGCTGCGCGAGTTTGTCATCCCGCGCGGCTGGCCAACCCCTTCCTGCCATGCCAGCACGATCGTCGAGACGTCGGCCGGCGAGCTGGTTGCCGCCTGGTTCGGCGGCACCGACGAGGGGGAGAAGGATGTCGCGATCTGGGTCTCAACGCACGGTGCGGATGGGTGGAGCGAGCCGCGGATCGTGATCGAGGGGACGCAGGCCGATGGCAGCCGGCACCCCTGCTGGAATCCCGTCTTGTTTGTCGGCTCGGCCCGGGCGAGCCAGGGGAAACCGGCCGCGCCGCTCTTTCTTTACGCGAAGGTGGGGCCCTCCCCCAGCACCTGGTGGGGAGTCGTCCGCGAGAGCATCGATGGTGGCCGCACCTGGGGGGAGCTGCGGCGCCTCGACGGCGATGCGGTGGGGCCGGTGAAGAACAAGCCGCTGGTGCGCCGTGACGGCACAGTGATCGCCGGGGCGAGCAGTGAGGACGACGGCTGGCGCGTTCACTTCGAGACGTCGACCGACGGCGGCCGGACATTTGCCCGCGGGCCGGCGGTGCATGCCGCCCCTGACACGAATGGAGTTGGGGGGAAGGGGCTCGTCAGCGCGATCCAGCCCTCGCTGCTCGAGCTCGGCGGCGAAAAACTTCTTGCCGTGGGGCGGACGAAGCAGGGGAAGATCTTTGAGATCGAGAGCACGGACGCCGGGAAGACCTGGGGGGAGTTACGCCTCGGCACGCTCCCCAACCCCAACGCCGGCACCGATGCCGTGACGCTCGCCGACGGCCGCCACCTCCTCGTCTACAACCACACCGACAAAGGGCGCTCGCCGCTCAACGTGGCCATCAGCCGCGATGGCCGCTCTTGGCAGACGGCGGTAGCCCTCGAGACGAAGCCGGGAGAGTTTTCCTATCCGGCCGTGATCCAGTCGGCCGACGGTCTCGTCCACATCACCTACACCTGGAACCGCGAGGCGATCGTGCGCGTGGTTCTCGACCCGGCGAAGCTGCCGTGACGATCGAGGGTCACTTTCCCTTGGCCGTGGGGAAGCCGGCCTTTTCGAGATCGGGGAAGCCGGGCTGGAGCGCCCGCACGTCGTAGCCGCTCTTGGCGAGGATGTCGGCGGCCTTCTTGCAGCGGCCCCCGGCCTGGCAGTGGACGTAGACAATTTTTCCCTTGGCGAGCACCTTCGTGAGCTCGTCGGCGGGGATCCCCTTCACGAGCGTGCTCAAGGGGAGGAGCTTCGCGTCGACAACATGCCCTTCGACCCACTCCTCCTCCTCGCGGACATCGACGAGGATCGCCTTGCCGGCGGCGGTTGATTGCTTGACGAGATCGAGCGAGTCTTTCGTATGTTCGGCGGCGAGCACCTCACCGGCCAGCGACAAAAGCGCCAGGGCGACCACCGCCCCGCGGCTGGCGGTGCTGCAGGCCGCGCCGCGCGGGGCCTGATTCCAGGGCATCTTCGCGAGCATCATTCCCATCCCGCAGGTGTCGGTCATCCCGGCAAACACGAGCCCTGCGCCGATGAACCCGGAGAGGAGCGTCCAGGCAGGGGTTTGCGTGAACCATGCCAGTGCCACGCCGAGGACGACCAGCGCCCCCGCGCAGATCCGCACCTGCCGCTCAAGCGACATCGCCTTGCGGCCGCGGATCAGCCGCAGGCCGGCGGTCTCGCAGGCGGCCGT
>Ga0209598_10000399_pt1 | contig 34593 bp, 29 predicted proteins | sample M_140807_EF_Meta_FD_187317 | JGI IMG/M metagenome (GOLD analysis project Ga0209598, IMG submission 187317) | Freshwater microbial communities from Lake Montjoie, Canada to study carbon cycling - M_140807_EF_MetaG (SPAdes) (version 2) | ecosystem: Environmental > Aquatic > Freshwater > Lake...
CGTGAGCACCGGCCGCGCAAGCGAAGCCAGGCGCTCATTCGCGTAGGCGATCCAAGCCACGCCGCTCTCGGTATCCAGCGGCGCATCGGGAAAGCCGCCGAGCGGATGTTCAAAAACCACGCCAGCCTTGCAGAGCACGAGCCACGTGCAGGCGTCATAAGGATGGCAGACGAGCTGGGATTCCATATCCAGCACGCGAAGGATGAGTGGTCGCAGGTCGCCAATCATGCGGTCGTGGCCTGTGATGAGTTCATGGAACTGCCCGCCGGTGGAGAGATACTGATCATCGAAAATCTGCGGTGAGAGACTGCAGTTCAATCCGATCAACTCATCCCAGAGCCGCTCCTCGATCTGCGAGGTGAGTGTGCGCCCCTCGGGGAAGAATTTCACCAGCGAGGAAAACCCATGCGAGAAGTCTGTGGCCTGCGAAGGAACGGCCTGAATGATTTCGACTCCCCCTGCGCGCAGGTCTCGGGCCGTGGAGATCAAGTCGCCGCCGAGCGTGGCGCTGAATTGGTCGGCTCTCCACTGTTTGGTGAGCGGAATTTCCGTCATAGCCGCAGCCACGATGTGCGAGAGCATTGTTCCCTCGCCAATCTGCGGCGCGATGCCGGCAAGCGCCCACGCGCTACGCTTGTCATACATGATGCCGCGCGTGCCATCGATCGGGTCGATGATGCATTTCCAATCCGTGCCAGATGCCGCCGTGCCATCAGGAAAGCAAAGTTCATGTTCAATGCCTTCCATCACGATCTGGACAGGCAGTTGGGAGGGCCAGTTGACCCGAAACCAAGCAAGAATCGCCTCTTCGCTGATCTTGTCGACGGCATAGATCGTGTCACCGCCTGCGTGACCCGCCACCGCCGAGAGGCGCGCCGCATCCAGATGAGTCCTCCCTAAGACGACAGCATCCCGGATGGCGTCGCCGAGGCCACAAAGAAGGCCGCGTAGTCGCTCATGGATCATTTCCGACATGAGCGAAAATTATCCCGCTGGATGAGTGCTTGGCGAGACATTGAGGTGGTTGCATTTTCGAAGGAGACGGGTGGACATCGAGACAGCTGCGACACCCAGTCCAACAACAAAACCAACCCAGATGCCAGGAGCCCCGAAGCCGAAATGAAAGGCTGCGAACCATGACACTGGAAGCGCCACCACCCAGTAAGAAACAATTCCTACCAAAAAAGGAACTTTCGTATCCGCAAATCCGCGCAGTGCTCCCGAGGAAACCACCTGGATGCCATCGAAAATCTGGAACACGCCCGCGATCGCAAGCAACTGCACGGTGAGTGCTCGCAAGGGGACATCTGGCGTGAATCCGGCCGCGATCTCATTTCCCAAGAGCAGATAGCCTGCCGCAAAAACAGCCATCACTCCCGCAGTCAGCCCAAGCGCACTGTGCACGATCGGTGGAATCCTTTTTCCACGGCTCGCTCCCCGCGCGTGGCCGACCCGCACGCTCACGGCCTGCGCAAGGCCCAGAGGAACCATGAATGTCGTTCCTGCCACCGATAGCGCGATCTGGTGCGCTGCCAACGGCACAACGCCCAGCCAGCCCATCATCAGCGATCCGAAGGAAAAGCCTGTCACCTCGCATAGGTTCAGGCCCGCCGTGTGGATTCCTATTTTTAAGAGATTCCAGGCTTCCTCAAGTAGTCCAGGCGCGAGCCAATCGCTCGGCCATGCGGCACGCAGCGAACGCGCAAACGCAGGATAGACCAGAATACCGCACATGACAGCGATCCGGCTTATTAGCGTGGCAACCCCGGCGCCATTGATGCCCATGGCAGGTGCGCCGAGGTTCCCGTAAATCAAAATCCAGTTCAGAAACACATTCAGCAAAACTCCTGACATCATGATCCAAAAGGGAACCCATGGACGTCCCAGCGCCTCGCAGAAGTTTTTTGTCGCGCCACTGACGAACAGCGGCAGCAACGACCAGGCACAGAGGAGGAAAAAAACGCCGACCGTCTCTTTCACCTCCTGCGGTTGACCGAGGATGGACAAAAAGGGGAGACCGGTGTGTGCCCCTGCGCCGACCAGAAGACCCATTGCAACCGCCAGCAGCATGCCTCCGCGCAGGCTGTCACCCGCAAGGTGCGAGCGCTTCGCACCATGCGCGTGTGATGCGCTCACACTCACCGCCGAAAGCAGGCCGAAGCCGAAGACCATCGGCACGATCAGAATTGTGTTGGCAAAAGCGCAAGCGGCCAGAGGAACTACTCCCACTCGGCCGACCATGATGGTATCCGCTATGCCCATGAGCATCTGGCCGACGAGTCCTGCCACGATCGGGAACGCCAGAAAAAATGTGCGCCGGTTTTCGCGGAGCAGGGTTTTAAAATAGGAGACGCTTTGCATAGTGGAACGCCGGCCCTCGCCGCGCATCCTCAGCGGTGGTCGACGATCTTTTGCACCCGCTCGATCGAAGCCGCTTTGCCCGTCTCAGGATCGATTTCAATCAATGCCCCGCAGACCTGCACAATGCCCCTCGCAATGGGAAATTTGATTGGCATGCAGTCCAAGAATTTTTGAATCACAGGCCCCGCCTCGCGGCCGAGGATGGAATCCACCGCGCCGCACATGCCCGCATCGCAGAGAAACGCCGTGCCGCCGGCAAGGATGCGCTCATCCGCCGTCTGCACATGTGTGTGGGTGCCGACTACGGCGGAGACCTTGCCGTCCAAATGCCGCGCCACAGCCGTTTTCTCGCTCGTCGTTTCCCCGTGCACATCCACAAAGATCACTGGCGTCTCTGCGCGCAGTCGCTCCGCTTCCTCCAGAGCTGCATGGAAGGGGTTGTCCAGCGGTTGCGACATGAAGGTGCGGCACTGCACATTCATGACCGCGATTTTTCCCTTCGCCGTATCAAGGATGATGCTGCCGTTTCCGGGAACCCCGACCGGATAGTTGATTGGCCGAAGCAGGCGAGGCTCGGTTGGGAAGTAGGGAACGATTTCCCTCTGGTCCCATGCATGGTCGCCAGTCGTGATCACTGCCACGCCGGAGCGCAGGAGATCGATCGCGATTTTAGGGGAAATGCCTTTGCCTTGCGCGGAGTTCTCGCCATTGACGACCACAAAATCCACCTCTCCCTCTTTGAGCATTTCCGAAACCACCACCTTCGCCGCAGCCCGACCGGGCTCACCGACGATGTCACCAAGAAAGAGAAGACGAATCATCCGTTCTTTTTATAGCAACGCGCCGCGAACGCATTTAAAAAATCCTCCATGCGCAAATCTCTCGCCGCCTTTTTGCTTCTTCTTGCCAGCCTGCACCCCGGCATGGCCGCCAAACTCAGCCCGCTTGCAGACGCCCCAAATTGGTCGCAGCTCGACAAATTTCAAAACACAATCACCCGCGAGGAATTTACCCGCCTCTTGGATAACATCTATGCCCCGAACGGGGCGGCAGCCGATGTCATTACCATCACTCCTGCCGCCGCGCGCATTCGCACCAGCGAGGGAAAGCCGCCATACATGCTGAAATTCGCCGGTGCCAAGGCAAATCCGACTCCACGCTTTTGGCGGCCACGCAGCGAGATCGACACGGAGTCCAGGAAGCCCCTCGCAGGCTTGCGAATCGCCATCGATCCCGGCCATATCGGTGGCAAGTGGGCCGAAATCGAGGAACGCTGGTTCCAAATCGGAAAAAACAAACCCATAGCCGAAGGCGATATGACGCTCCGTGTCGCCAAGCTTCTCGTGCAGCGCCTGAAAGCCCTCGGCGCCGAAGTCTGGCTGACCCGCTCGAACTCGGACCCGCTTACGAAACTCCGCCCAGCCCAGCTCCGCAAGCAGGCCGCCGCCTCGCTTCGGGACAAAGGCGAGAGCGTCACTCCCCGTGCTGTCGCCAAGGAAAGCGAGCGCCTTTTTTACCGCGCGAGCGAAATCCGCCGCCGCGCCGACCTCGTGAACAAATCGATCCACCCCGATGTCGTCCTCTGCCTGCATTTCAATGCCGAGGACTGGGGCAACCCAGCTAAGCCATCCCTCGTCTCCAAAAACCACCTCCACTTCCTCATCACAGGAGCCTGGAGTGCCAAGGAGCTCGCCTACGACGACCAACGCTTCGAGATGCTCGTCAAGCTCCTCAACCGCACCTACCCCGAAGAAGTCGCAGTCACAAAATCCCTCGTCAAATCCATGGCCGCTGCCACGAAACTCCCGCCATTCATCTACCATGGGAAAACCGCCGTCCGCATCGGAGACAGCGACTACATCTGGGGAAGAAACCTCCTCGCAAACCGCCTTTTCCAATGCCCCGTCATCTATGTGGAGCCCTATGTGATGAACTCGCGCGATGTCCACGCCCGCATTCAAGCGGGTGACTACGAGGGGAAAAAGAAGGTCGCCGGAGTCGTGCGGCCGAGCATTTACCGCGAATACGCCGATAGCGTCGCCGCCGGGCTCGTTGATTATTATGGCAAACGCTGAGCCCAAGCGCCGAAGCTGTTGACAATTCCCACGCGCTCTGTGCAACAAAGCAGCCACTGAATGAAAGTCATCGCCATCACGAACCAGAAAGGCGGGGTCGGAAAGACCACCACCAGCGTTAATCTGGCAGCCGCCCTTGCGGAGAAAAAATCCCGCATCCTGCTCGTGGATATCGATCCCCAAGGCAGCGCCACAAGCGTTCTCGACAGCAAGGAAAACGAAAGTCCGAGCATCTACTCCGCTCTCATCGGCGAGAAAGCCGCCGCCGAACTCATCATTCCCACCCGCATCAAAAACCTTTCTCTCATCCCATCCAACCTCGACCTCGCCGGGGCCGAAATCGAAGTAGCCCGCATGGACGACCACATGATGCGCCTGCGCACTTGCTTCGAGGGCCTCCGCAAACAGAGTCTCTTTGACTACATCCTCCTGGATTGCCCACCCTCGCTCGGCATCCTCATGTCGAACGCCCTCGCGGCGGCGGATGAAATTCTCGTCCCCATCCAGTGCGAGTATTATGCCCTCGAAGGTCTCGGACTTCTCATGGAGGTGACCGATCGCATCCGCGCCAGCGGGGCGAATCCCACCCTCTCGATCTCCGGACTTCTTCTCACCATGTTCGACAGCCGCACGAACCTGAATCCCGCCGTGGAAAAAGAAGTGCGCAGCCACTTTCAGGATGTCGTTTACAAATCCGTCATCCCCCGCACCGTCCGCTTCGCCGAGGCTCCAAGCCACGGGAAAACCATTTTTGAACACGACCCCCACGGCAGCGGAACCCTCGCCTACCGCAAGCTGGCAAAGGAGTTTCTCGACCGCCAGAAGCAAGGCATGGCCTTCGTCAACAAGACAGGCCAGTAAAAACCAATGCACCCGACACCGTTTCAAACCAAATCCCTCTGGACGGCCATCACATCGCTGTCTTTTCTGGCCATCGGATTCACGATCCTTCTCATAGGTTCGGTCGTCGTTGGCGCGATTTCCTTTTTGCAGCCAGTCCTTACTCCCATCGCCGTCGCGGCCATACTCGCCTTCTTGCTCGAACCCGTTGTGAAATTCTCAATGCGACTCGGCCTGAGCCGTCTCATCAGCATCATTCTGGTTTACCTCGCCTTCGCGGCCTTTTTTGTCGGTCTCCTTGTTTACATAATCCCCCCCGCCTACCGCCAGGGAACAACGCTCGTGCAAAACTTTCCTAGCTACATGCAGAAGACGCAGGCGCTCACGACACGCACTTTCGAAAATCTGCACCGCCTCTCCACGCTCGACTTTCTTCAAAGTGACGGTGCCGAGCAGCCTACAAACGAACAACTCTCCGCACTCGTCAGCCAATCCATCAAAGACGCCGGAACTTGGGTGCAGCAAAAAATCCCCGACCTAGCCGTGGAATCCGGCCGTTTTCTCCAGCGCAGCCTTGGCGGCTTCCTCGGCGTCTTCGGCCTCCTTCTCAGCATGATCCTCGTGCCGATCTTTCTGTTTTTCTTCCTCAAGGACAGCTCCTCCATCGCCGAAAACTGGAGCCGCTACCTCCCCCTGCGCGCCTCCCCCCTCAAAAATGAAATCGTCTCCCTCGTCAGCGAGATCAACTCCTACCTCATTAGCTTCTTCCGAGGTCAACTCATTGTCAGCCTGATCGATGGACTCCTGATCGCCATCGCACTCCTCTTCATGGGGCTCGATTTCGCAATCCTCATCGGACTCATGGTCGGCGTCCTCGGCCTCATCCCCTACCTGGGAATGATGATCTGCTACATCCCTGCCGTCATCATCGCGGCCGCCCAGTTTGGCGACTGGACCCACCCACTTATCGTAACAGTCATCTTCATACTGGCCAACAACATAGATGGCATCTTCATCGCCCCCAAGATCGTCGGTGAATCTGTAGGTCTACACCCACTCACCGTCATCGTCTCCGTTCTCGCTTGGAGCCTCATCCTCGGCGGACTCCTCGGAGCCCTCCTTGCGGTTCCCCTCACCGCCACCATCAAAGTCCTCCTCAAACGCTACTTCTGGGACCGCCCCTCCTCATCCCTATTGCAATCTGAGCCTCCGCTCTGATCAAAATATTTTACCAGCTTCCATTCAGTTCTAAAACACCTACTAAAAACCTATGAATCAAAAGTCCCTGCGCCTGCGTCTCTATTTTCAAATCGGCCTTTTTATTTTATCGTTTGCTCTCTTTGGCATTCTGGCGTTCAACACGCTGAGCGTCTTGCGGGTTAATGGTCCGATTTACAAAGACATCGTTCGCGGGAAGGACCTCATAGCCGATATCCTTCCTCCGCCGGCCTATATTCTCGAAAGCTATCTTGTTGCACTTCAGTTGGCTGGAGAGAACTCGCCGGAAAAGATCAAGGATCTGAAAGGGACCTTGGCCCGCCTCAAGACCGAATATTTGCAACGTCATGATTTCTGGAAAGCCGAACTTCCAGACAGCACAACCAAGCGTCTCTTTTTGCAGGATTCCCGAAAACCAGCCTTGGATTTTTATGAAATCATCGAGGAAAAACTGCTTCCAGCCATCGATAAAGGAGATCGTGAAAAAGAATATGAAATCGTCTATGGAGTCTTGCGCGAAAAATACGAAGAGCATCGCAAAGTCATCGACCGAGTAGTCCAAGACACCACTAGCGCAAACCAACGCATCGAAGCCAAGGCCGAAGAATCCATCACTATGCGAACCACTATGATGCTCGCGCTCGCATTGGGTGTGTCGCTCGCCACAATCATATACTCAGCCCTTTTCACCCGCTCGATTTATCAAGCGTTAAAAAATGTTTCCGATGTCCTCGGTTGCGCCTCGACGCAGATCGCGGATGCAGCCACGCAGGTCTCGGCTTCCAGTCAATCACTCGCCGAGGGTGCCAATGAACAGGCGACTTCCCTAGAGGAAACAAGCACCGCGCTCGAAGAAATGTCATCCATGATTTCCCTCAATGCGGATCACAGCGGCAACGCCAAAGATATCGCCACCGCCACACGTCAATCCGCTGAAAACGGGGTTGATGAAATGGGCGAAATGATCGACGCCATGGAGGCGATCAAACAGTCCAGTAATGAAATCTCAAAGATTGTCAAATCCATCGATGAAATTGCATTCCAGACAAATATTCTCGCCTTGAACGCTGCTGTGGAAGCCGCTCGGGCGGGTGAAGCCGGCGCGGGGTTTGCTGTTGTGGCCGATGAAGTCCGCAGCCTCGCCCAGCGCGCGGCAACCGCCGCGAAGGAAACCTCAGGCAAGATTGATGACGCTATTCAAAAGAGCAACGCCGGCGTGATCATCACAACGAAAGTCAAAGGTAGCCTCCACCAGATCGTAGATAAAGCGCGTCAGGTGGACCAACTCATCGTCGAAATCGCAACAGCTTCCAAAGAGCAAAGTAGCGGCATCCAGCAAGTGAACGTGGCTGTTTCCCAAATGAATAAAGTAACCCAAGCCAATGCCGCCGGTGCCGAGCAAACTGCTTCCGCTTCAGAAGAACTGACTGCCCAAGCCGGGGAACTCCAGAATGCCGTCTTGAAACTTCAGGGCCTCATCAATGGATCTTCAGCCAGCTGATCCATTTACTTCGTTGAACTCTTTTTTCTCGAGTCCTCCCCACTTGCCCCCAACACACAGCCTGAGCCTCAAACCTAAACGGTCTGGTCGATTTTAAATCTCAGTTTTGCTCGACATTGGTAACGAGGCCTAAGCGGTTAATCGTGATTTTGTAACGCTGACCTTGGGCGTTGCCTGCAAGTTCGTAGTTTGAGCGGATGAGTTTTTTGTCGAGTTGAGCAGATTCGAGGATGAATCCAGGGACTTTAGCTTGGGCGGCAGAAAGGATGTTGGCGGGCACCTCGTCGTTTGAGATGCTATTGTCGGCGTCCTTCTTTTCCGCATGGGAGACGACGCGTGCAGCAGTCATGGCTGCACGGACTGGCGGTGGCACGAAGCGGTTGCCGCCGCACGCAGTAACAAGGGTGAGTATCGCGAGGGTGAGCAGGGAAGCTTGGTGGATTTTCATAGTTTAGAAATTTTAAAAAGTCGGGCAGACGGGAGTGAGTGCGGAAAGCGTTAATTTGTTTCCTTAAAGAATTTTTTGGACTCGGTCAAGGTGGTTGGCTTGTGATTTCTGGCTCTTCGTTACATTGAGCGTGCGGGGCAAAGGCGGACTAGTCAGGCGTATGGGACTTGAGCCATTTTGACGGGCGGTGTGTGCCTGAACAAGTCTTGACGGATGCCGCTGCGGTTCTCATTTTGCGTTGGATGCGACTACTTGCCAGCATTCGATGAGACTGCGCTGCTTACTGCTTTTTCTGGCTGTTGGACTTCAAGTGTCATGCATGGTTGGACCGGATTTCAAGGTGCCGCAGGCGGAGGTGGAAAAGCAATGGCTGGAACGCAAGGCTGTCTCGGGCAAGCCCTACGGTTCGCCTGAGATTTTTTGGTGGAGGAATTTCAATGATCCCGTTCTGACGCGCTTGGTTCAGATGGCTTATGATAATAACCTGTCCCTGCAAGCCGCCGGGGTCAGAATTTTAAAAGTCCGTGCGGCGCTGAACCACAGCATCGGCAACCTATTCCCGCAGCAGCAAGGCCTGTCGGCCAATTTGGATTACGCCTATATCCCGCCGAGCAAGGATGGGTCTACCTTGGGTTCAACCGACCCTGTCCTCAATGCGCTTGCTCAGAATTTAAGCCAGCAAAAGCAAGCCTTCTCGATCGGCCCAAATCTCCTCACCGACCAGGCATTGTTTGCCGCGACTTGGGAAATTGATTTTTGGGGTAAATACCGCCGCAAGATCGAGTCGGAGAAGGCTAGCTACCTTTCGACCGTCGCCGCCTACGACGATGCGCTCGTTACGCTGATTGGCGATGTCGCTACCACCTATGTGAATATCCGCACGGTTGAGCGCGAGATCGCTATCACAAACGAAAACATCGCGCTGCAGAAAGAAAGCCTGCGCATCGCCCAGGTGCGCTATCAGTCCGGCGAGACGAGTGAACTCGATCCCTCCCAAGCCCAGACGCAACTTCTCAAAACGCAGTCGGAGGTTCCAACTCTGGAAACCTCCTTGAGCCAGCTCAAAAATTCGCTCGCCGTTTTGATTGGCCAGACACCCGATACGGTTGATGCCATCGTCAAATCCGGCGCGATCCCAAGCGTGCCGCAGGCCATCGCCGCAGGTATTCCGCACGACCTTCTGCGTCGTCGCCCGGATGTGCGGCAAGCGGGACTTCAGGCGGCATCGAAGTGCGCTATGATCGGGGTGCAGGTCGCTGAAATGCTTCCCGCCCTCTCGCTCTCCGGTTCCTTTGGTGGAGCATCGAGCAACATCGGAAGCCAGCAACTCTCGGACATTTTCAACTTTCAAAACGCCATCGTGAATGTGGGAGGGAACCTCGCAATGCCCATCCTAAACTACGGCCGCCTCATCAATAATGTCAGGGAACGCGATGCCATTTTTCAGGAAGCTATCTTGAATTATCAAAACACAGTTCTCGCCGCGCAAAAGGATGTCGAAAACGGCCTGAGCCAATTCCGCAATGGACGCACCAGCACCGCAGTGCTGGCCGATGCGGTGAAGTCGGCCAAGCTGTCGACCTCCCTCGCCTTGGCCCGCTACAAGGCTGGCCAGACTGATTACACAACCGTCCTCAGTGCGGAGCAGGCGTTGCTCTCAGTCGAACTTTCCTACACTGGCGCCCAAAACACCGCCGCACTGGGCGCGGTGAATACATATCGCTCGCTGGGCGGCGGATGGCAGATCCGCAATGGTGGCGATGTGATTTCCGAAGCCGTCAAAAAGCAGATGGCCGAACGCACGAACTGGGGTCGCATGCTCACGCCGAAGAATCACCTGCCGACTATTGCTCCCGAAGACCGCCCGGCGGAAAGCGTTTCGAAAAACCGTCCAGTTTGGGACCTCACCAATATCAACAAATGAAACACATCAAGGCCATCGCACTTGTCGTCGCCCTCGTTTTCCCACTCTGCCTGAGCGCCTGCGGAAAAAAGAACGCAGGTCCCGAGGTGAAAGCCCAGCCAGTCACTGTCGTCCATCCAAAAGAGACCGCAGTGACTGACCATATGGACTTCACCGGAACAGTCGGAGCGGTTCAGAGCGTGAATATCGTGGCGCGCGTGGAAGGCTTTCTCGAAGACATCTATTTCAAGGACGGATCCTATGTCACCAAGGGCACGCCTCTTCTCAAGATCCAGCAGCAGCAATACATCGACCAACTGAAAATTTACCAAGCGCAACTCGCCTACAACACAGCCGAATACCAGCGCCAGGTTGAAATGCTGAAACAAAACGCGACCAGCGAAATGAGCATGCAGAAGTATCTCTCCGAGATGCAGCAGTCGCAGGCTCAAGTGGCCCTCGCGCAGCTGAATCTCGACTACACGACCATGAACGCGCCCTTCGACGGCCTTCTCGGCGAGCATCAGGTGGATGTCGGCAACCTTGTCGGCAACAGCCCCGTGAATCCCACGCTGCTCGTAAACATCGAGCAGATCATTCCCATTTATGTGAACTTTTCGATCAACACGCGAGATGCTCTCCGCCTGCGAGAGATGATGCGAGCGGAGGGGATGGTCGACAAGTCTGCCGTCGGAAAAACCCCTGTATTCGCCCAACTCGAAAATGAAACGGGGTTTCCCCACGAAGGCGTTCTCGATTTTGCAAACAACAGCGTCGACACCTCGACAGGCACGATCCAGCTGCGCGGCCTGTTTCCGAACAAGGAGCGCATTATGTTCCCGGGCCTTTTTGCTACCGTCCGCATCCCGCTCGGCCCACCCAGACCAGGCCTTGTGATACCCGATGTTGCAGTGCTTAGTGACCAAGAGGGCGACTATGTTTTTGTCGTGAATGCCCAGAACATGGTTGAACGCCGCTCGATCGTGAAAGGCCCGCTCAATGGCTCCGAGCGCGCCATCGATCAAGGCGTCTCGACAACCGACAGCATTGTCGTGGGCGGAATTCCCAACATCGGCGTCGGTCAAAGCGTTCAGGCCACTCTCCAATCCCAGCCAGCCGATTAGTCGCGCTGCGTCGCACACTGGATGTTCTCACGATTTTTCATCGAAAGGCCGGTTCTCTCGAATGTCATTGCCTTGGTGATGATGCTCCTCGGCGGCATCGCCATCGTGACTCTCCCAGTGGCGCAGTTTCCTGCCATCACGCCGCCGACCGTGATGGTCACCGCCTTTTACCCTGGAGCCAGCGCCCGCACGGTGATCGAGAAAGTCGCTCTGCCCATCGAGCAGCAGGTGAATGGCGTGCCCGGCATGATCTACATGTCCTCTTCGTCCTCGGATGGTGGGAACTACGCTCTGACCGTGTCCTTTGAAATCGGCACCGATCCCGATTCGGCACAGATTCTTGTGCAAAACCGCGTCGCGGCTGCCATCGCCCAACTGCCCTCGGCCGTTGAGACCCAGGGCGTCGTCACGCAGACGAAATCCACAGCTATTCTGCAACTCATCACGCTGACTTCACCGAGTAATAAATTCGATGCGCTTTATCTGAATAACTTCGCCACTCTTAATCTGCAGAATGAACTCTCGCGTATCCCCGGCGTGGGCGGCGTGACGGTCTTCGGCGTGGGCGAATACAGCATGCGAGTCTGGCTCAACCCAGATCAACTGGAGCAGCGCGGCCTCGTGCCAAGCGACATCGTCACAGCCCTCCAACAGCAAAATACAGAGGTCACAGCCGGACAACTCGGTGCCCCGCCTGCCAGCGACACGCAGGCGTTTCAGTTCACCATCAATGCCAATGGCGAACTCAATCAGGTAGCAGAGTTCGAGGACATCATCGTGAAATCGGATACCGAGAATGGCGGGCAAATCACACGCTTGCGCGATGTAGCCCACATCGAATTGGGAGCGGTTTCCTATGGCCAGTTCTCCCAATTCAACGGCCGCCCAACAGGTGGTGTGGCGATTTATCAGCTTCCTGGCAGCAATGCGCTCGATACGGCAAAGCAGGTGAGGGCAAAACTCGAGGACCTCTCGAAAACATTTCCAGCCGGACTCGAATACGCCGTGCCGCTCGACAATACCAAGTTCGTCGCTGAATCCGTGCAGGAGGTTTACAAGACCCTCCTAGAGGCTGGCCTGCTCGTGCTGCTGGTCATCGTGGTTTTTTTGCAGGATTGGAGGGCCACAATCGTGCCTGCAACGACCGTGCCGGTGACCATCATAGGAGCCTTTGCCGGTATGGCTCTCATGGGTTTCACCATTAATACCCTCACACTTTTTGCCATCGTGCTGGCCATCGGAATCGTGGTCGATGATGCCATCGTGGTGGTGGAAGGGGCCTCGAAACACATCGAAGGCGGCAAGTCGCCGAAGGATGCCGCCATTGCCGCGATGAATGAACTTTTCGGTCCGATCGTGGGCGTCACTCTCGTGCTCATTTCGGTTTTCCTGCCAGCCGCCTTTTTGCCCGGCATCGTCGGCCAGATGTATCGCCAGTTCGCACTCGTTATCGCCGTCACAGCCATCCTGAGCGGCATCAATGCAGTTACGCTCAAGCCAACCCAATGCGCCCTCTGGTTGCGGCAACATGACCCCTCGAAACGCAAAAACGCCTTCTTTCGGGGATTCAACGCGATTTATGAACCGCTGGAGCGCTGGTATGCCGGTTTGATTGGCCGAATGGTGCACCGCAGCGGGCTGATGACCCTGATCGCAGCCGCCCTCATCATGCTGGCGCTGGCCGGTTTTTTCCGAACACCCACGGGCTTCCTGCCTACAGAGGACCAAGGCTATGTCATGGTGGCGGTCCAGTTGCCCGATGCCTCCTCGCTCGGACGCTCCCGCGCAGCGATGGATTCTCTCGCCAAAGCCATTCAAAAAGTCCCCGGAGTGGCGGATACAATCGTGGTCGGCGGCAGCGGCTCATCGCCGATCGATGCCAGCGCCTCGTTGTTCAACTCGGGCGTGATCTACGCCGTGCTGAAACCTTCCGACGAACGCGGCCGCGCTGAGAATTTCCATGTGGTGAAAGCAGGGATCATGGATGCGGTGGATGCCATCCCCGAAGCGAACTGCCTCGTCCTACTCCCACCGCCCATTCAGGGCCTGGGGCTTTCCGAGGGTTTCCAGATGCAGATCGAAATGACAAATGGCTCCTTCGACTATGCCCGCTTGCAAGGCGTGACCGAATCGATCGTGGCTGAGGCGCGAAAGCATCACGAAGTGCAGGGTGTGCTCACGCCTTTCCGCGCAGGGGTTCCGCAGATCAACCTCACGCTGAACCGACGCGAAGCCGTGACCTATGGGGTCCAGGTGAGCGATGTTTTCGATGCCCTCCAGACCTTCCTCGGATCAACCTATGTGAACCAGTTCACAAAATTCGGACGAACATTCGATGTCTATGCACAAGGTGACTCAGCCGCCCGCATGACCGAAGCAGCGATCAAGAACTACACCGTTCGCAACGCCAGCGGGAAGATGGTTCCTCTTGGCTCGCTGGTCTCCATGTCACCTGGCTTTGGCCCCTCTTCCATCCCTCTCTACAATCTCTACCCTTCTGCAGCGATCCTTGGCTCCTCTGGCGAGGGATTCAGCTCTGGTGAGGCCTTGCAGGTCATGGAGGACATTGCGACACGCCTCTTGCCGCAGGGCACGCGCTTCCAGTGGACCGCCCTTTCGTATCAGGAAAAACTCACCGGCGCGGCGACTGTGGCGGCATTTGTTCTGGCCCTGATTCTCGTTTACTTCGTCCTCGCCGGCCAATACGAGAGCTGGATTCTTCCGCTGGCCGTCCTCTTTGCCATTCCCCTTGCGGTTCTTGGAACTGTAACCGCTCTGTGGATCACCGGCCTGCCAAACAATCTCTATGTTCAGATCGGGCTCATCCTGCTCATCGCCCTCTCGGCCAAGAATGCCATTCTCGTGGTTGAGATGGCCCGCCAACACCGCGCGGCGGGCGACTCCATCCTGGACTCGGCCGTCGCGGCTGCCAGGGCGCGATTTCGTCCGATTCTTATGACATCGTTCACCTTCATTCTCGGCGTCCTCCCGCTCATTCTTTCGACCAGCGCAGGCTCCGCATCGCGGCAGTCGTTGGGCATCACGGTGGCAAGCGGAATGCTGGCCTCAACCTGTCTGGCCGTCGTTTTTGTTCCTTCGTTTTTTGTGGTCCTCCAGCGCTGGCAGGAACGCTCCACCGCCAAGCCCGGGACAAGCACGGCGTAGCCTCCCATGCTGTCGAAATTCTTCATCGAGCGCCCGATCCTCTCAAATGTCATCGCCCTTGTGATGATGCTCCTCGGCGGCGTGGCGATTTGGGTGCTCCCCGTTTCGCAATACCCCGCGATCACTCCCCCGACGATTCAGGTCACGGCATCGTATCCCGGCGCCAGTGCCCGAACGATGATCGAAAAGGTGGCCCTGCCCATCGAACAAGCGGTGAATGGCGTGGAGGGGATGATCTACATGCAGTCGTTTTCCACCAATGAGGGAAACTACAATCTCATCGTATCTTTCGACATCGGAGTGGATCCGAATGCCGCCCAGATTCTTGTCCAGAACCGCGTCTCGTCCGCCGTCGCCCAGCTTCCCGCCAGCGTGCAGAGCCAAGGGGTCGTGACCCGCACGAAATCCACCGCCATCCTGCAAATCATCACGCTGACCTCATCCGATAAAAAATTCGACGCACTCTTCCTCAATAATTTTGCAGCCTTGAATCTCGAGAACGAACTCGAACGCGTGCCCGGCGTGGGCGGTGTGACCGTCTTTGGCGTTGGTCCTTATAGCATGCGAGTTTGGTTGAATCCCGCGGCCCTCCAAGACCGCTCGCTTGTGCCGAACGATGTCATCCAAGCCATCCGTTCGCAGAGCACAAATGTCGCCGCTGGCCAAATCGGCGGATCCCCGGCGCCGGACTCACAAGCCTTCGCCTTCACGGTCAATGTCAATGGCCCGCTGAGCGAGGCCGCAGATTTCGAGCAGATCATTGTGAAATCCGACACCCAGAACGGCGGACAGATCACGCGTCTCGGCGATGTGGCCCGCGTGGAACTTGGCTCGCAGCAGTATGGGCAATTTTTTGCCTTCGATGGCCAACCCTCCGGCGGCGTTGCCATTTTCCAACTTCCCGGCTCCAACTCGCTTGATGTCGCCACTCAGGTTCGGAAAAAAATGGATGACCTCGCGAAATCCTTTCCGCCCGGCATTCACTACGAGGTGCCCTTCGACACCACGATTTTTGTGAGCGAGTCCGTGAAGGAAGTTTACAAAACCATCCTCGAAGCCGGTTTGCTTGTGCTTCTCGTCATCATGCTTTTCCTGCAGGACTGGCGGGCCACACTCGTCCCGGCAACGACTGTCCCGGTGACCATCATCGGGGCCTTTGCCGGCATGGCGGCGCTCGGTTTCACCATCAATACCCTCACACTTTTCGCCATCGTGCTGGCTATCGGGATCGTGGTGGATGATGCCATCGTCGTCGTGGAAGGGGCGGCGAAGCACATCGAACTTGGGAAGACCCCCAAGAATGCTGCCATCGCGGCGATGGATGATCTTTTCGGGCCCATCGTGGGCGTCACGCTTGTCCTCATCTCGGTTTTCCTGCCCGCCGCCTTCTTGCCGGGCATCACCGGCCAGATGTATCGCCAATTTGCTCTGGTTATCGCCGTCACTGCCATTCTGAGTGGAATCAATGCCGCCACGCTCAAGCCCACGCAATGCGCCCTGTGGCTCCGCGCGCCTGATCCATCCAAGCGAAAAAACTTCGTCCTTCGCGGATTCAACGCCGTTTACGACCGCTTGGAAAAAATCTACGCCAGACTCATCGGTCGACTCGTCCGCCACAGCCGCGTCGTCTTTTGTATCGGCCTGCTTCTGGGAGCGGCTTCCATCTGGGGTCTCACCCGCGCCCCCACCGGCTTCATTCCCACCGAGGATCAAGGCTATGTCATGGCCATCGTTCAACTGCCCGACGCCGCATCCCTCGGTAGAACCCAAGCCGTCATGTCCGAACTGGCCAAGGCCATCCAACGCGTGCCTGGAGTCGCCCATACCATCCAAATCGGCGGCGTCTCGCCTATTGAGAACAACGCCGCTCTCGGGAACGCCGGCATCATTTACGCCATGCTGAAACCTTGGGATGTGCGTGGCAAAAAGGAAGGCCTTCTGCCGATGTATGACGCGATCAATGCCGCTGTCTCCGACATTCTCCCCGCTCACACGCTCGTCCTCGTTCCGCCTCCCATTCAAGGCCTGGGGCTCTCCGGCGGGTTTCAAATGCAAATCAACTCGGTGGACGGCTCATTTAATTACTCACAACTCCAGCAAGCCAGCGATGCGATTGTGCGCGAAGCCTTGCAGTCTCCGAGCATTCGAATGGTCCTCACGCCCTTCCGCGCCGATGTCCCCCAGCTTTCCTTTGACCTCAACCGATCACAAGTCCGCGCCTACGGGGTGAAGGCGGCCGATGTCTTCGACGCACTCGAAACCTATGTCGGATCAAGTTACGTCAACCAATTCGTCCAATTTGGAATGACCTTTGATGTCTTTGCGCAAGCCGATACCGGATACCGTGCGAAAACCGAAGCCATCAAGTCCTACACCGTTCGCAACGAACAGGGAAAAATGGTTCCCCTGGGTTCCCTGGCCTCGATCAATAGTGACGATGGTCCCGCCGTGATCTCGCTCTACAATGTATATCCTTCGGCCAGTATCCAAGGCGCAGCGGCCGCAAACTTCAGCTCTGGTGAGGCCATGGCGCTCATGGCGCGCCTCGCCGACCGGATCCTCCCCCCAGGTATGCGCTACGAATGGACCGCCATGTCGTATCAGGAAAAACTCGCCGGGTCCGCCAGCCTCCTTGTCTTCACGCTATCCCTAGTCCTCGTTTATTTCGTGCTCGCCGCCCAATACGAAAGCTGGATTACCCCGCTCGCCGTTCTCCTTGCCGTTCCGCTTGCCGTCTTGGGCACCGTGCTCGCTCTCAAGGCCACTGGCGTCCCAAACAACATCTATGTGCAAATCGGCCTCGTTCTGCTCATCGCCCTCTCCGCTAAAAATGCCATCCTCGTCGTGGAAATGGCCAGAAGATGCCATGCCGAAGGCGCATCCATCCCTGATGCAGCCATCCAAGCCGCCCGCGCTCGCTTCCGCCCCGTCATGATGACCTCGCTCACCTTCATCCTCGGCGTCCTCCCGCTCCTCCTCGCCAACGGCGCCGGCGCCAGCGCCCGCAAATGCCTCGGACTCGCCGTGGCCAGCGGCATGCTCGCCTCAACCTGTCTCGCTATCGTCTTCGTCCCCAGCTTTTTCGTCGTTCTTCAAAGCCTCCAAAAACCCAAGCTCCGCTGAGTTCTTTCGTCTTCTTATCAGCCAGGTCTGCGCACCACTAAAACTAGGGCATAGCTATCAAAATTTCTTCCGCAGCATGCGGCGTCAATTTCCTTCTCTGAGGTGGGGGGAGCGCATAACATATCCACTGTGGCACTCCAGCCTAATACCATCATTCGCAATTACGAGCCCCGCGACCGTGCGGCGGTCCGACGGCTTTGTTGCGAGACTGGTTTTCTCGGCAAGCCGATTGATCAGGTTTTTCAGGACCGCGAACTCTTCGCCGACTACCTTACCGCCTACTACACCGATGTGGAGCCCGAGTCGGCATTTGTGCTCGAGCAGGACGGTGAGGTCAAAGGCTACCTGCTCGGCTCCCGGCGTCCGCTGCGTCACCAGTGGTATGGATTTTTTCAAAACCTCCGCCTCTTCGGCATCGGAATGCTTCGCTACCGTGGCTACAACGAGGCCACGCGAGGGTTCATTCGGTGGATTCTTAAGAATTCCTGGCGCGAAGTCCCTGCCGCGCCCCGCCGCACCGCGCATTTCCATTTCAATGTCCTCCCCGAGGCGCAAAAAATCGCCACCACGCAGGCCATGACCAACAAGTATTTCGACTTCCTGCGCGCGCATGGCGAAAAGGAGGTCTTTGGCCAAGTTGTTACCTTCGAATCCCGGCGCGGCGCCAAGCTCTTCGAGCGATTTGGATTCCGCGTTGTCGAGAAGCGCGAGATCACCAAATACAGGGATAAACACCCCGAGCCGGTTTATCTCATGACCGTCATAAAAAACCTCGCCCGGCCCGATTCACGCACGGTCGCGGGACGATAGAAATTTTTGTTTCCAATCCGCTTCGGCGGTGGTCTGCTGTGCCTTTCAGCATGAGCATAAAACGATTTGAAAATCAGGTGGCCGTCGTCACCGGAGCAGGACGCGGCATCGGCGAAGCCATCGCAAAACGCCTCGCAGCCGAAGGCGCGAAAATTGCGGTCGTCAGTCGCACGGAGTCGAACTCTGCACGCACGGCGGATGCCATCAACGCCCTCTCGCCTGGTGCAGCCAAGCCCTACGCGGTGGATGTCGCGGACTTCGAGGCCGTGCAAAAGGCAGGCGACCAGATCCTCGCCGACTTCGGCCGTTGCGACATCCTGGTGAATAACGCTGGCATCACTCGCGACACACTCGCCATGCGCATGTCGAGCGACGACTGGGATATCGTGCTTCAGACCAATCTCAAAGGCGCCTTCAACTTCACACGTGCTGTCCTCCGCGCCATGGTTAAGCAACGCTCCGGCCGCATTATCAATATCAGCTCCGTCAGCGGACTGATGGGCCTCGCAGGTCAGGCCAACTACGCCGCTAGTAAAGCCGGCCTCATCGGCATGACCAAAAGCATAGCCCGCGAAATCGCCAGCCGTGGCATCACGGTCAATGTCGTCGCACCCGGCTTTATCGAGACCGATATGACCTCCGGCCTCAACGAAGAAGTCCGTAAAGGCGCCCTTTCACAGATTCCAGTTGCCCGCTTCGGCGCGACGGATGACATCGCCGCTGCTGTGAGCTTCCTGGCCAGTGCCGAAGCCTCCTACATCAGCGGCCAAGTGCTCGCGGTGGATGGCGGCATGAGCATGTAAAAAGGAACCTTCCCTCCATGACTATTTATTTCCTGCGCCACGCCGAAGCCGAGGATTTGGCCGAGTCGGACTTCGACCGTAAACTCACTCCCAAGGGACTCCAGCAAGCGGCGAAGGTGGGAAAATTCTGCGCCGGTCACGGCCTCGAACCCACCGTCATTCTGAGCAGTCCCGTGACACGCGCCAGGCAGACAGCGGAGATTGTAGCCGGAGCGCTCGGGCGCGAAGTCACTATTGAAAGCTGGCTCGCCTGTGGGATGGAAACCGCCACCCTGCTCGCACGGCTCGCGCCACACGCTGCCAGCGACTCGGTTTTGATCGTCGGTCACGAGCCCGATTTCAGCACAGCTATCGGCGAGCTTTTGGGGGCCACCGAACCAGCTGCACTTCTGGTGAAAAAAGCCTCCCTCACCGCCGTCGAGGCGCCGTGGCTCGAGCCCGGCGCCGGTCAGCTCCAGTTCGCGATACCCTGCCGCCTGATGTAAGCAATTCAGTTCATGAAAGCCCTTTTCCTCACAAACGAATACCCACCCCACATCTACGGTGGCGCAGGCGTTCATGTCGAATACCTCAGCCGCGAACTTGCCAAGCTCATGCCCGTGGATGTCCGCTGCTTCGGCGACCAGAACACCTCCTCAGGTCAACTCGCCGCACAAGGTTTCGCCCTCGACGCGGGCGAGTGGACATCTCCCAAAAAACTCCAATCCGTCTTCGGGGCACTCCAGCGTTGCTTGGATTTCAACACCGCGAACATCGACGCCGGTGTCGTGCATTGCCACACGTGGTATGCCCACTTTGGCGGTATCCTTGCCAAGCTGAACTATGGCATTCCCCTCGTGGTCACCGTCCACTCGCTCGAGCCGCTCCGACCCTGGAAACGCGAGCAACTCGGCGGTGGCTACGATTTCACCTGCTGGCTCGAACGCACCGCCCTTGAAATGGCCGACGCCGTCATCGCCGTCTCCGAAGGCACCCGCCGCGATGTGGAAAAGCTTTTCCAGATAGACCCCACCCGCCTCCACATCATCTACAACGGCATCGATCCGGCAGAATACCAGGCAGTCACAACCCGCGGTGTGCTCGACCGCTTCGGCATCGACTCCGCTAAACCCTACGCCCTCTTCCTCGGCCGCATCACCCGCCAAAAAGGCATCATCCACCTCGTCAACGCTATCAAGCACCTCGACCCCGGCTTTCAAATCGTCCTTTGTGCCGGTGCGCCCGATACACCAGAGATCGCAGCCGAAATGAAAGCCGCCGTCGCCCAAGCCCAAAGCCAGCGCGACGGTATCATCTGGATCGACGAGATGCTCGATAACAAATCCAAGATCGAACTCTACAGCCACGCTGGCGTTTTCGTTTGCCCCTCCATCTACGAGCCCTTCGGCATCATCAATCTCGAAGCCATGGCCTGCGGACGCGCCGTCGTAGCCAGCGCCGTTGGCGGCATCCCCGAAGTCGTAGTCCATGGCGAAACCGGCTATCTCATCCCCGTCGAGCAAATGAGCGAAAGCCCCTTCGAACCGGTGAATCCCAAAAAATTCTCCCACGACCTCGCCTCCAGCATCAACGAAATCATGGCTGACCCAGCCAAACAAAAAGCCTTCGGCAACGCCGGACGCCAGCGTGCCATCGACACTTTCTCTTGGGCCTCAATCGCCAAGCAAACCAAAGCTCTTTACGAAACACTCGGCTGACGCATTCCCTCTGGTCAGGGTATTGCAAGAATCCGCTCACGTGATTTGTAAAAAAATAAAGGCCTCCCTACTCCATAAAGAGCTCTTGTCCCGGGTCCGCAGGCGAGAGACGCATGCGCCACATTCGAATAGTGCAAACCTGAGCAGGCCTTACGAGCCGCAGCCGCCGTGGCCACAGCCGCAAGAGTGGGATGGGGCGGCCGGGGCGGGTTCAAATTCCTCAGAGGAATCGATGCGGATAGTTTCGATGGTGATTTGTTGGAGCGAAAGCTGGTCCTTGGCTTGGTTGAGGAATCCGAGCGTGAGGGGATCGGGTTGATGCTGGGTGCGGAGTTGGATTTCGACGGGTTTGCCTACGAACTGGGGGAATGACTCGCCCATTTCGCCGTCGAGGATGAAAGAGGCGTAAGCGTTGAGTTTTTCCTGAAGCTGCAGGATGTGCGCTTCCTCGCCAGTCCACGGACGAGTCTCATACATGGCCAAAACGAGAGTATCGCGGCGCTTGTCGTGGGCGAAGGCGTCGAGGACGGCGGGATGTTCGAGGCCCATCGGGCGGCGGGAAGTGGCGGTGGTGCTCATTTTGGGAAGTTTTAAGTTTTAAGAATTAAGTTTTAAGACCCTTGTGAGGCGGGGTGGTCTTGAACCAAGGCGGTGGCGAATCAAGCAACTTTAGGGAACCACTGGTAGAGCATGAAGTAAACAAGAACGCCGGTGACGGAGACATAGAACCAGAGGGGGAATGTCCATCGTGCCCAGGCGCGGTGCTTTTCAAAGCGGCCTTTGATGGCATGCGTCATAGTCACTAAAATCAGCGGGACGATGACGATAGCCAGGATGATGTGGGAGATGAGCATTCCGTAGTAGAAGGTTTTCCAGAACCCTTCGCCGCCGAATGGCGTGTGGATGCCTTTGACCAAAATCTTGTGCAGCACATAGGTGATGAGGAAGACAGAGGAGACAGAGAACGCGCCGACCATGCAGTTGCGGTGGGCGATTTTGTTCTCGGATTTGATAAAAATAAAACCGGCTAGGAGGAGTAGGGTGGAAATGGCATTGAGGCCGGCATTGAGGGCCGGCAGGTCGGAAACGCTCATGAAACCTTGTTTGTGCGGTCGAGCTTGCGGCAGGTATCGGCGATGTAATAGGTGAGACCGGCAAGGATCAGACCGACAATGGCGAGCATGCCTACGACTCCCCATGAGAGGGCGATGCCTGCTGTGACGGTTTGTGGTTCATCCGGTCCGCCGGAGCCGGGTTGACGGCAGCCGACGCACGCAGCGGCGTCAGGAAGCCGGGTCAAAAAAAAGAAAACGATCAGAGCGGTGATGTGTTTCATTTTGCAAACGAACCTTCGCGCAGAAGTTCTCCGATGTCCACCATGAGCTTTTGGACGGCTTCTGGATCAAGTCCATCCTGGTATCCGCGCAGCCAGCCTTCGCGATCGACAAGCACGATGCGGGTCGAGTGGGCGGGCGTGCCATCGGGTTCCTTGGCGAGGGGTTGCAGGAGTCCCGCGACGACAATTTTTTGGATGTCGTCGGGTGTGCCTGTGAGAAATTTCCAGGAGGCGGGCTCGGCGCCCTGTTGTTCCCCGAAGGTTTTTAGAATCTCGGGCGTGTCGTATTCCGGATCGACGGTGAAGGTGACGAGCGCCACATTACCCCGCGCCTTTTTGAGCTTGTTATGGAGCTCCTGCATTCGCAGCGTGGTGATCGGGCAGGGGCCTTTGCAGCGGGTAAAAATGAAATTCGCAGCCCAGATTTTTCCCTTGAGATCGTCGAGGGTTATGGACTTCCCGGTTTGGTCGGTGAGTTGGAATCCGGGAACCTTCGAGATTTTTTCAAGGTTTGAAGGAAGAGCCGGCGGGCGCGTGGACTTGAGGCTCACATAAGCAAGACCGATGAGGCCCGCCGCCGCAAGAAATGCCACGATCCATCCGATGCGCGGTATGCCTGGCCGCGCGGGGATTTCAGACATAGTAGAGCAGCGTCAGAACAAACAACCAGACGACATCCACAAAGTGCCAGTAGAGGGCAACATTGTTCAGGGCGATATGACGGGTCGGTGTGAAGCAGCGGGTAAAGAGCTGGCGGAGGAAACACCAGAGGATGAGCAGAACGCCTATGGCCACATGAAGACCGTGAAATCCTGTGATGAGGAAGAAGCTCGAGCCGTAGACTCCGCCGGTGTTGAACCAGAGGCCCTCATGGTGGAGGTGCCACCACTCGTAGCATTGCATTCCGACGAAGAGTGATCCAAGGCCGATCGTGATAGCCAGCCAGCCGAGGCCGGATTTCCCTTTCAGCACCGCGACTTCGCCCATGTGGAATGTGCAGCTGCTTGCGATGAGGAAAAGTGTGTTGATCGAGGTGAGCAGGAGCGGTAGATGCGGAACATCATGGCCGACTGGCCAAGCGTGACCTGCTTGCCAAGGGAAGCCGTTCTCTGCCCAGCGGAGAACGAAGTAGCCGCCGAGAAGCCCTGCGAAGAGCATGCCCTCGGATATCAGGAACATGATCATGCCAAACTTGGCCGTGGCTGGTGGTGCGCCGTGATGCTCGTGGGAATCGTGTGTAAGGGCTGCTGTGGACATGGTGGTTGGTTTTTTTAAAAAGGGATCACGGATTTATCATTGGACCGCGAAGATTCATGAGTATCAGAACAAGTGCGCAGAGGGAAATAGCAAAAAGCCAAAGAAGAGCCATCACAACTGCGTTGCGAAAGGTTGGTTTTTTCATCTCTTGGTTGCAACGAGTATGCCCAAGAGGAGTGGGAGGTAGATGATGGAGGCAAAGAAAAGATTGCGCGCCGCATCGCGGCTTCGCAGAGTGACAAAACGCAGAGCGAACGCGGTGAAAGCGAGCCCGAACGCCAAGGCACCGAGAAAGTAGCCCGTCGAATTAAAGCCAAGCATCGAGGGCATTAAAGTCACAGGCACGAGAAAGAGTGTGTAAAGAAGGGCCTGCCGCGAGGTCAAGCGACCCTCGGGGTCGTTGGCGGTGAGCATCACGAAACCGCCATCGGCGTAATCGTCCTTATACATCCAAGCGATGGCCAGAAAGTGCGGCATCTGCCAAAACCAGAGTGTGGCGAAGAGGAGGCAGCCTTCGATATTGTAATTTCCACGCGCAGCGACCCAGCCAATGAGCGGCGGGAGGGCACCGGGAATTGCTCCAACGAGCGTGTTCAGCGAGCTGATGCGCTTCATCGGGGTATAAACGAGGATGTAGATGGCGACAGTGGCGAAGGCGAGGAAGGCGGCGCGATGGTTTGTGAAGAGTGCGAGGATGGCAATGCCGCTGAGCGAAAAGAAGATTCCGAAGAGGAGGGCGTCCTGCGGTTGCATGCGACCGGCGGGAAGCGGGCGTCCGCGCGTGCGCTTCATGAGGCTGTCGATATCGCGTTCCCACCATTGGTTTAAAGCAGCCGCGCCACCTGCACAGAGGGCCGTGCCGAGAAGCGTAGCCGTAAGGAGAATCCAGTCAAATGGACCCCGCCAGCCGAGGAGGAAGCCGACGAGTGTGGTGATGAGAACGAGAAAAGAAAGGCGCGCCTTCACCAGCTCAAGCACATCGTCAAGCAGGGCGTTTTTTCGTTCCTCTGGAAGGGCGGCAGCGCTCTTCATGCTGTGCGTGCGAAATTCGAAGCGGGAGGGCGGTCGGGAATTAAGAAGCGTCCAGCCTCGTCGCCGCGCCAGAGGCGGAAGGAAAATATAACGCCGACGATGAGTGACAGAGCGCCCAGTGCCATGTGAGCGGTGGCCACATCAGCCGCTTTGTCCGACCAGATCGTCCAAGCTCCGAGCGCGACCTGTGCCCAGATCATCACGAACCAGATGGTAGCCAAGAGACGAGCGGAACGCGCTATGGGATTCGAAAAAGCGCGCCAAGCGACGGCGGCAATTGCCAGAAAAATGATGATAGCAACAGTCCGGTGCGCCATTTGAATCCAAATGTGCAGGGCGCTTGTAGGAACCTTGTCATCTGCCACACGGGCTTCGTTAATCGACGCTATCGCGGATGTCGATGTGTCGGGCAGGATTTTTCCGTAAGCGAGCGGGAAGTCGGGAATCGCAAGCCCAGCGTGCTCGTGGCGCATCGTGGCTCCGATACCGAGCTGAAGGAAGATCAGGACAGTGGCTCCCACAGTAAGCTTCTTCAATGCAGAGTCCGGGAGAAAGACATCCCATCCGCCGCGCAGGAAACGCGGGCTGGTCACGATGGCAAGGATTCCCAGCAGACAGAAAAACGACTGTGCCAGCATGGCATGGAAGATGCCGATCTCGTCTTTGAAGAGGGTGACGCGCAGTCCCCCAAGCAAACCCTGAATGCAAACGGCAATAAATGCTGCGATCCCGAGATTTTTTGCCCAGCGGCGTGGCTCCGATGCCAGAAGTGAGGCGGCCAAGATCATAGTCATGAGTCCAACCCACGACGCGATGAGGCGGTGGCCGTGCTCATAAAAAATCCCCCCCACCCATCCAGAGATCGGGAAGAGAAACATATTGTAACCGTATGTCGTTGGCCAATCTGGCACTGACATTCCCACACCTTTGGATGTGACGATTCCTCCGCTACAGAGCAGGATAAAGGTCGAAACCAGAGTCAGGACAGCCCAGACGTGAACGGCTATCCGGCGCAGACTCACGGATGTGTGTGATCCATCCATGAACTCGCGGGTTAGTGGGATTCGAGGCGAGCGCTTTCAGGCGCAGGCTCGGTCTGGGGCAGGTAGTCCTTGTCGATGCCTGGAACGCTGTATTCGTAAGGCCCGTGGTAAACAACAGGTGTCTTGTCGAAGTTGCCGTGCCCGGGAGGCGATGGGACGGTCCATTCCAAGGTGTTGGAATGCCATGGATTGTTTGGAGCTTTTTTGCCATTGCGCAGGCTCATTACGACATTCCAGAGGAAGACGAATGTGGTGAAGCCGAGGCCGATCGCACCGATGGTGCAGAGCTGGTTGAGCGGCTGAAGTTGACGCAGGTGCTCATAAACGGTTGGGTCGGCAATGCGGCGCATCATGCCGCCGAGGCCCAGGTTGTGCATCGGGAAGAAGGTCAGATTGAAGAACACCAAGGTCAGGAAGAAATGCACCTTGCCGAGCGTCTCGTTTAGCATCCGGCCGAACATTTTCGGGAACCAGAAATAAATAGCTCCGAAAATTGCGAAGATACTTCCGCCAAAGAGGACGTAGTGGAAGTGCGCCACGATGAAATAGGTGTGGTGCACAAAGAGATCCACCGGCGTGGAGGCCATAAAAATGCCGCTCAGTCCGCCGATTACGAACATCGATACAAAGGCGAGCGCGAAGCACATCGCTGTGGTGAACTCGATAGATCCGCGCCAGATAGTGCCCATCCAGTTGAAGGTCTTGATGGCTGAAGGCACGGCGATGACCATTGTTGAGACCGAGAAAGCCGCACTGAGTGTAAGATTCATGCCGCTGACGAACATGTGGTGTCCCCAGACGATAAATCCGAGGAATCCAATCGCGATCATGGCGTAGACCATCGCCTTGTAACCAAAGATCGGCTTGCGAGAAAAGACGGCCAGAATTTCCGAGCTCAGACCCATCGCAGGAAGGATCATGATGTAAACCTCGGGGTGGCCGAAGAACCAGAAGAGATGCTGCCAGAGGAGGGGCTGTCCGCCACCTTGCGGCGAGAAGAAGCTGGTGCCCATGTTGAGATCCGCGAAAAGCATAGCTGCAGCCGCGGAGAGAACTGGCACGGCCAACAAGAGTAGGATTGCCGTAATGAAGAGCGACCAAACTGGCAATGGCATGCGGAACATGGTCATGCCGGGGGCACGCATGTTCACGACAGTCGTGATGTAGTTTGTAGCGCCAGCTATAGAGGAGAGGCCGTTTATGAATAATGCTGCTCCCCAGAGACTTTGGCCAATCGGTGTTCCATTGTAAGCAGCCACGGAACTGAGCGGTGCGTAGGCCGTCCAGCCTGTCCCGGGAGCTCCACCTGGCGCGAAGAATGCCCCAAGCAGAATGATACCGGAGAGGACATAGAGCCAGTAGCTTAACTCGTTCAAGAGCGGAAACGCCATATCACCGGCTCCGATCTGGAGTGGGATGAGGTAGTTGCCAAAGGCTCCGATGAGGAGCGGCATGACGACAAAGAAAACCATGACGGTCGCATGCATCGTAACCAGCATGTTGTAGCCGCCGGGAATGATGGAACCATCCACCGCCACGGTTGCTGGCAGGAGTCGGCCGATGAGCGGAATCTCCGCGCCGGGGAAGCCGAGTTGCCAACGGACTCCGAGCGCGAGGGCGCCGCCGAGGAACAGAAAGGCGAGGGCTGTCCAGAGATATTGGAGCCCGATCATCTTGTGATCGTAAGTCCAGATATATTTGTGGAAAAAACCGACTTCGTGGTGGTCGGAGTGCGCGTGAGAGTTTGTCTCTTGGACGGGTGCGTCGATGGTAGTTGCTGACATTTTTAAAAATGAGGTTTCAAAACTGCGTTCTTATTAAAGTCAAAAATCGGGATCTGAACATGAAAAATTTCGTCATCTGTGTAGGTCTGGCATTTATTACGCCCCGACGGTTGGTGGCGTTGCCTTTTTCATTGGAAAAGCTCACGCCGATCTGAGCAGGGCGTCGGGATTGAAGTTTGGCGTGATTTCCGTCTCGATCGGATCGAGGTGCCCGGCGGCCAGATGGTGTGCGGCGGCGAAGGCGATCATGAGCGCGTTGTCCGTGAGCAGGCCGGGTGGCGGGAAATGGATTTCGAGGCCCTCGTCCGCAGCGCGATGGATTGCGCGGGAGCGGAGTGAGGAGTTGGCACTCACGCCGCCGCTGAGACTGAGTCGGCGGCGGTTGTTTTGGCGAGCGGCTTTGAAGAGCTTGGACAGCAGGACATCGGTAACGGCCGCTTGGAACGATGCGCAGATATCGGGTAGGTCGGCTGCGGTTGGCGCGCCATGTTTTTCGAGAAAAATCCGGACGGCGGTCTTGAGTCCGCTGAAGCTGAAATCCAGATCGCCCGAGTCGATCATACCGCGTGGAAAGTCAAAACGCGCGGGATTGCCACTGCGGGAGAGGCGGTCGATCTCGATGCCGCCTGGGTAGCCCAGGCCGAGGAGTTTGGCGACCTTGTCGAACGCCTCACCTGCGGCATCGTCGAGGGTGCGTCCCAGTAATCGATAACTTCCGAAGCCCTCCACATCGAGCAGCAGGGTGTGTCCACCGCTGACGACCATAGCCGTGTGGGACGGGATTTTTTCGTAGCCGAAAAACGGCGAGAGCAGGTGGCCTTCGATATGGTTGATTGCGAGAAACGGCTTTCCCGCTCCGATGCAAAGGCCCTTTGCTGTTGCGGCCCCGACAAGCAGGGCGGCGGCAAGTCCTGGGCCGGTTGTCGCAGCGACCGCATCGAGATCGCCGATTTGCACACCTGCTTTTTCTAAGACGAGGTTGATGATCGTCGGCGCGGAGACAAGATGGTTTCTCGACGCCACCTCGGGAACGACTCCGCCGAACTCGGAATGGATTTCGGCTTGGCTGAAAATCTCATGCGCCAGCACATCGCCAAAGCCTTGTAGCACGGCAGCGGCAGTTTCATCGCAGGAAGTCTCGATCGCGAGCAGCGTGGGCATTTATTTTTTCTGGTTCTTGGCGTGTTGTAGGGAACCCTGCAGGGCATCCACCGCGCGCTCGAGCTGTGGATCCCAGATCGTGACCTCCGCGGTGGAGGGGTCCTCGCGTTTGCGGCGGGAGCGAAGAAGGTCGGACTCCTCGTCGCGGGTGAGTGTGGCGCGGATGTGCGGACTTACTCCGTGCTCGTGGATGAGCTTGCGGCCGGGAGTGAAGTATTTCGCCGTGGTGAGGCGGGCGGCGGAGCCGTCGGGCAGCGAGACAACGCTCTGAACCGAGCCTTTGCCGAACGTGGTTTCCCCGACGACGAGCGCACGGTCGAGGTCCTTGAGCGCGCCGGCGACAATTTCCGATCCGCTGGCGCTTGCGTAGTTGGTGAGAACGACGACGGGGTATTTGCGGTTTGGGCTGGCCGTCGCCGAGGTCCGGTATTCCCTCGAGGGCGTTCGGCCTTCCGTGTAAACAACGAGAGTGTTCGGTGGCAGGAATTGTCCGCACACATCGACAGCACTGCCGAGGAGACCGCCGGGATTGTGCCGCAGGTCGAGGATGAACGCATCCATTCCTTTTGCTTCCAATTTATCAAGTGCCACGCCGAGTTCAGCGGCCGTCGGTTCGTTGAACTGGGTGATCCGCGCATAGCCGATGCGAGGCTGTCCGGGATTCCGCTGCGGGAGGATGCGGGCATCCTTGATGCTGGCCACCTTGATAACCTCGCGGGTTAGTTCGTAATCCTTCACCTCGCCGGTGGATGGACGCCGGATCGTCATATTGACTTTTTCTCCCGCATTGCCTCGGAGTTTTTCGACAGCCTCGTTGAGGGGCGTGTTGTCGGTATTCTCGCCGTTGATTTTCAAAATCTGGTCTCCCGGGAGAATACCTGCCTTGAAGCCCGGGGTGTCCTCCATCGGGTTGATCACTGTGAGGATGCCTGATTTTTGGGTTACGACCACGCCGAGGCCGCCGAATTCGCTGCGGGTGTCCTCCTGCATGTTTTTGAAGCTCTTCGGCTCCATGAACTGGCTGTGAGGATCGAGGTTGTCGAGCATCCCCCGGAGCGCGCTGTAGGTGAGTTCCTTGTAGTCCACTTTCGACTCGTCCACATAATCCTGCCGGATGAGTTGCATAGCGCGGGCGAGAAGTTGGAGTTGCTCGTAGGGGGATTCCTCGGCTTTTGCCGGGGATGCGGGTGTCGCAGCCTCGCGGGCCTGCGCGTTCAGGCTGAGCGCAAGGATGGCTGAGAAAAGAAGTCGGCGCATGGAGGTCAAAGTAGCACGGCAAAGGGCATTGCCAAACGCATCAAAAAAACTCCCAGGCATTCTTCTGAGGAAGATAGTCCGGAAGTTGGGAGCGGTTTTCCCAAGTCTTGTGGAAGACAGGTGTGGCCGAGCCAGACATCGGAGGGACGATCCAGCTCCAATCGGCTGAAACCGTGCGTCCGGCTTTCATTTCGCGCGCCGCGAATTCCATGAATTCGGAGGAGGCGCGGTGATGGTCCACGATGCGCACACCGGCTTGTTCATAGGAGAAAATGACGGCAGCATTGAGTTCCACAAGCGCACGGTCTTTCCAGAGCGGATCGTGCGTCCGGTCGATGCCCATTTTTTCTGCGATGACAGGAAGCATGTCGTAGCGGGCCTCGTCGCCGAGGTCGCGCGAGCCGATTTCCGTTCCCATATACCAGCCATTGAACGGGGCGGCCGGAAAGTCGATGTCGCCAATCCGCAGTTTCATGTCTGAGAGGATCGGAACGGCATACCACTTCAGGCCCAGATCGGAGAACCACGGCAGGGTCGGATGCGTGAGGGGGATTTCCAAGACTTGGGCGCATGGAGCAGGAAAAAGCACGGGGGCGCATCCGCGTTTTTGGATGATCAGCGGCAGGAGGTCGAATCGCGTGCCGGCACCATGCCACCCGAGGGCCAGCGCCTCGCGGGTGAAAGCCAGATTTTTCGGGTCGCCGAGGATCGATCCATCCTGCTGCTCATAGCCGGCGTAGCCGAGGAGTTGGTGATTCCAGATTCTCACTGATGAACCTTGATCGGTCGCGGGAGCAAAAACTGTTATGAGAGGCTGGATTTTCCCGCCGTTCGTCGCGGCCTCGAGGTGCTCCAGCAGGGCTTGATGCACCTCGGCCGGGTCGGAGATTTGACGGAGGTCGCGGACCTTGAGTGATGGCCAGAACAGGCGGCCGATACACCGCGCATTGTTCCTCCACGCCATGCGTGCTCCATGCTCGAGTTCCTCGAATCTCGGCGTCCATGTGCCTGTCGAGGTGATTTCCTCCTTCACCTGCGCCATACGCGGGACGTGGGTTTTGGAATCGATTTTTCTCTCGAGGGCAAAGGCCTCGAGAAAATCCAGCGCCTCGCGTGTGGAGTCGTTGGCTACCACTCGATGACGGAGCTAGCGAAGGTGAGTCCCCCGCCGAAAACCACGAGCAGGATGGGATCGCCCTTCTGAAAGCGGCCGGTCCGAGCGGCTTCATCCAGGGCGATGGCAACGGCGGCGGCGGAGGTGTTGCCGTATTTATCGAGATTGATGTGGAAGCGGTCCATCGTGAGATCCATGCGATCTGCCATGGCTTCGATGATCCGGATATTCGCCTGGTGGGGGATCACGCACTTAATGTCCTGCGCGGTGAGCCCACAGCGGTCGAGCACAGTGTTCGCAGCGCGCATCATAGAGGTCACAGCTTGTTTGAAGGTCTCTCGCCCATTCATCTGCAGCGTGTTGAGTTTGTCATCCACATTGTCGCGGGTGATGGGTAGCGCGCATCCACCGCCGGGCATATGGAGGATGTCGCCGTAGTTTCCATCGCTGCCCATGTAAGTCGTCACGACGCCCTTCGAGCCCGGGCGGTGGCGAAGAATTGCTGCTCCGGCGCCGTCGCCGAAGAGCACGCAGGTGTTGCGGTCCTGCCAGTTTACGATGCTGCTCAGCTTGTCCGCGCCGATGACGAGCACGGTCTCGCAGCCGTGGTTTGAGATGAATTGGTTTGCGATTTCCACGCAGTAGAGGAATCCCGAGCAGGCGGCATTCACATCCATGCAGGTTGCATTTTTGGCCCCGATCTGGCGTTGGACCTGGCAGGCGGTGGATGGGAAAAACATGTCCGGCGTGATGGTGGCGACGAGGATCATGTCGATCTCCTCGGGGGTGACGCCGGCATTTTCCATCGCAGCCTGAGCGGCTTTTGCAGCCATGTGGCTGGTGAATTCGTTTTCGGCTGCGATCCGTCGCTCGTAGATGCCGGTGCGTTCGACGATCCACTGGTGGTTGGTCTCCACCATGGCTTCGAGATCGGCATTGGTCATGACGCGCTCTGGCACGTAACTGCCTGTGCCGATGATCGAGGCGCTGCGGTTAGACCGGGGTGGTGTGTCGCGAAGAGAGTTTTTCATGGAGTGGTTTCATCGCCTCGACGATGCGGGAGTTGATTTGGAGTTCCACCGCTCGGCGTGCGGCGCGGATGGCATTGCGCAGGGCGAGGGATGACGAGTTGCCGTGGGCTTTGATGCAGATGCCATTGACGCCGAGCAAAGGTGTGCCGCCGTATTCGTCGGTGCTGGTCCGTTTTTTTACGGCTTGGAAGGCTCCCTTGGAGAGAAGAGCGCCGAGCATGCGGATAGGGTTTTTGCTGATTTCGTCCTTGATCCAGGAGACCATCGATTTGGCGAGACCCTCGACGGTTTTTAAAAAAATGTTTCCAGTGAAGCCGTCGCAGACGACGACCTCGACGGGTTTCTTGAAGATGCCATGCCCTTCAACATTCCCTGCAAATTGGATCGGGGCCTCGGAGAGTATCTTGTAGCATTCGAGGCAGAAGTCGGTTCCCTTGCCGGGTTCTGCGCCGATATTCAGGAGTCCGACACGAGCTTCAGGTGTTCCGAGAATGGCTTTATAATAAACACTGCCCATCACGGCAAATCCCACGATGTGCTGCGGAGTGGGGTCTATATTCGCGCCGCCGTCGATCAAAAGAAAAACTCCGCCGTCGGCCGGAATCAGAACGCCGAGCGCGGCGCGGTCGATGCCGGGCAGCGTGCGGAGTTTGATGGTCGATGCCGCCACAAGGGCACCGGTATGCCCGGCGGATACCACCGCGTCGGCTTCACCGGTTTTCACTAGGTCCACTGCGCGGCTTACGGAGGAATCTTTTTTCCTGCGAACGCTGTCGAGACCACTGTCGGTCATGTCCACGACCTGTGAGGCGTGGTGAAACGAGTAGCGATGTTGAATATCAGCCGTGGGATGTTTTGCGAGCTCAGCTCGGATTTTTGCCTCATCGCCAACAAAGATGATCTCCACATCTGGGAAATCACGCAGCGCTTGAACGGCACCCTCCACGGGATTTTGCGGGGCATGGTCCCCTCCCATGGCGTCGAGGGCAATTTTCATCCGGGGAAAATCCGACCCTCGGAACTATTCTGCGCCGATGGTGAGAACCTGGCGTTTATTGTAATATCCGCAAGATGGGCAGGCTACATGGCCTGGAACGGATGCGCCGCACTGAGGGCACTTGGCCAGCTTCGGGGCTTGCCAGCGGTTTGCTGCCTTGCGTGTGCGAAGGCGCATTTTCGATGTTTTGCGTTTAGGAACTCCCATAATTTTACTTTAGTTTTGGTTTTAGCTTGTCCAGCGCGTCCCATGCCGGCACGGACTTTTCAACCGGCCGCCCTAAGGCAAACCGGGAGTCATCGCGACGCGCGGGGCATTGCTTTTCACCGCCGCTGTCGCACTTGGGGTGCGTGGGCAGGGCAAGGTGCATATCTTCCCTAGCCTCGGGGGTCAAGTCAATCAACTCCGATTTTGGCAAATCAATTTGCAGCGAAAAGGGATCGATGAGCAGATCCCAGTCGAAATCTTCGAGGCAGTTGACGCATTGCATTTTCCCCTGAACGGACAGACTACCTGTTGCAAACAACCCGCCCCCGCTCAGGCCCACATCGAGCGAGTAGCACAAAGGTGTGGTTGGTGTGAAGCCGCCCTGTTCGAGTTCCAAGCCGGCGGGGTTTTCCTCGCCCTCGATATGCAGCGTGTCCCCTTCCGGAATGTGGTGAAGGTGCACTTTCATAAAAAAAAATTACCACCGCCTGCGAAGGTGGTCAATGCAGGCGGATAGCTAGGTGATTAATGCGACCTTATTGAGGCTGTCTCGTTCGAACAAGCGTTTGATCGATTTGCCTATGGAATCGTGAAGCTTGGAAAAAGCTGCCCAGTAGCTCAACTTTTATTGATCACCAAGCTCCGAGGTTCGGTCATTTCCTCCATGGCATATCGGAGGCCTTCGCGTCCGGAGCCACTTTCTTTGACTCCGCCGTAGGGCATGTTTTCTACGCGGAAGGTCGGGACTTGATTGACCATGACTCCACCGACTTCGAGTTCCTCGAAAGCCCGGATGGCATTTTGAAGGTTGTTTGTGAAAACGCCGGCCTGGAGGCCAAACTGGGAGTCGTTCACCATGGCGAGGGCTTCCTCATAAGTCCCGTAGTGCTGGAGCACGGCCAGCGGGGCGAAAGCTTCTTCGCGCAGCACTGGCGAATCGGATGGCACATTTTCAAGGAGCACCGGACTGAGAAGGGAACGGCCCGAAGTGTGCAGTGGCGTAAGGAGGGATGCGCCAGCGTCGGTCGCCGCCTCGACCCAACGGACGATCTTCTCGCGGGCGGCGGCGTTGATCATTGGACCAACCAGCGTCTGCCGCTCGGAGGGGTCGCCAGTGTGGATTTTTTCCTGAATGAATGAAACGAGCGCGCCGCGGAATTGGCTGAAAATCTCGCGGTGCACAAGGATTCGTTGGACGCTGATGCAGGACTGGCCGGCGAATCCGTAGGCGGCGGCGGCGATTTTCGGGATCGCGGCGTGCCAGTCCGAGTCAGGTTCGACGATGACAGCGGCATTTCCGCCAAGC
>Ga0209598_10000400_pt1 | contig 34587 bp, 30 predicted proteins | sample M_140807_EF_Meta_FD_187317 | JGI IMG/M metagenome (GOLD analysis project Ga0209598, IMG submission 187317) | Freshwater microbial communities from Lake Montjoie, Canada to study carbon cycling - M_140807_EF_MetaG (SPAdes) (version 2) | ecosystem: Environmental > Aquatic > Freshwater > Lake...
AGATCAGGCTCGATGACCTCGCGCTTGGGCCCACCGCTGAAGGTGAACTTCGCGTCCTCGCCGACGCCTTCGCCGTCCCAGTTGTCCACGTCGACGGTGATGAGTTGGCCGGGCCGGATCTCGTCGAACAAGATCTTCTCGCTCAGCGCATCCTCGATCTCGCGCTGGATGGTCCGGCGCAGCGGCCGGGCACCCAGAACCGGATCGAAGCCCCGCCGCGACAGCAGCGACTTGGCCTTATCGGACAACTCCATCTCCATGTCCTTGGCCTTGAGCTGCACCGACACCCGACCCACCATCAGGTCGACCATCTGGATGATCTCGTCCTGAGTCAGCTGGTGGAACACGATGATGTCGTCGATGCGGTTGAGGAATTCCGGCCGGAAGTGCTTCTTGAGCTCGTCGTTGACCTTCTGCTTCATCCGCTCGTAGTTGTTGTCACCGCCACCCTGGGTGAATCCCAGACCGACCGCCTTGGAGATATCGGACGTACCCAGGTTCGAGGTGAAGATCAGCACGGTGTTCTTGAAGTCGACCGTGCGGCCCTGACCGTCAGTGAGGCGGCCGTCCTCGAGCACCTGCAACAGCGTGTTGTAGATCTCCTGATGCGCCTTCTCGATCTCGTCGAATAGCACCACCGAGAACGGCTTGCGCCGCACCTTCTCGGTGAGTTGGCCGCCCTCCTCGTAACCGACGTATCCGGGTGGGGCACCGAACAGCCGCGAGGCGGTGAAGCGGTCGTGGAACTCGCCCATATCGATCTGGATGAGCGCATCGGAGTCACCGAACAGGAACTCGGCCAGCGCCTTGGACAGCTCCGTCTTACCCACACCGGACGGGCCGGCGAAGATGAACGAACCCGACGGACGCTTGGGGTCCTTCAGGCCGGCTCGGGTGCGGCGGATGGCCTTGGAGACGGCCTTGACGGCATCCTCCTGGCCGATGATCCGCTTGTGCAGTTCGTCCTCCATGCGCAGCAGCCGAGTGGTCTCCTCCTCGGTCAGCTTGAACACCGGGATGCCGGTCCAGTTGCCCAGCACCTCGGCGATCTGCTCGTCGTCGACCTCGGACACCACATCGAGATCACCTGAGCGCCATTGCTTCTCGCGCTCGGCGCGCTGAGCAACCAACGTCTTCTCCCGATCGCGTAAGGACGCCGCCTTCTCGAAGTCCTGCGCGTCGATCGCGGACTCCTTCTCCCGGCGGGCATCAGCGATCTTCTCGTCGAACTCACGCAGGTCCGGCGGAGCGGTCATCCGGCGGATCCGCATCCGGGCGCCGGCCTCGTCGATGAGGTCAATCGCCTTGTCCGGCAGGAACCGATCGTTGATGTAGCGATCGGCCAGGGTGGCCGCGGCCACCACTGCCGCATCGGTGATCGACACCCGGTGATGCGCCTCGTAGCGGTCCCGCAGACCCTTGAGGATCTCAATGGTGTGGGCCACGGTGGGCTCGCCCACCTGAACCGGCTGGAAGCGCCGCTCCAGTGCCGCATCCTTTTCGATGTACTTGCGGTACTCGTCGAGCGTGGTCGCACCGATGGTCTGCAATTCACCGCGAGCCAGCTTGGGCTTGAGGATCGAGGCCGCGTCGATCGCGCCCTCGGCCGCACCCGCCCCGACCAAGGTGTGCAGCTCGTCGATGAACAGGATGATGTCGCCGCGGGTGTTGATCTCCTTGAGCACCTTCTTCAGGCGCTCCTCGAAATCGCCGCGGTAACGGCTGCCGGCCACCAGCGATCCGAGATCGAGGGTGTAGAGCTGCTTATCTTTGAGCGTCTCCGGAACCTCGCCGTTGACGATGGCCTGCGCCAGACCTTCGACCACGGCAGTCTTGCCGACGCCGGGCTCACCGATCAAGACCGGGTTGTTCTTGGTGCGTCGGCTCAGCACCTGCATAACCCGCTCGATTTCCTTCTCGCGGCCGATGACCGGATCCAGCTTGCCCTCCATGGCGGCCGCGGTCAGATTGCGGCCGAACTGATCGAGTACCAGCGAGGTCGACGGACTGCCGGACTCGCCACCGCGGCCGCCGCTGCCGGCCTCCGCGGTCTCCTTGCCCTGGTAGCCACTGAGCAGCTGGATGACCTGCTGGCGCACCCGAGTCAGTTCGGCGCCCAGCTTGACCAGCACCTGGGCCGCGACACCCTCGCCCTCGCGGATGAGGCCGAGCAGGATGTGCTCGGTGCCGATGTAATTGTGGCCGAGTTGCAGAGCCTCGCGAAGGCTGAGTTCCAGAACCTTCTTGGCACGTGGGGTGAAGGGAATGTGACCCGACGGCGCCTGCTGGCCCTGGCCGATGATCTCCTCAACCTGCGAGCGCACGCCTTCCAGCGAGATGCCCAGTGATTCAAGGGACTTGGCTGCGACGCCTTCGCCTTCGTGGATCAGCCCCAGCAGAATGTGCTCGGTACCGATGTAGTTGTGGTTGAGCATCCGGGCTTCTTCTTGAGCCAGGACGACAACCCTGCGGGCGCGATCGGTAAATCTTTCGAACATCGCCTATTACCTCTCCATCACCTGGCGCCAAAGTGGGCTCCGAGTACCTGCGTTCCACTCTAGTGGGCGGGGCCGGGGAGATGCTCCCACCCGGGGTTGTCTCCGGGGCTGTCCGCGGTGTTTTCCCGGGGTTCTCCCACATGGCCGTACCCACTAAAGCGGCGGACACAGCAGTCCAACGCCGTGGTCCGCCGATTGTTTCCCAGTGTCGGTGTTGGGCGCTTCGCGTCTAGCGAAACAGTTCTGACGAGGCGATGACGACTTGCTTGGGGGACGGCCGTCGGTCGGCCCAGATGCGCTTTTCGGGGGCTAGGTAGCCGCGTGGAAAGCGTCGATGATTTCGGCCGGAATTCGCCCACGGGTGGAAACCTTGTGACCACTGCGGCGGGCCCATTCCCGAATTGCGGCGCTCTGTTCGCGGTCAATCGACGCGCGACCCCGACTTGAGCCACCCGAACGGCCGCGACGCCGTCCACCCACGCGCCGTCCGGCGTCAATCCACTGTTTTAAATCCTCTCGGAGTTTCTTTGCATTCTTTGCCGAGAGGTCGATCTCATAACTCGCACCGTCGATCGAGAATTCCACTGTTTCGTCGGCAGGTCCATCGCCGTCGAAATCATCAACAAGGGTGACAGTGACTTTCTTTGCCATGATTTCCGGGTTCCTTCTGTGTAAGAGAACGGCGGGCGGTTTACTTCACCTGCCGACAATGTGCCACAACTTTACACGCAATTACAACAGTCGTTTTCTACAGCACTAGCTGAGTTAGGAGTTGCGTCGCACAATCGGGAACAACACCGTCTCGCGAATGGACAAACCCGTCAGAGCCATCAACAAACGATCAATACCCATTCCGGTACCGGTCGTCGGCGGCATTGCATACTCCATTGCGGCCAGAAAATCCTCGTCGAGTGCCATCGCCTCGTCGTCGCCGGCTGCCGCGGCGCGGGCCTGGTCCTCGAATCTTTCCCGCTGAATTATCGGGTCGACCAGTTCGGAGTAGCCGGTTGCCAGTTCGAAGCCACGGATATAGAGATCCCATTTCTCGGTCACTCCGGCAATACTGCGGTGTTCACGGGTCAATGGCGTGGTCTCGACCGGAAAATCCCGGACGAAAGTAGGCGCCCACAAGGTGTCGCCCACGGAGTGTTCCCAGAGTTCCTCGACGAGTTTGCCGTGGCCGTATCCCCGGTCCGGTGGAATCTCCAGCCCCCGTCGGTCGGCAATGTTCAGCAGATATTCCAGCGGGGTCGCAGGGGTGATCTCTTCACCAAGCGCTGCCGATAAAGAGGGATACATCTGCAATGACGCCCATTCACCGTCGAGGTCGTAGACAGATCCGTCAGCAAGGGTTATCTGGCGGGTGCCCAACGCCTCGTCGGCAACCTCTTGAACAAGCTCGCGGGTCATCCGGGCCGAATCGTCGTAGGTGCCCCACGCCTGGTAGGTCTCCAACATCGCAAATTCCGGCGAGTGGGTGGAGTCGGCGCCCTCATTGCGGAAATTCCGGTTCAGCTCGAATACCTTCTCCAAACCACCGACCACGCACCGCTTCAAGAACAGTTCCGGCGCGATCCGCAGGTAGAGATCGGCGTCCAAGGCATTCGAATGCGTGACAAATGGCCGCGCCGCCGCACCCCCGGCGAGGGTTTGCAGCATCGGCGTCTCGACCTCGAGGAAACCGCGGCGCTCCAGGGCGTGCCGAACCGCACGCACCACAGCGATGCGCTGTCGGGCGACCGCACGGGCCTGGGGCCGCACGATCAGGTCCACGTAGCGCTGCCGGACCCGGGACTCCTCGCTCATCTCCCTGTGGGCCACCGGCAGCGGGCGCAACGCCTTGGCTGCCATCTGCCACGAGTCAGCCAGAACCGACAGCTCACCGCGACGCGAACTGATCACCTCACCGTGGACGAACACGATGTCGCCGAGGTCAACGTCGGCCTTCCAGTCGTCCAGCGCCTGCTCGCCCACCCCGGCCAGACTGACCATCGCCTGCAGTTGGGTACCGTCGCCCTCCTGCAGGGTGGCAAAGCACAGCTTGCCCGAGTTGCGGGCGAACACCACCCGGCCCGTGACGCCGACGCTGACACCCGTGGCCGCGTCCGCCGGCAGGTCGGGATAGGTCGAGCGGATTTCCGCCAGCGAGTGGGTGCGCGGAACCTCGACCGGGTAGGGCTCGCGGCCCTGATTGAGCAGGTTCTGGCGCTTATCCTGCCGGATCCGGAACTGCTCGGGAACGTCATCGGTCACCTGAGGTTCCACTTGGCCGGCGTCCGGCACCTCCGCATCGCTCACGGCGTGCCAGCTTAAACGCCTGGAGTCAGCGGGCCGGCTTCAGGCGTCCGCGCTGGGCCTCGGAGTTGCGCTCGAAAACCATGCGCAGCCCGTCGAGGGTGAGATGTTCGTCGTACTTATCGACGGTGCGAAGTTCGGGCAGCATCAGCGGGGCGGTATGTCCGGTGGCGACAACCGTCACGCTGGTGTCGCCGAAGCCGTCGATATCTTCGCGGATCCGCGAGACCAGCCCGTCGACCAGTCCTGCATAGCCGAAAACCGCCCCGGACTGCATGCATTCCACGGTGTTCTTGCCGACGACCGACCGCGGCCTGGTCAGCTCCACCTGGCGCAGCGCCGCGGAACGTGCTGCCGCCGCATCCGAGGACAGCTGTACACCGGGGGCTATCGCACCGCCTAGGAATTCGCCCCTGGCTGACACCACGTCGACGCAGATCGACGAACCGAAGTCGACGACGATCGCTGCACTCTTGAACTTTTCATGTGCCGCAAGACAGTTCACGATACGATCAGCGCCGACCTCTTTGGGATTGTCGACCAGCAGCGGAATGCCGGTGCGGATACCCGGCTCGATCAGCACGTGCGGGATGCCCGACCAGTAGTGATCGAGCATGCCGCGCACCTCGTGTAACACCGATGGCACCGTCGACAGCCCGGCCACTCCGGTAAGACGTTCGGAATCGTCGCCGATCAATCCCTCGATGGTGAGGGCCAGTTCGTCGGACGTGACTTCGGGCTCGGTTCGGATGCGCCAGTTGTGCAGAACCCTCGCGTGATCACCCGTTCCGGAGATCAAGCCCAGCACGGTATGGGTATTGCGGACGTCGATGGCCAGCAACATGACTAACGCTTCGCTGCCGTTGATCCGAACATCAGTTCCTCCAGGTGATTTCGTGACTATCAGTACCGGACGCCTCTGCCATGAATCCGCCGCCGGGCAATTCGATGGCGATGTTGTCCAACAACCGGGTACCGCCGAGGCGCGCGGCGACCAGCAGTCGGGCCGGACCGAACGGCGGCACCGGTTCCAGTGCCGCTCCGCGCAACTCAAGGTATTCGACGTCGAGGGCACCCACCTCGTCGAGAACAGCCCGAGCTGCATCCAGGATGGCTGCGGCACCGCCGGACGCAGCGTATGTTCCGGCTAGCAGAGCGGCGGACAGCGCTCCGGCGACCTCGCGTTGCTCCGCGTTGAGATACCGGTTCCGTGACGACATCGCCAATCCGTCGGCTTCGCGCGCCGTCGGGACTCCGACGATGCGGACGTCGACATTGAGGTCGGCAACCATCTGACGGATCAGCACCAACTGCTGGTAATCCTTCTCGCCGAAGAATGCGCGATCCGGTCGCACGATCTGCAACAACTTCAGCACGACAGTCAGCATTCCGGCGAAATGCGTTGGGCGCGAATCGCCTTCGAGTTCACTGCCAAGTGAACCGGGATGGACGGTAGTGCGAGGACCGGCGGGATACATCGCCGATGCCGTCGGCGTAAAGACCACCTCAACGTCCTCGGCAGCCAGTAATTCCAGATCGGCCTCCAGCGTGCGGGGGTAGGCGTCGAGATCTTCGCCCGCCCCGAACTGCAATGGATTGACGAAGATCGACACCACCACCACTGCGCCGGGCACCCGCTTGGCCGCGCGGATCAGTGTGGCGTGACCCTCGTGCAGAGCGCCCATCGTCGGCACCAGCATCACCCGACGACCGGTGTGGCGTAACGCCCCACACACCTGCGCGACAGCCTGCGGCGTGAGGTAGGTATTTAACTGTCCGGCACTGAACTGCGCGGCCCTGCCGGTCACCGGTTCGGCCCCGTCGGACGGGACCAGTCGGCCAACACGTCAAAGACCTCCTCTGGAGCCTTCGCTCGTTGAGCGGTACGCAATGAATCGGCGCAATAGGCCTGCGCCAGTTCAGGATCGACCTCGTCGAGGGCCGCCAGATGGGCGGCCACCGCCGCCGCGTCGCCTCGGGCGACAGGCCCGGTGAGGGCCGCCTGCCCACGCCTGAGCGTGTTCTCCAGCGCGGCCCGCGCGAGTGGCCCGATGATGCGCTCGGCTAGCCCGCCGGGCGAATCTCCGACAACTTCCTGGCCCAGTAATGCCTCTCCGGACAGTGCGGCCCGTAAAGCGGTGAGCGCATCGGCGATGAGGGTGACGACGTGGTTACTGCCGTGCGCCAGTGCAGCGTGGTAGAGCGTGCGAGCATCCTCGTCGACTCGGAAAGGCTCACCGCCGATCTCCAGCACCAACCCCTGAGCGATGGCGTATCCGATCTCGTCGGCGGCGGTGATCCCAAAGCATGTCTCCGACAGCCGAGATACGTCCTCGTCGGCTCCAGTGAACGTCATCGCGGGATGAATGGCCAGCGGTATACACCCCCGGGCGGTCAGTGGCGCGAGCAGTGCCACACCGTTGGCGCCCGAGGTATGGGCGACGATCGTGCCCCGGCGGACCGCGCCGGTTGCGGCCAGGCCATTGACCAGACCGAGTAACTCGGCATCGGGAACGGTCAGCAATAGCAGTTCGGCTCGGTCCGCGACATCGGGCACCGCCAGCACCGGGGTGTCGGGGAGTCGGCGTTCAGCGAAGCGTCGGGATGCGGCCGAGATGGCACTGCAGGCCACCACAACGTGATCGGCTCGTTCCAATGCCGCGCCCAACGCGGTGCCGACCCGGCCGGCCGAGATGACGCCCACCTTGAGCCGTGCCGGCCGCAAGCCGTTGGGGGTCCCCATGGAGACGACCTCGCTGACGTCGAAGAAATGTTCTGATACCGACGGTCCGGGTCCAGTCTAGTGCCGGCCCAGTCGGGTGTCGGGTCAGTCCTCACGCCGGCGACGCCCGCCGCCGCCGACCGGATTGTTGACCTGTAGCCGGGACATCAGGTCCGCCACCGACTGGCCGCCGGTGTGGGCACCCGCAGACTCCTCCTCCGCCGTCTGCTCCGCCGTCTGTTCCGGCGGCACCCAGTGCCGACCACGACCAGGGTCGGCATTGGAATCGGGTTCGGAGGTCTGCGCGGTTCCTGAATCGCCGGCCGACCAGTGCCGCCCTCGGCGAACCTCGGGTGGGCGCCACGGCGCTTCGGGCTGCTGCGGCGCCGGCTCAGTCGGCGGTGCGGGGTTGCGAACGACGATGGGCTCAGCGACCGGGGGCTCAGAGATCGGGGGCCGGGCGACGGGGACCGGTTGCGGCGCAACAGCATCGACAGGCCGCCGATGCGAGCCGCGGTATTGCACGGGTTCAGGCTCCGGCGGCGGGGCCAATGGCTCCTCATGCACGTCGATGATCGGACTCTCGAGTGCCGCGGTGACATCCTCGGCGAGCAAGGTGTCGTCCTCGACCGCGACCGGCGTGATCCGACTGCTCTCCACCCGTCCCGGCTGCTCCGGCATCGCTACAGCGATCCGCTCAGACTCCGGCATCGCTACGGCGATCCGCTCAGACTCCGGCATCGCTACGGCGATCCGCTCAGACTCCGGCATCGCTACGGCGATCCGCTCAGACTCCGGCATCGCCGGGGCGATCCGCTCCGACTCCGGCATCGCCGGGGCGATCCGCTCCGACTCCAGCGCGGGCCGCTCACCCAGGTCGGTTCCGAGCATCATCTCGAGGTTGGAACGCAATGACGCGAGTTCGGCGCGAAGCGCAGTCATCTCGTCAGCGGCTTGCGTCCGAAGTTCTCTGGCCAACTGCCGGCGCAGGTGGGCTTCAACGGCAAGTTCGTATTCCCGGCGGGCGGCCACCTCCCGATCCAGTTGTAGGTCGTAGACGAACTTCATATCCCGCGCCCGAGCCTGGTCGAGTTCGCTCTGCCGGCGGTAGGTCACCGATACGAAGGCCGCCATCACCGCGGCCCACAGCGACAGGATCACGGCCAGCCGCAGTAGGTCCACCCGGTTGGTGAAGACCAGGGTCGAACTCGCGAGGATGGCCAGAACAAGCAGTGCCGTCACGAGTAGCCAACCCGGCCTGCGGACGCTGCGCCTGCTGCGCACGCCGCGAGACGGAACGGTCATTGGCCGACTGTACCGCGTCGAAAGTCGTTGTCCGCCGCGACAAGCTGCGGCGATTCGACATTAATCAGAACCGAGTGCGCCTTCCGATGCGTCGCTCGCACCCGGCTCGCCGGGAGATTTGCAACAGTGCTGCAACCACAACGCTGCCACGACAAGTGCGAATGCGCTGATCGCGCAAGTCGCCACACCGGGGGTGTCAACCGCGGCAACCCGCAACTCCAAGCGCCGCGGAACCAGATAGGCGAGCACACCGATCCACCAGCCCAGCATCACCGCACCAACCCACGCCGATGCCTTGGCTACCGCAACAGATCGCGCCACCGCGAGCGGATGTAACCGCCCGGCCCCGACACCGATGCGGCCGTCGCGGATGCGACTGCGGACCGACATCGCCCACACCGCCTCACCCGCAGCGAGCGCCAGGAGCGAGAGACCGGTCCACAGCGTGATCTCCGGGAAGTAGCGGTACAGCGTCCGAACCACCAGATAGCCGATCACGGCGGCGACCACCACCGCAGTGGTCAGATCGCGCTTACGTGTCGGCCCCATCAGCGCCGCGATTCCTCGCCGAACGTCAACGTCAGCGCGGTGGGCCGCACGCCGTCGCGTTCGGCGGGCTCAAGGGCATCGAGTAACTCACGCACCGGGCGGTGCTGTCCGGCGACAGTCAGTTCGGCGGTCGGATCGATGGCGAGCCAGGGCAGCAGCACGAAGGCGCGTTCATGGGCAAACGGATGCGGCAGTGTCAGTTCTGAATCTCCGCTCACGACTTCGTCCGCACCATCGAAGCAACAGACAAGATCGACGTCGAGGGTCCGGGGTCCCCACTTCTGTGTGCGTACCCGCTCGTTATCGAGTTCGAGTGCCTGCGCACGCCGCAGCCAGCCAGGGGCGTCGAGAGCATCGTCATCGGCAATGACGATGGCGTTGAGGAACGGCCCCTGGGTCACACCACCCCAGGCGTCGGTCTCGAACACCGGCGATACCGCCACTACTGAATCCCCGATGCCATCGACGACGGCCTGAAGGCGTGCCAGACGGTCGCCGAGATTGGAACCGACGGACAGTACGACGCGGCTCACACCTGCGCCCCGGCCGCAATGTTCTGTCCGCGGCCGCCACGACGGGAGCGGCGGGCGACGACGGCCACGTCGGAGAAGGTCAGTGGGATCGGCGCCTGGGGTTTGTGCAGGACCACCTCGACGGCGTGCACCCGATCGTCGGCCATCACGTCCTCGGCGATTTCGGCCGCGACGGTCTCGATGAGATCGCGCGCCGGCCCGCCGATGACGTCGGCGGCCCGTTGCGCTAGGACGCCGTAGTCAAAGGTGTCATTGAGATCGTCACTGGCGGCCGCTGGAGCCAAATCGATCCAGACCGTGATGTCGACGATGAAATCCTGGCCGTCCCGGCGTTCGTGTTCGAACACACCGTGGTTGCCCCGAACTGCCAGGCCTCGCAACTCAATACGGTCAGTCATCGGTGTCCTCCGGATCGCCCTGCCACGCGCCGCCAACTTTAAGTGCATCGACGCTGGCGCGAACGTCGTGCACCCGAACACCCCAGGCGCCGTGCAGGCCGGCCAGGGCGGAAATCACCGCGGTAGCGGTCTCACGCCCGTCCGGGGGGCGCGGCGTGCCATCATCGGCAGCCAGCAGTGACCCGAGGAAACGCTTGCGTGATGCTCCCACCAAAACGGGAATGCCGATTGCCACCAACTCGGGCAGGGCGCGCAACAGCGCCCAATTGTGTTGTGCGGTCTTGGCGAAACCCAGACCCGGGTCGATGATCAGTTGCCCGCGATCGACACCGGCAGCCACGGCGGCCTCGATCCCGGCGAGAAGTTCGTCACGGACCTCGGTCACCACATCACGGTAGTGCGGCACCTCATGCGGGTGGTTCTGCTGCACCGAACGCCAATGCATCAGCACCCAGGGAACTGCGGACCCCGCGATGAGGTTCGCCATTTCCGGATCTGCGCGACCGCCGCTGACATCGTTGACTATGCTGGCGCCGTTCTCCAGTGCGGCCCGCGCCACGGCAGCGTGCATAGTGTCGATACTGACGGTGATCCCCTGTGCGGCAACTTCTTTCACCACCGGAAGGATCCGGGCAATCTCAACGGCCATGTCGATCCGGACGGCACCGGGCCGGGTCGACTCGCCGCCGATGTCGATGATGTCCGCCCCATCCGCGGCCAGGGCGAAGGCATGGTCAATTGCGCGGGTCGGGTCGAGGTACCGGCCGCCGTCGGAGAACGAGTCATCGGTGACGTTGACGACCCCCATCACCTGCACCCGAGTCGGCCTCACTTGCGCAGGATCAGGCCCAGTGCCTCGGATCGCGATGCGACGTCGGTCTTGAACTGTCCGCGCACCGCCGACGTCACGGTGATCGAACCCGCTTTGCGGACACCCCGCATCGCCATGCATAGATGCTCGGCTTCAATGACGACGATGACGCCGCGCGGATCGAGTTTGCGCACCACCGCGTCGGCGATCTGGGCGGTCAAGCGCTCCTGAACCTGCGGGCGCTTGGCGTAGAGATCGACCACCCGGGCCAACTTCGACAATCCGGTGACCCGGCCATCCTTGCCGGGGATGTATCCGACGTGCGCCATTCCGTGGAACGCCACCAGGTGGTGTTCACAGGTGGAGTACATCGGGATTTTCGTGACCAACACCAACTCGTCATGGTCCTCGTCAAAGGTGGTATCCAGCACCGTATCCGGGTCGGTGTACAACCCGGCGAACATCTCCCGATAGGCGCGCGCGACGCGCGACGGAGTGTCCTGTAGCCCTTGGCGGTCTGGGTTCTCACCCACGGCCAGCAGCAGTTCGCGGACCGCCGCCTCCGCGCGGGCCTGGTCGAACTCGGGGAGGTCGAGCGTGATCGAGTCGCGCTTCGCCATGGAAACTCCGTCCGTCAGTCGGCTGTGGGCCGGTAGGTGGAATCGTCGCCAGGGTTTTCCTGGGGAGCGGAGCCCGACCCGGAGTGACTCGGGTGAGGTTGATACTGCGGTTGGGGCTGGTTCTGCGGGTGGGGTTGGTTCTGGGGGTGGGGTTGATTCTGGGGGTGGGGTTGATTCTGGGGGTGATGCTGCGGGTGCGCCTGCCCCGGATGCTGAGGCGTGCCCCACCCGGGCTGCGGCGGGTACCAGTACCCCGGCTGTTGGGGCCGCTGCTGTTGGGGTGGCGGCGGCCAACCCGGCGCGCGCCAGCCGGACGGGGCGCCGTAATTGGGTTGCCCGGGACCGCCGGGAACGTTCTGCGCGTGATGGCGGCCGGTGGGGTGTGAGCCGCTTCCGTTGGCGTCATAGCCGTTGGCGTCATAGCCGTTGGCGTCAGGACCCGGCTGAGCATGCGCCGCACTTGCCGCGGCAATCGCCTTCTTGAACGCCGGTTCCGGAATCGGCTGGGGCCATGGCTCGCCGCGTTCGATGGCCAGTTCGCCGGGGGTCTTGATCGGTGGCTTGTCCGACGGGATGCGTCCACCGAAGTCATCGAACACCGCCAGCCGGGGACGCTTCTGGATGCCGGCGAAGATGACCTCCAGTTCGGCCCGGTGCAGCGTCTCCTTCTCCAGGAGTTCCGCCGCCAGCACGTCGAGCACATCGCGGTGTTCGGTCAGGATCGCCCAGGCCTCGTCGTGCGCGGCCTCGATCAGCTTGCGGACCTCGTCGTCGATATCGCGGGCGACCTCGTGGCTGTAGTCGGCCTGGGTGCCCATGGTGCGACCCAGGAACGGGTCGCCATGCTCGGTGCCGTAGCGGACCGCACCCAGTTTGGAGCTCATGCCGTACTCGGTCACCATCGCGCGGGCGATCTTGGTGGCCTGCTCAATATCGGAGACCGCACCCGTGGTGGGCTCGCGGAACACCAACTCTTCGGCGGCGCGCCCACCCATGGCGAATACCAGGCGGGCGATCATCTCCGAACGGGTCATCAGGCCCTTGTCGTCCTCGGGCACGCTCACCGCGTGCCCGCCGGTGCGGCCGCGAGCCAGGATGGTGACCTTATAGATCGGCTCGATATCGGTCATCGCCCACGCCGCCAGGGTGTGGCCGCCCTCGTGGTAGGCGGTGATCTTCTTCTCCGTCTCGCTGATGATCCGACTTTTGCGACGCGGACCGCCGATGACCCGGTCGACGGCCTCTTCCAGCGCCGCCCCGGTGATGACGGTCCCGTTCTCGCGGGCAGTGAGCAGGGCGGCCTCGTTGATCACGTTGGCCAGATCCGCACCCGACATTCCGACGGTGCGCTTGGCCAGACCGTCGAGGTCTGCCCCCGGTGCCAGCGGCTTGCCCTGCGAGTGCACCCGCAGCACCGCCTTGCGGCCGGCCAGGTCGGGAGAGGACACCGGGATCTGCCGATCGAATCGACCCGGACGCAACAGTGCCGGATCGAGGATGTCGGGCCGGTTGGTGGCCGCGATCAGGATGACGCCCTGGCGCTCACCGAAGCCGTCCATCTCGACGAGTAACTGGTTGAGCGTCTGCTCACGTTCGTCATGGCCGCCACCCAGACCGGCGCCGCGCTGACGGCCGACGGCGTCGATCTCGTCGACGAAGATGATCGACGGCGAATTCTGCTTGGCCTGTTCGAACATGTCGCGCACGCGGGAGGCGCCGACGCCGACGAACATCTCGACGAAGTCCGAGCCGGAGATCGTGAAGAACGGAACTCCGGCTTCGCCCGCCACCGCGCGGGCGAGCAGTGTCTTGCCGGTGCCCGGCGGGCCGTAGAGCAGCACGCCCTTGGGGATCTTGGCGCCCAGAGCCTGGTAACGCGCCGGGTTCTGCAGGAAGTCCTTGATCTCGTAAAGCTCTTCGACCGCCTCGTCGGCCCCGGCCACGTCGGCGAAGGTGGTCGTCGGCATGTCCTTGGTGAGCAGCTTGGCCTTGGATTTGCCGAACCCGAAGCCCATCCGGCCACCGGTCTGCATCCGGGAGAACAACACGAACAGCCCGACCAGCATCAGCAACGGCAGCATGTAGACCAGCAGCGAGCCGAGCAGGCTGGGCTGGTTGACCGCGGTGTTGGTCTTGATGCCCTTGTTGTTCAGCGCCTCGAACAACGGAACGGCGTACCCGGTCGGGTACTTCGCGATCACCTTGGTGGTGTTCGCGGTGTCCTTGGAGGCGCTCTTCAGTTCCAGCCGGACCTGTTGTTCCTTATCGTCGATCTGGGCGGTTTTGACGTTGTCGGCGGAGATCTGCGACATCGCGACCGACGTGTCGACCGGCTTGAAGCCGCGGGTGTCGTCACTGAAGAAGATGAATAACCACCCGAGCAGCAACACGGCAGCGATCACCGTCAGCGTGCGGACAACGTTTTTCCGATTCATCAAGCGTCGGCCCCGGGGGCCCGTCCTTCCGATGTGCTCTGCGCTGGAGAACTCCAGGTTACCGGTACCCCAACGTCGGGAAGTGCCCTGATGGTTTCCGTCACCGATTGGTTCCGGAATTCCAGACCCGTTTCGGACACCGCACCCGCTGTGCTTGGCTGGAATGATGGCACCGGTCGAACGGTACGTCGACGTCAACGGGGTCCGGTTGCGGATTCTGGAGGCCGGTCCCCCGGACGGGCCGGTGGTTCTCCTCGCGCACGGATTCCCCGAGTTGGCCTACTCCTGGCGTCACCAGGTCCCCGCACTGGCCGCCGCCGGCTACCGGGTGATCGCCCCCGACCAGCGCGGCTACGGAGGTTCGTCGCGCCCGGATGCGATCGAGGCCTACGACATCGCACAGTTGACCGGCGACCTGGTCGGCCTACTCGACGTCGCCGGGGCCGAACGGGGCGCGCTGATCGGACACGACTGGGGCGCGGTGGTGACCTGGACTACCCCACTGCTGTATCCGGATCGGGTCGCCGCCGTGGCAGGACTGAGCGTGCCGCCGGTGCCGCGGCCGCTCACGCCGGTGACAGATGCGTTGCGCCGGATCTTCGGTGACAACTTCTTCTACATGCTCTATTTCCAACAACCCGGGGCGGCCGACGCTGAGTTGGACGCTGATCCCGGCCGAAGCCTGCGGCGAATGCTGGGCGGGATGCGGGCACCGCAGGACGAGGCCGCCGCACTGCGGATGCTGGCACCCGGGCCCGAGGGCTTCATCGACCGGCTGCCCGAACCGGACCGGCTACCGGCCTGGCTGGCCGCCGCCGAACTCGACCACTACGTCTCCGAGTTCAGCCGAACCGGCTTCACCGGAGCGCTGAACTGGTATCGCAACTATGAGCGGAACTGGGATATCACGGCCCATCCGGCAGCTGAAACCATCAGCGCCCCTTCACTTTTCATAGGCGGTACTGCAGACCCGGTGCTGGCGTTCACCAAGACGGATCGCGCCCGTGAGGTCGCCGTCGGGCCGTACCGGCAGGTGATGCTGGACGGGGCCGGGCATTGGATCCAGCAGGAGCGGCCCGAGGAGATCAACGCCGAGCTGTTGGCTTTCCTCTCAACAGTGACGTGGTCGTGAATCCGCCGACCGCGAAACACCTCCGCGAGCGCGCTACGGTGAATCATGATCTTCGCCATCAGTACTCGGCGCGTGGCGGCAAGTCTCGCCGCGGCGCTGACCGTCGCCACCCTGACCGGATGTGATTCGAAAGCCGGCCCCGTCGCGGCGAGTCCGCGGCAGGTCACCGTCGTGGGCTCCGGTCAGGTACAGGGAGCACCCGACACGGTGACGGCAGACGTGGGGATCGAAGTGGTGGCCCCGGATGCGACCGCCGCGATGAATCAGACCAGTGAACGCCAACGCTCGGTGATCGACGCCCTGACGGCAGGCGGTATCGACGCCAAGGACATCAGCACGACCGCGGTGAACCTGCAACCGCAATACGGCGAGAATTCGGCGATCACCGGTTACCGGGCCGGCAACTCCATCCAGGTCAAGATCCGCAAACTGGACGCCGCATCCGCGGCACTGGCGACGATTATCAACGCCGGCGGCAACACCACCCGGATCAATGCGGTCAACTTTTCCATCGCCGACGATTCGACACTGGTGAGCGACGCCCGCGCCCGGGCCTTCGATGACGCCAAGAACCGGGCCCAGCAGTACGCCGATTTATCCGGGCTGTCATTGGGCAGGGTCATCGCTATCTCCGAAGTGCCCGGCGAAGCTTCGCCACGGCCGGTGCAGATGCCGGCGCCGCAGTCGGATGCGATGGCTGCCGCGGTACCGCTTGAGCCAGGCGAGCAGACCGTCGGATTCTCGGTGACCGCAGTCTGGGAGTTGACTTAAAGCCCGACCCGGCCGGACGTGAATTCGCTAGTGCTGGTAGACCTTCGGGTCCAGGGTGCCGATATAAGGCAGGTCGCGGTAGCGCTCGGCGTAATCCAAACCGTAGCCGACGACGAACTCATTGGGGATGTCGAAACCGATGTAGTCGATGTCGAGTCCATCGCGCACCGCTTCGGGTTTGCGCAGCAATGTGCAGACCCGGAGAGAACGCGGATGACGGGTTGCCAGGTTGCGCAACAACCAGGACAGCGTCAACCCGGAGTCGACGATATCCTCCACGATCAACACATCGCGATCGGCGATATCGCGGTCGAGATCCTTGAGGATTCGAACCACACCCGATGACGATGTCGACGAGCCGTAGGAACTCACGGCCATGAACTCCAGCTGCGTGGGTAGCGGGATGGCACGCGCCAGATCGGTGACGAACATCACCGCCCCCTTGAGCACGGTCACCAGCAGCAGATCCTGTCCGGCGAGCGCGTCGGCGTAATCGAGGCCCAGTTGAAGGCCGAGTTCGGCGGTTCGGGCCGCGATCCGCTCCTGGGACACCAGGACCGACTTGATGTCACCGCCATACAGCTCATGCGCTGTCACGCCCACAGCGTGCCATGCCAGCGCGGGCCGGGAACAATCAGACCGGCTTACGGCGCAGAGTCAGCCTGCCGCCGTGGCGTTCAGCGAACAACCTTGTGCGCGGCACGTCGGAACTGACCGCCACGCCACCCTGGCCGCGCCACGATTTGACCAGGGCATCAACCGCCCGGATCTGAGTATCGGTCAGCCCGCTGGCCCCGCCGGCAAGGAGCCAGACGCGGATCACCCGGCGACGCAGCGCGTCCGGGAGGTGCCTGATCGCATCGACGTCCAGACCATCGCCAGTGGGCCCGGGCGACAGATTCACGGCGGCCAGGTGATCCAGTGCGTCGTTGTCCTCGCGCAGCGCGGCGGCGGTGCGTGCCAACGCCTCAGCCACCCCGCCGCCCAGCACCTGCTCGAGCAGTGGCAGGACCTCGGCGCGCAACCGAACCCGGGTGAAGCGGGGGTCGCTGTTGTGCGGATCGTCCCAGGCCACCAGACCGAGTTCGGCGCAGGCCGCCTGGGTGATACTGCGTCGGACATCCAGCAATGGCCGGTACCACGGCGGATCAGCGGCCCGCATACCGGCGATCGAACGCGCACCCGACCCGCGACCGAGGCCGAGCAGCACCGTCTCGGCCTGATCGTCGAGGGTGTGGCCGATCAGCACCGGCGCACCGCCCCGGGCGGCATCGAGGGCGGCGTACCGGGCGGATCGGGCGGCAGCCTCCGGCCCCCCGGTGGAACCGACCTGCACGCGAAGAACCTCGGCCCGTACGCATCCGAGGTCCAGCGCCTGATCTCGCGCCGTCGCGGCCGTCGACTCCGAACCCTGCTGAAGTCCGTGGTCGACGATCAGTGCCGTCGTGGGCAGGGTGGTGGCTGCGGCGGCGGTCAGCGCCAGCGAGTCAGGCCCGCCGGACAGGGCTACGCACCAGGACTGTGCCTCGGCCAGTCGGGTCGCGGCGAAACCGGTCAGCGTCGCGCGCAGCCCGGCTACAGCACCCGGTCGATCCACCGCTGTGGGTTTTCGATCTCAGCGGGCAGGGGCAGCGTGTGCGGGCCGGTCCAGACCGCATTGAACCGCGTCATCCCGACCCGGTTCACCACGTGGTCGACGAACGCCTTACCGCGGGTGTACTGACTCAGTTTCGCGTCCACGCCCAGCAGTGCGCGCAGCAGACGTTGCAGCGGTGGTTGCTTGCGCTGCCGGCGGTCATCGAAACGGCGCCGGATGAGATGAACGGACGGAACCACCGCGGGACCAACGGCATCCATCACGTGGTCGGCGTGGCCTTCCAACAGGGTGCCGAGCACCAGAAGCCGGTCGAGCGCCTCGCGTTGCGGTTCGGACTGCACAGCACGAACCAGCCCGAGCACACCGGCGTTGGCGGGATCCGGTGCACCCGCCGATACCCGACGTCGGTCCCTGACGAATTCAGCGAGACGGCCGATAACCTGGCCGACCTCATCATCGCGGTCACCGGTCAGCACACCGATCGCACGCGACATATGTTGGGTGAGCCAGGGATTGGCGGTGAACTGCACGCGGTGGGTGACCTCATGCAGGCACACCCACAACCGAAAGTCCTTCGGCACCAACCGAAGTTGACGTTCGACAGAGATCACATTCGGATACACCAGAAACAGGCAGCCACCGTCATCGGCGGCGAAGGGATCGTATTGGCCGAGGATTCCCGAGGAGACGAACGCCAGTACCGCGCCGGTCTGCGCTCCGGCCATCCGGCCCGAGGCGCTGGTGTTCGGAGTTTCGGTTCCGCCGGTCATCACCCGCATGGAGTCCGCTGCCGTGCGAATCCATTGCTCGCGGTTGATGATTCGCGCCTCGGGAACCGGGCTATCGCTGAAAAGCCCGGTGACGTCGCGGACCGGACCCTCAGCGTTCAAGGAGGCCGCGGCGAGTTCGTCGATCACCTGTCGGCGCGTGTAGTCGGTCGTGGCCGGGCCGGGCCGGGTCAGTCGGGCCCCGACAGTGCCGGCGAACCGCCAGTCGACCGCCTTCCCGACGGACAGCTGGGTGGACCCGCTCATGAGGCGCAACCGCAGCTACGCAGCGTTGCAGCTAGCGCATCAATGGCGGTTCGTCCCTCAATCCCTGCGTTGTTCGAGATGAATGCGAATGTCAGCACCCGGCCACTGGTATCGGTGACGATCCCGGCCAATGAATTGGTCTTGGTCAGCGACCCGGTCTTGGCACGCAACCACCCGGCCGGAGATTTCATCTGATCGCCGCCGACGAATCGGTTGGACAGCGTGCCGCTACCGCCCGCAATCGGCAGCAGGTCCACCAACGGCCGAAGGGCTGGCTGGTCGGGACCGACTGCGGCGCCGACCACCCCGTCGAGGGTCTTGGATGTCAGCAGATCCGCCACCGACAGGCCGCTGGAATCCACCAGCGAGGCACCGGTCGTGTCGATCTTGGCTGCCGAGAGCTTGCTCAGTGTCGCGTCGACGCCACCGGCGAAACTCAGGGGCCGGCCGGTGGCCTTGGCCACCTCGCGGGCGATGGTTTCGGCCATCACGTTGTCCGAGGCATTCATCATCTCGAGCAGCCGCTCCATCAGCGGGGCGGACTGCACCGAGGCCAACTGCCGACCTTCGGCCGGGCCGGGCGCGAAGGTGACCCGGGCCGGGTCGATACCGAGTGCCACGGCCAGGGCGCGTCCGGCGTCCAGGGCCGGAGTCGGCGATCGACGAGATTCCAGTGTGGTCGGCTGAATGCGGCCGGCGTCGAGCATCACCGACTGAATCGGGGCGATATCCCCGCCCTTGATGTCCTCCGGATCCCAGCCGGGAGCCATGTCGGGACCGGTGAACAACGACGTGTCGACCTGCACCGCAGTCGGTGTCAGTCCGCTCTTGCGCACCTGGTCGGCGAGGTCGGAGATACGCGCCGCGCCGCGATACCAGGTGTCGATGCCCGGCGGCGCTGCGGACAGGGTGGGATCACCCCCACCCACAAGCACGACCACGCCCGGCATCCGGGTCTGGTCAGCGGCCTGGACCGTGGTGGTGACGCGGGCACTGCGGTCCAGAGTGAGCAGGGCGGCACCCGCGGTGAGCACCTTATTCGTCGACGCAGGCTGCATCGGCATGCCGGCGCGCTGCTCCCATATCTGCTGGCCGCTCGTGGCGTCGGTGATGATCCCGGTCAGATTGCCGAGGTTGGGATCGCTGACTGCCGCAGCCAGGGCGGCCGTCAGGCCGGCCGTGGTCGGCACCGGGGCGGCATCCGCCAGGGGCACGACAGCGGGCCGCGCACTGGCCGGCGCCCGCGGCGGCGGCACCTGTGCACTGCTCTTGCCACCGGAGGTCAGCAATGCCGCGGCCGCGACGACCACCGCGACCACCGCAATCACCGCCGCTGCCAGCACCACGTGGGTGCGGTGCGCAGGTGTGCCAACCATGATTCTCCCGACTGCTGTGGCATTCATTGTGCCCAACGGGCGCATACCGAAGGGTATCGCTCAGTTAGGGTGTTTTCCGTCGCCACGGGGCGACGCCGAGGCAAGAAGGAGTCGCGCGGTGCAGTTCGACGTCACAATCGAGGTGCCGAAAGGCCACCGCAACAAGTACGAGATCGACCATCACACCGGCCGGCTGCGCCTGGACCGCTATCTCTACACGGCGATGGGCTACCCGGTGGATTACGGCTACATTGACGACACCCTGGGCGAGGACGGCGACCCACTGGACGCCATGGTGTTACTGCCAGAGTCGGTGTTCCCGGGCGTGGTCATCGAAGCTCGTCCGGTTGCCATGATGCACATGGAGGACGAGGCCGGCGGGGATGACAAGGTTCTATGTGTGCCGGCCGGCGACACCCGCTGGGACCATATCCAGGAAATCGACGATGTGCCGCAGTTCGAGATCGACGCGATCAAGCACTTCTTCGCCCACTACAAGGACCTCGAGCCCGGCAAGTTCGTCAAGGCCAGCGACTTCGTCGGCCGCCTCGAAGCCGAGGCCGAAGTCGAACGTTCCCGGGCCCGCTTCGCCGCCGAGGGCCACTAAAACTCTGGCGCCGGCCGAGAGTTTTCCCGGCTGTAACACGCGGTAACCCGGCCGTGGCATCGAGTGGCGATGATCGCTGCTGTGCTGCTGCATCAGGATGTGGGACTCGAGGCCTTCAACAGGCTGCCGACTCGCAAGGCCGTGCATGCGCTATACGAGTGCGTCAACAGCGTGGCAATGGCCGTGGATCTCGCCAAGACGCGTCCCTATGCCGACCACGCCGCGCTGTACCGCGCGGCCGATGCGGTGCTGTTCGCACTGTCCGAGGCTTCAATCGACGACATCATGGCGGCCCATCCCAGGGTCGGGAGGCGGCCCGGCAGCACCTACTCGCGGTCTGAGCAGTGTTCGCTGTACGACCCCCGCCCCGGGGCGATGTACCTGTTGGCTGTCGCGACGCGCAGCTACGCGGAGAGGTTCGGTTTCGAGTTCGTCCTGCATGTCGGCCGGGACGGCGCCGATCGCACATCCACAACGGTGCTCGCCGCGATCGGCGATCGGATGCATAACGACCTCGAAACCGAGCGTAAGGTCGTGCGCAACGAGATCGCTAAGCTCAACCGCAGCCGACTCGAGCGGATGATCGGACCCCGGGGCGGTTACGACAACTGGACGTGAGTCCGACAGCCCGCTGGGTATAGGCGGAGTCAGACCTCAACGGGCGTCGGCGGCGCGCGTCTTGTAAAGGCTTGCCACAGTGGTGATCAGCAGCGTCACGATGATCACCGCCAGGCTCAGCAGGGTCGGGATTTCCGGCACCGGAACACCCTCACCGCCATTGATGAACGGCAACTTGTTCTCATGCAGCGCGTGCAGCAGAAGTTTCACGCCGATGAAGAACAGGATGAATGCCAGGCCCTGGGACAGGTAGACGAGGCGTTGCAGCAGATCTCCCAACAGAAAGTACAACTGCCTCAGTCCCATCAGCGCGAAGACGTTGGCGGTGAACACCAGGTAGGGCTCACTGGTGAGCCCGTAGATCGCCGGAATCGAGTCCACCGCGAACAACAGGTCGGTGGTGGCCAACGCGACGATCACCAGGAACATCGGGGTCATCATCCGCTTGCGACCCTGTTTGACGTAGAGCTTGAGACCGTGCCAGCCGTCGGTGGTGTTGAGGTAGGTCTTCGCGAAGCGCACGACCGCGTTGTCGGCGTCGTCGCTGTGGTCGGTATCGCGAACCAGTCGGATCGCGGTCACCACCAGAAAGGCTCCGAACAGATAGAAAATCCACGAAAACTGTTTGATGGCAACGGCTCCCAGCGCGATGAAGATGCCCCGGAACACCAGCGCCAAGACGATCCCGACCAGCAACGCCTGCTGCTGGTGGACCTTGGGCACATTGAAGCTGGCCATGATGATGATGAAGATGAAGAGGTTGTCGATGGACAGGCTGTATTCGGTGAGCCACCCGGCGTAGAACTCCACACCGAACTGACTGCCGTGGAACTTCCACACCCACAAGCCGAACAGAACCGCCATCCCGATGTAGAAAGCCAGCGCGGTGACACACTCGCTTTTGCTCGGCTCATGCGGCCGACGGGCGAACACCACCACGTCGAAAAGCAGGACCGCAAGAGTGACCCCGAGGGTGATCGCCCACTCGATCGCGGAAACATCCACTGCGCAGACCTCCGGCCGTCGAAAAACGCCCGAGGTCTCTTCCGCCGCCGATAGCGGCCCGCGGAACCGGAAGGCCGACAGACGGCCAACGTGGTGACGACACCGCGACGAAGGAATACTCCCCTCTGCTGAGCCAGTGTGTCAGGTTCGCGGGCTCGATGCGACACCGGGGCGCGGGAGGCTGTCAGCACCTAGGATTCACAACCGTGGCGATGCCCGAGATCCCTTCCCGATATCTGCGCTCGAGCCAAGCCCCGCCGCCGCGAACACTGGTCGACGTTCTCTACGCCACCGCATCGCGCTACCCGGACGCCCCCGGCATCGACGACGGCACGATCCAGTTGACCTACTCCGAGATAATCGCCGATCTCGAGGCGGGTATGCGATGGCTGGCCGCGCGCGGAATCGGCAGAGGTGACCGGATCGGCGTCCGAATGCCATCGGGGGGCTACTCGTTGTACATGGCGATCCTCTCGGTGTTGGCCGCCGGCGCGGCTTACGTGCCGGTGGACGCCGACGACCCCGAGGAGCGGGCAGAGTTGGTCTTCGGCGAGGCCGCCGTGGCGGGTGTCATCACCGAGGCCGGTCTGACCCGTGGCCCGGGTGCGTCGCGCGGCTGGAATGCGGCGCCGCCGGTACCTGGTGATGACGCCTGGATCATCTTCACGTCGGGCTCTACCGGCGTACCGAAGGGCGTGGCGGTCACCCACCGCAACGCAGCGGCGTTCATCGACGCCGAGGCACAAATGTTCCTGCAGGACAACCCCATTGGGCCGGGCGATCGGGTGCTCGCCGGCCTGTCCGTCGCGTTCGACGCCTCATGTGAGGAGATGTGGCTGGCCTGGCGGCACGGCGCCTGCCTGGTTCCCGCACCCCGCGCCCTGGTTCGCAGCGGTATGGATCTCGGGCCCTGGCTGGTCTCGCGCGACATCACCGTGGTGTCGACGGTGCCGACGCTGGCAGCACTGTGGCCGGCCGAGGCGCTCGAAGCGGTCCGGCTGTTGATCTTCGGCGGCGAAGCATGTCCGCCCGAGTTGGCTGAGCGCCTCGCCGTGGACGGCCGCGAAGTGTGGAACACCTACGGACCGACCGAGGCCACCGTGGTGGCCTGCGGTGCCAGGCTCCATGGTTCGGCGCCGGTCAGTATCGGATTGCCGCTGGCGGGTTGGGATCTCGTCGTCGTCGACAACACCGGTACCCCGGTCGAACTCGGCGGCGTCGGTGAACTGGTGATCGGCGGCGTCGGCCTGGCCCGCTACCTCGACCCGGATAAGGACGCCGAGAAGTACGCGCCGATGCCGTCGCTGGGGTGGAGCCGCGCCTACCGCAGCGGTGATCTGGTTCGGCTGGAGACCGACGGACTGTACTTCCAGGGCCGCGCCGACGATCAGGTGAAGGTCGGCGGGCGCCGCATTGAACTCGGCGAAGTCGACTCAGCACTGGTGCACCTGCCCGGAGTCAGCGGCGGCGCTGCTGCCGTGCGCAAAACCGCAAGCGGCACACCTGTTTTGGTGGGTTACATCGCCTCGGCAGACCCGTCTTTCGATCTGGATGCCGCACGCGCCCACCTCACCGAGTCGCTGCCCGCGGCGATGGTGCCCCGGCTGGTCCTGCTTGATGAACTTCCCACCCGCACGTCGGGCAAGGTCGATCGCGACGCCCTGCCGTGGCCTCCGCCCGGGTACGCCCACGATGACGGACCGGAACTGGGCGGCACCATGGGCTGGCTTGCGGCAATGTGGCGAGATGTCCTCGGCGCGAGCGTGGACGGGCCGGAGGCGGACTTCTTCGCCCTCGGCGGCGGTTCACTGACCGCGGCGCAGTTGGTCGTTGCACTGCGCGGCCGATATCCGGAGATGACGGTCGGCCACCTGTACGACCACCCCCGACTGGGGTCGCTGGCGGGATTCCTCGACGATATCGACAAGCAGAACCCCGCGCCGGTCGCCGTCACGCCGCGAGTGGTCGCACCCACACCGCTGTTCACCCGGGTGGCCCAGGTGCTGCTGACCGTGCCGCTGACCACCCTGACCGGTTTGCAGTGGGTGACCTGGCTGGCTCTGGTCAACAATGTCGCGGCACGGTGGTACCCGCTGCCGTGGTTGGTGACGGTGAACTGGTGGCTGGTTGCGGTGGCGTTCATCGCATTCATCACCCCACTGGGCCGCATGGGCATTGCGGTACTGGGAGCCAGGATGCTGCTGGGGGGCTTGAAGCCGGGCACCTACCGCCGGGGCGGGTCAGCGCATATGCGGGTGTGGCTGGCCGAGCGGCTTGCCGACGCCAGCGGTGCGGAGAATCAGGCCGGAGCACCCTGGCTGGTGTATTACGCTCGCGCACTTGGTAATTCGGTCGGTAAGGGCGTGGATCTACACTCGGCGCCGCCGGTGACGGGCATGCTGAGCATGGGCCACCGCAGTTCGGTTGAGCCCGAGGTCGACCTGACCGGGCATTGGATCGACGGCGATCAGTTCCACGTTGGGCCCATCACCATCGGCGATGACGCCACCGTCGGCGCGCGGACCGCTCTGCTGCCCGGGGCGGTGATCGGTAAGAACGCCGACGTGGCAGCCGGTTCGGCGGTGGTCGGCAAGGTCAAGAACGGCCAGTATTGGAAGGGGTCGCCCGCGGTGAAGTCGGGCAAGGCTCGGCACCCCTGGCCGGACCACCGCCCGCCGCGGGCCTCGCACTGGGTCGGCGTGTACGGAGTGTCCTCGCTAGTGCTCGGCGCGCTGCCCCTGGCGGCACTGGGCGCCGGGTTCGCGGTGCTGGCCTGGGCCGCCCGGCAGCCGACCACCCTCGGTGACGCGATCGGTGCCGCAGCACCGTGGATACCGGTGGCCACGCTGGTCGCACTGGGCGTCTACGCGCTGCTGACGGTGCTCGCAGTGCGCATGTTGTCGCTGGGCTTGCGCGAGGGCTATCACCCGGTCCGCAGCCGGGTGGGTTGGCAACTGTGGGCCACCGAACGGTTGATGGACGCCGCCCGCAACTATCTGTTCCCGCTGTATGCCAGCCTGCTCACCCCGGTGTGGTTGCGGATACTGGGTGCGAAGGTGGGTCGCAACACCGAGATTTCCACCGCGCTGCTAACACCTAAGTTCACCGTGGTCGAGGACGGCGCCTTCCTGGCTGACGACACCATGGTCGCGTCCTACGAACTGGGCGGCGGCTGGATACACGTGGCAACCGCCACCGTCGGCAAGCGGGCATTCCTGGGTAACTCGGGCATCACCCAGCCCGGACGACGCGTTCCCGACGATGGTCTGGTGGCGGTGCTGTCGGCGACGCCCGCCAAGGCAAAGGCGGGTTCGTCATGGCTGGGCAGCCCGCCGGTTCGACTTCGACGCAACGCCGATCAGGCCGACCTCGCACTGACCTATAACCCGCCACTGCGGCTGAAGATGATGCGCGGAGCCGTCGAGACCTGCCGGCTGGTCCCGGTGATGGTGACCTTCGCGATCGGAGCGGCGACATTGGCGGGCCTGCAGGCGCTGATTCTGCGCGGCGGTTACGGCCTCGCCGCCCTGGGCGGCGGGGTGGTACTCATGATCGCCGGAGCGGTGGCGGGGGGTTCCGCGGTGATCGCGAAATGGCTTGTGGTGGGGCGCATCCGGGTGAGCGAGCACACATTGTGGTCATCATTCGTATGGCGCAACGAAGTGTCAGACACCTTCGTCGAGACGGTTGCCGCACCGTGGTTCGCCCGGGCCGCCAGCGGCACACCGGTGATGAATATGTGGCTGCGGGCTCTCGGCGCGAAGATCGGCCGGGGCGTGTGGTGCGAAACGTACTGGCTGCCCGAAGCCGATCTGGTGACACTCGGTGACGCCAGCACGGTCAACCGCGGCTGCGTGGTTCAGACCCATCTGTTCCACGACCGGATTATGCGAATGGACACCGTCGTTCTCGAGGCCGGCGCCACCCTCGGGACGCACTGCGTTGCATTACCCGCGTCACGGATCGGTGCGGGTGCGACGATCGGCCCGGCATCGCTGGTGATGCGCGGCGACGAGGTGCCGGCATCGACCCGATGGCAGGGCAATCCCATTTCGCCGTGGCAGGTTCCACGTCGCAAGGCCCGCAGCACGCCGCGACCAGAAGCAGTGGAGATCCCGGCGTGAAGCAGCCGGCCAAGAAACCCCGGAAAGCGCCGGTGATCGACCCGTACCTGCCGCATAACGGAAACTTCGGTTATCGGGTGTCGCGCTATGAACTCGATCTGGAATACAAGGTGGCCAGCAACCGACTCGCCGGTACCGCGACCATTACCGCCGTCACCCTGGCGTCACTGCAGACATTCACCCTGGATTTATCCGACACCCTGAGCGCAACCAAGGTCACCGTGAACGGGCGCCGGCCGACCCACTTCGGCGCATCGGAGGGCAAGCTGCGGATCCGGCTCGCCGCGCCGCTGCCGGCCGGCTCGGCGATGTCGATCATGATCCGCTACGGCGGGGCACCGCGGCTGATCCGAAGCCTCTGGGGTGATGTCGGTTTCGAGGAACTGGCCAACGGTGTGCTGGTGGTCGGCCAGCCCAACGGCTCGCCGACCTGGTTCCCGTGCGATGACCATCCCAGCTCGAAAGCCAGCTACCGCACCCAGATCAGCACCGACAGTCCGTACTACGCAGTCGCAGCCGGCGGGCTCCAGTCGCGACGGGTCCGGGCCGGCCAGACCGTCTGGATCTATGAGCAACCCGAGCCGACGTCTACCTATCTGGCGACCCTGCAGATCGGTATGTACTCAGCCCACCGGCTGGCCAAGGCACCGGTTCCAATACAGGCGGTGCTGCCCGACCGGCTCCGGGCCAACTTCGAGCACGATTTCGCGCGCCAGCCCGAGATGATGAAGTTATTCGTCACATTGTTCGGTCCCTATCCCCTGTCCAGTGGTTACACGGTGGTGGTGACCGATGACGAGCTTGAGATTCCGCTGGAGGCCCAGGGCATTTCGATCTTCGGCTCCAACCACTGCGACGGCACCCGGACCTCGGAGCGGCTGATCGCTCACGAACTGGCCCATCAGTGGTTCGGCAACAGCGTCACTGCGCGGCGGTGGCGCGACATCTGGCTGCATGAAGGGTTCGCCTGCTACGCGGAATGGCTGTGGTCGGAAAACTCCGGTGGACGCAGCGCCGATGAACTCGCCCGCCAGCACCACCGCCGGCTGGGCGCGGAACCACAGGATCTGTTGCTGGCCGATCCCGGCCCAACGGACATGTTCGATGACCGGGTCTACAAACGGGGCGCGTGCACCCTGCATGCCCTGCGCACCCTCATCGGTGACACCAACTTCTTTGCCCTCCTTCGCGATTGGACCACCCGGCACCGGCACGGCACGGTCGTCACCGATGACTTCACCGGATTGGCGGCGAACTACGCGGAGGTGTCGCTGCGGCCGCTGTGGGAGTCCTGGCTGTACTCGACCAGGGTTCCGCCGCTGTGACTGATGCCGGTGCCGGGTTCGATGCGCTCAGTGCGTCGGCCGGGCCCATCGCGCGCGGCAGCGTCGCACGGGTCGGGATCGCCACCGCGATCACCGCGGCATGCGGATACGCCGTGCTGTATCTGGCTGCCCGCACCCTTGACCCGGCCGGCTTCTCGGTGTTCGGTGTGTTCTGGGGAGCGTTCGGTCTGGTCTCCGGAGCGGCGAACGGACTGCTACAGGAAGCGACCCGCGACGTGCGCGCCGCCTCGCAATCCGAACCCGCGGCAACGGCAACAGATCAACGCGTCGATCGCCCGCACACCCACCCGATGCGGGTTGGGGCCGGCGTCGGTCTTGTCGCTGCGGCGATCATCGCCATCACATCCCCACTGTGGGCTCCCCACGTATTCGCCGAGGCGCGTCCACTGTCGGTGGCATTGCTTTCTATCGGGCTTGCCGGGTTCTGTCTGCACGCAACACTGCTGGGAATGCTTGCCGGGACAGGGCGGTGGACGAACTACGGCTCGCTGATGGTCACCGATGCCGTAATCCGAGTCATGATCGCCACGGCGACCTTTCTCTTAGGTTGGGGCCTTGTTGGGTTCCTGTGGGCGACGGTCGGGGGCGCAGTGGCCTGGATACTGCTGTGGTCCGTGTCCGCCGGCACGCGAACAGCAGCCCAATTGCGCACGCCTGGAAAAGTTTCCACCTATCTGCGGGGCGCGTCACATTCGATCGCAGCATCGGGTGCGAGCGCGATCCTGGTGATGGGTTTTCCGGTTCTGCTCAAGGCCACCTCCGGGCAGTTGGGTGCAGCCGGTGGGGTGGTGATACTCGCGGTCACCCTCACGCGTGCCCCATTGCTGGTTCCGATGACCGCGATGCAAGGCAACCTGATCGCCTATTTCGTCGATCGGCGTCATGCCCGACTGCGAGCCCTGCTGAAGCCTGCCGCGGTTGTGCTCGCAGTCGGAACGGTTGGGGTCCTGGCCGCCGGATTCGTGGGGCCGTGGCTGCTGCGGTTCGCCTTCGGTCCCGAGTACCAGACCTCCGGCACCCTGCTGGCCTGGCTCACGGCGGCGGCGGTGGCGATCGCGATCCTGACCCTGACCGGATCGGCGACGGTGGCCGCCTCGCTGCACCGGGCGTATTCGCTTGGTTGGGTGGCGGCGACAGTGGCTGCGGCGCTCCTGCTGACCCTGCCACTGAGTCTGGAAACGCGGACCGTCGTCGCGCTACTGTGTGGGCCACTGGTGGGGATTGCCGTGCACCTCACGGCACTGGCCCGTGCGGACGACTGAGCCGGGTCCGAACAAGCGTGTAGTTTGTGGGCATCGACACGTCCAGCGTCTGGATCATCGTTCCAGCATTCAATGAGGCGCAGGTCATCGGCGATGTCATCGCAGACCTGCGGTCGGTGTTCGCCCGTGTGGTGTGTGTGGATGACGGCAGCCGCGACGACACAGCCGATGTCGCACTGCGGGCCGGCGCTCATGTGGTGTCACATCCGGTGAACCTGGGTCAGGGCGCAGCTATCCAAACCGGGGTGGAGTACGCCCGCCGCCAACCGGGTGCAGCGGTGTTCGCCACATTCGATGCCGACGGACAACATCGGCTTAAGGATGTCGTGTCGATGATGGAACGGCTGTCCCGAGGTGATGTCGACATCGTCATCGGCACCCGTTTCACGGGTTCCACCATCAACCAGACCCCACCGCTGAAACGCCTCATCCTGCGAGCAGCCGCGTCGTTGAGTCCAAGCAGCCGACGCCTGGGTCTCACCGATGCCCATAACGGGCTGCGGGTGTTCGGCAGGTCCGTCGCCGATGAGCTCAACCTGACCATGAGCGGGATGAGCCACGCCAGCGAGTTCATCGCACTGATCGACGAGAACCATTGGCGGGTGGCCGAAGAGCCCGTCGAGATCCTCTATACCGACTATTCGCTGTCCAAAGGACAACCCCTACTCAACGGTGTGAACATCGTCTTCGACGGATTCCTGCGAGGGAGGATGCGACGGTGAACTGGATCCAGGTGCTGCTAATCGCCGCGGTCGTCACGCTACTGGTGTACCTGTTGCGGTCGCGAACCAATGCCAAGGCGAAGGCTTGGGTCAAGCTGGGTTACGTGCTTTTCGTCATCGCGGCGGTATACGCGATCCTGCGACCGGACGACACCACCGTGGTAGCCAACTGGCTCGGCGTGGACCGCGGTACCGACCTGTTGTTCTACGCGTTGGTGATCGCGTTCGTATTCACCACGTTGAGCACCTATCTGCGGTTCAAGGAACTCGAATTGCGCTACGCCCGACTGGCCCGGGCGATCGCACTTGACGGAGCCCGGACGCCGAAGGACTAAAGCGTCCGGACGCCGGAGAGCTAAGACGCCCGAAAATAATCGACGGTGCGGCGCACACCGTCCTCGAGGTGGACGGCGGCCCGCCAACTCAGCACCAGTTCGGCCTTGCGGGCATCCAGGCTGGACCGCTTCAGGTCACCCAACCGGGCCGGAGCGGACTGCGGTGCGTCGGGGGCGCCGATCACGCCCGCCACCACGGAGTGCAACTTCCGGTCGCTGGTCTCCACGCCGGTGCCGATGTTGAACCGCTGCCCTGAGCCGGGATTGCCCGACGCGCGAACGAAGGCGTCGACGACATCGTCGACGAAAACGTAGTCGCGGGTGTTGGAACCGTCGCCGAACACCACGGTGGCCTCGCCGGCCAACAGGGCCTTGACGAAGATCGCCACCACCCCCGCCTCGCCGTGCGGATCCTGGCGTGGCCCATAGACATTCGACGGCGCGATATGCGAACAGTCCATTCCGTGCAGGTTCCGGAACGTATTGAGATAGATCTCCCCGGCAACCTTGCTCGCCGCGTACGGCGATGCCGGATCGGTCGGGGCGGTCTCACTGGTCGGGTAGTTTCGCGGCACGCCGTAGACCGACCCCCCGGACGAGGTATGAACCACCTTGCGAACACCGGCCAGCCGGGCGGCTTCGGCCACCCGAACGGTACCCACGACATTGACGGTCGCGTCGAATTGCGGATCCGATACCGAACGCCGGACATCGATCTGGGCGGCCAGGTGGTAGACAACCTCGGGCTTGGCTTCGGCCAGCAACCCGATCAGGTCGGCGCTGACGATATCGGCCTCGACGAATTCGAACGCCCCATGGCTGCGGGCGCCGTCGAGATTGGCCACCCGACCGGAACTGAGATCGTCGATGCCGATGACGGTGTGTCCGTCGGTGAGCAACCGGTCGACCAGTGTGGAGCCGATAAAACCGGCCGCCCCGGTGACCAGTGCGCGCATCCGGCCACCATACCGGTGACGTGGCGGGGCGCACCCGTACAGTCGAGGCGATGTCTGTTCGGCCGACCGCGGGTGTGTCGACGGTCGCCGCGGTGGCCGCGGCGCTGATCGGGCTGCAGTTGATCCTGCGAGCGGTCCTGGCGTTCGGCGGGTATTTCTACTGGGACGATCTGATCCTGGTCGGCCGGGCCGGAACTCAGCCCCTACTGTCAAGTGCGAATCTGTTCACCGATCACGACGGGCATGTCATGCCGGCGGCCTTCCTGCTCGGCGGTGCGATCACCCGACTGGCGCCACTGGTGTGGGCCGGGCCCGCGGTGAGTCTTATTGTGGTGCAACTGATCGCATCACTGGCGCTGCTACGGACTTTGCACGTAATCCTGGGTTGGCGTCCCGTTCTACTGGTTCCGCTGATTTTCGCGTTGTTCACCCCCCTGGGCGTACCGGGGTTCGCCTGGTGGGCGGCGGCGTTGAACTGTCTGCCAATGCTGGCTGCGCTGGCCTGGGCGTGTGGCGACGCAATCATGCTGGTACGCACCGGCCAACAGCGCTACGCAGTCACCGGCACACTGGCGTATCTGGGCGGACTGCTGTTCTTCGAGAAGTCCGCCGTGATCCCCTTCGTGGCCTTCGGTACGGCCGTGCTGCTGTGCCACGTGCAAGGAGATACCGGGGCGTTGCGGACGGTGTGGCGCCGGGGGCTGCGACTCTGGGCGGCAATGCTGGCGGTGACTGCCGGGTGGGTGGTGCTCTACGTTGTGGTGGTCGATCAGCGACGCTGGAGCTTGGATCTGGCGATGACGTGGGACCTGTTGTGGCGCTCGGTAACTCACGGAATCGTGCCCGGCCTGGTCGGGGGACCGTGGGTGTGGCAACGCTGGGCGCCGGCATCGCCGTGGGCGGTACCGCCGGTTGCGGCGATGGTCCTCGGCTGGCTGGCCCTGATGACGGCGGTGGCAGTGTCGATGCTGCGCAAGCGGAACATCGGGGTCCTTTGGCTGGCTGCCTTCGGATACGTGGTCGCCTGCCAGGTACCGATCTATTTGATGCGCTCCTCTGCGTTCACCGCTCTCGAGTTGGCCCAGACATTGCGCTACCTCCCCGATCTGGTGGTCGTGCTGGCGCTTCTGGCCGCAGTCGGTTTCTGCGCCCCCAACCGCGCGAATACACACTGGCTCAACGCATCTGCAAGACGAACCGCGATTGTGGCGGGTTTGTCCGCAGTGTTCGTCGCCAGCAGCCTGTTGTCGACGAGGACGTTCCTGACCAGTTGGCAGGACAACCCGACAAAGGCCTACCTGCAGAACGCGGTTCGTGGATTGGCTGCTGCCAGGGCGGCATCATCAGCGCCGCTTCTCGACCAGGAAGTCGACCCGCTGATTCTGCAGCGGGTGGTCGGACCGGAGAATCTGGCCAGCCACATGTTCGCTCTGATTGAGAACCGTCCTAACTTCGCCGACTCCACCGATCAGTTGCGAATGCTGGACACTGCGGGCCACCTGATCGCTGCGAACGTGACGTGGGTGCGCCGGATCGTGCCGGGGCCTGCGCCACAGTGCGGCTATCTGGTTCAACCGGACGCGGCGGTGCGGATGCCCCTGGACGGCCCCCTGCTGCCGGCCGACTGGACCGCCGAGATCAACTATCTGGCCAACACCGAGGGCACCATGAAGTTGGCGCTGCCCGCCGGGCCGGAAGCCCGGGTGGCGGTCCGCCCCGGCCTTAATCGGGTGTTTGTCCGGCTTTCCGGCGCCGGCGACGCGATCACCGCAACCTCCACCACGGCCAGCCTGACGGTATGTCTGGCCTCCGGGCCGGTGGGCTATCTGGCCCCGCGCTGAGGTCTCGCGGCTATACCGCCTCGTCGAGTAGACGCATCTGCCCGATGATCTCCAAAACCTCCCGGTGCACCTCGCGGCCGGCCATCGTCGCCGCGACCGCCGTCATCTGGATCGCCACATCGCGATCATGGCTGAGCAGATGACTGGCCGCGGTCTCGACGATGTCGGCGAAATGCGCGCGCAACACGTCCTCCACCCGGGATAGCACGAATTCGGCGTGCGCCAGCGGCACACATCGGCGGAGTAGCTGGAAGACCTCCGCGTCGACCCGGCGGTAGAACCGCTGCGCGAGGATCCGCTTCATCAGGTCGATTCCACCGTCCTGGCGCAACACCGTCTCCTGGGCAGCGAGGTCGGAGACCATCGGCTCGGCCCAACTCATACCGCGCTGGACGACTCGCCGCGATAATTCGACGGCGACCACACCGGCGATCGGGTCTGCCAGGGCGGCCATATCGGCCACATCGATGGTGTCGGACACGGGCTGGGGCGGGGTTGTCTCGAACATGGGAGTCATTATCCCAGGGGGGTATGACAAGTTCTTTCCCGAAATTGTCCCGGACGCACTGATGCCCCCCGGAAATTCCCGGGGGGCATCAGTAACCGGCTAGGCCGGCTCCAACTCAGGCCGCGATGCGGCTGTGCTCGACGTGCCCTTCGACGGCCTCGAACTCGGGGTCATCGGCGTAGGACTTCAGGCGAGCGATCTTGTAGATCAGCAGGCCGTAGAGGCACTTGGCCAGGATATCGGCCAGTGAGTAGCCAATCTGCTTGCCCACCCACGTGTCTGCTCCGCCACCGAAGTAGATGGGCAGGAGGTAGGCGATCGGGTACACGCCCCAGGTCGCGAATAGCAGAATACGCAGGTTGCTGACGGTGCTCCGCACTGCCTCCGGCTGGCGGTCGAGCGACTTGGTCAGCTCGACGAACAGCACGTAGAGGATGTAGAGGAAAGGAATCGTCGACAGCAGGCCCCAGACGTTGCGGGTCATATTGTCGCCACTGATCTCACCGGGATAGCCGAGGGCGATCATGAGTGCCGAGGCGGGGATCAGTCGAGCCAGCAGCGAAGCCTGCAGCTTCTTGGCCAGCGCCAGAACAACCACCAACTCGGTCAGCAGCAACGGCACCGTGAGGAGCCAGTCCACGTAGCGGTAGCCCTCGTTGAAGGAGTGTCCGACTGCCTGCGAGTACGTTCCGTTGCCTCCCACTGCGTCAGTCGTAAACGCCTCGTTGAACGAGTTGAAGATGCGGAAGTAGTGGTAGGCGGCGATGCCGGTCACGGTCGCCGAGATCACGAGGGCCTGCCGGTAGCGGGGCAGTACCCGCCGCTGCGATGCCAGCAAAAAGATCGTCGTGAACAGCTGGGCCGCAATCGCTAGTGACAGGAAGTTGTACACCGTATCGAATTGGCCTTTTGTTAACAGATCAGGGATCATCTCTCACCTTCATGTAGCGACGCGGGGTCGTGGTTCAGTACTGAGCGGTACGATAGTGGAGTATCGGGCCAATATCCGTCAAATGTTGAGTTTCAGTTGCGTTACAGTCCAGCTGTTTCGATCGCCGAAAGCGGCACCGAGTTTGGGGAGTGACTAATAGCCGCAGTTCAGGGTAGGAAATCAGCCACTGTCAACAATGACGTCGTCCCGAGCGGGGCCGACATCGTCGCCACGAGGGTCGGCTGAGCGTGGCGGA
>Ga0209598_10000402_pt1 | contig 34458 bp, 32 predicted proteins | sample M_140807_EF_Meta_FD_187317 | JGI IMG/M metagenome (GOLD analysis project Ga0209598, IMG submission 187317) | Freshwater microbial communities from Lake Montjoie, Canada to study carbon cycling - M_140807_EF_MetaG (SPAdes) (version 2) | ecosystem: Environmental > Aquatic > Freshwater > Lake...
CACATCTCAGTTGAAAGAGCTGTGGTTGAGTCTGAGACTGGTGAAATTATGAACATTGCTGAAAGTGCCTTTTAAATTTAATTAAATTAATCACTTAATGTAAGGTGCTTCTTGTGAAACACCGCGCCGAATTCTTAATGATCACCGCTGCAATGGGTTTTGCACTCGGTGGCGTAGCAGCAAAAATTCTTCGAGAAGCCGATATGGATGCTTTTCGCCTAACCCAGATTAGAACTGTTGGCGCAGCAATTATCCTTTTGACCTTTGCCGTTATGCGCGGGAAGAAGCAGCTTTACGCCAGACGAGATGAATTAAAAGATTTAATTATCTTTGGTGTTGTTGGCGTTGCAGCAGTGACCTCTTTTTACTTCTTTGCAATTAAATATCTTTATGTGTCAGTTGCTTTAGTTATTGAATTTACCGCATCCATTTGGATCGTTCTTTACTTAAGATTTATTAAGAAGAAACAGGTCTCACCAATTATGTGGGTGGGAATTGCCTGTGCCTTCTCTGGCCTTTTCTTACTCTCTCAAATTTGGACCGGCACAACTCTTCATCCACTAGGAGTAGCGGTGGCATTTGCTGATGCCTTCGCACTTGCAATCTACTTTCTCTTTGCCGATCGTTTATCGCAAACTCGTACCTCACTTTCTTTGATGGCCTGGGGGCTTGGTGTTGCAGCAGTCTTTTGGTCATTAGTGCTGCCGTGGTGGAACTTCCCATTTGAATACCTAACTAATACTTATTCACTAGAGGGAAATCTTTCTAATTACTCAGCTCCGGGCTGGGCCTTAGTTCTTTGGATCATCATTGTTGGCACAGTAATTCCATATCTATTAACAGTTACTGGAATTCGTGAGCTTTCAGCGAGTACTGGAAGTGTGATTGGCATGATTGAGCCGTTGTTTGCTGGCGCAATAGCTTGGTGGTTATTAAATGAAGCATTTAACACAACGCAGTTGATTGGTTGCGCAGTGCTGCTAGTTGGAATTTATCTAGCTGATAAGGCAAGGTCGCAGGTTAAACAATAATGAGTGGTTTTGATGATTTATTTGCAGCGAATGCTGAATTTATAAAAGGATTTAAATCCCAAGATTTAACTGGTGAGGCTAGAAAAGGATTAGCAATTGTCACTTGCATGGACTCTCGTATTGATCCACTTCGAATTGTTGGTATGAACGCAGGAGATGCCAAGATATTAAGAAATGCCGGAGCAAGAGTCACAGAAGACGTGCTTCGAACCTTAATCCTTGCCACTACCTTGCTTAATGTGAATAGAGTTTTAGTTATGCCCCATACTGATTGCAGAATGGCAAGTGGAACGGAAGAGCAAATCCACGCAACCATCTTAGAAAGAAGTGGCATTGATACTAGAAGTGTTGAGATTAGAACTGTTAGCGATCAAATCTCTGCTTTAGAATCTGACTTGGTAAGAATTGCGCAGTTCCCACTTTTGCCAAAAAATATTGAAGTTGTTGGTGCGATTTATAATGTTAAGACAGGTGAACTAAATAAAATTTAGTTGTCCTTAACAAACTTCTCAGATGGCGCAAAATTGGCTGCCATATCAGTGAACCTAGCCAAGTGAAGTTGAGCTGAAACGGTAATGGTTCTAGTTGGTCCATTTCGATGCTTTGCCACAATCAAATCAGCCTCACCAGATCTATTTTGTGAGTCATATAAATCTTCACGGTGTAGCAAGATAACCACGTCGGCATCCTGCTCAATCGATCCAGATTCACGAAGATCTGAAAGCATTGGTTTCTTATCTGATCGCTGCTCAGGAGAACGGTTTAACTGAGAGATAGCAACTACTGGCACATTTAACTCTTTGGCTAATAATTTTAATTGACGAGAGAACTCAGAGACTTCTTGTTGACGATTTTCAACTCGCTTACCGCTAGTCATAAGTTGTAGGTAATCGATCACAATTAACTTTAAATTATGACGTTGCTTTAATCTTCTTGCTTTTGCCCTGATCTCCATCAGTGAAAGGTTTGGTGAATCATCAATAAACAATGGAGCGTCGGAGATCTCACCCATTCGCCGGGCCATCTTTGCCCACTCTTCTTCACCTAATTGACCAGATCTAATGTTGTTAAGTGGCACGCGGGCCTCTGCTGAAAGCATTCTCATTGTGATTTCAGAGCGGCTCATTTCAAGTGAGAAAATAACTGAGGTCTCTCGCTTATGAATGGAAGCATAACGTGCAATATCTAAACCAAGTGTTGATTTACCAACTGCTGGACGTGCAGCTAACACAATCATGTTTCCTGGATGAAAACCATTTGTAAGTGCATCTAAATCTTTAAAACCAGTTTTAACACCTTCACCAATTACGCCAGCTGAAATCTTTTCAATCTCATCATAAGCAGCCGGAAGTAATTCTGAGAGTTGAACATAATCTTCTGCCTCTCTTCTTTCAGTTACTGCATAAACCTCTGCTTGTGCTTGATCAACTGCATCATCTACTTCACCCTCATCGGTATAACCAAGTTGGACAATCTTGGTACCGGCTTCAACAAGTCTGCGCATGATTGCGCGTTCACGAATTATCTTTGCGTAGTAACCAGCATTAGCAGCGGTCGGAACGGAGGAGATTAATGTGTGAAGGTATGGCGCACCACCTGCTCTAACTAAATCACCGCGTTTTGTTAACTCAGCTGAAACTGTTACTGGATCTGCCGGCTCACCTCTGCCATAAAGATCAACAATTGCATCATAAATTAATTCATGTGCTGGTCGATAAAAATCACGCTCTCTTAAAATTTCAACAACATCACTGATTGCATCCTTTGATAAAAGCATGCCACCTAAAACAGATTGTTCAGCGATTACATCTTGTGGGGGTGTGCGCTCAAATTCAGCAGCGTTGTTTTTGCCTCTGCTCGAATTACTTGGAAACTCTGCGATGCTCATATAAGAACCCTCCCATCTACCACTGACAACTATGCGAAAAGCATTGCTATTTAATCTTTTTAAGCCTAGGAGGCAAACATAATGTCCTTTAAACTTGTCCGGTAATTATGGCTCAAACCTTGTGTACGCAGCTGTGCATTAACCGCTAAAATATGAGGATAAGTAGTGGATTAACATGTGTAAAACTGATGAATAATGTGAATAACAAGTAAACCACAATTAAAGCGAGCGTGATCGTAGAATTTCTATGTGGACAACTTATTAATCTCAAAGTCTCATAATTTGAGATGAAACTATTTAGTTTTTTGGCGGGAAAGAGAATTGCTCAAATACTCAAAAATTTCTGGTTTAAGTAGTTTTGCACCAGCTAAAGAAAGGTGTGATGGATCAAAATATAGCCACTCTTGATTTTGAAACCTATTGCAAACCACCGAATTACAAAATGTGTCCTGAGGATTCAATGTTTTGATTGAGTCTCGCTTAACAAGACTTGCCAACTTGTCCGAAACGCGCTTATCGTCTCTTATCATTTTATCAACATTGTAGAACTTTGGAGCATTATATGGCGTACTTAAAAATGGACGTCTAACCATGTAATCATTTGTGTCGGGAAACATTGGCACATTTTCCATCATTAGAATGTATTTTGAGTAAAGCCTGATTTCTCTAACACTGTCGCTTAGCTCACTTAAATTTGACGTTGAATTCACGAATTGCCCAATAACAATTACATTAGGTCTATTACTTTTGATATATTCAAAAATTCTATGATTCTGTCTGGCGCAGGGCGTGGAATCTGTGCGATTAGTTCTCTTAATATTAAATTGACATGACGGTCCTGTCCATACTAAATAATTAAAGTTTAACTCTTTTGAAGTTTCAAGAATTGTTTCACTTATCGAAGCCGCCTGGGAATCGCCAATTAGTAGAACAGAACTTTTTGATGGTGCACGATTTAATAAGCAAGGCTCGTAAATATCTGTGCCAAAAATCCTGCAGTCTTGACTAATACTAAAACTATTTATTGGTTTTTTCTCATTTCTTTCAAGGCCCCAGTATCTTTTATCTGGGCCTACAAACATTAATGCTAAAGTGAAAATTGAAGCTAACAATATGGGTGCAACTATTTGTGATTGCCGAACTCGCACTTTACGGATAGGAATATTTCTAAAACGTTTTTCAATTAAAGAGTAATTCAAAGTTCCAATAACCACACTTATAGTTATCTTGGCAAAAATAACGAGCGCGCTAGAGCTGTTTTTAAAGATGCCGGAAATTGGATCTGAATGATTTATTAAATGAATAAGCGGCATATGGACAAGATAAATTGAGTAAGATCTGTCACCTAAAAACTTAAATTGTTGTCTAATCACAAAAGGTAGAACCTCTACGCTTTTAAAATGTATTACTAGCGCTGACGCGAAGCAAATCATTATCGAACTCATCTTAAAGCTTAATTCTGTGGGTATAAAAAGTAGTGTGAAAAGAAAAACAAGGATTATAATTTTTTCAAAAAAGTCAGAAGAGTTTGTTCTTTTCTTATTAGTAAGTATAAAGACTAGACCCCCGATGCTGAATTGCCAAAACCTGTCTATGGGAGAATAGAAAGAAAATTGCGAGATCAGCTCAATTCCAATTTTAGAGTAAAAAACATATAATTTTTCTGCAAATATAAAAATGGAAAAACTCAATGCTCCTAGTAAAATGTATACAAATGTATAAACTTTCTTTGTAATTGAATAAAATATTGCCAAAATTAATGGTAGTGCAAGATATATCTGTTCTTCTACAGATAATGACCAAGTATGCAAAAGTGGATTTGTGTTTGTGGCGAAATATTCGCCGTTGTATTTATAAGCGTTGAAATTTCCAAAAATAAATATTGCTGAAAGTCCTTGCCTAGCTAAACTCTTATGCTCGTCTATATTGATGAATAGTAGAAAAAGTATTGAGGTTAGTATCAAGCTTGAAGCTAAAGCAGGAGCCAATCTATAGAATCGTTTTTTATAAAATAAATAAAGCTTGGAAATAACCCTCTTATTACCGGGCTTTTGATTTGAATTAAATATATCCAGAATACGTGGAGTTACCACGAACCCAGAGATGACAAAGAAAACATCAACTCCTAGATAACCCATCTCAAAATTATTTTTTGAAGCATGAAATAGGATTACTGCTAATACTGAAATGCCTCTGAGTTCCTGGATGTCCTGTCTCTGTATATTTCTATTTGCCATTAAGAAACTACATGAATAGGCACATTTGCCACAACCTGAGATTCAAGTGCAATCTTGATTGTGTACTTGCCAACCTTTTTAATGTGCTTATCCATCTTGATCTTATGACGATCAATAGTCTCACTAGTTGCACTCTTAATTGCTGCAACTATTGCTTTGTCGGTAACTGAACCAAACATAGATCCAGTTCCGCCAACTTTTACTTTGACAATCACATTAGCTTTTTCAAGCTTGGTTTTGATCTCTTTGGCATGATCTAGATCTCGGATCTCACGTGTTGTGCGAGCGCGCTTGATTCCCTCAATCTGACCTTCCCCGCCTTTGGTCCACAGAATTGCAGAGCCTCTAGCCAATAGAAAATTGCGGCCGTAACCATCTTTAACAGTTACAACATCTCCTGCGCCACCAAGGCCTGATACTTCACGAGTAAGGATTAATTTCATTTTATTTTTTCTCCTTATCGCGCGGTTGAGGTGTAAGGCAGAAGCGCCATTTCGCGGCTATTTTTAACCGCAGCGGCTACTGCTCGTTGGTGTTGGGTGCATGCCCCAGTAATACGTCGAGAGCGAATCTTGCCTCGATCAGTAATGTATTTGCGAAGTGTGGCAATATCTTTGTAATCAATATATGTCACTTTGTCGCGGCAAAAAGAGCATGGCTTCTTTTTGAACTTCTTCATCGCAGCAGCGGCTGCTGCTGACTTTGATTGCTTAGCTTTTTCTCTAAGCGTTTTATTACTTCTTGCTCCCACTGTGGTGCTCCTTAAGTTAGGGCCCTGTTATTTAAAACAGGAATGGTTTGTTTTGGTTTTAAAAAGGTGGTGTGTCATCACTTGGTGTCGTTGACCAACCGCCGCCTACTGGGGCTGCTGACCAAGGATCATCAGTTGACGCACTTGGTGTATTACCGGCTGCTGCGTTGTAAGTATTGCTATTGCCGGCTGCTCTTACTGTTTTTGTAACTTTAGCTGTTGCATTGCGAAGTGAAGGTCCAACCTCATCAACTTCAACCTCAAACACTGTGCGCTTTTCACCCTCTTTAGTTTCATAAGAGCGTTGCTTTAATCGTCCGGAGACAATTACGCGCATGCCTTTAGTTAGTGACTCAGCCACATTCTCTGCAGCTTGTCGCCAAATTTGGCATTGTAAAAAGAGACTATCGCCATCTTTCCACTCATTTGTGGTTTTATCTAAGTAACGAGGTGTTGATGCCACAGTAAATTTTGCAACTGCAGCTCCACTTGGTGTGAAGCGCAACTCTGGATCATTAACCAAATTACCGATCATGGTTAGGTTGGTATCGCCTGCTGCCATTTTTATTTCTCCCTTATCTGCGTTAGATGCTTGTTATTTATTTGTTGGGGATTACTCTGGACGAACAACTTTAGTTCTAAGCACTGACTCATTTAAATTAAGTTGGCGATCCAACTCTTTAACTGGTGCTGGCTCAGATTGCATATCGATAACTGCGTAAATACCTTCGCCCTTTTTATTTATTTCAAAGGACATCCGGCGCTTACCCCAGATATCTAACTTGTTTACTTTTCCGCCGCCTTCTTTAATGATCTTAAGATAAGTCTCAAGACTTGGGGCAACGGTCTTCTCTTCTAAATCAGGATCTAAAATGACCATGAGTTCATAGCGACGCATTTGTTAAACCACCTCTGGACTAAAGCGGCCACGGAATTTCCGCGGCAGGTGTTGAGGCTAAGGGTAGCCAAAGGGGTAAAAAGAGGGAAATTAATCTTTTCTTCCTGTGGAGGGGGCAGATAAATCCCGCATCAATCGATAGGTAAAAATGCTCACCCCTAAAACCCGCAGCAAGGATGCGATTGCATAACCACCAGCTGGTAATCCAAATTGCGCAGTAGAAAACAGAGCTAAGTACTGCCAGATTGCTAGGTGATAAATAATTTCACACCCTTGCCAAAACCAAAATGATATTAATTGCCTACTATTTTGTAATGCAATAACTGCAAGGGGTGTTAGCCACAATACATACTGTGGTGAATACACCTTACTTAAGGTCGTAAAAATTACCACTGCAAATAAAGCAACAGCAGCTAAGTTTGGCAAGTTAGGAATTTTTAGTAGGTAGTAAGCCAAGAGCGCAAAGCAAACAAGTGAGATAAATGGATAAAGTAGATCAAGATTTGGCGCACCTAGATCAAGTAGTGACAGCGCATACCAAATAGAACCAAAGTCCTCCCCACGTTCTAGATTTAACTTGAAAAATCGCCACCAGCCGTCGAAGTAGACAATTGCAATAGGGATGTTAATTGCTCCCCAAAAACTAAAGGTGGTAAGTAGATATCGGAAAAGCTGTTTTAGTTGGATGCTGCGATAAAAAATAATTGCAATGGGAAGGAGTAAAACAATTGGGAAGAATTTGGTGGCAATAGAGATGCCTAAGAAAATCGCGCTTTGTTCATACTTTTTCTTATCAAAATAGTAAATAGCAGCAAGAGTGGTAACTACCGCCCACATGTCCCAATTAATAAATAGCGAGGCGATTACTGCTGGCGCTAATGGAAATATGTACTGGTATTGCGGCTTTATTTTTCTGACTATAAATGCTGAGATTAAAAATAGGATGATAATAATTACGGCATTAATATCAAAAAAGAATCGATGAGAGTCAGACGCTGGTGTGATAAATGAGATTAACCAATTACCTAAACCAATAACAGGTGGATATTCAAAAGAGTTTGTCGCCGAAAGGTAGGGAAAAGTGTTGGCATCTAAGCCACGTTCTGAAAAGAGTGCTGGAATATCGGTATAACAGGCATGCACATAATTATCTGGAGTGGTGAAATCATTAAGACGGCAATGATTAAATTTTAAAAATGAAATAAGCGCACAAAGCAGAACAACTGCTGCAAAGGATCTACTTACCGTTTTGGTAAGCAAGTATTATCTCTTTTTCTTAGATGGTGATGGTGAAGGAGGGATTAATGCTGGATCCATTTGTGGAACTGAATTAATGAAATTAATTGCTTCAGTACCACCAATATATGCAGGGGCTGGAAACTCCTGTACTGGAGATTTCTTTAAATATCCTTTTACAAACTCTGCCCATATTCGAGCTGGGAAGGAGCCACCAGTTACAGAAGTTAGACCACCAATTCCATTTAAAGATTGAGTTGCATCATCACGGTAGAAAGCAACAGAGGCTGCAACCTCTGGTGTGTAACCATTAAACCAGGCAGATGCATTGTCATTTGATGTACCAGTTTTACCTGCAGTAGGTCTGGCTACTCGAGAGCCAACTACTGCTGCAGTTCCTGAGGTAGTTACTTTACTTAAAGCGTAAGTTAAATCTGCCATTACATCTTTTCTAAATACCTCTTGGGCTTGAATTCTTCCCTGATACAAAATTCCTTTATTTGGTCCTTGTACCTCGTTGATAATAAATGGTTTTGCATAAACACCTTGTGCTGCAAATGTTGCGTAAGCATTTGCTAAATCAATTACATGTGGGCTGGCAGCGCCAAGAGATACTGAAGGGGAGGCAACCATTTCAATTGCATCTGGAATTCCAGCACGACGTGCCACATCTACTACTTTTTCTAATCCAGCCTTCATGCCAAGTGGAACATAAATAGTGTTTACAGATTTTTCAGTTGCAGTTAGCAGGGACATATTTCCCCAGCCCTCACCGCCATAATTGTTTACTTGATATGGCCGGCCAATGCCATCGTCATAAACCTTTGGTGAATCACCATTCCATATTGAAGATAATGGAATTCCTTCCTCAAGTGCTGCCACCAAAGTGAAAGCTTTAAATGATGAACCACCTGAAGTAATACCTTGTGTTGCAGCATTAAATTGGTACTTCAAATAATCCTGACCACCATACATTGCCAAAATCTCACCAGTGCCAGGCTTAATTGCAACTAGTCCAATGTGTAGATTTTCTGGTGCTTTAGTTGGTGCTTCTTTATTAACCGCTGCAACCGCTGCCTCTTGTGCGTCCTTTACCAAAGTGGTTTTAATAATGTAACCACCAATCATCAACTGCTCATCGGTAAAACCAAGTTGATTTAACTCTCGCTCTACCCAAGAAATAACATATCCTTTTGGCCCAGCAAGAGCGCCTGAGGTAATTCTTGGATTAATTATTGGAAACTTTAATTTTGCTGCTTTTTCCTTCTCTAGCCATCCGGCGTCAACCATGCCATCAATAACATAGGTAAATCTTTTTTCTAATCTAGGTAAATTCTCTTTTTTAAACCCTGGATCATAAAGACCTGGGCTTCGCAGAATACTTGCTAATACCGCAGATTGGGCAGTTGTTAATTTATCAACTGTGGTACCAAAATAAACTTGGGATGCGGTCTGAACGCCATATGATCCGCGACCAAAATAGATAGTGTTTAAATAATTTTCTAAAATTTCATCTTTAGTGAATTGATTTTCTAATTTTATTGCGATTACTAACTCTTTAATTTTTCGCTGAATAGACCGCTCTGGTGTTAAAAAGGCTGTCTTGGCATATTGCTGCGTGATTGTTGATCCACCTTGTAATGAACCACCTCTTAAGTTATTCCAAACCGCTCTAGCAATACCGATTGGGCTAACTGCTCGATTTGAATAAAAGTTTCTATCTTCAGCGGCCATCACCGCATTTCTTACCTGCACTGGAATTTCAGCCAGAGTTACCACGGTTCTATTTTCAGAACCTATTCGGCCAATTTCTGTGCCATCTGCATATTGAATAATTGTAGCTTGGCTATTTACATATGCATTGGGATCTGGAATTGAAACTGTGAAGTAGGCAAAACCAAAGAGAAATATTCCGCCAACAAATGCGTAACCGGCGGCTAAAAAACCTAGCCTAGGTAGTTTTTCTACAAGATTGCTCACGCGGCAAGATTACCCGTTAATCATCATCTAATAAGGTGTGCACCTTCCGTGGTGGCTTTCGATATATCCCATCTCCTAATAAAAAGGATTCCACTAGGTGATTCCAGTGGCAATCGGTACAGATCTCCACAACATAGACGCGAAACTCACCGTATTCACTTTGCATTTGGTTTAACTCATCTTGATTCTTAATTCGACCTGAGTATTGGCCGAGTTGATCGCCGAAGGCATAGCGCAAATCAACAATCTTAAATTTCTTGCAAACAGGGCAAGGCCGTTTGGTTAATTCGCCATGATATTTAGCTGCTCTTCTTAAATAAGGATCAGCATCACAAGCATCCATGGCGCTTGCCGCACCTTGAAAGAGTGCAATTAGGGTGCGCCGTTTACTCAGGGAGTAATCAATGGAAGATCGCATCGTGGCTAACATAAGATCCAAGGTTAATCCTAAATTAATTACTACGCTTGCCCTTATGGGGATTTGGCCAGTTGGCAAAGGCTCAAGATTAAATCGGATTCTGACAATCCGTTGGAGTGGTCAGTTAACTGATGGCTTATTTCAATCAGCCTTAGCAAGCTTTGTTTTATTCTCACCTGAACGGGCACCGAACGCGGTATCTGCTGCGCTGGCATTCTCAGTAGTTTTACTGCCATATTCATTAATTGGGCCCTATGTTGGCACATTCCTAGATCGTTTTTCACGTCAGCGAATCATTAGAAATTGTAATTATGTAAGAGCAGCAAATTTATTAATTATTGCCTGGCTAATTAACAATAGCTCAACTGGAATTATTCTAACTTTATTTGTTTTATTTGCATTTGGCGTTAATCGATTAATTTTATCTGGCCTCTCTGCTGGCCTGCCATTACTAGTTAAGAGAGAGGAGTTAATCGCAGCAAATGCGTTAGCTGTTACTGGCGGCACAATCTGGGTGGTTATTGGCGGTGGCATTGGAATTGCAATAAAAAATCTCTTAAGTAAAAATGCTGGTCCAGATTATGCTGATGCAGTAGTAGTTTTAGTTGCAGCAATGGGCTTTTTAATTGCAGCGCTAGCTTGTTTGAGATTAAATAAATATGAGATTGGCCCAAGTGAGCACGAGATTTCACTTGAAGCTCGAGGTTATAAAGAGGTATTAGAAGGTGTGGCAATTTTACGATCTCATCCAGACGCACTTCGCGGCATAGTTAGCGTTGGTATTCAACGTGGTGGCATTACCGCTTTAACTTTAATGGCGCTGCTCTTAGAGCGAAACTCATTTAATGATCCGCAAGATCCAGATGCTGGTCTTGCTGGTTTTGGAATGGCACTTGCTATTGCAGGTATTGGCATTGGTCTTGGCGCAATTATTTCACCATATGGCGTTTTAAAATTCGGCAGACATAGATGGATGCGATTATTAATGTTTTTATGTATTCCACCTTTAATTATCTATGCAGCCCAAGTAAATGAAATCACCATGATTGGTAGTGCATTTTTAGTCGGACTTTGTGGTCAAGGAATTAAAGTTACAAATGATGCACTAGTGCAATCAAAAATTAATGATGATTACCGAGGAAGAGTTTTTGCCTTTTATGATGTTGCAGTAAATGCTGGCATTGTGATTGGCGCAATTGGTGCTGCGCTGCTGCTGCCAGATAATGGCATAACTGCTACTTTGCCAATTGCTATTGCGTTATTTTATTTATTTGCCGCAACGCTATTAATGCGAAAAGCTACTTTTGCTCCTTCCACCAAGTAAGTAAAGCCTGTTTAGCCTTTTCTTCACCAAGTGGTCCATGTTCTAGTCGAAGTTCAAGTAAGAAGTCATAAGCCTTGCCAACAGCAGGAGATGGTTTAATTCCTAATATCTCCATGATTTGTTCACCGGACAAGTCTGGCCGAATCTTGTTTAACTCCTCTTGCTGCATCAGCAATTCGATTCGTTCTTCTAGTTGATCATAAGTTCTAGCTAATCCTTCTGCCTTTTTCTTATTTCTAGTTGTGCAATCTGCTCTAGTTAATAAGTGAAGGTGGGTTAGTAATTCACCAGCATCTCTGACATACCTGCGAACTGCTGAATCAGTCCACTCACCTGAGCCATAGCCATGAAAGCGAAGATGTAAGAAAACTAGTTGAGAAACATCATTAATAATGTGATTATCAAAGCGTAGTTTCTTCATCCGCTCTTTACACATCCGAGCGCCCACTACTTCATGATGGTGAAATGAAACCCCGCCGCCTGCGATTAATTGCTTAGTTTTTGGTTTGCCAATGTCATGCAAAAGGGCAGCAAGTCGTAGCGTTAAGTTTGCACCAGATAGTCGATCTTCTAATGCAATAGCTTGCTCAAGAACTGTTAAAGAGTGCTCATAAACATCTTTGTGGTGATGGTGCTCATCTATCTCAAGTTTTAACTTTGGTACCTCTGGCAGGAAGTAATCTGATAATCCAGTTTCAACTAATAATGTGATGCCAAGCCTTGGGGATGAACTCATCATTATTTTTATGAACTCATCTCGAATTCGCTCTGCTGAAATTATCTCAAGCCTTGCTGCCATATTTTTTATTGCAACTAAAACTGATTCCTCAACCTCAAAGTTTAATTGGCTCATAAATCTTGCCGCCCGCATCATTCGAAGTGGATCATCACTAAATGAATCCTCTGCTTTGCCAGGTGTTTTAATTATCTTCTTTTGCAGATCAACAACACCATCAAATAAATCAATAAAGGTTGGTTCATCAGTTGTTAACTCAAGGGCCATCGCGTTAATTGTGAAATCTCTTCTTGCTAAATCTGCTTCGATGCTCTTGCCAAATTCCACATCTGGTTTGCGAGAGGTTAGATCATAACTTTCACTTCGGTAAGTTGTTACCTCAACTGTTATTTCATCTTTTTTGCCAGCAACTGTGCCAAAGGCTGCGCCAATATCCCAAACAGAATCAGCCCATTTATTTAAAATCTTTTCACTATCTTTTGGATGCGCATCCGTTGTGAAATCTAAATCATTTCCTAATCTGCCTAAAATCGCATCTCTAACCGGACCACCAACGAGAGCTAATTTAAATCCAGCAACTTTAAATATTTTTGCTAGTTCAAAGGCGGCTGGTGCCTGCTTTGTAAGAGTTGTGATCGCAATTTGGGCAGCTGCATCAATTGGTGTTTTCACGGTGGCACTAGGTTAGAGCAGGCAGGCTTGCCATTGAGTGGGTAATACCCAAGGGGCTCAAGGATTGAGGCAGTATCCTTGCGATATGACCCCAGCAGATAATGCGGGTGGCAATCAGGATTTAAGCAGTGCTCGTAAGGGTGCGCAAAATAGTGGTTCTGGTAAGCCCGCTAAAAAACATAATTCGGCAAACCGCAAAAACAATAAAGGTAATCAGGGTGGAAAAAATACACCCAGAGCTAAATATGCCAAGCGAGTTGATGAGGTAAGTGCGGGCGGATTAGTTGTTGATAAAACTGGCACAAAGGGCTTATTAATTGGCAGATTAGATCCAAAGGATGCCTCACATGAAAGATTGCTTTGGTCGCTACCAAAAGGACATATTGAATCTGGTGAATCTCCAGAAGAAGCTGCGATTCGTGAGGTTGCTGAAGAGACTGGAATTAAAAGTGAGATTACAAGATCTTTAGGTGTGATTGATTTTTGGTTTATGGCTAGTGGGAAAAGAATTCATAAAACTGTTCACCATTTTTTGTTTACTGAAGTCGGTGGCAAATTAGCGCCGCAGGTTACAGAAGTCGATGATGTTGCTTGGTTTCCAATTGAAGAGATTGTAAGCAAGCTTGCCTACCCCGATGAGCGAAAATTAATTGCAAAATCAGGAAAATTAACACCGTGAGAAAAGTTTTAACACTTCTTACAGTCTTACTCTTTTCAAATACCTTCTTAACTACTCCGGCACAAGCAGTGCAAGAGATAGTAATTACCGAGCCAACCCATCGCCTATCTGATGGTGTCTTCTTTGATGATGAGTTAGCAACAAAACTTGCTCCAACTGGAGAGTTAGGTTTACTAATTTACTCACCAAGTAGAGGTATCAAAAGTTGGTTGGTTGATCCAGCCACAATGTCAGAGATCTTGGCGATGAGTAATGGCTATGTAATTTCAGATGGTTGGGAAATAAAGGATGCCCAAATTAGTGGGCAGGAGGTTGCTAAAGCATGGCTGGCACAATTTTTAAGGGTTTCTCGCAATGAAAAAATATCAGTTCTAACTTATGGCAACCCGTCTAAGTACTGGGTTGATCAACTTCTTGAAAAACAAATTACCTATATAAACGCCAGCGGTAAAATCTCATTGGAAGCTTTTCTTGGTAAAGCCACTACACAAAGTGCTTTTCAAAATGGTGAAAAACAAGGTTTAAGCAAACAAAATGTCAACTTTCTAAACTATGCCCAGCGCCAAATAAATTTGTTTAGCACCCTTGTTGACCAAAAAGAATTGTTGAGTTATCAATTACGTATTAGCCAACTATTAAATCCAGATATTGAAAAGAATCAATTACAAGATCTAATTAGAGATTTTGATAAATCAATTACTCAACTGCGCAATAAACTAAAGATTACTAAAACTAAATTTACAATCACTTCATCAAAAGAAGAGTTGCCAATCACGTTAGTAAATGATTTTCAGTCGCCAATCAATTTGAAGTTGAGTATCCGAGCGATAAACAGCAAGGTGGTAGTAACTCCAGTTGAGCAGATTAAAATTGAAGGAAATTCAAAACAACAGGTTTTGCTGCCGGTAGAAGTATTAGCGACAGGTGAATCATCACTGCTGGCCCAATTAACTAACTTGGATAATAAACCAGTTGGCTATCCAGTCAGCATCAATTTAAAACTTTCAGTAATTAGCCCAGTTGCCACCTGGATTACCTCAGCAGCTGCGGTACTTTTATTTGTCGCAGCACTTATTCAAAGTCTTCGAAGGGTTAAGAGGCGAAAGTAATGTCAGATAACCAACTATTTAAAGCCTCATCAATTATGGCATTGGGAACGATTGCTTCCCGTGTTACTGGATTGATTCGAAATTTAATGTTGGCAGCACTGCTTGGAACTGCAATTCTTGGTGATACCTACAACGTGGCAAACACGATGCCAAATATTTTGTATAACTTACTTATTGGCGGTGCGTTAACTGCAGTCTTTGTCCCACAAATTGTTCGATCTCTTAGAGATGCTGATCAAGGAACTGCTTTTATATCTAGGTTATTTACTGTAACTGTCACATTTTTATTTGCGCTCACAACGCTCGGTATTTTACTTTCTCCGCAGCTCGTAAATCTCTACGCACCTGAATACGCCGGTTCTAAAGAGTTTGATGTAACAGTTACCTTGATGCGATATTGCCTGCCGCAGATATTTTTCCTTGGTTTATTTGCCCTCTTAGGACAAATTGCTAATGCTAAAGATCGATTTGGTCCAATGATGTGGGCTCCGGTTGTAAACAACTTAATGGCCATATCACTCTTTTATTTCCTACTAGTCAGCCGGGATGACATCTCCCTTGCAAATATCTCAAGTGAAGATCTACTCTGGTTAGGTATCGGAACTACCGCCGGTTACTTAGCGCAAGCTTTTATTTTATTTCCAATAGTTATCAAATCTGGCGTAAAGCTTTCTCTTAGATTTGATTGGGCAAATTCGCAAATTATTAAATCATTTAAATTAGCTGGTTGGAGCTTTGCCTACGCAATGATCTCTCAGCTTTCTTACTTAGTGACGATTAACATTGCAACCTCGGCTGCAGTTAAATCGGCAGCGAGTGGAATAACAACTGGTGTTGGTTACACCCCATATGCCAATGCATATCTTATTTTGATTCTGCCTCACTCAATTATTACCGTTTCAATCGTAACTGCCTTATTACCTAGATTATCTAATTTAGTTATTGATAAAAAATACAAAGATGTTTCAGACTCTATGTCACTAACTATGAGATTGATGGGAATATTTATAATTCCAGCTGCTGTTTTGTTTTTGATCTTTGGTGAGGTAATTGCCAAGGTTTTGTACTTTGGTATTCCAACCGATGATGCAAATTACCTAGGTATTACCTTGTCAGCATTTGCCTTGGGGTTAATCCCGGTCAGCATTAATTTGGTATTACTGCGTGGGTTAAACGCCTTTGAAAACCTTAAATCCCAAGTTATTGGTAATTTTATTATGAATCTAATCTCTGTAGTTTTATCTTTAATTGCTGCAAGTTATTTAGAGCCTGAATGGGTGACGGTTGGTCTTGCACTAATTTTTACAATTCATTACTTTATTGGCGCTGGTATCTCGTTCATATTGATAAAGAAGCATCAGGTAGTAATACCTGTTCTTAGTTTGGTCACTTTTTACCTAAAGCTAATCTTGATATTTGCGGTGTCGGTCCTGCCAGCTTGGTTCTTTAGGTACTCCATCCCGGGCGGGAATTTAATTTACCTATTACTTGTTTTATCTTCATCAGCAATTTTCTATCTATTGCTGATGAAGGCATTTAAAATAAGCGAGATCACAACTTTAATAAAAGTAATTAAAGGTAGAAAGGAATAGGCTGGAGTAATGAGCGATATAAATGAGGTAGTAATTGTTGGCTCAGGCCCAGCTGGCTACACCGCAGCTATCTACGCTGCTCGTGCTCAATTAAAGCCAATTATTTATGAAGGCTCAGTTACCGCTGGCGGTGCCTTAATGAACACAACTGAGGTTGAAAATTTTCCAGGATTTGCAACAGGAGTAATGGGACCTGAGTTAATGGAATCAATGCGCAAACAGGTAGAGCGATTTGATGCCAAAATAATTACCGATGACATTGTCTCGATGAAATTAACTGGAGATATAAAAGAATTAACTGATGGATCTGGAAATACCGTTAAAGCAAGGTCAGTTATTTTGGCAATGGGATCGGCGTATAAAGAGATTGGTTTGCCAAATGAAAAAAGATTATCTGGCCGTGGTGTTTCATGGTGCGCAACTTGTGATGGTTTCTTCTTCCGAGAGCAAGTAATTGCAGTAGTTGGTGGCGGAGATTCTGCGATGGAGGAAGCAAACTTCCTAACTAAGTTTGCAAGTAAAGTGGTATTAATTCACCGCCGAGATTCATTTAGGGCGTCAAAGATTATGATTGAGCGAGCTCAGGCCAATCCGAAGATTGAATTTTTATTCAATCATGAAGTAATTGATGTTTTAGGAGAAGATAAAGTGGTTGGGCTTAAATTAAAGAACACAGTTTCAGGGGACGAAAGTATTAAAGATTTCACTGGTTTATTTGTTGCAATAGGCCACCTGCCAAGAAGTGAGTTAGTTGTAGGTCAGGTTGAATTAAACTCTGATGGATATGTGCAAGTTGAAGGCAGAAGTACCAAAACAAAACTTGCCGGAGTCTTTGCCTGTGGTGATCTAGTTGATTTCACCTACCGCCAAGCAGTTACTGCAGCTGGCTCAGGCTGTCAGGCAGCCTTGGATGCTGAGCGTTATTTAGCAGGACATTAACTTTTAAAAGTAAGATAAGCAGATAACTAAAGGGAGAGAAAAATGGCAACAACAAAGGTAACCACAGCTGATTTTGAATCAGTTGTATTAAAGAGTGCAACACCAGTTTTAGTTGATTTTTGGGCAGAGTGGTGTGGCCCATGCCGAGCAGTTGGGCCAATCTTGGAAGAGATCTCAAATGAGTACGGTGACAAATTAAAGATTGTTAAGTTAAATACTGATGAAGAGGGCTCAATTGCTATGAAATATGGCATTTCTTCAATTCCAACCATGAATGTGTTTGTTGGCGGCGAGGTAGTTAAAACGATTGTTGGCGCTAAACCAAAGCCGGCATTGCTTAAAGATCTTGAAAGTTATATCAAGTAATTAACGAATAAAGTATTTAAGAACTTATGAGCGATCAACCAAAATTAGGTGATCGCTCAACTGCAATTGAGTTGATTTCAAACACCTTGCTTCGACTGGGGTTTATCACTGCGCCATCAGATATTTTTGATGAAAAATTAACCCAAGGTATTAAAGCTTTTCAGCAGGAACGCGGATTAACTGCAACTGGGGTTATAAATGAAATTACTTCCAGATCTTTAGAGGAAGCAAGATTTAAACTTGGAGACCGAGTTTTATCTTTCAACTCCAGCTCCGTTATGCGCGGTGATGATGTAAGTAATTTGCAAGATCGTTTAATTCAAATGGGATTTAATTGTGGGAAAGTGGATGGCGTCTTTGGCGCAAATACTGAGCGAGCTGTTAAAGAGTTTCAAAAATCAGTTGGTATTTCCTCTGATGGAAAGTGTGGGCCGGCAACTTTAATTTCATTAATGCGCCTAGTTAAAACTGTTTCAGGTGGTGCGCCAAATCAACTGCGCGAAAGCGTTAAACACTCAGTTAGATCTCCTGCTTTAGTAAATAAAGTAATTGTGATTGACCCAAGTTGGGGCGGAGAATTTACAGGAGAAAGTGCTAATGGCGTTATTGAATCAGAGATTGTTTTTGATTTAGCACAACGGTTAGAAGGAAGATTAATTGCTTTGGGTGTAAATGTAGTTTTAACAAGGAGTGCTAATAACTCACCTCTTGAAATAGATCGAATAAAGGTTGCGAATTCCGTAAACGCTGATTTAGTGATTGCTTTAAAAGTTGATAGTTATAAAAATGAGAATGCAAATGGGGTAGCAACATACTTTTATGGCAGAGAAGACAAAGGTGTTAGATCAGTTGTTGGTGAGCGATTTGCAAATTTAATGCAACGAGAAATTTGTGCCCGTACTGATTTATTAAATTGCCAAACCCACGCTAAAAGCTGGGATTTACTTAGATTAACTGTTGCGCCAACTGTAAGAATTGATTTGGGATACCTTTCAAATCCGCATGATGCAAAACGATTAGCCACCGCTGCATTTAGAGACCAATTAGCCGAGGCCATGATTGTGGCAATTCAACGCCTTTATTTATCAGCAGAGGATGATGCCAAGACTGGCACCTTGAAGATCTCTGATTTAAGAAGAGCAGGGCTTCGAAACTAGTTTTATCTCGCCGCGTGATATGGCAAACTTGGTTAATGGATTCAGGTAGAAATCTGCGGGTAGTTAAATCAGATTCACCTGTTCGCATTCACACTGGTGAGCCAGAGAATTTGCCAGAACGCTTTGCCCACCGCGCAGTCGGTATGAAGGCAAGTGAGATCAGATCACTCTTTGCAGTAGCAAGCAGACCAGAGATTGTTTCCTTAGCTGGTGGTATGCCAAATCTTTCTGCCCTGCCTATGGAGATGATGGCATCGGTTACCCAAAAATTAATTTTAGAAAATGGCGCAGAGGCGCTGCAATATGGAAGCGGTCAAGGGCATCCAAAACTGCGTGAGCAGATTTGTGATGTGATGGCACTTGAAGGAATTAAGGCCCATCCAGATGATGTTGTTGTTACCACCGGCTCCCAACAAGCTTTGGATTTAATCTCTCGAATTTTTATTGATCCAAATGATGTGGTTTTAGTTGAGGCCCCTTCATATGTTGGAGCCCTTGGCACCTTTAAACAGTATGAAGCTCAGGTTGTGCATGTTGCAATGGATCAAGATGGCTTGATTCCTTCTGCCTTAATTGATGCGATTAAAACTACAAAAGCAAATGGTAAGAAAATAAAGTTTTTATACTTAATTCCGAATTACCAAAACCCAGCTGGTGTGTTACTGCCGGCAGATCGCCGCAGTGAGATTTTAGATATTTGTAGGGCGGAAGAAATATTTATTGTTGAAGATAATCCATATGGCCTATTAGGTTTTGATAAACCATCTCCAAATGCAATGCGGGCTAGTGATTCAGAAAATGTCATTTATCTTGGAACATTTTCAAAAACTATTGCCCCGGGTCTTCGTGTTGGTTGGGCGCTAGTGCCACAATCCCTAAAAGAGAAGATGGTTATTGCCTCTGAGTCTTCAATTCTTTGTCCATCTAATTTCACACAACTTGTAATCTCTAGTTATTTAGCTAATCAACCTTGGCGAGATCAGATCGCCTCCTTTGCCAAGCTATATAAGGACAGACGAGATGCTGCCCTTGATGCTTTAGAAAAATACTTTCCAAAGGGTGCTACTTGGACAAAACCTGGTGGTGGCTTTTATATCTGGGTTACTTTGCCGCCAGAAATTGATACCAACGCTCTTGTGCCAAAAGCAATTGCAGCCAAGGTTGCATATGTGCCAGGAACTGCCTTTTATGCAGATGGTTTTGGCTCTTGGTCACTTCGAATCTCATACTGCCATCCAACGCCTGAGCGAATTACTGATGGAATTAAATCACTTGCTGCTGTTATTAAAACTGAGATGGAGAGCCGCCAAATCAATTAATCAGTAATTACCTTGCTGATTCGCTCTAAATCTTCAATAGTTGCAAACTCAATCACAATCTTTCCTTTTTGCCTACCTAACTCAACATTAACTCTTGTATCCAAGTGATCTGAAAGCTGCTCTGAGATCTCTTTCAATTTAGGCGCAAGTATTTTTCCACTTCGCACTGATCCACCTTTAACTTTTGCTCCACCTGTTGCCACAATCTCTTCAACTGCTCTAACAGTTAAGCCTTCAGCCACAATTCGATTTGCTAGGTTTTCAATCTCTTTTTCATCAGTTAAAGATAATAGAGCTCTGGCATGTCCAGCTGAAATTACTCCGGCTGCAACCTTTCGTTGCACTGATGGTGGCAGATTCAATAGCCGCATGGTGTTAGTTATTGCTGGGCGAGACTTACTTAACTTAGCTGCTAACTCATCATGGGTATAGGAAAAATCATTTAATAATTGTTGATATGCCGCACCCTCCTCTAAAGGATTTAATTGGCTGCGGTGAATATTTTCTATTAACGCCTCACGTAGTAATTGATCATCACTTGTTTGTCTAATAATTACTGGAATGCTTTTTAAGCCAGCAAGTTTGGCAGCTCTAAATCTTCGCTCTCCCATAATCAATTGATACTTACCGTTTCCAATTGATCTAACAACTGGTGGTTGTAGTAAGCCAACCTCTTTAATTGAAAGTGCTAACTCAGTTAATTGATCTTCATCAAATATAGTTCTTGGTTGTTTTGGATTAGCGCTGATGTTGTTAACATCAATCTCATCTCGGTTTGCGGTTAGAACACCACTTTGAGTTTTAATTTCTGTTGGCATAACTGAGGTTGGAATTAACGCATCTAGCCCGCGACCTAATCCACCTTTACGGGTACTCATTAAGCACTTTCATTCTTAAGATTAATTGGCGCTCCACCTCTGTTTGCAATCTCTCTAGCAACTGACATATATGCAATAGCCCCAGGACTTGAAGCGTCATAGGTCATAACAGTTTGTCCATAAGAGGGAGCTTCTGAAACTCTTACTGCTCTAGGGATTGGAATATTTACTAACTCATTTGGAAAATGTTTCTTAACATTATCTGCAACATCGTTCGCTAATCTAGTTCTGCCATCAAACATTGTTAAAACAATTGTGGTTAGAGAGATTCTTGGATTTAATCTTTTCTGCACTTCAACTAATGTTTGAAGTAATAAAGATAATCCCTCTAATGAGTAGTACTCACATTGAATTGGAACTAAAACTTCATCAGCTGCAGCCAGTGCGTTAATTGTTAAAAGACCAAGACTTGGCGGGCAATCAATAAATACGTAATCAAATCTTTGTCCCGCATTTTGTTTTGCAGATAGAAAAGTTTGTAGCGCAGCTTGTAATCTAAATTCACGAGCAACAGTTGGCACAAGTTGTATTTCAGCTCCAGCTAAATCCGCGTTTGCTGCAACTGCTTCTAAGTGTGGGAAGCCGGCAACCTTGACCACCACATCACTTATTGGCAGATCATTAATTAAGACATCATAAATTCCACCATTTGCGCTTCGATCAATTCCGAATGCGGTTGAGGCATTTCCTTGCGGATCTAAATCAATTACTAAAACCTTTAACCCGCCCATTGAAAGGGCGGCGGCGATATTTACAGCAGAGGTGGTTTTGCCAACCCCGCCTTTTTGGTTGGCAACGGTGAAGATTCGAGTCTTTAGTGGGGCGACCATCGGCTCCTTTAGCCGGCGAACCCCAATAACTGGCTTTGCCCCAGCAATAGCCTCATTTTTGGTTTCACGTGAAACATCATCCGCCCTCATGGGGGGAAGTTAAGCACCCTTAAGGACTTCAACCACCCTTGCCACAGGCAGATTGGGTAGTGATATTTCATGAAGTTTGGCAGTTGATCCTTTTTTAAGCTTGGTTGCAGATAACTCCTCGGCCGCACTCTCACCCTTTATCGCAAGTAAGCACCCTCCCTTTGGGATCATGTGCCAGGAGATTTGGATCAGTTTTTCAAGCGGTGCTACCGCCCTTGCGGTGACTACCTCAAATTGCATCTTTACCGCCTTAGCCCTGCCCCGAACTACTTTGATAGGTAGTTCAAGCTCTGTGATCACTTGGGTTAGAAAATCCACTCGCCGTTGAAGTGGTTCAATCAGAGTCACCTTTAGATCAGGCCGAGCCAACGCGATTACGACCCCGGGCAGTCCTGCCCCAGAGCCGATATCTGCTAGCCGCACCTCTTTGGCAATGATGGTGGTGATGGGGATGCAGTTTGCGATGTGGCGCTCCCAGATTCGATCCCCCTCTTTGGGGCCAATTAAGCCATGCTCGATTCCAGTGGTTTTAAGCAGGGTCGCAAAAGCTTGGATCTTGCCCTGGTTTTCGCCAAAGTAGGCCAGTAACTCAGGGGTTGGTTTCACGTGAAACCTTAGGCTGGAAGAACTACCACGCAGCGATCTGGGTCTTCACCCTCAGATTCACTGGTTAGGCCAATCTCTTGAATAGTGTCATGGACAACCTTGCGCTCAAAGGCGTTCATTGGGCGAAGCTTTATTGACTCACCGGTTGACTTAACCTCTTCAGCGGTCTCTTTGGCTAATTGAGCCAGCTCTGTCTTTTTATCGCCTCTAAAGTTATCGATATCTAGCATTAACCTGCTTCGTTCACCGAATGAGGTTTGAACCGCTAATCGGGTTAGCTCCTGAAGTGAATCAAGAACCTCTCCTCTGCCACCAACTAGGTGGGAGAGTTTGCCGCCAGCAATGGCTAGTGCTGCTCGGTCATTTTCAACATCTATATCAATATCGCCATCAAGATCTGCAATATCAAGTAATCCCTCTAGGTAATCAGCTGCTACATCCCCCTCTTCTTCAAGTTGGGCGATCAAGCTCTTTTTTTCAAAAACCTTTTCACTCTTTACTTCACTCATTATTCCTCCGAAGTGGTATTTATGATGATTTGATAGTTTTTGTACTAGTTTGGGGTGTTTTCTTTAACGGTTCTTTTTTTTCTTCTTTTTATCTTTCTTGGGTTGAACTCTTTGACCAGTTTGTTCTGGCTGACCTTCAACAATTGTGGTGCCATCTGCATTAGTACTTTTTTCATCAAGTGGTCCTTTTGCTGCCTTCTTTTTTTGTAACTCTTCATATGCGGGAGATCCAGGCGCTGGGTTTCGTTTAATTACGTAGTACTGCTGACCCCAGGTCCAAAGATTTGTAGTTGACCAGTAAATTAAAACTCCGATTGGAAAGTTAACACCAGTTACTGCAAAAATAATTGGGAATAAATACAACATAATTTTTTGCTGTTGCAACATCATGTTGTTGGAAGAGTCCATTTTTGGCATTCCTTTAACCATCAACTGTCGTTGGGTGGTGAAGGTGGTGGCTGACATAAAAATAATTAAAACAATTGCGATCGCTTTGGTGGAGAACTCACTTGATCCTAGGAATGTGCCAGAAAGTGGAGCTCCGAAAAAACTAGCTTCCCGGGCTGAGATTAAATACTCACCCTTTAATAAACCTCGAGGTTGATTTTGGCTAATGCTATTTAGTACCCAAAAGAGTGCGAAGAAAATTGGTGCTTGGGCAAGGATTGGAAAACATGATGCGAAAGGATTTGTTTTATGCTCTTTGTAGAGCTTCATCATCTCTTCTGATTGTTTTTGCCGATCATCCTTGTACTTCTTTTGGATCACCTTCATGTGTGGCTGCAGAGCGGTTAAGGCTCGCTGGGATTTAATTTGTTTAACAAATAATGGAATTAAGATAATTCGAATCAAAATAACTAGTGCGATAATGCCAACCACCCATTGCAGATCTGTGTTATTGGTAAAGGCTAGAAGATCATGAAAGGTTACTAATACCCAAGAAACTGCTGTATATAGGCCGTTTAGAATGGAATCTAACAACTTAATTGCCTTTCTCTTACTACGTTAATTGAACTCTTTGATGGGTAATCCACCCCACCATGTGAGAAAGGATTACATCTAACAAATCTGTAAAGGCCCATAAACAATCCTTTTAAACCAAACTCATTTATCGCTAACTCGGTATATGTGGAACAGGATGGGTAGTACTTACAGCGGGGTGCGAAAAATGGTGAGATATATTTTTGATATAACTTAATTGGCAAGATCAAAGCAAGTCTCATAGATCTGCCTTGTTGTTTTGGCCAGAAAACTTAAGTAATGCTTTTTCGATCAATTGATTAACCTCTGTTGAGTAATCATTTTGAGATTTTAAAACTCTAACCACAATCATTAGATTCTTCGGCAGTACTTGAATATGGCTTGCAAAATTGTGTCGAAGTTTTCTGGTTACAAGGTGTCTGGTTACTGAGCCGCCCACTGAGCGATTAACAATGAAGCCGATTTTTGGTTGATCTGTTTTTGCTAAGTTTGCATACAAAACTAAATTTGGGGAAGAAAAGCGAGCACCTGTTTTTGTGATGAGATTAAAATCTGATCCAGCCCGTAGCCGGTTTGGTTTAGGTAACACGGGGTGAGGTTATTTTGTTAGGCAGAGATTTTGGCTCGGCCTTTTGCGCGGCGAGCTGATAAAACACCTCGTCCACCACGTGTGGCCATGCGGGCACGGAAACCATGTTTTTTAGCCCGTTTACGAACGTTGGGCTGGAAGGTGCGCTTCATAAATCTCTCCTAAAATAATTGATCTTCCCGTTTAAGGGTCACAGCGGTATGGGTGGTAAGGGTAGGGGCTGGGGACAAGATGGGTCAAACCGGCCCCAACCACCCTTTGGGGGTTGGGCTAATGTGGATAACCACTTGCAATCCTGAGAGATAGCACCTATCTTCGCCCTCTATCCACAGATTTCCCCCTCTATGGCTAGAAATTGAAGTTTAAAGGACAGGTTTAGACCACAGCCTGTGGATAACTTTGTGGGTAACTTTTTAGGGCTTTTGGCCAGGATTGTGGGTGGGTGAATGGCAACACTAGCGCAGGTCGATCTGCAAAAACTTTGGGATCAAGTGGTCTCCTCCGTTTCCACACCGCAATACAGCGCGTTTTTAGTTAGAACAAAACCTCTTGGTTTACTACCGGGGGAGGATGGTTCAAATCTTTTGTTATCAGCTCCTGATCTTTTCACTAAAGATGTTTTAGAGACCCGCCTTCGCGCCATCTTGACTGAAGAGTTAAGTAGCCAGTTAGGTGAGAAAATAAATATTGCAGTAACTGTCACGGGTGATGGTAAATCTGAGAGCCAAGAAATCACACAAAATGATGATCAAGTTTTTACAGATGCCCCAATTGAGGTCAAGGGTGGCACAGGAAGAAACTCAACCTCATTAAATAACAATGAAAGTGCTCAGTTAAACCCAAGATATATTTTTGAAACTTTTGTAATTGGTGCGTCAAATCGTTTTGCCCACGCGGCCGCCGTTGCAGTAGCTGAGGCGCCAGCAAAGGCTTATAACCCGCTGTTTATTTATGGTGATTCAGGGCTTGGAAAGACCCACCTTTTACATGCGATTGGCGCCTACGCTAAAGAGTTATACGGCTCGGTTCGAGTCCGCTATGTTTCCTCTGAAGAGTTCACAAATGACTTTATTAACTCAATTCGTGATGATAAAGCGTCAGTTTTCCAAAAGCGCTATCGCGATCTAGATATTTTATTAGTTGATGATATTCAATTTTTAGAAAACAAAGAGCGAACCCAGGAAGAGTTCTTCCATACCTTCAACACTTTATATAACGCCAACAAACAAATTGTTATCTCAAGTGATCGACCACCAAAACAATTAACTACTTTGGAAGATCGCCTACGTTCCCGATTTGAGTGGGGTTTAATTACTGATATTCAACCACCTGAGCTTGAAACTCGAATTGCTATTCTTCGTAAAAAGGCTGCGCAAGATAAATTAAACGCACCTGATGATGTTTTGGAATACATCGCTAGCAAAATTTCAACAAACATCCGCGAGTTGGAGGGTGCGCTAATTCGTGTTACCGCCTTCGCCTCACTTAACCGACAAGGTGTTGATTTATCACTGGCAGAAATTGTGCTTAAAGATTTAATTCCTGAAGAAGGTGGCCCAGAAATTACTGGTCCTACCATCATGGCCCAGACCGCCTCTTACTTCTCGTTAACAGTTGATGATCTTTGTGGCACCTCAAGGTCTCGAGTTTTGGTGAATGCCCGGCAGATCGCGATGTATTTGTGTCGAGAAATGACTGAGTTGTCTTTGCCAAAGATTGGCCAGGCTTTTGGAGGCCGTGACCACACAACTGTGATGCATGCTGATCGAAAGATTAGACAATTGATGGCAGAGCGCCGCTCGATCTATAACCAGGTAACCGAGTTAACCAACCGAATAAAGCAGCAATCTAAAAAATAGAGATTTAATACAACTAAATATTGAAAAGTTCTCCCCAAACTGATACCCCCAAGGTGGGGATAAGGTGTGGATAACTGTGGATATTGCTGTTTATAACAAGGTTTAGACCTTACTTTAAACAGCCCACCCACAAGCTGCCCACAGTTTTTGGGGGTAACTTTATGCGGGGTGACCTGCGGTTTTGCCAACAACCCACAGTTTTTATTTTGGTTATTACTAACCACTATATATAAGGATTTAAGGGTGAATGGCTGCGAACTGTTGGATCAATCTTTAAGTAGTTAAGATTTTCAGATTAGTTAAGAAAAGGTGGATGGATGAAGTTTGTAGTAGAACGAGATGACCTAGTTGACGCAGTCAATTGGGTTTCAAAGTCGATCTCAAATCGTCCAATCACAACCGCCCTACTTGGCATAGTTATCGACGCAGGCGATGAAATAATTTTATCCGGATCTGATTTAGAAACAGCAGCAAAAGCAAAATTTAAAGCTGAAGTTTCCCAAAAAGGAAAAGTTTTGGTTCCGGGAAGATTATTAGCTGAGATTTCGAGATCACTACCTGCCAAACCAATCACATTTAATTTAGAGGGAAGCCGAGTTCTAGTTAGCGCAGGCAGCGCCAAATTTACATTACCAACCCTGCCACTAGTTGAGTATCCAACCTTGCCAGAACTACCTAGCGCCTCCGGTTCTTTAAACTCAGATCTTTTTGCAACCGCGGTAAATCAAGTAGCAATTGCAGCCGGAAAAGATGATTCCCTACCAACACTTACTGGAGTGTTTGTTGAGATTAATAAAAATCAAATTACATTAGCCGCAACCGATCGATATCGCCTAGCGGTTAGAGAGTTAACATGGAGCGCACAAGATGCCAATATTGAAACCACTTCATTACTACGCGCTCGCACATTAGCTGATGCTGCAAAATCTTTAATTGGTTCATCCCAAATAACAATTGCGTTGGCGCCGGCAAACACAAATGAAAAACTAGTTGGTTTTATATCTGATGGAAAAACCATGACATCAAGAGTTTTAGATGGCTCATTCCCACCATTTAGACACCTACTACCGAGTGAATCAACAGCGGACGCCGTAATTGAAGTTGCACCATTTTTAGATTCAGTACGAAGAGTTGCGTTGGTAACTGATAAAACAGTTCCTTTACGTCTTAACTTCTCAAACAACACCTTGCAACTTGAGGCCGGCACAGGCGATGAAGCACAAGCTAGTGAGAAGCTAGACATTAATTACAAAGGTGAAGATATAAATATCGCTTTCAACCCAACATTTTTAACTGATGGTTTAAATGCAATCAACACCGCATTTGTTCACATCACATTTACTGGTGCCAACAAACCCGCTGTTTTAGCTGGCCAAACTGAAGCCACTAGCGCACCTATTACAAATTATAAGTATTTGTTGATGCCAATGCGTTACTCATCATAATTATCAACAATTTAAATTAGTGTTAATCACCAGTCTAAACCTAACTAATTACCGATCTTATTCCTCACTAGATCTACCGCTAACTAGTGGCATCTCCATTTTTGTTGGTAAAAACGGTGAAGGAAAAACTAACATCGCCGAAAGCATTCTTTATTTAACCTTTCTAAGCTCACACCGGGCCAGCGGAAACACCCCACTAATTAAACTTGGTAGCCAAAGTGCTTATATCCGCGCAAAGGTTAAATATCCAGAACGAGAAATATTAGTTGAGTTAGAGATAAATGGTGAGAAAGCTAACCGCGCTAAAGTAAATCAAAATCAACTGCGAAGCCAAAAAGAGATTTTTGGAATTGTGCAAACAATTTATTTCTCACCAGAGGATTTAGATATCGTGCGGGGTGATCCAAGTGAGCGCCGAAGATTTATTGATCAATTATTAACCTTAAGATCCCCAAGAGTTGCAGGGGTGATTACTGATTATGATCGCGCAGTAAAACAGCGAAACTCACTACTTAAAACCAGGGCTTCAAATGATGCGTTAATCCCATGGGATAAACAAGTAGCACAATTTGGTGGTGAGTTAATTGCCTTACGGATGGCGGCTTTAGTTGAGTTAAAACCAATATTTAATAATATATATAAGGATATTTCAGATGCTAAACCCGCTGAAATAATATATAAATCAAGCATTGATAATCCATCCAGTGATCCAAGTGAAAATAGTGAAAAAATAATGGAGAAGTTAACTTTAAATAGAGGCGCTGAAATGGAACGCGGCCTAACTTTAACTGGACCACATCGCGATGATTTAGTTTTAGCACTGGGTGATCATGTGGTTAAAGGTTATGCCAGTCATGGTGAATCCTGGTCGATTGCTTTATCTTTAAAGCTTGCAACATATAATCTATTAAAATCAGATGGCTTATCACCAATTTTAATTTTAGATGATGTATTTTCTGAATTAGATGAGGATAGAAGAGAGAAGTTAGCCCAAATTGCGCAAAGCGCCGAGCAAACTTTAATAACTGTTGCAGTTGAAAATGATCTACCTAAATCAATTAAAGGGGCAAGGTATTTAGTTAAGTCTGGCGTGGTGAGTAAATTATGAAAAATGATTTAGCAAAAGAGTTATATAAGTTTTACCGATCAGGTTTTAGAAAGTTAAGAGCAAGTGGGCAGGTGAGTGTTGAGCGAACTAAAAACACTGATCCACAATCTTTAGAATCTGTGTTATCTGAAGTAATCACAGGACGAAATTGGGGGAAAGGTTTTGCAGAAGGAAATTTATTTAGCAATTGGTCAGAGATTGTTGGAGTTGAAATTGCGCAACACACAACACCAATCTCATTAGTTGATGGCAGATTAACAATTCAATCTTCATCATCTGCTTGGGCAACACAAATACGATTGATGCAGGATGATTTACTTAAAACTATTTCTAATTCAGCACCCGGTGCATTAGTCGAGCAACTAAATGTGATTGGACCACATGCTCCAAGTTGGAAGCGGGGGTTACGCTCAATTCGGGGGGCTAAAGGGCCAAGAGACACCTACGGCTAGTATCCACCCACAAAACTTCCTCAAAAGGGGCGCATTTATCCCCTAAAACCCCAATTTGAGTATTTCAAAACTTTATTTACAGATAAGATTATGGGGTGCGCCGGTCAAAAAACGGCCAGATTCAATTCTAGAAGAGTTTGGGGGTTATAGGTGGCGACCAAAAACACCCAATCTCAAGCTCAATCTAAAAAAGAGCACAAAGGTTATGACGCCTCAAATATCACCGTCCTAGAAGGATTAGATGCGGTTAGAAAAAGACCAGGAATGTATATCGGCTCAACTGGTGAGCGGGGATTACACCACTTAGTTTATGAAGTAGTTGATAACTCTGTTGATGAAGCACTAGCTGGTTACTGCACAGAGATAAATATATTTTTACAAAAAGATGGTTCAGTAAAAGTAATTGATAACGGCCGCGGTATTCCAGTTGATATTCACCCAGTTGAAAAGAAGCCAGCACTTGAAGTTGTATTAACTGTTTTACATGCCGGTGGAAAATTTGGTGATGGTGGTTACTCAGTATCTGGTGGATTACACGGTGTTGGTATCTCAGTAGTAAATGCGTTAAGTACTGATCTCGGTGTTGAAGTTATGCGCGATGGTTTCATTTGGAATCAAAACTATAAGTTGGGTGTGCCAACTGCGCCGGTTAAAAAAGGAGGCGCCACAGAAGAATCTGGTACAACTGTAACCTTCTGGCCATCTAAAGAAATTTTTGAAACTACTGATTTCTCATTTGAAACTCTATCTACCAGATTTCGAGAGATGGCATTTTTAAACAAAGGTTTAATTTTAACTTTAACTGATGAAAGATCGGGACATGTGGATGAAAAAGGAAATTCACTCTACGTTAGATATGAGTACGCAGATGGAATCATCGATTTCGTTAAGCATTTAAATATTACAAAAGGTGCAACCCATAAATCCATCATCTCTTTTGCAACCGAAGAAGTGAAGCAAAAAATGTCTTTAGAAGTAGCCATGCAATGGAACACAGGTTTTTCTGAATCTGTTTACACATTTGCTAACACAATTAACACCCAAGAGGGTGGCACACATGAAGAAGGGTTTAGGACGGCGCTAACTTCAATAGTTAATAAGTTTGGTGAAGAGTGGGGTTTTATTAGAAAGAAAGAAGATCGCTTAACTGGTGATGATGTTAGAGAGGGCTTAACCGCCATTGTCTCCATCAAAATTGGGGAACCACAATTTGAAGGACAAACAAAGACAAAATTAGGAAATACTGAAGCGAAATCATTTACCCAAAAGGCAATGAATGACCACCTAACCGCTTGGTTTGAAAAAAATCCAAGTGAAGGAAAAGATATTGTTAGAAAATCAATTGATGCCGCCGCTGCCCGTGTTGCCGCACGAAAAGCTCGCGATTTATCACGTAATCGCAAAGGATTACTCGAAGGTCGAGGTATGCCAGGAAAATTAGCTGATTGCCAATGGACTGAACCAGAAAAGTGTGAGCTCTACATTGTTGAGGGAGATTCTGCTGGTGGTTCAACAAAAGGTGGAAGAGATTCTCGTTATCAAGCAGTGCTTCCAATTCGCGGAAAGATTTTAAATGTTGAAAAAGCAAGAATTGATCGCGTTCTACAAAACAATGAGGTGCAAGCATTAATTACCGCGCTTGGCACCGGAATCCATGATGATTTTGATTTAGCAAAACTTAGATATCACAAAATTATTTTAATGGCCGACGCTGATGTTGATGGTCAACATATTAGAACCTTACTTCTAACTTTATTATTTAGATTTATGAAGCCATTAATTGAAAATGGATTTGTTTACTTAGCTCAACCACCACTATATAAATTAAAGTGGGGCGGAAAAGAGCCAGTGCAATATGCGTTCAGCGATAAAGAGCGTGATGGTTTTATTCAAATGGGAATAGAGAACGGTAAGCGCCTACCAAAAGATGACGGTATTCAACGATTTAAAGGATTAGGTGAGATGCCAGCTAAAGAGCTTTGGGATACCACAATGGATCCAGCAACAAGAGTTTTAATGAAAGTGACCTTAGAGGACGCTGCAGCAGCCGATGATTTATTCTCAGTATTAATGGGTGAAGATGTTGAACTTCGCAGATCTTTTATTCAGCGAAATGCTAAAGATGTTAGATTCTTGGATATTTAATAATGGATAAAACATTTATAGATCACGAAGGTGAACACGGCAGAGATCGACAAGAATCAATTGATCTACAAGTTGAAATGGCTAGGTCATATCTAGATTACGCAATGAGCGTAATTGTTGGCCGAGCACTTCCTGATATCAGAGATGGTTTAAAACCAGTACACCGTAGAGTTTTATATGCAATGTATGACGCTGGATACCGCCCTGATAAGGGTTATTACAAATCATCTCGAATTGTTGGAGATGTAATGGGTAATTACCACCCACATGGTGACACTGCCATTTATGACGCAGTAGTTCGTCTTGCTCAATTCTGGTCACTTCGTTATCCATTAATTGATGGAAATGGAAACTTTGGCTCACCTGGAAATGATCCAGCAGCGGCCATGCGTTATACCGAAGCTCGCCTAGCTCCACTTGCAATGGAGATGATGCGAGACATTGATGAAGAAACAGTTGATTTCATTCCAAATTACGACGGCAGATCACAAGAGCCAACTGTTTTGCCATCCCGTTTTCCAAACCTGTTAGTTAATGGCTCTGCCGGCATTGCAGTTGGTATGGCAACCAACATCCCACCACATAATTTAAATGAAGTAATCGAGGCAACCTGCTTTGCTTTAGAAAATCCAGAGATGGAATCTGAAAAATTATTAGCTAAGTTAATGACAATTGTTAAAGGCCCAGATTTTCCAACCAAAGCATTAATTGTTGGTAGGGGTGGAATTGAGGATGCTTACAAAACTGGCCGCGGTTCAATCATTATGCGAGCAGTTGTTGAGGTTGAGGAAATCAATAAACGCACCTGTCTTGTTGTAACCGAACTTCCTTACCAAGTAAACCCAGATAACTTGGCTTTAAAAATTGCTGAGCTAGTTAAAGATGGTCGAATTAAAGGAATTGCAGATGTTAGAGATGAAGGAAATGAGCGCCTAGGTCAACGCTTAGTAATTGTTCTTCGAAATGATGCGGTTGCAAAGGTAGTCTTAAATAATCTTTATAAACATACTCAATTACAAGACTCCTTTGGTGCAAACATGTTGGCATTAGTAGATGGTGTGCCAAGAACATTACGTCTTGATGAGTTCATTCGTTATTACATTGAACATCAAGTTGATGTAATTGTTAGACGAAGTAAGTATCGATTAGCAGAGCGAGAAAAAAGAGCTCACATATTAAAAGGTTACTTAAAAGCACTAGACGCACTAGATGCGGTAATTGCATTAATTAGAGCAAGTAAGACGCCGGAAGAAGCACGCACTGGATTAATGAAATTACTTGAAGTAGATGAGCTGCAAGCAAATGCAATCTTAGATATGCAACTTAGAAGAATTGCAGCCCTTGAGCGACAAAAAATCATGGATGAGCACGATGAATTAATGTCTGATATCAAAGAGTTAAAAATCATTCTTGATAGCCCAGAAAAGCAGCGATTAATAATCAAAGATGAATTAACTGAGGTTGGCAGTAAGTATGGCAACGAGCGGCGCACACAAATTATTGCTGGAGATACTGATCTTTCTGTAGAGGATTTAATTCCAGATCAAGATGTAGTGGTAACAATTACTAAGGGTGGATATTCAAAGAGAACTAAGGCAGATGCCTACCGCGCGCAAAAGCGTGGCGGCAAAGGTGTAAAAGGTGCTGCGTTAAAAACAGATGATGTTGTTGAACATTTCTTTACTGCAAGCACACATAACTGGTTGTTATTTTTTACCAACAAGGGCCGGGTATATCGAGCCAAGGTTCATGAATTACCAGATGCCGGACGCGATGCAAGAGGCCAGCATGTTGCAAACTTGTTAGCATTTAAACCAGATGAAACCATTGCGCAGGTTATAGCGATTGAAGATTATCTAACCCAGCCTTATTTAGTTATCGCTACCAAAGCCGGCATCGTTAAAAAGACACCACTACCTGAGTATGACTCACCAAGAAGTGGTGGCTTAATTGCGGTCTCACTAAAAGCAAATGATGAGGTGGTTTCTGCGACTTTAGTAAGCGAAAAAGAAGAATTGTTACTAGTTTCGAAGATGGGAATGTCACTTAGATTTTCTGCCAATGATGAAACCTTGCGTCCAATGGGAAGAGGAGCAACAGGTGTAATTGGTATGAAGTTTAGAAAAGGTGACAATCTGTTAGCGATGGCTGCAATTAGCAGTGATAACAAAAATTATGTATTTACTGCAACTGATGGTGGTTATGCCAAGCGAACAAAACTTGAGGAGTATCGAAGCCAAGGACGAGGTGGAATTGGTGTTAAGGCGGCAAAGATTGATGAGGATTCACGTGGTGTATTAGTTGGCGCAATGATTGTTCAGGAAAAAGATGAGATCTTGGCGATCTCATCAGCTGGCACAGTTATGCGAACTCCGCTGGCACAGATCCGTGAGACTGGCCGAGACACTTTAGGAGTCAGATTGGTTAACCTAGATCCAGGAATCTCAGTAGTATCTGTTACTCGCTTAGTTGATGATCTTGATTAAGCGTAAAAACGAAAGAGGAACGAGGTAGAAAGAAAACCACTTTTGGTTTAGCAGTACTTCCTCAGGTAGCCTTCACCAGCAATATGGGCCTATAGCTCAGCCTGGTTAGAGCGCTTCCCTGATAAGGAAGAGGTCTGTGGTTCAAGTC
>Ga0209598_10000404_pt1 | contig 34364 bp, 19 predicted proteins | sample M_140807_EF_Meta_FD_187317 | JGI IMG/M metagenome (GOLD analysis project Ga0209598, IMG submission 187317) | Freshwater microbial communities from Lake Montjoie, Canada to study carbon cycling - M_140807_EF_MetaG (SPAdes) (version 2) | ecosystem: Environmental > Aquatic > Freshwater > Lake...
GCGGGCGTCGCTGTCGGGGATCTTGAACGTGCTGACTTCCTTGAAGCCCGCCGGATCGGCCTTCACCAGCGCCAGGATGCCGTCCTGGAACCGCAGGTAGACATGGCCGTCACCGGCGACCACGGCGATCGAGCCCTTGCCGGTGCCACGTTCCTTCCAGACGATCTTGCCGGTCATCAGCTCGGCACAGAACGGGATCCCCTGGTCGTCGGAGTCGCCGTAGATGTGATCGCCGACGAGGACGAGGCCGCCATGCTTGTTGGCGAGATCCTGCTTGAGGCCGTAGATCTCCTCCATCTTCACCCCGTCGGCCGTCGGCACCTGCTTGAGCAGCGCGCCGCCACGGCGGTAGCCGGCCGAGAAGAAGACGAGATCGCCGCGGACGATCGGCGTCGGAATGACGGCCGTCGTCTGGTCGATCGGGAAGCTCCAGAGAAGCTTGCCGGTGGCGGCATCGACGCCGACGGCGCCACTGGCGGTCGTCTGCACGTACACCTTCCGATTGCCCACCTTCGAGATCACGATCGAGGAGTGGCCGGCGCCGCGGCAATCCTTCATCGGGCACTTCCAGATCTCCTTGCCCGTCTTTTTGTCGAGCGCGACGATCATCGCGTCGTCGCCCCCCGGGGTGACGATCAGTCGATCGCCATCGACCAGCGGCGACTCGCTATAGCCCCAGCCATCCCCCTTCTTGCCGCCGAAGGTGGCCTTGAGGTCGATGTGAAGCTTCTCGGCGCCGTCGGAGGTCTGGCAGCCGATGAGCACCCCCTGCGGCGTGATCACGTAAACGAGATCGCCGTCGACCGTCGGCGTGCTGCGCGAGCTCTGCCACGACTCCGGCCCCTCGTTCCAGGCCTGTCCGGTCTTCGTCTTCCAGAGCTGCTTCCCCGACTCCCGGTCGTAGCAGGTGAGGTATTCGTCTTTGTCGTCACCGGCGGTGGAGAGGCCGTCGCCGAGGGTGTAGATCCGCTTGCCTGCGATCGCCGGGGTGGCGTAGCCGCGGCCGGCGCCGACCGCCTTCCAGAGGAGCTTCGGCCCCCCCTCGGGCCAGGATTCGAGGAGGTTTGTGTCAGGGGCCACGGCGGTGCGGGAAGCGCCACGGAACGTCGGCCAGTCTTCACCCCGGACGGTGCCGGTGACGAGCGTGCCGCCGACGGCGAGCGCGAGGAGCGAGGCGAAGGGAAGACGGGGAAAAGAACGCGGCATGAGACAGGCTCCGGACGGTGGGAACGGATGGACGGGGCGAGCAAGAAGCGGGGATTAGGGACGCGTCGAGGGTACGGGCTGGGCGCCGGGGCGGTCAAGATTCCGTCCCCTCCCCCACCCCATGATGAGCGAATAGAAGACCGGCGTGAAGAAGATCCCGAAGGCGGTCACCCCGAGCATCCCGGAGAACACCGCCGTTCCCAGCGCCACGCGCATCTCGGCCCCGGCGCCACGGCCGAGGACGAGCGGGACGACGCCGAGGATGAAGGCCAGGGATGTCATCAGGATCGGCCGCAGCCGCATCCGGGCCGCCGTCACCACCGCCTCGGCAAGCGGCCGGCCAGCGTCCTGCTGCTGCTTGGCAAACTCGACGATCAGGATCGCGTTCTTCGCCGCCAGTCCGACGAGGACCACCAACCCGATCTGCGTGAAGATCGAGTTGTCGAGGCCGGCGATCCACACCCCCGCGATCGCCGCCAGGAGGCACATCGGCACGATGAGGATGATCGCCAGCGGGAGCGACCAGCTCTCGTATTGGGCCGCGAGAACGAGGAACACAAACACCGTCCCGAGAGCGAACACGATCCATGCCGTGTTGCCGGCGAGGATCTGCTGGAGCGACAGCTCCGTCCAGGCAAACTCCATCCCCGGCGGGAGGATCCCCTGTCCATCGGGGGGCTGGGCGGCGAGCGCCTCCATGATGGCGATGGCGTCGCCGGAGCTCGTCCCCGGCAACGTCGAGCCGGTGATATCGGCCGAGGGGAGGAGGTTGAAATGGTTGACGACCGCCGGGCCGCTCGAGTCTGTGACGGTGACGAGCGTCGAGAGCGGCACCATCTCGCCGGCGGCGTTGCGGACCTCGAGCCGGCCGATGTCCTCGCGCCGCATGCGGTAGTCGCGGTCGGCCTGAACGAGCACCGGCCAGTTGCGGCCGAAGGCGGTCCAGTCGTTGACGTAGGCACTGCCGAGATAGATCTGCAGGGCAGCGTTGACCTCCGCTAGGTCGACCCCCTGCGCCTTGACCTTCTCCCGATCGATGTCGACGAAGAACTTCGGCTCGTCGGCTCGGAAACCGGAGAACAGCCCCGTCAGCCCCGGCTGTGCGGCGGCCGCATCGACAAGCGCCGCGGCCGCTGCCTCCAGCCGCTGCGGGCCGGCCGAGGTGCGGTCGAGAACCTGGAGCTTGAAGCCGCCGGAATTGCCGAGGCCGTCGATCGGCGGGGCCCCGAAGGCGACCACCTGCGCCGCGCGGATCTCCGCAAAGCTTTGCCGCAGGGTGCGGAGAATCCTCGCCGCCGAGCGCTCCGGATCGACCGCCCGCCGGGCGAACGGCTCGAGAAGGACGAACATCCCCCCGGCGTTCGGCTGGCTGACGTTGGCCAGAAGCGAGTAGCCGGTGACGGAGATGCTGTGGGCCACACCCGGGATCGCCGTCACCCGCTTGTCGAGATCGGCCATGACCTCCGCCGTGCGCTCGGCACTGGCCCCCGGAGGGAGCAGCGCCGTGACGAGGAGATAGCCCTTGTCCTGCTGCGGAATGAACCCCACCGGGACGGTCGTGAAGCCGTAATAGGTGAGGGCCATGAGGCCGAGATAGAGGGCCACGACGACGATCCCCATCCGCAGGAGCCTCCCCACCACCGCGCCGTAGACGCCGGTGGTGAGCTCGAAAAACAGATTGAAGAGGCGGAAAAAAGCGGCCAGGATCCCGTTGACGGCCCCCGCCCCCCACCAGCCCAAGAGCGCGCCGGCGGCAAACAGCCCGAGCCGCACGCTCCAAGCAGCGGCCCACGGCGGCAACGGCGCCGTCGCCAGACCGGCTGCCACGAGCCCCCGGGCCTCGAGGAACCAGACGGCAAGGAGGCCTGCCAGGAGCGCGATGCCCGCCGCTGGGAGCGGATCGCGCCGAGCTCCGATCTTCCCTTTCCCTTTCCCTTTCCCCTTCCCCTTCCCCTTCCCCGCTCCATCCGTGGCGGCGTTGCCAGGCTCCGGGCCGCCAGACGGCGCGGCGCCATTGCCGGGGTGGTGCGCCTGAAAAAGGAGCACGCAGAGAGCCGGCGAGAGGGTGAGGGAATTGAAGGCCGAGATCACCGTGCTCGCTGCGATCGTGAGGGCAAACTGCCGGTAAAACTCGCCGCTGATGCCGGTGATGAAGGCCGTCGGCACGAACACCGAACAGAGCACCAGCGCGATCGCGATCACCGGCCCGGCCACCTCCGCCATCGCCCGCCGGGCCGCCTCGCGCGCAGGCAATCCCCCCGACAGCCAGCGCTCGACATTCTCGACGACAACGATCGCGTCATCGACGACGATCCCGATGGCGAGCACGAGGCCGAACAGCGAGAGATTGTTGAGGGAGAAACCGAACAGCCGCATCGCGGCGAACGTCCCCACCAGCGACACCGGTACGGCGACCATCGGAATGATCGTCGCCCGCCAATCCTGGAGAAAGACGAGGACGACGATGAACACGAGCACCACCGCCTCGAAGAGCGTCTTCCAGACCTCGCGGACGCTCTCCTCGACGAACACCGTCGTGTCGTAGTGAATCGCATACTCGAGCCCCTCTGGAAAGCCGCGCTCGAGCAAGGCCATCTCGTGCCGGATCCGCTCGGCGGTGGCCAGGGCATTCGATCCGGGCTGTTGGAAGAGAGCGACGGTGACCCCCTCCTGGCCATCGAGCCGGCTGCCAACATCGTAACTGCGGGCCCCCAACTCGGCCCGGCCGATATCGCCGAGGCGGACGATCGCTTGGCCCGTGGTGGCCAGATCATGCCCGGGGCCGACACGACCGGCGGCGCCAGCCGGGGTGCCTGGCGGGAGCGGGCCCGAGGCCTTCACGATCACGTTCTCGAAGGCCGCCGGATCGGGGAGCCTTCCGGCCGCGGTCACCGGCACCTGGAAGTCGAGGCCGAGGGTGGCCGGTGGCTGGCCGATCCGCCCGGCGGCCACCTGAACATTCTGCTCGCGCAGGGCACGAACGACGTCGGTGGCGGAAAGCCCGCGGCTGGCGAGCTTGCCGGGGTCGAGCCACACCCGCAGGGCGTAGTCGCGGGCCCCGAGAAACTGCACGTCCCCCACCCCCTCGATGCGCGCCAGCGCATCCTTTACTTGGAGCAGCGCGAAGTTCGAGATGAAGAGCTGATCGAGGCGCTCCCCCGGAGAGAAGAGATTGACGCAAAGGAGGATGCTCGGCGACTTCTTCCGCGTCGAAACCCCCTGCCGGCGGGCTTCCTCGGGGAGCTTCGCCAGCGCCACGGCCACCCGGTTTTGCGTCAGCACCTGGGCCTGGTCGATGTCGGTGCCGAGGGCGAAGGTGACGTCGATCGAGGCCTGGCCGTCGCCGGTGCTTTTCGACGACAGGTAGAGCATCCCCTCGACGCCGTTGATCTCCTGCTCGATCGGCGTGGTGACCGTCTCGGCGACGACCTCCGCCCCGGCGCCGGGATAGGAGGCGGTGACGGCGATCGTGGGAGGGGTGACATCCGGATACTGCCCCACCGGCATGCCGACCAGCGCCACGCCGCCGACGAGGAGGATCACCACCGAGAGGACGGTGGCGAAGATGGGGCGGTCGATGAAGAACTGCGAAAACATGGGGCGACGGTCATTCCCTGGCGGGCGGGGCCGGCTGGGCTTCGACCGGCCGGACGACGGCCCCGTCGCGGACACGCTGCAGGCCACTGACAATGACCCGGTCGTCCGCGGAGAGCCCCTTCGTCACGACGCGCATCGAGCCGTCGAGCTTTCCGGGGGTGATCTCGCGGATCGTTACCCGATCATCGGCACCGACGATAGCGACGGTCCGGCGCCCCTGCTCGATGCCAATGGCCCGATCGGCTACGAGGATCGCCTCGGCCGGATCGCCGAAGGGGAGGCGGACCCGGCAGAACATCCCCGGCGCGATGAGCCGATCGGGGTTGTCGAGGATCGCCCGGCAACGGACCGTGCCGGTCGACGCACGGACGGCGATGTCGACGAACGACAGCACGCCGCGGCGCGGGAAGCCCTCGTCGGTGACCAGGGCCACGTCGACGGGGATGGCGAGATCGCGGATGTTGCGCCACGTCGGCTCCCCCTCCGCAGCATTCGCCTCCGGCTCCCCGTCTCCGCGCCAGTCACGGATCGCCCGTTCGCGGGCCACGAGGAGCGATCGCTCGTCGGCAAAGAAGGTGACATAAATCGGGTCAACGCTGACGATCGTCGCCAACGTTGTCGGCGTTCCCCCTCCTCCGACGAGCTCGCCGACGTTCACCGTCCGGGCGCCGATCCGGCCGGCGATCGGCGCCGTCACCCGGCAGAAGCCGAGATCGAGATCCGCCTGCGCGAGCATAGCCCGGTCTTTTTTGAGCGTGGCGGCGGCCATGTCCCGCTTGGCGGTGATGATCCCGACCTGCTCCTGGGTGACCGCGCCGCGTGGGAGGAGGGCCTGATCACGGATCAGCTCGCTCTCCAGTTCCAAGAGCTCGGCCTGTTCGCGCTCGATCTCGGCCTCGGCCTGATCGCGGGCGATCCGGTAGGAACGGTCGTCGATGTCGAAGAGCGGATCACCAACGCCCACATCCTGCCCGTCGTCGAAGTGGACGGCCGTCACGAAGCCCCCCACGCGCGGTTTGAGATCGACCGTCTCCACCGCGGTGGCATTCCCGGTGAGCTCGATCGTGTCGGTCACCTCGGCGACGACCGGCCGGGTGACCACGACCTCCGGCGGCGGCGGGGCGACGACTGGAGGGCTCGAGCGTCCGCACCCGGCCAACGCCACGAGCAAAGCGGCCGTGGCGAAGGCCCGTGGCAGCATGGCAGGGGCTCTGAGCATGAACGAATGTTTCCGGGAGCCCTGACGGAAAGACAAAGCCGCCTTGTTGGTGACGCGCCAGACTGGGAGATTGAAGGGGAACTGATTGTGATGGCGGGGAAGCCGGACTGCAACGAACTGGTCCCCGAACTGGCCGCTTCGATGAATCCGGTGCTACTCCATCTCGTCTTTATCGGACGCCAGGTGGCTCTGCGAATCGACTGGCGGCCATTGCCTTTCGGTCACTCGCTTCTCAAACCATCGGTGCATGGCCGCATCGTCGACGGCGTACTCGCCGCGAGCCGATTTCCAGACGATCGCAGGGGTGCGCTTGCGGAGCGAGTCGAGCGCGGCCTGGGCCTGCTGCGCGGTGACCTGCGGGGAAGCCCGCTTCCGGTAAAACTGCAAAGCCTCGCCGTCGTACGGACGAAACCGCGGGCCCTGCTCGAGGAGTCGCCAGAGCACGGCCTGTTCCACGGGTCGCAGCGCGAGGTAGTCGGATTCCATCTGGGCTTCGTCAGTCCGCTGGCGCTCGTGAGCCGCCTCCATCACCGCCTGCTCGAAACGCACGTCCTCGAGGCCTGCCAAGGGGCTGATCGCCTGACCGAGCGATTCCATGAAGAACTGAGGCCGATGGCCAAAGCCTGCAAAGGCTTGGAACAAGAGAGGCGAGTCTACCGGCGTAAGGTCGGGCCGCTGCGCGGAGATGAGCCGAGCCACGTGCTCAATGAAATCCTCTCCGAGTGGCGGCATGCGGGCAATCTGTGAGCCGTAGAACGGCGCGGCGTTGGTGTTGACCAGGCGGAGCAGCTTGTCGCGGTCGGAGCCAGACATCACAAGCATGAGTTTCACGTTGCCTGGCTGATTGAGCTGATCTCGGGCCGACTTGAGTGCTGCCATCGTCGCTTCCCCGGCGTCGCTGGTGAGCGCGTGCTGGGCCTCGTCCACGATGAGCGCTATCGGTGCCTTGGCGGTCTCATGCAAGGCCCTCAGGGCATCGGGCAACGTGACGCCGTCATGCTTGCCAATCTTGCTCAGGTCGATCTTCAGGATGCCTGGGACGGTCACGCTCTCCACTCCGGCTTTCTTCGCGAAACGGCTCACGAAACTCGCATGCGGCGCGAGCGATCGGGCAATCGCATCCGCGATCAGCGTGCCTGGATCCCGCCGCGGGTCGGCCCACAGGTCCACGTAGGCCACCACGACGCCGGTAACTCTGAGCGCCGGGGCCAAGTCATTGAGGAGGAACGTCGACTTCCCCGTCCGTCGGGGCGCCGCCAGAAACAGGCCGTTGTGGGCGTCGCTGAAGGTGGTCTCACCGCGGAGCGCGACCACCAGTTCCCGAGCCAATTCGGGACGTGGAAAGTGAATCATTCTATGGCCCTTTATTGTGTAATAGATAATTTATTCACTACCGGATAAAAGTCAATAAAACGGTTTTTTTGGCGGATCATGGCGTCAGGGCATCCCCTTCCCCGAGCCCAGACCGCAGCGGCACGAGGGCCCCTCTGCCGGGGGCCGAAGCGGCCGGAAAGCCGGCTTGTTCGCAGCGACTGAGGGTGGGAGATTGAAGGTTGACCAACTGCGACGTCAGGGGTTTCCCCGCCCCCGAACTGCCCCAGAGGAAGTTTTCATGATCCCCCCCCGCCCTGCCCGCGCGGCGCTTCTCCTGGCCCGATCCCTGGCCGCGTGCCTGGCGTGCGCCGTCTGGGTCGCGCCGCTCCGCAGCGAGGAGCCGCCGGCCATCGATCCGGCCCGGAATCCCGCCGGAGCGCTCGCGGCCGATCTGGGGCCGCTGTGGGAATGCCTCTCCGGCGCCCGCGAGACGTTCGCCGCTCAAGGCACGGTCTCAGTCGGCGGCAGCGGCAAGCCGATGAAGGTGGCAATCAAGCTCGAGCGCTTCGATGCCCACGCCTACGACCTCGAGCTGACGCACGACGATTACGCTTTGTTGCTGCGGCGCCGCGCCGATGCCACGGCGCTTGCCCTCCCCAAACACAAGGTCGTCCACATCGGCCGCGGCGCGAGCGATCCGGCCGACCATCTCGATCCCGCCGGCATCGGCGCGCGGCTCGTGTCGTCGGCGACGCAGGTGGCGTTTGCCACTCCGCTCCTCCTCCAGCCCTCCCCGGCGTCGCTGACCGGCCTTTTGGTCGGGCTCCTTGGTGTGAAACACGATTCCGCCGACGGGCGCTGGGAACGGGGGGACGGCTGGCTCGACTTCGACGACGCCGGCCGGCGGATCAGCGCCAATGCCGAAAAGGTGGAGCTCGAGCTCACCGTCGGGGAGGCAGGCGAGTGCCTGGCCGTCGATGACTTCCCCGGCTACGAGGTGAGCGAAGTGCCGCGCGACGAGATCGAGCGGACGCTCTGCCGCGGCGTCCGCCGGGCCCTCGAGATCGCCCTGCCGGGGGCGGAGCTGACGGCGCCGGCGACAACAGCCCGCGAGGTGCCGCACGGGAAGCTCGAGTGGGCCGAGGGCCTGCGCGTCGTGACGCTCCATGGGAGCCCAGAGGAGATCGGCAAGGCCCACGGCGAGCTCCTCGCCGTCGAGGCCAACCGCTGCGTCGACTCAGTCCTCCATGTCGTCGGCGCGGTGGAGACGATCCGCGGGGGAGTGTGGTTTCGCAAGAAGCTCGACGATGCCGCGGCCCGGCTCGCCCCTCATATCCCTGAGCGTCATCTCCGCGAGACCGAGGCGCTTGCCGCCTCGCTCCATCTCGACCCGGGGCTTGTCGCGGTCGTGAACGTCTTCCCGGAGCTCTTCCACTGCTCGGGGTTTGCCGTCTCCGGGGCGGCGACGACCGACGGCACGCTCTACCACGGCCGCGTCCTCGACTACATGACCGAAATCGGCCTCCAGGACGCCGCTGCGGCGTTCGTCGTGGCCCCGGAGGGGCAGATCCCGTTCGTGACGATCGGCTACGCCGGGTTCATCGGGAGCGTGAGCGGCATGAACGCCCAGGGGATCTCGCTCGGCGAGATGGGGGGCCGCGGTGAGGGACAATGGGACGGTGTGCCGATGGCCACGCTCATGCGCCGCGCGATGGAGGAATGCACGACGCTCGACGAGGTGATGAAGCTTTGGACGGACAGCCCACGGACGTGCGAGTACTACTACGTCTTCGCCGACGGCAAGACGCGGCAGAGCGTCGGCGTGGCGGCGACGCCGGAGCGGATCGAGTTCGTCAAGCCGGGCGAGGGACACGAGCTCCTCGGCACCGGGATCCCTGATTCGGTCGTCCTCTCCGCCGGCGACCGGCTCCTCTGTCTTCGCGAGCGCGTCAAGGAGCAGTTCGGGAAGATCGACGAGGAGGCCGCCATCCATCTCATGGACCGCCCTGTGGCGATGAAGTCGAATCTCCACAATGTCCTCTTTGTGCCGGAAAAGCTGATCCTCCACGTCGCCCACGCCTCCCACAAGAAGCCCGCCGCGGAATGCCCGAGCGTCCGTCTCGACCTCACCAAGCTCCTCGAGGCGGTGCCCGGCACGCGCGGAGCAGCCACGCCCCCCGCCGCCGACGCGAAGGCGGCGGCCGTGCCTGGGGCCGTGTTCCGGGGCGTCGACACGCTCGCGACGGGGGAGGATCCGAAGGAGGACGCGCGGCAGTGTCTCGCCGGCCTCTGCTGGGACTGTGGCGCTTTCGACGTGGCGATCGAGAAGGCCGAGGGAAACAACGGCGATCTCCGCGTCCGCTTCCCCTCGCCACTGCCCGCCGGTCCCGCTTGCAACCGAGACGTGTGGATGGAGTGGTATCAGGCCCGCGATGGCGAGGGAGAAGTCTGCCGCGGCCCGGCCTGCGTCGTCGTCCACGAATCGGGGAGCGGGATGACGGTCGGGAGGATCATCGCCCGCGGCCTGTCGGCGCACGGTGTCCATGCCCTCATGGTGCAGATGCCCTACTACGGGGCCCGGCGCCCCAAAGAGGGGCGGGCGGGGGCGGACATGCTCGTGCCGGCCGTCCGGCAGGCGGTGGCCGACGTGCGCCGGGCGCGCGATGCCACCGCGGCGCTACCGCTGATCGACGCGTCGCGGATCGCCGTCCAGGGGACGAGCCTCGGCGGCTTTGTGACCGCGACTGTCGCCGGCCTCGACGAGGGCTACGACAAGGTCTTCATCCTCCTGGCCGGTGGCGACCTGGTCGGCGTGCTCGAGAAGGGGAAGAAGGATGCCGAGAAGGTCCGTGAGAAGCTGTCCGAATCGGGGATGACCGAGGAGCAGATCAAGGAGACGCTCCACGCCATCGAGCCGACGCGCCTCGCCCACCGCTACCGCCCCGACCGCACCTGGATCTTCTCCGGGAAGTACGACGACGTCGTCCCGCTGGCCCACTGCCAGCTCCTCGCCGACGCCGGGAGCCTGCCGCCGGATCACCACGTGCAGATGGAGGCCAACCACTATTCGGGAATCATCTTCCTGCCGATGGTGATGGCCCGGATTGCCGGGGAGATCCACGGCCGCACGCCGGCCCCGCCGGCTCCCGCCCCCCCGGCCACGACCGCTCGTTGACACACGCCGAGAACCGGGATAGAGAGGAGTGTCGGTTGACCGGCGCCACCCTGCCCCTGTCCACCCGCACCGAGATCCATCGTGACCCCCGAAAGCCCGAACCCGTCCGCCGATCTCTTCGGAGCCCGCCGTACCGTCGAGCAGGTCGAGGAGGGGAACGAACTGGCCCCGAAGTTCGACGCCCAGGGGCTGATCCCCTGCGTGACTACCGACTTCACCTCAGGCGAGGTGCTGATGGTGGGGATGATGAACCGGGAGGCGCTCGCCCGCACGATTGAATCAGGGGAGGCCCACTACTGGAGCCGCAGCCGGCAGCAGCTGTGGCACAAGGGGGCGACCAGTGGCCTCGTGCAGAAGGTCGTCGAGATGCGGATCGACGACGATCAGGACTGCGTCTGGCTCCGCGTCGTGATCCCCGGTGGCGCCAGCTGCCATGTCGGCTACCGCTCCTGCTTCTACCGCAAGGTGCCGGTCGGCACGGAGCGGACGACGGAAGCGACGCTCGAATTCATGGAACACGAGAAGGCCTTCGATCCGAAGGCAGTCTACGGCGACGCGCCAAACCCGACGCAGCTGTGACGGCCACGGCATCTCTTCAGGAAAGACCAATGGAATCCGGAGCGGAAGACGTCGCGATCTACATCTCGACGACGAAAAGCGATTAGCGGCTCGGCAAGGCATTCGTCGAAAGTATCGAGCAGTTCGCCGATCGCCCGTTGATCTACGTCCTCCCTGACGACGACTACCCTTCCGATCGGATGTTCGGACATCCCGTGTGGAAGCCGCGCGATCCCCGGATCCTGGCTCTTGATCGGTACTACAAGAAGCTGCGGGTCTTCTGGGGGCCGGCCGAGCGGTTCGTGTATGTCGATGCCGATCAGATCGTCCTCCGCGACCTCCGACCATTCCTAGACCATCTGCGCACGCGGGACACTCCTTTTTTCATGGCATGTTGGGCCTCCCGGAGCTACCCGGAGTGGCTCGCGGGCGACAGCGCGGCCCGCCGGAGATGGGCAGCCGACTGGGTCGGCCTCGCCGATCAACTCGCACGGTTCGAGCCGGCATTCGATCCGACAGCGGCGTATCCCTTTAACAGCGGCAACTGGGCAGCCTCGAGGAACGTTTTTGACCAAACCGTGCTCCTCGACGAATTCGCCCGGGCGCTGGAATTCCACGCGCGGTCGGGGCGGCCGGAGCCCTTGGCGATATCCCGGACCGCCTTTTTCAACGGCGACCAGGGTTTTCTCAATTACATGGTGTGGAAGCACGGCGTTGCGGTCGATTGGATCCCCGACTTCTTCTGGTGGGGAGGCCTTCCGGAAAGCGAATGGACATGCGAAACGCCGAGCCCATACACCGGACTTTTCGTCCATTGGTGCGGGTGCCCCCGCCCCGGCCCGATCCCGATCCCCTGGTCGACGGTGCCTCTGGCAGCCCGATGGCGGCAGCTCTACTACAGTTACTGCCGCAAGCACGGCGACTGGATCGGTTGCGCGAAGGACAGCGCCGAATTCCTCGCGCTCTTGGGCCGTCAAAGTCTCGGCAGACTGAGAAGACGCCTCTTTTGAAGCCATCCGGCGGTCAGAAGGACTGAGTCCATACCGTCAGACAAACGAGTCGAGATCCCCGCAAACAGCGAGAATGTCGCTGGGGAGGGTGGCAACACGGTATCGGTATCCAACGAGGAGCGAGACGGCTGCCTCTCTCTGTGCTGCATCGAGATGGCAGTGCTCGAAGAACACCACGGCGGGACGCACTCGCTCGAAGGGAAACACGCGGAGCAGTTCATAATCGTACCCCTCGGCATCGATCATGAGGAGGTCGAGCGACTTGAAGCCCTGCTGATCGAGGAGCGATGCGATCGTGGCCCCGTCCACCAAGGATTCGACGACTCGATCCTCGAGTCCCGGAAACTCGCGACTGAACTTGAGGATCGACTGCTTGTTGAGGGACGCCGTCCCAAGCACCCAGTCGGGAAACTGTCCGTCACGATTATCGACGTGGAAGAAGGGTACCTTCTCACCGGACTTCGTGATGGCGGCGTGGACGATGTTGATCCGTTCGTCACTCCCATATTTCCCGCTGAGACGTGCAATGGCAACGGGCTGGGCGTCGACAAGAATGCCGCGATAGTCGGGGAACTTTCTGGCCATGGCCACCGGCTCGAAATGGCCTTTGAGTTCGAGCGCCCCGATCTGCAGAAACCGAAACACGGAATCCTCGTTCGTCGCCTGCAAGCGCAGGGCACCGATGGCATGCATTAGCGAGATCTGGAGTTCCTTCGACGGATCGGCTTGAATTGCCCTCGGGTACCGCACGGCTCTGTAGCCAACCGTGGCCAACACCCGGTTGGTCATTTCGACGAGGAAGCCCTTCATCTCTCAAGCCTCATACTTCTCAGAATCGTTGATCGCCGAAAGGTTCGGCGTTGAAATCGATTGGCCGTCGTGGTCACCCGAAGCAGGCCGGTGCCCCTCAGGAAGTCACCATCCGGCCCGGGCGAGCCGATCCCTCCGGGATCCAAAGAAACTACCACACCCGAGAGCATCAAGAAATGAGTATCCGACAGAGGTCGCCGGTGTCCGGGCACGATGGTTGGAGTCGGCGGCACGATCGCTTGCCACCGCCGGCGATCACGAGCCGCTCCCTCTTGCAAGCCGGCTCCTCGTGCGCCCGACTCACCTCCCGAAGTAGCCCCACGCATAGACAAGCGTAGTCTCCGCGCCGGGATCGAGTCGCACCTGCCAGCGAATCCGCGCCGCGCCGTTGAACTGCCGCCACCACGGCGGCCAGTTGAACCAGCCGAATCCTGACAGGCCGCCCCGCCCCGGGCCCGCCGGGCCGGCAGCCTGCCCCAGCAGGGAGAGATCCTCGAGGACGTTGACCGGCTCGATGACGCCGTCGTGATCGGCCGACTCGACAGAGCCGAAAACGTGCCGCACCACCTCGATATCGACCGGCTGGCCGCGGAGGTTTTTGAGCGTCAATTCGCCAGTCAGCTCGAGCCTGGCCAGCTGCTCGCCGTTCCAGTTCTGGGCATTGGGGACGCGGCGCGTCTCCCGCTCCTCTTTCGTCACGCGGATGTCGACGGCGGTGGTGACGGCGAGATCGACCTCGGCCCCTGGCGAGGTGTAGGCGAGCATCCCCTGGGCGAGGACACGGCCGTCGCGCATCACCAGCGCCGGCGCCGTCGTCAGCGGTGCCTTGCCGGTGTTCGAGAGGCGAATCGTATGGACCGCCTTCGGCGCCGCCATGAGCCGCGCGAACTCTGCCCCCTGCCGGGGGTCGAGCTGCTGGACGAACTCGGGCGGCGGAGTGAGGGGGACCTCGAGCTTGAAGAAATCCCGGTAGGGGAGCGAGCCGACGCTCACCGGCACCACCATCCGCTCACCTTTTTTAAGGCTCACATGCTCGAGGCGGAAGACGTAGAGATCCTCCGTCTTCTCACCATTTGCTCCACCCGCTTCAGCCTCCTCGGCGAGCGCCACCCCCACGCCGGCCCCACCTGCCACCTGCGACATCATCGAGTTGGCGTAGAAGTTGCCGAAGCGGTTGCCGTTGTCGAGGGTGACCGCCTGCGCGAGACGCGCCGCCGCCTGCTCCATGCCGATCGGGTCGGCGGAATCCTTGAGGGCGAACGTCGGAACACCGACGACGAGGTTGCAGGTGACGTCGTCGAGATCGACCAGATCGTTGACGAGCGTTGCCTGGAGCCAGACGCGGGCCTGCCCCTTGCCGTCGAGCTCGACCCGGTAGGAGGGGATCCAGCGGAGCCCGCGCTGGACATACATCAGCCCGATGTCTGCCGCGCCGCCGGCCAGTGGCTCCGCCTTGTCCCCCGCGCCGCGGCGGATCATGCGGAGCGTGAGGGCACTGCGCAGCTCATCGCGGCCGAGCTTCGCGGCAGGCGCCGCGCGGAAGGTGATGTCCTGGATGCGCGCGAGGGATAGCACGCGCGTCCCGGCATCAGTCCGCAGGAAGACCAGATCAGAGGCGACCGGGAGCTTGGGGCCGTCGCCAGGCGGGGCGAGCGACTCGAGCTCGTCGGAGGTCTGCACCGGCGCCGCGAGGATCGTCGCCTCGTAGGGAACCGGATCACGGTTGGGGGGTGGGATCTCGGTGACGAGGACTTCCGCACCGGGATTGGCATCGACAAGCTCCTTGAGCGACAGCGCCGTCCGCTCGACCCTGACGCGGCTCTGGGAAGCGGTCACCGCCGCAACGCCGATCCCCCGCTGCTCGGCACCGCCTTCGATCGCCCCAACCCAGAATGTCCCCATCACCGGAGCGGGAAGATGGCGAAGGACGGCGTCACCTGCCGCATCGACCGCCACGGTACCACGATGGACGACAAACGCATGGCCGTCCTTGAAGACACTCACCTCACGAACCGGGAGACTGGCCGGCGCGGGGAGATCGGCCCCCCCGGCCACCAGCGGCAGGAAGAGGAAGAGGCCGAGCAGGTGGACTGCCACCCGGGGAAGGTCGGCGGGATCGCGGCGGGGCATGGGGAACCTCTGATTTCTTGAAACCGGGGTGGTGGACGCTGATCCGATCCGGTCACGCCCCCCCAGGGATGATGCCACGGCGGAAAGCTCCCCGGCAAATCCGGCAAGGCCCGCCATCTCCACGTCCCTGCCCGGGCTCCAAACCCGAGGGTATGATTGGCCCGTTCCGTCCATCGCTCCGGAGCCCCCCGGCGCCCCATGCCATCCCGACAGGCCTCGACCACCAGCCTCGCGCTCGTGCGGCAATTGCGATTCTGTGCCGGCCACCGGCTCTACCGGCACGAGAGCAAGTGTGCCTACCTCCACGGCCACAATTACCGGGTCGACGTTGAGGTGGTGGCGGCCGGCGGAGCGGCCGCGGTCGATGACGTGGGGCGGATCGTCGATTTCTCGCTGATCAAGAAGCGGCTCCTCGGCTGGCTCGATACGAATTGGGACCACGCTTTCATCCTCTTCGTCGAGGACTGTGGCGCGATCGCCGCGGTGCAGCAGTCGACACCGTCGAAGCTCTTTCTCCTCCCCTGGAATCCGACCGCCGAGAACATGGCCCGCTACCTCCTCGAGGTCGTCTGCCCCGGCGTGCTCTCTGACCTCGGTGTCGTCGCCCGCCAGGTGAGCGTGTGGGAGACCGACGAAGCCTGCGCGATCGCGTCCCTCACCGGCCCCCCCGCGCCGCCGCCGATGCCGCTGGGCAGTGTGATCGTCGTCGACGACCGCTGACCGCGCCTGCACTCCCCCACCAAATCCTCCCCGAGACCCGCTGCTTTCCATGCCAGAACCGCTCCTTCCAGCCGGCGCCACCTTTCCCACCACCCGTCCGCGGCGGATCCGCCAGCACGCCTGGCTGCGAAGCCTCACGGCCGAGACGGTCCTGACGCCGGCTGACCTCATCTGGCCGCTGTTTGTCCACGACCACCCTGCGGCCGTGCCAGTGGGGGCGATGCCGGGCGTCGAGCGACTCTCGATCGAGGGAATCGTGAGGGCAGCGGCCGAGGCGGCAGCCCTCGGGATCCCGGCGATCGCCCTCTTTCCAGTCGTCGAGAGCCGGCACAAGAGCGACGACGCCGCGCACGCCTGCGACGACGACAACCTCGCCTCCCGGGCGGTGCGCGCGATCCGCCGCGAGACCGGCGACAGCGTGGGGATCATCTGCGACGTCGCCCTCGATCCCTACACGAGCCACGGCCACGACGGCCTCCTCGCCGACGGCCGGATCCTCAACGACGAGACCGTCGCGGTGCTCTGCCGGCAGAGCCTGTCGCTCGCTCGGGCGGGCTGCCATTGTGTAGCCCCCTCCGACATGATGGACGGCCGCGTTGGGGCGATCCGCCGGGCGCTCGACGGGGCGGGAAGGCAGGATGTCTGCATCCTTTCCTACGCCGCCAAGTATGCCTCGGCGTTCTACGGGCCGTTCCGTGACGCGCTCGGCTCATCGGCAGCGCTCGGGGCCGGGGCGGCCCGCGGCGTCACCGACAAGAAGACCTATCAGATGGACACCGCCAACGGCGACGAGGCCCTTCGCGAGGTGGCTCTCGACCTCGCCGAGGGGGCCGACATGGTGATGGTGAAGCCGGCCGGCACGGCGCTCGACGTCATCCACCGCGTCAAGCGGGCCTTCGGCGTGCCGACATTCGCCTATCAGGTGAGCGGCGAATATTCGATGATCCGCGCCGCGGCCGCCCACGGCTGGATCGACGGTGAGAAGGCCGCCGCCGAGAGCGTGCTGGTGGTCAAGCGCGCCGGCGCCGATGCCATCCTCACCTACTTCGCCCCGGAGCTCGCCCGCGCGATGCGGTGAAGGCCAGGAAGCACCTCGGCCCAAACAAGGCTCGCGGATCCGGCGTCGCTTCTGCGGCATCACGAAAAGGAATTCGCGAGGGGTCGCCCATGCCCCGGGAGCCGGCGTAGCCGGCAAGCGGAGCCATGGATGGCGCAGCGCAGGCGGCTCCGAGTGAGCGAAGGCCACGATGGCCGTAGCGAACGTCCGGCGACGGGGCGTGGGCGACCCCGAGCTTGCCGGCTCGCCACGAACCTAGCATCAACCGCCCGAGTCACCCCTTCGGTCGGAAGGCGACCATCCGCTCGGGCTTCGTCTCGAGGCGCGGCGGATCAGCGGCGCCTGAGTGAATGAGATCGATGCAATAGGGGATCGCCGGGAAGACGGCGTCGAGGCACTGGCGGATGCTCCGCGGCCGCCCCGGGAGATTCACCACCAGCGCCCGGCCGCAGATCCCGGCGGTCTGTCGGGAGAGGATCGCGGTGGGGACGTATTTTAATGACTCGCTCCGCATCAGCTCGCCGAAGCCGGGGAGCATCTTCTCGCAGACGCGCTCGGTTGCCTCCGGGGTCACGTCGCGCGGCGCGGGGCCGGTCCCGCCGGTGGTGACGACGAGGCAACAGCCGGCCTCGGCAAGAGCGACGATATTCGCCGAAATCTCTTCGAGGTCGTCGGGAACGATCCGCTCCCGCCCCTCCCACGGCGAAGCAAGCACCTCGCGGAGATAGTCGCGGATCGCCGGACCCCCCTCATCGACGTACTCCCCGCGGCTTGCCCGGTCGGAGACGGTGAGGATGCCGATGAGGGGAGGAGCGATTTCCATGATGCCCGTCACGATACCCCAAGGGGACTGGGGAAACCACGCGGGCCGTTCCCCACGGCATCGAGCGTCACTGGCGACCCTCATGGCAATTCCGGCTGGGGAGGGAGGGCAAACGATGCCGATGGAAGGGAGTCTCCGGGAGCCGCTGAAGGACGGACCGGTCCCACCTTCTCCCCGCACCGCTGCCGAGCATGCTCTCCCCGACTGCTACCGTGCGGATCCGGCCGAGGCGATCGAGCCTCATGGTGGCGACGCGCACGCTCGTCCTCGCGGCCGTGGGATGGTGGCTCGTGGGAACCACGGGCCGCACCGCAGCCGAGTCGCCGTCGACTCCGGTGCGCGTGGAGATCGACGAGGCCGTGGCGCAGAGCCTGGCCGAGGACGAGATTCCCGGCACGGTGGTGCCCCTGATCGAACGGGAGGGGGGCCCCTGGGAGCGCTTCGCGCAGAATCCTTCGGCCAACCCGCGCCGAACGCCGAACCTCGATCCCGGTCAGGCGGGGAACATCGACCGCGGCGCAGGGCGGCGGTTCGAGGGGTCAGGGGACGACGGGCCGGGCACCCCCGTCCTCGATCCAGGTCAGATCGGCAACCTCGACATCCGCTTGGAAGAGGCGCGGAACCGCCTCGAGAAGCTCGAGGGGAAGACGGAGCAGTTGCCGCTGATCCGGATGAGCGGTTTTTTCCAGGTCGACGACGGCCTCTTCAGCCAGTCGCCCTCGAGCCAGGCCTACTACGGCGACATCCAGGATGGCGTCGGCTTCCGCCGCGCCCGTCTCTCGGCCGTCGGAAAGCTCACCGAGTTCACCAACTTCTCCATTGAGTTCGACTTCGCCCAGATCGGCCGGCCGAGCTTCTTCGATATCTGGGGGGAACAGGAGCAGATCCCGATCCTCGGCACGGTGCGCATCGGCCAATTCCGACAGCCGGGCACGATGGACGCCTGGACGAGCGTGCGGCATCTGGAGTTTCTCGAGCGCTCGGCGGCCTTCCAGGCCACCGATCCCTTCCGCCGCGTCGGCATCATGGCCTACGCGATGAGCGAGGACGAGCGGACAAGCTGGGCGTACAGTGTCTACGCCACCGGCCTGACCTTCTTCGACGGCATCCAGACCGTCTACCAGACCTTCGGCGACAACCGGGCCGGCACCGAGATCGGCGACAACGGCGGCATCGGCTTCGCGTCGCGCATCACCCACCTCCTCGACTACGACGACCTCACCGAGGGTCGCTACCTCACGCACGTCGGCACCGGCTTCCTCTACGGCCAGACCGGTGGCTCCGGCAAGACGGGCCTCGGCGCCAAGACGTATCGTTCGTTCGTGTTCCCCGAGTTCTTCGTCGGCGATCCGGCCGGCCTCGGGCTGACCGCCGCCGGCACGCCGCGCGTCGTCGATTCGGGGCGCGTCCTCGCCGACAACTTCTGGATGACCCACATCGAGTTCGCTCGGAATGCCGGCCCGGCCCACTTCCAGACCGAGGTGATGCTCGAGGGCTTCAATCAGTTTGGTGGTCCGACGACGTTCGTCCCCGCCGCCTACTTCCAATGCGGCTACTTCCTCACCGGCGAGAGTGCCCTCTATCTCAAGCAGGCCGGCGTCCTCGACTACAACGTCGTCCCTCACACCACCTTCTTCGGCACCGGTCGCCGCGGGCGCCTCGCCGGGTGGGGAGCATGGGAGGCCGCCTTCCGCTGGACGTACGTCGATCTCTCCTGCACGAACATCAACCCGGCCAACCAACTCTCCAATTCCGCCGGCCCCCCGCCAGCCCCCGGATACGGCATCTACAACGCCCCGACGCTGGCGCTGAACTGGTGGTGGAACCGGTTCACGCGCGTGCAGTTCAACTACATCCACGCCATGCCCGACGTCCGTGGTCAGGGCCCGCTCCCGTTCGACATTTACGGCACCCGTTTCCAGATCGAGTTCTGAAGAGAGCGCGGATGCAGCCAGCGATGGCCTGCATCCGCTTGGCCGACAGGGGGAACGCCAAGGGTTCCGCCCGTCGGACGGGCATCGCATCCGGCGATGCAAGGCACGATCGACATCAACCGTTCACGCGGACGAAGCCATCCATGGCCTTCGTCCGCTTGGGCCGACCGCCAAAACGCCAGACCGCGAAAATGCCATGACGCATCTCCCAGCTCTCACGGCCCGCAGTCGGGCCACGATCCGGATCGCCTCCGTCTTCGTGCTCGTCTCCACCGCTGTCGCGGCCGATCCCGATTCCCTGCCACGGCCGCGGGCCAAGCCGGAGCCGCAGAAGCTCGTTGTGCCCGACGACGCCCCGGCGGCAAAGCCACAGCCCGCGACGAAGTCTGCCCCCGAAAGCCAAGCCGAGGTGCCACGGCCGGAGGGACGCCCCGGCAGGGCCCCCGATCCGCCGGGAAGCAATAACAACGACGACGTCAAATCCAAGGATCCCAAAGCGGATGCCAAGAAGAAGGAAGCTCCTCCCCCTGACGGCCGCTGCGACCAGTGCGGGGGCTGCGAGGGCGTGAGGAAGGTGTGCGTTGCGAAGATGATCGAGAAGGAAATCAAGAAGGTCTGCTGGGACGCCAAATGTGAAGACTTCTGCATCCCGGGGCCGAGCGTGTGGTGTGGCAAGGCCTGCAAAAAGGACGACTGCGGCTGCTGGATGCACGATCTCTGGAAGCCGACCTGCGCGGAGGTGAAGACGCGCGTCGTGCCGGTGCGGAAGGAGACGAAGCGAAAGGTGCCAGCGGTGGAGTGGAAGGTGGAGGAACGCTGTGCCTGTTGCCGCCGAAAACCGGGTGAAACGGCGGCCAAACCCATTCCACCCGAGAAGGCCGCCAGAGAAGAAAAGGGGCTGCGCACCGGGCGGAAATGAGCCGTTTCCCCCGCTCGTAGGCCGTCGCGCCTGCCTGGCTCTGATCGGTTCGCCTGGTGATTCGTTCGACCGCTTGTCGAACGATCCCACGATCAATCGCCGCAGCAACATGCTCGTCGCCGACGCCTCTCACGCCGCAGTGGCGATCGAGACCGGGTCGGAATGGATCACGACCGACCGCGACTTTCGCCCGCTTCACCGGCCTCCGGTGGCGGCATCACGGCATCCACTGCCTGCGAGAACGGTCAGGGATGAGGCCCGCCGAGCGAATCATTCCCCCATCGGACGCGCTGGTTGGCGAGGTTATAATCGCCCTCATCATGAGCACGATCGTCCCTGCCACCGCCGTCTCCCGAGCCGCGCTGCCCGCACTCCCGCCCCGCGGCGGCGTCACGCTGGCGATGTATGACCGGATGATCTCCGCCGGGGTGTTCGAGCCGCGACAGGAGCACCCGCTCGAGCTCATCGAAGGAGGGCTGCAAATGATGTCGCCGATCGGTGACCGGCATGCGGACGCCGTCGACTGGCTCGTCCGCTGGAGCATGATGCAGGTCGATCTCTCCCGAATCCTCGTGCGCGTCCAAAACCCGATCGCGATCCCCGCCTCGGAAAGTGCCCCGCAGCCCGATCTCGCCTGGGTGACGCTGCGGCGTTACATCGATCGCCGCCCGCTCCCGGAGGAGGTGATGCTCATCGTCGAGGTCGCCGACACGAGCCTCGACCACGACATGACAACGAAGGCGGCCCTCTACGCCGCAGCCGGGATCGCCGATTACTGGGTGGTCGATCTCGTCGCCCGGGCAGTGATCGTATTCCGCGATCCGGTGGCGGGCCGCTACGACACCCGCACCACCCACCGCGCCGGCCGGCCGCTCTTCCCTCTGGCCTGTCCGGAGGCGACCCTCGAGCCGGCGGAACTGTTCGTCGATTGAGCGCGAGGCGGAAGGGGCGGACCGGTCACGACTCGAACTCGGTCCTGTCGTTGCCAGACTGCCGGATGATCGACCGCAACGTCCCCCGCCTCAGATCGCGCCGCGGTCCCCGAGCAGCTTGAGCAGCGCATCGACGCACTTGGTCACCGACCACTGGTCGGTCGGGAGGACGAGATCGGGATTCCCAGGCGCCTCGTACAGCGCACTCACGCCGGGGAAGTGCTTCATTTCACCGGCATCGGCCAGGGCATAGTGCCCTTCGGCGTCGCGCTGCCGGCAGACCTCGAGCGGGCAGGCGAGATGGACGACCAGCGCCCGCTCCCTGCCGATCCGTTCCACTGCCTTCTGCCGCACCGATTCCTCCGGGGCCACGAAGGCCGCGATGCACAGCAGCCCGGCGTCGTTGAACAGCCGGGCGATCTCCGTGCCGCGACGAAGATTCTCGCTCCGCTCGCCCGCTGAGAAGCCGAGATCACGGCTGATCCCCAGCCGCAGCGACTGCCCGTCGAGGACGGTCACCGCCCGCCCCGCTTCGAACAGCCGCCGCTCGAGCGCCGCCGCAAGCGTGCTCTTGCCGGAGCCGGTGAGCCCCGTGAGGAGGAGCGTGACGGGCTTCTGGCCGAAGCGGGCCTCGCGCTCGGCTGCCGTCACGGCGCTGGCCGCCCCGTGGAGATGCTCGGCGGCGGCGGCGTCCCAGTGGGCGGTGCTCCGCCCCTCTTCGGGTTCGCGGTCGAGAATCATCCCGGCGCCGACGGTGGCGTTGGTGAGACGGTCGATGATGATGAAGGCACCGGTGCCACGGTTGCGCCGGTAGGCATCGTGGCAGATCGGCTCGGTGAGCGTGATCGCGCAGCGCCCGATCTCGTTGAGGGAAAGAGCCGGCGCGTCCTGGCGGTGGAGCGTGTTGACGTCAACGCGGTAGCGGAGCGTGCTCACGGCGCCGCTGGTGACCTTCGACGTCTGCTTGAAGAGGTAAGGCTTCCCGGGGAGGAGCTTCTCCTCGGCCATCCACACGATCATCGCCTCGAAGCGGTTGTCGACCTTCGGCTGATTGCCGGGGCGGACGAGCATGTCGCCGCGGCTGGAATCGATCTCATCCTCGAGGGTGAGCGTCACGCTCTGCGGCGCGAAGGCCTCTTCGCGTTCGCCTTCGAAGGTGACGATCTGCTTCACGCGGCTCTTCTTCCGGGAGGGGAGGCTCATCACCTCGTCCCCCTTGCGGATGATGCCGGAGGCGATCGTGCCGGAGAAGCCGCGGAAGTCGAGATTCGGCCGGAGGACGAGTTGGACCGGGAAGCGGAAGTCCTCGAGGTTGCGATCGGAGCCGATATAGACCGTCTCCAGGAGCGTCATCAGCGGGGAGCCGGTGTACCAGGGCATGTTCGGGCTGTTGGTGACGACGTTGTCACCTTTGAGCGCCGAGATCGGCATGAAGTGGAGGTCGGGAAGCTCGAGGCGTGCGGCGAAGGCGGCGTAGTCGGCGCGGATCTCCTCGAAGACCGCCTGGTCGTAGCCGACGATGTCCATCTTGTTGACGGCGACGACGACATGCCGGATTCCCAGGAGCGAGACGATGAAGCTGTGGCGGCGCGTCTGGGTGAGGACGCCGTGCCGGGCGTCAACGAGAATGATGGCCAGATCGGCTGTCGAGGCCCCCGTCGCCATGTTGCGCGTGTACTGCTCGTGGCCGGGGGTGTCGGCGATGATGAACTTGCGCTTGTCGGTGGAGAAATAGCGGTAGGCGACGTCGATCGTGATCCCCTGCTGCCGCTCGTCCTCGAGGCCGTCGGTGAACAGCGCCAGATCGACCTCGCCGCCGGTCGTGCCGTAGCGCGTGGAATCCCTGGTGATCGCCGCCAGCTGGTCCTCGTAGATCATCTTCGATTCGTAAAACAGCCGGCCGATGAGCGTGCTCTTGCCGTCGTCGACGCTCCCGCAGGTGATGAACCGCAGCAGCTCCTTGCGCTCGTGCTGGGCGAGGTATTCGTCGATGTCGTGGGCGATGAGCGCGGATTGATGGGACATACGTGAACCTGCGGAAGTGTTGCCGATGCGACGCCCGCATCGCCGGTTGCGATGCATGTCGGTCCAGAGAACCCTCGGCGTTCCCTGCGGCCGACCCGAGCGGGGACGGGCCACGAATGGCCGTTCCCGCGAGAAACTAGAAGTAGCCTTCTCTTTTCTTTTTCTCCATCGAGCCGGCCTCGTCGGAATCGATGAGCCGCCCCTGCCGCTCCGAGAACGTCGTCAGGAGCATCTCCTGGATGATCTCGGGAAGGGTCGTGGCGCTGGAGTCGACGGCGCCGGAGAGGGGATAGCAGCCGAGGGTGCGGAAGCGGACGCGGCGCATCTCGGGGATCTCGCCGGGCTCGAGCGGGAGCCGGTCGTCGTCGACCATGATCATCACCCCGTCGCGCCACACGATCGGCCGCTCGGCGGCGAAATAGAGCGGCACGATCGGGATCTTCTCGAGGTGGATGTACTGCCAGACGTCGAGCTCGGTCCAATTGGAGATCGGGAAGACGCGGATGCTCTCCCCCTTCTTGACCTTCGTGTTGTAGAGGTTCCACAGCTCCGGCCGCTGGTTCTTCGGATCCCAGCGGTGGTGTTCGTCCCGGAAGGAAAACACCCGCTCCTTGGCCCGCGATTTCTCCTCGTCGCGGCGGGCTCCGCCGAAGGCGGCGTCGAAGCGGTATTTGTCGAGGGCCTGCCGCAAGCTCTGCGTCTTCATCACGTCGGTGTGGACCTTGCTGCCGTGCGTGAAGGGGTTGATCCCCTGGGCGCGTCCCTCCTCGTTGACATGGACGATGAGCTTGAAGCCGAGCTCCTTGGCGACGTACTCATCGCGGAGCTTGTACATGTCGCGGAACTTCCACGTCGTGTCGACGTGCATGAGCGGGAAGGGGGGCTTGGCCGGGAAGAAGGCCTTCTCCGCGAGGCGCACCATGACGGCTGAGTCCTTGCCGATCGAGTAGAGCATGACAGGGTTTTCAAACTCGGCGGCCACCTCGCGGATGATGTGGATGCTCTCGGCCTCGAGCTGACGGAGGTGGGTGAGGTTGTAGGAGGTCATGGGCTTCAATCGCGGGGAGCGGGGAGGTCTCGGCAGGCTGGTCGGCGGCTGGTCAACCGTCGTGACGTAGAAGTTAGAAGCTCAACAGGGGGACGGACAGGGGGATTCAACGCCGACCGCCGCCGGCCCCGGGGGGGATCCCCCGACCACCACCAGCCACCGTTCCGGAGCGGCTGTCGACAGTCCACAGCCTGGGCCTGGGCATCGTCTCGAGGTGACCGAATCGGCCGCAAAACCCCCCTTTGGAATGATCGACAACCGATCTTGCTGCCCCCCCTGGAAAGAACGCAACCTCTTATCGAAAAACACGTTACAGCCGATCTTGCTGACCTTTTTCAGCCTCATCTTTGCGGCTGGTGACGGTTTGGGGGATACTTTTGAGTGTCTTGTGAGGGGTTTTGTCGCCGTGGAGAGAACCATGGATATGCCCGTGCTGCCGATCGTCCGCCGGAAGTGCCTACGGAGTGCCCGCCGTTTGGGCTCTGGAGGCGCCCTGCTGACGCGGGCGTTCGCCACGGTTCTCGCTGTAGCTCTGCCGATCGGCACGCTCCACGCCGCCGAGGCTGCGGCCGGCCCGACCGCCGTCACTCGGATCGACATTTCCACCGGCGAACCGGCCGGTGGCCCGCTGCACATCATCGGCACCGAAGGGCGCCGGCAACTGGTTGTCAGCGCCGTCCCGGCAGGCGCCGACGCCGACCATGAGCGCGACGTCACCCGGCAGGCGAGCTACCGGGTCGAACCCGAAACCCTCGCCACGGTCACCTCCGAGGGGGTCGTCATCCCGTCGGCCGATGGCCAAGGGGAGATCGTCATCATGGTCTCCGCCGTCCCGGGCCTCACCGATCTGCCCGAGACCCGCGTGCCGCTGGTCGTCGAGCGTTTTGGCAACGATCCGCCGGTCGAGTTCTTCGGCCGGGTGGTCCCGGTGTTCACGAAATTCGGCTGCAACAGCGGCGGCTGCCACGGGAAGAGCGGCGGCCAAAACGGCTTCCGGCTCTCGCTCCTGGGATTCGAGCCGGCTGAGGACCACGAACATCTCGTCAAGGAGGCCCGCGGCCGGCGGATCTCCACCACCGCCCCCGACGAGAGCCTTCTGCTTTTGAAGGCCGCGGCGGTTGTCCCCCACGGCGGCGGCAAACTGATCGAGACCGGCTCCCCCTCCTACCGGCTGATCTCGCGCTGGATTGCCGAAGGGGCCCAGCCGGGCGACCCGCAGGCCCCGACCGTGGTCGGGATCGAAGTCTTTCCGACCGTCCGCGTCATGCACCCCGGGCAGTCGCAGCAGGTCCGCGTCATGGCGATCCTCTCCGACGGCTCGCGCGAGGATGTCACGCCGATGGCCCAGTACGAGGTCAACGCCCCGGAACTGGCCAGTGTCGACAAGACGGGCCTCGTCTCGGCCGCCGAGCGCGGCAACGGCCCGCCGCGGAGCGGTGTCGCCGCCCTCATGGTCCGCTACCAAAGCCAGGTGGCGGTGTTCCGGGCGACGGTGCCGCTGGAGTCGCCGGTCGACCGGATTCCGGCCCGCAACGCCTTCGCGCGGAACTTCATCGACGGCCACGTGCTCGACAACCTCGTCTCGCTGTCGCTCCCCCCGTCGGGCCGGTGTGACGACGCCACCTTCCTGCGGCGCGTGACCATCGACATCGCCGGCCGCGTCCCCTCGCTCGACGAGACACGGGCCTTCCTCGCCGACTCCGATCCCAACAAGCGTGACAAACTCGTCGACCGGCTCCTCGACAGCCCCGATTACGCCGACACCTTCGCCAACAAATGGTCGTCGATCCTGCGGAACAAGCGGACCGACGACTCCCTCCACCGCCACGGCAGCTACTCGTTCCACGAGTGGATCCGCTCGAGCCTGGCCGAGAACAAGCCCTACGACCAATTCGTCCGCGACATCGTCACCGCCTCGGGCGAGGCCGGCGGCAACCCGGCCACGATCTGGTACCGGCAGGTGGTCGACACGAATCAACAGGTCGAGGATCTCTCGCAACTCTTTCTCGGGCTGCGGCTCCAGTGTGCCCGCTGCCACCACCATCCGTTCGAAAAGTGGAGCACCGCCGACTACTACCAGCTGTCCGCGTTCTTCTCGCGGATCGGCCGGAAGAAGGGGGCCCAGCCGGGCGAGGACCAGATCTTCCACAATCGCGGCCCGGCGCAGGCGGCCGGCCCCAAGGCCACCCACCAGGCAGCGGTCCTCGGTGGCAAGCCGGCCGAGCTCCCCGCCGACGTCGATCCGCGGACGGCGCTGGTCGACTGGATGACCACGCGCGACAATCCGTTTTTCGCCCGCTCGCTCGTCAACCGCTACTGGAAGCACTTCTTCTCGCGCGGGCTGGTCGAGCCGGAGGACGACATGCGGCTCACGAATCCGCCGACGAATCCCCCCCTCCTCGACGCCCTCGCCGCTGATTTCGTCCAGCACGGTTACGACCTGAAGCATCTGGTGCGGACGATCTGCCGGTCGAACACCTACCAGCTCTCGGCCGAGCCCAACGAGTTCAACGCCGAGGATCGGCAGAGCTTCTCGCGCTTCTACCCGCGCCGGCTCCCCGCCGAGGTGGCCCTCGACGCCATCGACACGCTGACTGGCAAACAGACCGTCTTCGGCGGCACGCTCGCCGGCACCCGGTCGATCCAGCTGCCCGACCCCAACTTCGGCAACTACTTCCTCACCGTCTTCGGCCGCCCCAACGGCGACAGCGCCTGCGAATGCGAGCGGGTGTCGGAGGCGAATCTCGCGCAGAGCATCCACCTCATCAACTCGGCCGACATCCTCGGCAAGCTCGGGGGGGATGGCCGGGCGGCGAAACTCGTCGCCGATCAAGGGCGGAACGACGCCGCGAGGGTCGCGGAACTGTACCTGGTGTCGTTCTCCCGGCTGCCGTCGACCGAGGAGACCGGGCTCGTCCAGAAATACCTCGAGGGGCACGGCGACAACCGTCAGGCCGCCTACGAGGACGTGATCTGGTCGCTGCTGAATACCAAGGAATTCCTCTTCAACCACTGATTCCATTCACGAAGGGACCGTTCGACCCCGGGGTGGGGCCGATCGGGGGCAGACAGCCCCCGCCAGATTGCGGACCGGCAGCGAAGCCACGGACGGCCAGCGGTGCTGTGCCGCCCCCTCCCACGGAACGCACCATCATGAGATTCCACCGCTTCCTGCCCGCGGTCATTCTGGCGATCGCCGGCCTGCTCGCCCCGGCCGCGGCCACCGCCGACTTCCCCCGCGCGGCACTCTCCGCCCTCCAGCCAACCGGGGGCCAGCAGGGCTCGCAGGTCACCGTCACGCTCCTCGGCGCCGACCTCGACGACCTCGAGAAGCTCATCTTTTCCCACCCCGGCATCACTTCTACGCCGGAGATGACCGCACCGACGGAATTCGACCCGCAGCCGCGCGCCATCCCGCGGAGGATGGTCGTGACGATCGCTCCCGACGTGCCGGCCGGCCTGTATGACGTGGTCGCCGTCGGCCGCTACGGCGCGAGCAGCCCGCGCACGTTCCTCGTCGGCACCGGTGCCGAGGTGGCGAAGGCCGGCGAGCCAGACAGCCCGCTCAAAGCGCAGGAGGTGGCCGCCGACGCGACGATCACCGCGCGGGCCACGGCGGGCAAGTCGGACCATTACGCCGTTCCCCTCGAGGCGGGTCAGCGGATCCGCGCCGAGGTCTGGGCCCGGCGGATCGACTCGCGGATGACCCCGGTCCTCGACGTTCTCGATACCAGCGGCCGCGTCCTGACCACCGCCCGCCGCCACCACGCCGACGATCCGTTCCTCGACTTCACCGCCCCCGCCAAGGGGCGCTACGTGGTGCGGATCCACGACCTCTACGCCGCCGGCGGCGACGACAACCACTACCGGCTCGGCGTGTCGACGGCGCCGCAGATCGACTTCGTCTTCCCGCCGGTGGCCCGGCTGGCCGAGTCGGTGAAGGTTGACGTCTACGGCGTGGGCCTCCCTGGCAGCGCCCCGGCGGCCCTCCCGGCCCTTTCCGCCCAGGAGGGGACGGCGGGGCTCGAGAAGATCTCGATCGACGTCCGTGCCGGCGATCCCGCCCGCGGCGCCGTGGCCCGCAACGCCTGGCGGTTGCTCGCGCCCCGCGATGCCACGGCCGATCTGGTCGATCTCTTCGGCGACGTTCCCGGCGCCGCGCAGCCCCTCGCCCCGGCGCTCCTGGCGCCCACGGCCCCGGTGATCGAAGCCGAGCCGAACGACCGACCGGCTGCGGCCCAGGCCGTCTCCCTCCCCGCCACGCTCGCCGGCCGCTTCCATCCCCGCGGCGACCGCGACTGGTTCGCGTTCGAGGCCAAGGCCGGCGACACGTTCATCCTCGACCTCGTCTCCAACCGGCTCGGCCTCCACACCGACCCCTGCCTGACGATCGAGAGCGTCACGGCCGGCCCCGACGGAAACCCGGTCGGGAAGGAGATCGCTTTCGTCGACGACGGCCCAGCCGAGTTCGTCGGCGGCGCCATCGACCGCCCGTCCGCCGATCCGACGATCGAGTTCAAGGCCCCGGCCGACGGCACCTACCGGATCCTCGTCCGCGATCTGAAGGCCGATTCCCGTACTTCCCCCGAAAATGCCTGGGTGCTCGTGGCACGCAAGCCCGCCCCCGACTTCCGCGTCCTCGCGCTGCTGGCGGAGCAAAACCGGGCCGATGCCAACAAGGCCAACGTCGTCCCGCCGGTGGTCGACATCGGCGGCGCGACGACGATCGACGTCATGGTCTTTCGCACCGACGGTTTTTCTGGTGACGTGACGGTTGAAGCCGAGGGGCTCCCCGCCGGCGTCAGCGCGGCTCCCGCGATCGCTCCGGCTCGGACCAACCGGGCCACGCTCGTCCTTTCGGCCGCCGAGGGGATGAAGCCCTGGTCGGGAGCGATCCGGGTCGTCGGCAGGGCCAAGATCGGCGCGGCCGAGGTCGTCCACACGGCGCGTGTGGCAACGCTCCGCTTCAACGCCGACAATCAAAACGTGCCGCGGATCGTCCACGAGCTCCACGATGTCACGCTCTCGGTGACCGGCGAGGCCGCACCGCTCACGGTCGCGCCGACCGAGACGAAGGTTTGGGAGACGGCGCGCGGGGGGAAGGTCTCGATCCCGCTGTCGCTCGTCCGTCGTCCGGGTGGCAAGGGGGATGTGTCGCTGACAGCGCCGGGACTGCCGGCCGAGCTCAAGGTGCCCGAGATCAAGCTCGCCGAGGCGGCCACGGCAGCCACGGCCGAGATCGATCTCGACCCGAAGCTCCCTGCCGGCGTTTACCAGATCCTCCTCCGCGGCGCGACGAAGATGGCCTATGCCCGCAACCCGCAGGCTGCGGACTCGGCCAAGGCCGATCATGAGCGGATCGCGGCGCTGGTGAAGGAGCGCATCGCCCTGGTCGAGGGGGCGAAAACGGCGCTGGCCGCCACCGACAAGGTGCTCACCGACCTCCAGGCCGCCGGCCAGCAACCGACGGCCGAACAGACCGAGGCGAAGGCCAAGGCCGATGCAAGCCTCAAGGAGGCGGAGGCCAAGGCCAAAGCCGCCGAGGAGGAGCGCGTCCGCCGCGAGAAGGCGGCCGCCGACGCGGCCGCGGCCGCGGCGCCGAAGGATATCGACGTGCCGGTGATCGTCCCCTCGATCATGCTCCGGGTGGCCGAGCTGCCGCTGGAGTTTGGCGCGCTTCCGGAGCCGGTCTCGCTCAAGCAGGGCGCGAGCGTCGAGCTCGCCGTCCCCTGCGAGCGCCGTTACGGCCTCGGCGGCGACATCGTCCTCGAGGCGGCGCCGGCGAATCCCGTGCCCGGATTGTCGATCGCGGCGGTCACCGTGCCGGGGGATCAAGCCCAGGGCGTCATCAAGATCGTCACCACCGGCGAAACCCCCCCTGGCCGCTACGAGTTGGTCCTGAAGGGTAAGGTCAAGTTTTACGATCGGGATGTCGTTACCGAACGCAAGGTCTCGGTGGTCGTCGAGGCGCCGTGAGCCTCGAGCGCTGAGGCCTGCGACGGCAAGGGGCGGGGTGCGAGTCGCGCCCACGCGTCAGGGTGCGGATCCGCTTTCGGGTCCGCGCAAGAGTCGAACGAGGAGAGAGGTTTCCGATGAGCATCAACCGTTTCCGCACCGTCGTCACGCGCTTGTTGGCGGTGCCCGCCGCGGCCCTGCTCGGACCCGTGGCCGGTCTTGCCGACGGCCTCCCGATCACGGCGCCTGAACGGACCGACGCCGTCCGTTTCCAGGACGAGATCCTCCCGTTCCTCGCCGCCAACTGCACCGCCTGCCACAACCCCAAGATCCATGAGGGGGGGCTGATCCTCGACTCCCTCAAGGGGATCCTGACGGGGGGCGATTCCGGTCCCGGCGTGATCGCCGGCAAGGCGGCGGAGAGCCCCGTCTTCCTCCGCTCGGCCCACCTCCAGGAGGACTTCATGCCTCCGCCGGAAAACAAGGTCGGGGCGAAGGCGATGAGCCCCGTACAGCTCGGGCTCCTCGAACGCTGGATCAACGAGGGGGCTGCCGCCGGCCCGGCGATCGCGAAGAAACCGATCAACTGGCGGCCGATCCCCGCCGGCAGCGGCGGAGTCCTCGCCGTCGCAATGAGCAACGATGGCCGCGTCACCGCCGCCGCCCGCGGCGGGCGTTTGAGCCTCTACGACAGCAGCACCGGCGCCCTCCTGGGGGTGCTGGTCGACCCGGCCACGGCCGACGCGCCGGCCGCCGCCGACAGCGCCCATCGCGACACGATCCTGTCGCTGGCCATCTCCCCCGACAATGACCTGCTCGCCTCCGGTTCTTTCCGCACCGTCAAGCTCTGGGAGCGGTCCCGCGCCTCGCGCCTCGCCGAGGTGGCGGAGACTGCCGGGATCACCGCCATGGCCGCAGCCGCGGGAAGTGCCGCCTGCGGTCGCCCCGACGGCACCGTCATCCTCATCGATGCCTCGAGCGGTGCTGTGCGTCGGGCGTTCAAGGCCCACACTGCCGCCGTCGCCGCGCTGACCCTCTCGGCCGACGGGGCCACCGTCTACTCGGCCGGCGCCGACGGCAGCATCGTGGCAACGAATGCCGCCGATGGGAACGTGACGGGGCGGTTCATGCGGCCGGCCGGGATCCGTGCGGTGGCCGTGACCGGCGGTGGAACGCAACTGGCCGTGGCGGAAGCCGACGGCGTCGTTCGCACCTTCGCCCTCCCCCTCCCCGCGCCGCCGATCGATCCGGTCGCCGCGGCCCCGCAGCCGATCAAGGAATTGAACGCCGGCGCCGGTCCCGTCGCGGCACTCTGCGACACCCCCACCCTCTCCGGTCACCTCCTCGCCGGGGGCGCCGACGGGACGGTGCGCCTCTGGAATATCGAGGGAGCGGCGGTCGTCCGCCAGTTCGCCCACGGGGGCGCCCTCGGTGGCATGGCGCTCAAGCCCGATGGCACGCGGCTGACGACGGTCGGCACCGTGCCGGGCGTCAAGCTCTGGAACGTCGCCGACGGGGCGATGGTCGCCGAGTGGAAGGGGGACGTGCGGATCGCCGAGAAGCTCCGGCTGGCCGAGGTCGACTCGGCCGTCCGCAAGCAGGATGTCGAATATGGCAAGGCCCAGGTGACCGCCGCCGAGAAGGCGATCGAAGCGGCCAACACCGAGACGACGCAGTCGAACGAGAAGCTCGCCGCGGCCGACAAGACGCTCGGTGAAAAGGCCGAAGTGGCGAAGACGGCGCTGGTGGCCGCCGACGAGGCTGCGACACTGGCCCAGACGGCTGGCACGGCGCTCGCCCAATCGACCACCGCCCACGAGGCGGCGACAAAGGCCGCAGCCGCCGTCGTGGCGGCGATGGAGGGGACGATCGCCGGGAGAGACGCCTTCGCGCTGGTCGCGGCGTCGAGCGCCGGTGACGCTGCCGCCGCCGAGGCGCTCAAGAGCTTCGAGGCCGCCGCCGCCGCTGCCGCCGCCGCCCGGGCCGCCGCCGATCAGGCTGTCGTCCAGGCCGCCCAGCAGATCGAGCGGGCCAAGGCAAAGGCCGACGAGGCGACGAAGAAGATGGAGGAGATGAAGAAGGCCTCCACCGCCGCCGAGGATGCCCGCAAGGGGGCCGAGACGGCCTCCACGAGCGCCAAGCGCGCCGTCGAGTTCGCCCAGGCCCAGGTCGCGCGCTCGAACGAAGACCTTCCCAAGAGGAAGGAAGAGGCGACGAAGTCCGAGACCGACGCGGCGGCATCCGAGGCAGCCCGTCTGGCACTGGCCGATCAGAAGACCGCCTCGGAGAAGCCGGCCGCGGCGGTCGCCTTCTCCCCCGACGGCCACTGGATCCTCTGTGCGGGGGCCGATGGCGTCTGCTCGCTCCATGGCGGCCAGGACGCGATCCCGCGCGCTACCTGGGACGGCGGCGCCGGCGAATCGAAGGCGCTGGTGGCATTCCTCGACAACGGCCGGGCCCTCATCGGCGGCGGTGCGACCGCGGCCGGGATCTGGCAGGTGGCCCCGCGGTGGACGCTCGCCCGCACGATCGGCGGGGAACTGACGCCGCCGGCCAGCGACGACGAGCCGGGCGTGCCGCCGATCGACGGCGTCACGGCGCTCGCCTTCTCCCCTGACGGAAAGATCCTGGCCACCGGCAGTGGCCGCGCCAGCCGCTCCGGCGAGATCAAGCTTTGGAACGCGGCCGACGGGGCGCTCGTCCGCGAGTTTGCCGCGCCGCACTCCGACGCCGTGACGGCGCTCGAGTTCTCGCGCGACGGGCAGTTCCTCGCCTCGGGGGCAACCGACCGCTTCGTGAAGGTCCACAGTGTCGCCGACGGCAAGCACATCAAGAGCTTCGAGGGGCACACCGGGCATGTCCTCGGGGTCGCCTGGCAGGCCAACGGCCGGCGGCTTTCGAGCGCCGGGGCCGACAACGCGATCAAGGTGTGGGACGTCGTCACCGGCGAGCAGCAGCGGACGATCGCCGGGCTCAAGAAGGAAGTCACGGCGGTGAAGTTCATCGCTCCGGGCGAGGAAGTGATCGCCTGCTCCGGCGACCCGACAGTGCGGATCTACAATGCCGCCAGCGGTGGCACGGTCCGCGAGTTCCCCGGGGCCGCCGATTTCGTTCAGGCCGTGGCGGCCGGTCCGACCTGGCTGGCGGCCGGATGCCAGGACGGCAAGCTGCGGATCTGGACAGTGGCCGACGGCAAGCTCGCCCACACCCTCGAGCCCTCCCCCGCCCCGGCGAAGCCCTGAGCTGCGGCGGATCGCGTCATTCACGGCCTGCTCGACTCGCCCCGGCCGGGCGCCGGGGGCGGCGCTTCGCGGCGCCGTCACCGACTCCCGGTCGGCGGATCAGGAAACAGCCCCGGCAGCCAGCGGTGCGCTGCCTTCACAGGAAAGCCCAGCCGCAGCGGAGCCCGGGGCGAGTCGGCCACCAGCGCGCCGGCCTCGAGCAGGGACGACGTTGTCCGCCTCGCGGTCCGTTCGCTGACCGACAGCAGTCGTTCGACGTCGCCACGTTCGAACTCTCCCCGCAGAAGCAACGCTTCGAGGAGGGGGCGTAGACGGCCTCGAATCGCCCCATGAACCGCTCGACGGCCCCCGGGCTGACGGCATGATGGCGGCCGACGGCCACGTCTGTCACCCGCCAACTTCCCGGCACGACAGGAATCTCGCTGCCGGTCGCGGTGTCTCCGATCGTCAGCAGCGATTCGGGAAGTTCGTCACAGAACCGCCTGTGGATCTCGCGGAGACCGCAACGGTCGACGCCCGACCTGCCAGACCTCCCCCAACGACCGGCTGGCTCATCCGGCTATTATGGCCGCCTTTTTGGCCGGTTCACTGACGTGATCAGAAAACCCACAAACTCCTGGTGGCAAAGGAATTCGAATATCGCTTTTCGACTGCCGAGGCACTTTTGGGCCGCTTCTTCGGCCGCTTCTT
>Ga0209598_10000405_pt1 | contig 34297 bp, 38 predicted proteins | sample M_140807_EF_Meta_FD_187317 | JGI IMG/M metagenome (GOLD analysis project Ga0209598, IMG submission 187317) | Freshwater microbial communities from Lake Montjoie, Canada to study carbon cycling - M_140807_EF_MetaG (SPAdes) (version 2) | ecosystem: Environmental > Aquatic > Freshwater > Lake...
GAATTGGTTGCAAGTAAGTTGGGAATTGAAAAACTAGAGCGAGTTGATGCTGATTATGTAAAAGAGAATTCAGGTTTTTCAATCGGGGGTGTGAGCCCACTGGGGTGGATTTCAAAGCCAGAAATAATTCTCATTGATAAAGCGTTAAACGATTACGAGGTTGTTTGGGCTGCTGCTGGACATCCCCATGCGGTCTATCCAACAACGTATTACGAATTGATTCAATGCACTGGTGCGCAACCAATGATTGTAGGAGACTAGTTGAATGAGGAACAAAACTTTTATAACCGCAGTTTTTGCTTCTTTTGCTTGGAACCTATATTTAGTTGGCGGTGTCATGTTGGGTGCTTCATACGCACTTGATCGCGCAGCTGGTGGGCAATTTGAGGTCTTTCCCAGTTACATAAGAATTATTTACATTTTAAATTTTGCCCTAATTGCCTATCAGGTAGTGATTTTTACTCGCTTCTCCTATGGCATAGCAGTTAAGCCAAGATGGATAGTTAAAGCATTTGTAATTCTCGGAGCCTTGGGAATTCTTGCTAATGCAGCATCTCGAAGCGTTAATGAGCGTTGGAACGTGATTCCCGCCTTGATCATTACATTTGCTTTTTATCGAATTTTGAAGTCCGACACAAAAAGAACAGAAATAACGGCGTAGGCATTTCTAATGAGAGACCAAGTTCGAACTTCATACAACATTTCCCCAGTCGAGATGGTTTCAAAAGCCATAGGGGGCGTGGCTCCAATCGGATGGATCAACACTCCTTCAATAACTTTGATCGATGAAGCATTAAATGATTACGAGGTTGTCTGGGCTGCAGCAGGACACCCACATGCGGTCTTTCCTACGAGTTACAGTGAACTATTGAGTTGTACTCAAGCAAAATCGATGATGGTTGGTATGGTGTCTAAATGAAGATAAGTAAGTCAAGGCTTTTTGAGTGGCTTGGCGTTATCACCGCAATTTTTTATTCGTTGCTAGTTGCAGCCAATATTGGCGCAGAATTTATTGGCTTCACCCTGCTATTGGCTTCTTCTGCTTTCATAGGAATTTGGGCATTTCTGGGTAAACACAAAGGAATTTTGTTCCTGCAGTTCTTTTATGCAACAGCTGGAGTAATTGGAATGATTCGCTGGTTCTAGTACTAATTGTTAATTAGTTTAAGAGAGCAATTGCGACTAAAAGTCTTAGAAAGTAGTTACTGGACAGGTGAGAGTTCTGGTTATGCCAGGAACTCCTTGCACCTTTGCTAATACTGTTCGACCTAAATCTTCCATGCTGGCAGATTCAGCGCGCATAATTACATCGTATGGGCCAGTTACCCCTTCAGCGATTGTTACACCGGCAATGGCAGAGACAGCTTTGGCAACACTTGAAGCCTTGCCAACTTCAGTTTGAATCAAAATATAAGCCTGGACAGACATTTGTAGCCTTTCAAATTACTTTTACCAGTTCAACAATGAACGGTAGTGATAATAAAGGGTAGCCTATAGCGAGTTAATTGGGGAGTGCCATTGATTGAATCAGAAGCTGGGCTGATAGAGCGCTTACGCGATCTATTTAACACCTCATTTGAGAATGGCGTCGAGGTTGGAATTGGTGATGACGCCGCGGTAATCGCGGAAAGTAAACACAAATTAGTAGCAACGGTGGACATGGCAGTGGAGGAGATCCACTTTAAAAGAGAGTGGTCCACACCCTTTCAAATTGGCGCAAAATTGACTACTGCAAACTTAGCTGATGTCTTTGCCATGGGAGCGACACCAAAATACTTACTTGTAGCCGCTGCAATAACAGAGGTTAATAATTCCCAAACTGTTACCGATCTTGCAGATGGAATTCGATCAGTAGCTGATAAGTTTAAAGTTTCAGTAATAGGTGGAGATTTAAGCAAAGCTGAAAAAATGAGCCTGAGCATCACAGCGCTCGGTGAGCTATCTGGCAAAGCAATAACTAGAGATGGTGCAAAGGTTGGCGATCTGGTTTATCTAAGCGCGCTACCAGGTTTATCTGCTGCAGGGTTAGCAATTTTAACTAGAGGACTTAACCGACCAAAGTATGTTGTTGAAGCGCACCTAAATCCAAAATTAGCTGCTCCAAATAGTTTAATGAAAGTTGCAACTGCAATGTGTGACATAAGCGATGGCTTAGGTAGCGATGCTGGAAATATTGCAAAAGCATCTGGTGTGAATATAAATCTAAGCAAAGAGCTACTTCAGAAATCAGATGATTACAAGGATCTTGCTGAACTTGCTACTGAGTTAGGTGAGGATGTTTTTGATTGGATATTAACTGGCGGAGAAGATCATTTTTTCTTAGCAACAGTTTCTGCCGACAAGGCAAGTGATGATCTTGGCTTATTAGTTGGAAAAGTTGAGACAGGAAGCGGTGTAGTGAATTTAGATGGTAATGCAATTACAAAGGCTGGATACCAGCACTTTTAATTAACGAGAGACTTTTCCAGCCTTTAGGCAGGAAGCACAAACATTTTTACGCTTGGTTTGGCCATTGATGATGGTGCGAATCTTTTGAATATTTGGATTCCAACGACGACGAGTAGCACGCTTTGAGTGTGAGACGTTATTGCCAAAGCTAGGTGCTTTGCCACAGATATCGCATACTGAAGACACTTTACGTACTCCCTTGTAATTGGTTTAACTCACTTAATAGAGGCGAAAGATTACCTTGCCAGGGTATTAATTGGCTAATCCAGTGGGTAATTACGCACAGATAGCCATCGGGCGTTAGATACTTCCACTATGGCCACTCTTTCAACCCGATTAACAAATATCGTGGGCGACCGAACAGCGCAGGTCTTAGAGAAATCTTTTGGAATCACCACCATTAATGAATTACTTCGGCACTATCCACGAAGGTATGTAGTCCGTGGTGAATTAACTGATATTTCAACATTAGTTGCCGATGATGAGGTAACAATTTTGGCGGAGATCGAAGCGGTAAAGCTTCGCCGAGCAAATGGTAAGAATATTCTTGAAGTAGTCGTCACCGATGGCAGCGCCAATTTATCCCTGACTTTCTTTAACCAAGCCTGGCGCGAGAAGGATTTAAGAGCAGGAAGAGTTGGATTATTTGCCGGCAAAGTTGGAGTATTTAAAGGCAGGCGCCAGTTAGCTCATCCAGATTATCAATTAATTCCAGATGGTGATGATGTCGATGCTGCCGTTGCTGAGTTTGCTGGGAAGTACTTACCTGTTTATCCAGCAACTGGAAAATTACCTTCCTGGAAGATCATGCAGTGCATGAAACTAGCCACTGATTCCTTAGATGATTTGCCAGATTACTTGCCTTCCCACATTACTGAGCAATTTAAGTATCCATCATTAAAAAAAGCATTTCTAGATATCCATCAACCACCTGATTTAGAGAGTGCTGAAAATGCTAGGCAGCGCCTTACCTTTGATGAAGCACTGCTGTTGCAATTACTTCTAGTGCAACGTCGAGCTGAGATAACCAAATTGAGCACTAAATCTAGAACCCCAAATACACCTAAATTGGTTGCAGCATTTGAGAAGAAATTGCCATTTAAATACACTGCTGGACAAATTGAGGTTAATTCTCAGATAGAAAAAGATTTGTCCAATAGATACCCAATGCACCGCTTATTACAAGGTGAAGTTGGTTCTGGAAAAACTGTTGTTGCACTCCGAGCAATGCTTTCAGTTGTTGACTCATCTGGCCAAGCGGCATTACTTGCGCCCACTGAAGTATTAGCTCAACAGCACTATCGAACAATTACTAAAATTCTAGGCGAGCTAGCACAGGCCGGAACATTGCAGGCTGGTGAAATCGGTACCCAGGTTGAATTACTAACTGGTTCATTATCTGCTGCTGAGAAAAAAGAGATTCATGCCAAATTAGCCTCAGGTCAAACAGGGATAGTAATTGGTACACACGCATTAATTTCAGATGGTGTTGGTTTTGATGATCTTGGGTTAGTTGTAGTTGATGAGCAACACCGATTTGGTGTTGAACAACGAGATGCACTTCGGATGAAAGCCAAGCAGCCACCTCACCTTTTGGTTATGACTGCGACTCCAATTCCAAGAACGGTAGCAATGACTGTCTTTGGTGATTTAGATATTTCAACTCTTAAAGAGTTACCAAGTGGTCGAGTTGCAATCACAACTCATGTAATTCCAGTATTAGAGAAACCACACTTCTTAGATCGCGCATGGCAACGGGTGAAAGAGGAAGTGGCTAAGGGCCATCAGGTTTATATCGTTGCGCCAAGAATTGCTAATCCAAATAAGAAGTTAACTGAGCGAGAGATTGCTGCCGCGTTATTACTAGGGGAGGAGCTACTGGACAATGAAGAGATGGTCGCAGTTGAAGAGTTAGCCCCACAATTAGCAAGTGGCGCACTTTCTGGCTTAAAGATCGCGGTTTTGCATGGCAAGCAATCAAGTGAAATTAAGGATCAAACAATGGCGGCATTTGCTGCTGGCCAAATACAAGTTTTAATTGCAACTACAGTAATTGAGGTGGGCGTGGATGTGCCAAACGCTTCAATGATGGTAATCATGGATGCTGATCGATTTGGTGTATCTCAACTCCACCAATTACGTGGTCGAGTTGGCCGAGGAAGTGCGCCCGGCCTTTGTTTGTTAGTAAGTAGTGCGCAGGAGGATTCACCTAGTATGCAACGATTAATTTCAGTAGCTGCCACCTTAGATGGTTTTGAATTAGCCAGAATAGATTTGGAACAACGTAAAGAGGGTGATGTACTTGGAAGATCTCAATCTGGCGGTAAATCTCACCTTCGCTTACTTAGAGTTTTGCGAGATGAAAGTTTGATAGATCAAGCACGAGAAGTGGCAGTGAAAATCTTGAAAACAGATCCAGATCTTAATAACTTGCCTGAGTTAAACAATGAGGTTGAAAAGCTTAAATCAGATGAGGCGGCAAGATTTATGGACAAATCATGAGTATGCGAATAATTGCTGGAATTGGTAAGGGTAGAAAATTATTTTCACCTCCCTCAATTACCAGGCCAACTTCAGATCGAGCTCGTGAAGGATTGTTTTCATCTTTAACCTCAACTTTTTCAACATTAGATGGATTACATTTTTTAGATCTTTATGCTGGTTCAGGCGCAGTTGGCGTTGAGGCACTTTCAAGAGGTGCCGCGCTGGTAGAGGCAATTGAAAGTAATTCAGTTAGTGCGCAAGTTTGTGAAGATAATTTCGCATTAATCTCTAAATTAGATGGTGTTGGCAAATTTAAAGTACACGCCAAAACAGTTTTTGAATTCTTAAATCACACTGCGAGTAAGCCATATGAAATTATCTATATTGATCCACCTTATGAAGTTGATAATGTAGAGGTTGAGAAGATATTAAAGAAGATTTTAACTCTTGGATTACTTAGCAAATTTGGCCTGGTGGCAATTGAGCGAGATGCTAAGGCGAAAACTTTCTCCTGGCCTGATGGATTATCTGAGTTAAAGGTTCGCTCTTATGGCGCCGGTGCTATTCACTATGGCGTCTTAACTGAGCGCATCGGCTAAAGAAAATGGCTAACTGCGCAATAAGTTGCTAGCGTTTTACTCATGAGACGCGTTGTTTGTCCTGGCTCTTTTGATCCAATTACTAATGGACATCTAGATATTATCGCCAGAGCCTGCACCTTATTTGATGAGGTTGTTATTGCAGTCTTGGTTAATCAAACCAAAAGCTCATTATTCACAGTCGATGAGCGAATTGCCATGATTAAAGAGGTAACTACTAGATACAGCAATGTAAAGGTTGATTCTTGGAGTGGTTTATTAGTTGATTACTGTCGAGCAAATAAGATTCCAACAATAGTTAAAGGATTAAGAGCAGTAAGTGATTTTGATTATGAACTGCAGATGAGCCAAGTAAATCTACAACTGCAGGGGGTTGAGACCTTATTTATGTCTACTGCGCCATCGCATTCATTTTTGTCCTCTTCATTGGTAAAGGAGATAGCAAGTTATGGTGGCGATGTTTCAGCTTATATGCCCGCTGCTATCGTTGATAAGTTAAAATCAAGAGTCAAGCGGAGGGATTAATCATGGATGTTATCGAGAATTTAGAGGCAGCAATTGCTGCCGTAGAAGAGGCCCGATCAGTTCCGCTATCAGCTTCCTGTGTTTTAAACCGTGGTGAGATGTTGCAGTTACTAGATCAAATTAAAGTCGCTTTTCCAAATGATCTAGCCAAGGCGATTTCGATTCTTCGAGATAAAGATTTGATTTTAGAAAATGCCCATACCCAAGCTGATGGAATCATTGCGCAAGCCAGGGATGAAGTTGCACGTTTGGTTGAACAAACCACCATTGTTTCTAACGCCCGTAAAGAGGCAACTCGGATTCTTGCTGAAGCGAATGAAGATGCAAAGAAGAATCGAGAAGAGATTGATGATTATGTAGATGCCAGATTGGCAACTCTTGAGGTAATTTTGAATAAAACCTTAGATGTTATTAGTAAAGGTAGAGATCAATTAGGTGGAGTTGAAACCAAACACGCACTCTCTGATCTAAACAAGTAGTTCGATGGCACGTTCAATTTATATCTTTAACACCCATGACCTGCCTCATCGGGCCGGTGAGATGCGTGAGCATCAGTTAGATTTAAAGATTCCAGAACCAGTTGGTGTTGATCTGTTGTCCGTAAAGCCGGGTGAGATTATTGAGGTTGATCTACGCCTGCAATCTGTTGATGAAGGAGTTCTTGCTACTGCCCGGGTAATGGCCACAGCCACCGGTGAGTGCACAAGATGTTTAAAGCCAATTACCTGGCCAATTGATGAAAACTTTACTGAGCTCTACTACTACGAGATTGCTGCAGGTAAGAAAGGATCTAAATCGAAGTCTGGTAAGGATGAAGAGATTGATTTAGATGAGGATGATTTAAGTTTTATGGTTGGTGATGATATTGATCTAGAGCCGGCAATTCGCGATGCGCTTATTTTAAATTTGGCAGTTAACCCACTTTGTACTGAGGATTGCCCAGGTCTTGCTGAAAAGCAGGGGCAGAGTTGGGCATATTTGCCAGAAGAGCAATCGCAAACCCTTGCCGATCAAAGATGGTCTGCCCTGAAGGATTTCCCGCTTAAAAACTAATCGTTTTTACAAGATCCAACTTTTCGTAGATAATTCTCGTCTTGCGCAAAGCGCAGCTATATAAGGAGTAAAGATCATGGCAGTACCAAAGCGAAAAATGTCGCGAGCACGCACTCGCTCTCGTCGTAGCATGTGGAAGACAACTCCTGCTCACTTGGCAACATGTGAACAATGCCAACAACCAAAGTTGCAACACACTGCTTGCCCAACCTGCGGAACTTATAACCGTCGCCAGGTTTTAGAGGTCTGATCTGTACTCTGACCTAACCGAGCAACTCGGAATATCGGTTAAGGAAGAGTTGCTTGAACTTGCATTAACCCATCGCTCCTTTTCATATGAAGCCGGTGGTATTCCAACTAACGAGCGATTAGAGTTTTTAGGCGATTCAGTTTTAGGTTTAGTTGTTACCGATGAGCTTTATAAAAAGTTTCCAGATTTAGATGAAAGCAGATTAAGTCCTCTCAGATCTGGTGTGGTCAATATGCGAGCTCTTGCTCAAATCGCTCGCGATTTAAAATTGGGTGAGCACCTTCGAATTGGTAAGGGTGAAGAATCTACAAACGGTCGAGATAAAAACTCGATATTAGCCGATTCATTAGAAGCTTTAGTCGGCGCAATTTATCTTCAATATGATTACACAAAAACGGCTGAAATAGTTTTAAAGTGGATGCAACCAGCATTAAATTCAGTTTCCACTTTAGGTGCAGCACTTGATGGCAAAACCTCATTACAGGAAATTGCAGCTACTTTGAATTTGTCAGCACCTGAATATGAAATTACCGAATCTGGTCCAGATCACGATAAGAGTTTTATTGCCACAGCGATTGTGGGTGGTGAGAAGTTTCCAAGCGGTGATGGAAAGAGCAAGCGCGAGGCTGAACAAGCAGCAGCTAAGTTAGCCCATGAAGCATTAAGTAGCAGAGTTAACAAGAAGTAAAAATCTGAGCGTGTAATGCCAGAGTTGCCTGAGGTTGAAACAGTTCGAAGCGGACTTGAAAAATATGTGGTTGGTAAGAGAATTTCTAGTGCTGAAACATTTCACCCGCGAACAGTTAAGCCAGGCTCAATTGCGCCACTAACAGCAGCAGTTGGTTCAAAGATTCAAGCAGTTAAGCGTCGTGGAAAATTTTTGTGGCTAGAGCTAGATCGCGATTTCACCCTAGTGGCACACCTTGGCATGAGCGGTCAGCTACTTGTTCAGCCATCAACTTCACCAATACAAACCCATATGCGGGCAAGATTTTCACTAACTAGCAGACTTGGCAGAGGAAGAGATGCGATTAGATTTATTGACCAGCGAACCTTCGGTTGGCTTTCCATTGAGGAGCAAAATAACGGTATTCCCAAATGTGTTGAACACATAGCTTTTGATCCATTTGAGAGCCAATTTGATATTAAGCAGGTTGTTGCAAAAATTAAATCGAAAAAATGTGCGATTAAACCAGCGATTCTTAATCAAGAGGTATTAAGCGGTGTTGGAAATATTTATGCAGATGAGGCGTTATGGCGAGCAAAAATACATCCAGAGATTATTTGCGAAGATTTATCAGAAATAGAGATCAAGAAAGTCATTACATCTGCGATTTCGGTAATGAAATCAGCCATTAGAGCTGGCGGCACATCCTTTGATCAACAGTATAAAAATGTTAATGGTGAAAGTGGATATTTCTCCAGGTCATTGAAGGTATATGGCCGTGAGGGCGAAAAATGTTCACGATGTGCCAGCACTATCCACAGAATTGCCTTTGCTAATCGCTCATCCCATTTTTGCCCGCGTTGCCAAGGGTAAGTAGCCCAGATTTTCGGCAGTTTTTAGATAGGTTTGCGCCTATGAGGGCGAAGCCATGTATCTAAAGAGTATGAACCTAAAAGGGTTCAAATCCTTTGCCTCCTCTACCACCTTAAATTTTGAACAGGGCATTACTTGTGTGGTCGGCCCAAATGGATCTGGTAAATCTAATGTGGTTGACGCACTCTCTTGGGTAATGGGCGAGCAGGGCGCAAAATCATTACGTGGCGGAAAGATGGAAGATGTAATTTTCGCCGGCACCTCTGGTCGTGCTCCACTAGGTCGTGCTGAAGTATCAGTAACAATTGATAACGCTGATGGCGTTCTGCCAATTGATTTCTCTGAAGTAACAATCACTCGTGTTTTATTTAGAAATGGGTCATCTGAGTATTTATTGAATGGTGAAACCACAAGATTATTAGATATTCAAGAGTTGCTAAGTGATAGTGGTATTGGTCGGGAAATGCATGTGATTGTTGGACAAGGTCAGTTAGATGCAATCTTGCTGGCAAATCCGGAGGAGCGGCGAGCATTTATTGAAGAGGCTGCTGGTGTTTTAAAGCACCGTAAGCGAAAAGAAAAAGCAATTCGAAAATTAGATTCAATGCAAACTAACCTTGCTCGAATTCAAGATCTCACCGTGGAGCTTCGCCGTCAATTAAGACCGCTTGGTAAGCAGGCTGAGGTGGCAAGAAAAGCCTCGGTAATTCAATCAGATGTTAGAGATTCAAAACTTCGCTTGCTAGCTGATGACCTAACTCGGATGAGATCTGAGATGGAGGTTGAAGTTGCTGATGAAAATGTTTTGCGGGAGCGAAAAGAGCAGGTTGAGCGAGAATTAAACACTGCAAGAGCACGTGAGGTTGAGCTAGATGCAATTGCTGCAAGTGAGAACCCACAGTTAATTGCTGCACAAGAAAACTTTTATCGATTAACTGCCCAACGTGAACAAATTCGTGGCGTTCAGAATCTGTCCTCCGAGCGAGCCAGATTCTTAGCTGAGGAGGCAGAAGAGGCTAAAGCAATTGGCCGAGATCCAAAGGCGCTAGAGGATGAAGCACTAGTTTTAAGACAAGAAGAGTCAGCACTTGCCTCGCAGGTAAAAATCTCACAAGAACAATTGCAAGTAGATTCAAATTCATTAAAAGCAATTGAAGAGCAATTAGCGTTAGAAGAAAACCGAGTATCTGCTTCACTACGTGCGATCGCAGATCAACGTGAAGGAACTGCAAGACAAGAAGGTCACATAAATGGACTTAGATCAAGAATTGATGCCACCACTGGTGAGATAACTCGATTAACCGCTGCCAAAGATTCCGCTGACGGCAGATTAAGAGGTTACCGAGAGAGTTTTGCATTAATTGAAACGCAAATTTCATCCCTGACTGCAACTGAGCCGGGCTTAGATAATCAATTTAATAAATTAAAGGGAGATTTAAAATCTGCTGAAGCAGAGTTAAAGGTTCTAACTGACAAGTTGCAGTCGACTGAAAAATTACGAGCCGGCTCACTTGGAAGATTAACTGCATTTACAGAGATAACTGAGTTGGTCGCGGCCTCACAGAACGCTAATTTAATTGAGAAAATTTCAGTATTAACATCTAATTGCGAGGCTGAAGTAGCAAAAGTTTCAGCTGATTGTGATCGCATTAAGTTTGAATTGACCACCTCACAAAACCGCCTTGATGTAATAAACCGTGAGTATGAGGTAGCGCTATCTAAATTAAATGATTCAGATGCAGCCATGACTGGCTTGGCTGAGCAATTAGCTGTAGCAGGCCAAAATGTTAAGAACACGGGTGAGGAGTTAGATCGGTTAATTTCAGCCTTAGATGCAGCTAATGAACAGCGCACCTTTGATGAACGAGATTTAGCCGCTGCAATCGCCCAATTTGAATCACATCAAACTCCTCTGGAACCAGATTTAACTCATCTAGAGGATTTAAGATCTCAAGTTTCTAGTGCTCGTTCAAAAGAGGTTGAGGCAAGATTAAGTCTTCGCACAATTGAAGAGCGTCGAGATGCAATCACTCAACGTGCGATCGCATTAGAAAACCAAGCAAGTGCTGAACGAGATGCAGCTTCAAAATCTATTTCTCGCCGAGAGAATCGAGCTCAGGCTGCGATAACTGCGCAAGAAATTGCAGACACTGCATATGAGGCATTAATTCAAATTGAATCATCAATTTCAAAAGCCGGAACAGAGCGGGCGCGACTTGAGAATTCACGATCTGATCGAGAAGGTGAGATTTTAAGTTTAAGAACTATTGGAAGAGAGTTGGCAATTGAGTTAGAAAGACTTACCTCTAGCGTTCATAAAGATGAGATTGCTCGCGCCGAGCAAAGATTGAGAATTGAGCAACTTGAAAGCAAAGCGGTGGAGGAGTTAGGTGTTGATGTTTCAACACTGCTAACTGAGTATGGCCCAAGTAATGATGTACCGACATTTTATGAAAATGAGCAAGGTGAGTTTGTTCCTGGAGATTTGATCCCTTACCGCAGAGATCAACAAGAGAAGCGCTTAGCGCAAGCAGAGCGCTCACTAACTTTACTTGGCAAGATTAATCCACTAGCACTTGAAGAATACTCATCACTTGAAGAGCGACTACGTTATTTAGCGGAGCAGCTAGAGGATTTAAAGAAAACTAAAAAAGATCTGCTGGACATAATTAAAGAGGTGGATGATCGGGTACAACAGATATTCACTCAAGCATATGAAGATACTGCTCGTGAGTTTGAAATTGTATTTGCTCGACTATTTCCTGGTGGCGATGGAAAGCTAATTCTTACGAACCCTTCAGATATGTTGACATCAGGAGTTGATGTTGAGGCTCGGCCACCTGGCAAGCGTGTTAAGCGATTATCACTTCTATCAGGCGGTGAGCGATCACTAGTAGCGGTGGCTTTATTAATCGCAATCTTTAAAGCAAGACCGTCACCATTTTATGTAATGGATGAGGTTGAAGCCGCACTCGATGATACAAACTTGGGAAGATTGTTAGGCGTATTTGAAGAGCTACGTGAAAAATCACAGCTAATTATTATTACCCACCAAAAGCGGACTATGGAGATTGCTGATGCACTCTATGGCGTAACAATGCGCGGTGATGGAGTTAGCGAAGTGATATCACAGCGAATTCGTGAAGTTGACGCAGTTTCTTAAAAAGTAGATGAGTTTATTTAAACGTTTATTTAATGCAGTTAGATCTGGCTCAGTTACTAATGAGCAGTGGGATGATATACGAAGTAATTTAATCTCAGCCGACCTTGGCGTAAAGCTAGTTGATCAGGTTATTGCCGAGGCGAAGATGGCTAAACCTGAGGATGCAAAACAATCAATTACAGATGTGATTCAGCAGTGGCTCAGTAGCAAAGATAGAACGATATCTAAAAATTCAGATCGAGTTAGCACAATTTTAGTTGTGGGGGTTAACGGAACTGGGAAAACCACCTCAACTGCAAAGTTAGCTAATCTAATTAAGAATGAGAGAAAGAGTGTTTTGTTAGCTGCAGCTGACACTTTTCGCGCAGCAGCTGTTGATCAGTTACAAACTTGGGCAAATCGAATAGATATTGAGGTTGTAAGCGGAGCAGCAAATGGGGATCCAGCAGCTGTTGCTTTTTCAGCAATTACTAAAGCTAAATCTGAAAATTACGATTATCTTCTTGTGGATACCGCCGGCAGATTACACACCAAAGAAAATTTGATGCAGGAATTAGGAAAAATTATTAGAGTTATCGAAAAGCAATCACCCGTTGATGAAATTTTATTGGTACTAGATGCCACCACTGGTCAAAATGGAATCAATCAAGCAAAGGTTTTTATTGAGGCTGCAGGTGTGACTGGATTTATTCTTACTAAATTAGATGGCTCGGCAAAGGGTGGGGTAGGCCTTGCAATCGAGAAAGAGTTTGGTTTGCCGATTAAGTTTATTGGCACTGGGGAGCAGATTTCAGACCTAGCCCCCTTTGACCCAGAGCAGTACATCGCATCTTTGTTTGATTAAGTAACATACTTTTAACAATTGCCTTAAAACTGTCACCAGTTGGAAACTTAAAAAACCACTTGATTTAACCCGCTCAGGCCAGAGTATCCCCATCTCAAAGGCGAGGTTTCCCAACTATATAAATACTGCGAAAGCAGGTATTGGTTATTGGAGATCAAATGGCGGAAGTAGTTTTAAATACCGGTGATACTGCTTGGGTTTTAGCAAGTACAGCATTGGTACTTTTGATGACGCCAGGTTTAGCTCTTTTCTACGGCGGCATGGTTCGTGCTAAAAGCGTTTTAAATATGATGTTAATGTCAATGGTAACAATTGGCATCGTCAGTGTGTTATGGGTTATTTATGGATTCAAATTAGCCTTTGGTTATGAAGCAAACTCACAATGGTATGGAGAAATATCTCTATCTGGTTTAGGTAGTGCGGTAAATGAATTAACTAATAACGGTGGTGTTTATCCAATTCCGTTACTAGCCTTCGCTGCTTTTCAACTTATGTTTGCAATTATCACCCCAGCTTTGATATCAGGTGCAATCGCAGATAGAACTAAGTTCACTGCTTGGGCAGTTTTTGTGACAATCTGGGTAACTTTGGTTTATTTCCCAGTAGCACATTGGGTCTTTGCCTTTGGAAACAAAGTTGGCGATACGGTAACGGGCGCTGGATTTTTAGCAGCCAGAGGTGTGCAAGATTTTGCAGGTGGCACAGCTGTTCATATAAATGCTGGCGCAGCTGGTCTTGCAATGGCAATCATCCTTGGTAGGCGAGTGGGATGGCGACGAGAATCAATGCGACCACACTCACTGCCATTAGTTTTAATTGGCGCTGGTTTGCTTTGGTTTGGTTGGTTTGGATTTAATGCTGGATCTGCATTGGGAGCAAATGGCACTGCAGCCTTGGCATTGTTAAATACGCAAGTTGCAACAGCGGCCGCAGCATTGGGCTGGCTACTGGTTGAAAAACTTAGAGATGGTCATCCAACATCACTCGGTGTGGCATCTGGTGCGGTTGCCGGTCTAGTTGCAATTACTCCAGCATGCGCATTTGTTGCACCATGGGCAGCAGTTGTAATCGGTTTAATTGCTGGAATCTTATGCGCACTTGCAGTTGGCCTTAAGTATCTATTTAACTTTGATGATTCACTAGATGTTGTTGGTGTTCACTTAGTTGGTGGATTATGGGGTTGCTTATCACTTGGCTTCTTTGGCAGTAGCGCAGTTAATAGCCTTGGCTTAGATGGCATCTTCTATGGTGGTGGCGCCACTTTGCTTGGTAAACAGGCATTTGGAGCTTTCTTTGTTTTAACTTACTCCTTTATCGTCACCTTAATCATTGGCTTTGCAATCGATAAGACGATTGGGCTTAGAGTTAAAGAGGAGGCTGAAATTTCTGGAATTGATTACGATCAACACGCAGAAACTGGCTATGAATTGACCACTAGTTCAAGAGGAGGTTTTAGTTCATGAAATTAATTACTGCGATTATTAAGCCACAAAAACTAGATGCAGTTAAAGAGGCGCTGGTTTCGCAAGGAATCACCGGCATGACTGTTTCAGAGGCTAAAGGTTTCGGACGCCAACTTGGCCTTACTGAGATTTATCGTGGCACCCAATATAAGGTGGATCTAATACCGAAAATAAGATTAGAAGTATTAGTAAGTTCTAAGTTGGCAGATAAAGCAATAGAAATTATTGTTAATGCTGCCAGGACCGGAAGTATTGGCGATGGCAAAGTATGGGCCACGGCAGTTGATTCAGTAACTCGGGTTCGAACCGGTGAGAGTGGTGAAGAAGCAATCTAAATAAAATGTAAGATGCTTCCATGTTTGAAGCGCTAGGCCAGAGATTTACATCATTATTTTCTGGCCTGCGCGGCAAAGTTTCGCAGGCACAGTTAGTCGATTTTTCAACTGATATTAAAAATGCCCTCCTTGATTCAGATGTTGCCCTTTTAGTTGCTGATAAATTTTCAAAGCAGGTACTAGAGGAATTTAATAATCAAGCAGAATCAATCAATAAAAGCACAAACCCATCCCAAAAGATATTTGAAATCATAAATGCGCAGTTAATTCAAATATTAGGTGGGTCAGAACGTAGGCTTAAGTATGCAAAAGTAGCGCCAACAGTAATTTTGTTAACTGGTTTGCAAGGAGCAGGAAAAACTTCACTTGCTGGAAAACTAGCTAACTACTTAAAGCTGCAAGGAAATACACCCCTTTTAGTCGCAGCAGATTTACAAAGACCTAATGCAGTTAATCAACTTCAAGTTGTAGGTGAATCAACTAAAATTCCAGTCTTTGCACCAGAACCTGGTAACGGTGTTGGCGATCCCATTTCAGTTGCAAAAGCAGGAGTCAAATTTGCAAAAGAGAAGTTACATAATTTTGTAATCATTGATACAGCTGGAAGAACTGGCGTTGATCAAGAGTTGATGAATCAAGTCACTAATATCCGTGATGCTGTTACACCTGATGAAATTTTCTTTGTAGTTGATGCGATGACTGGTCAAGACGCAGCGGTAACAGCGAAAGCTTTTGCCGATGGTGTCGGCTTTGATGCAGTGGTTTTAACCAAATTAGATGGTGATGCAAGAGGTGGCGCAGCACTCTCAATTGTTGAAATTACTGGCAAACCAATTATTTTTGCATCAACTGGTGAAAAAATTGCTGATTTTGATCTCTTCTATCCAGATCGTATGGCTTCCAGAATTTTGGGAATGGGGGACGTTGCCTCTTTAGCTGAGCAAGCTAAACGATCGATGCCGGAGGAAACTTCAAAAAAGCTAGAGGATAAATTCATTAAGGGTGAGGATTTTACTTTTGAGGACTTCCTATCTCAGCTAGAAGCAATGAAAAATATGGGAAGCATGAGTAAATTAATGGGCTTACTTCCAGGAGCTGCTGGCATGAAGAAGCAGATAGAAAACTTTGATGAGTCAGAATTGGTAAGAACTAGAGCAATTATTCAATCAATGACTCCAATGGAGCGAAATGATCCAAAGGTGTTAAATGGCTCTAGAAGATCAAGAATTGCAGTCGGAAGTGGCCGAGCAGTTTCAGAGATCAACTCTTTAGTTGAAAGATTTACTCAAGCTCAAAAAATGATGAAGCAAATGCGTGGCGGCAACATGCCAGCCGGATTACCAAATATTGGATCGATGCCAAAACCACAACAATCAAATAACATCCAAAAGAAGAAATCTCGATCTGGAAATCCCGCTAAGCGGGCGCTGGAAGAGGGTATTTAGGCCAATTTGGGTTTATCCCATCATGCTGGCAAGATTAGCCTTCTGCTAACGGGACCCTCTAACCCATAGCAATATTTATCCGCAAGGTTAGATCTGGATGTAAACGCCCCCGCTGTTTACGAAAGAAAAAGCCGAATAATTTTCTATAGGGAGTTTTGTGTCAGTAAAGATTAAGTTAATGCGTCTTGGAAAGATCCGCACACCACATTTTCGTATTGTGATTGCAGATTCTCGTTCAGCTAGAAATTCAAAAGCAATTGAAGAGATTGGCCGCTACTCACCAGCGTCTGAGCCATCTCTAATTGAAGTTAACTCAGAGCGGGTTCAATACTGGTTAGGCGTTGGTGCACAACCAACTGAGGCAGTAACCGCGCTTCTTAAAATTACTGGTGATTACCAGAAAGCTCATGGCTTGCCAGGTAGCGAGGGATCTCTTAAACCACAGCCTGTAAAAATTGATAAGCGAGTTGCTTATGAAGCAGCTGTTAAAGAAGCAATGAATGAGCCAGCCGATGGCGCAACAACCTTAAAGAAGAAAGCTGCAGAGAAATTGGCAGCAAAGGCTGCTCCAGTAGTTGAAGAAGCACCTGTTGCACAAGAGGCTCCAGCTGCAGAAGAAGCTCCTGTTGCACAAGAGGCACCAGTCGTTGAAGAAGCAGCACCAGTTACAGAAGCACCAGCTGAAGTTGTTGCCGAGGCGGTTGCTGAAGAAACTCCACAAGCTTAAGCAAAGTAAAACTTATGCCTAAGAAGGGTTCGTTCCTTCGCGAACTACCTGTCATTGTTGTTTCTGCCTTAATTGTTTCAATTCTGGTCAAAACCTTTTTGCTGCATTTTTTCTATATTCCTTCAGGATCAATGGAAAACACACTTCAAGTAGGGGATCGAATTGCAGTCAATAAATTCGGAGCCCTGTTTAGCGAAATTAAACGAGGTGAAGTTGTTGTATTTGGTGATCCTGATAAGTGGTTAGGTCAGGTTTCAGAATCTACTGATCCAAAGCCAATTGCAATGATTAAATCTGGCTTGATTGCTGTTGGCGTACTACCTGATCCGGCAAAACAATACTTAATTAAACGAGTAATCGGTGTAGGCGGTGACAACGTAACTTGCTGTGATTCTGCAGGAAAATTACAAGTTAATGGTGTGGCAATTACCGAGCCATATATTTATGCGGGCGATAAGCCAAGTGATACTAAGTTTAACGTTGATGTTCCTGCAGGCTTTATTTGGGTAATGGGGGATCATCGATCTGCAAGTACTGATTCAAGGTATCAACCAGACAGCGCCAATAATGGATTGGTGCCACTAAGTAAAGTAGTAGGTCGAGCCACTTTCATAATCTGGCCGTTTGGAAATATTGCAATACTTGAAAAGGGTGAAGATTTAAAAAAGATTCCAGTAAAAGCAAAATCTTAGTTTAATGATTGAGCAAACTCTGCTTAAAGCTGGACTTAAAAACATAGCAGGAGTTGATGAAGCAGGTCGTGGACCATGTGCTGGCCCATTAGTTGTAGCGGCGGTAATTTTAAAGGACCCACTTTCACCAGCACTTAGTGAAGTCAAAGACTCAAAAGAGCTTACTGAGTCAAAGCGAGAACAACTATTTGATGTAGTGATTAACAATTCAATTGCTTATTCAATAATTGAAATCACCCCACAAGAGATTGATCAACTTGGGCTTCATAAGTGCAATATTGAAGGTATGCGTCGCGCGGTAAATGGTTTAAAGATCTCGCCAGAGTATGTATTAACTGATGGGTATGCCATTCCCGGGCTTACCACCCCAAATCTTTCTGTTTGGAAAGGTGATCAGGTAGCAATATCCATTAGTGCTGCGTCAATCTTGGCAAAGGTATATCGAGATCGAATCATGATTAATCTGGATAAAACCTATCCAAATTATGGTTTAGCAAGTCACAAAGGGTATATAACAGCAATACATACAGAAGCTATTAAAAAGTTCGGAGTACTACCAATACATAGAAAATCATTTGCAAACATTGCAGCACTTCTTAATTAACAACAATCCACAATAGAGATTTATACCCCTTATCAGTTATAGAACTTTGCTAAATTTGCAAAGTGTTAGATGAGAAAACAGCAAAATTAATCTTATTCTCCGCAGTTGATCCAGTTGATACTTTCTGGCAAGGGCAGGTTTTAAGTGTAGGGGCAGTTAATACCTACCAAAAAATTATAAAGGGCTCTGCGTATCTGAAGATTTCAGATTTTCAACAGATTAAAATGAGGGTCTTAAAGGCTAATGTGCAAACCCTTAAATCTGAGATCATTGCTGCAAAGGCTGAGTTTATAACTAGCGAGGATATAGATTGGCCAGCTTCCTGCCAAGATCTTGCAGCACCACCAATTGGATTAGTAATTAAGGGTGATCGTAAATTAATTGCTCAGCTTAGCAATTCAATTTCAATCGTCGGAAGTCGAAAACCAACAGCTTATGGTTTGAATGTTGCAGATAAATTAGCTAGGGATGCCTGTCAACAACAAATTGTGGTGATAAGTGGTGGCGCTTATGGAATAGATACCGCAGCACACAAAGCAGCAATAAATGCTGGTGGTAAAACCATCGCAGTTTTAGCTGGTGGATTCAATAATCTATACCCCTTTGAAAATCGGGAGCTATTTTCACAAATTACCAAAGCGGGATTGTTAATTTCAGAGGTTATGCCAAGTATTAAAACTATGCCAGCTCGATTTTTGAATCGGAATCGTTTAATTGCAGCGTTATCAATGGCCACTGCAGTAGTTGAAGCAGAGTTTGTAAGTGGTTCCATAAGAACTGCTCGTGATGCTGCTGAGATATTTAGACCAGTTTTTGCGATCCCAGGCCAGATATCATCAAAGTTAAGCGATGGCTGTCACCGACTTATTGCCGAACGAATCGCTGATATTGCAACTAGTTTGGATGAAATACTAGAAGTGATAAAACCCTTGCAATTGCGATAGCCAAAAGGTGAGAGAATAGGAGCAATGGAAAACTTCAAAGCTGGTTTTGTGGCAATTGTCGGTCGCCCGAATACTGGAAAATCTACTCTGGTAAATGCTTTGGTTGGAACAAAGATAGTTATTACTTCTCACCATCCAAATACCACCAGAAATCCAATTCGAGGAATAATAAATCGCGAAACATACCAAATGATTGTGGTTGATACTCCTGGAATGCATAAACCAAAAACTGCGCTTGGCACGAGATTAAACTCGATGGTGAATGAAAATATGCAATCAAATGATGCGGTACTTCTTTGCTTGCCGGCAGATGAGGAAATAGGAGCTGGTGATGAGTACATTGCCAAGCAGATTAAAGGAAATCAGAAAGTTTTCTTAGTTGTAACAAAAGTTGATAAAATCTCAAAATCAGATTTAGCAATTAGATTGATGGCTGTAAATGAGTTTGCGCTTAGATTAAATCTGCAAGCTGCCGAGATAATCCCAGTATCAGCAAAGAATCTAGATCAAACCGAACTATTGCTTGAATTACTTTCAGTGCATTTACCGCAATCACCCGCGCTTTATCCAACCGATATAAACACCGACCAAGCGCAGGAGTTGATGTTTGCTGATCTAATTAGAGAGGCGGCAATCGAGGAGCTATATGAAGAGCTGCCACACTCTGTGATGGTTACCATTGAAGAGATGGGCGAGCGAGATGGTGGAAAGATATTTGATATCAGCGCCACATTGCATGTTGAGCGCGATAGTCAAAAGGGAATAATTATTGGGCCACAAGGAAGTAAGTTAAAAGCCATTGGCAGCTTAGCTCGAAAATCAATTGAGAATTTAGTTGGTATGCAGGTTTTCCTACAAATTCATGTGAAGGTTTCAAAAGAGTGGCAGAAAGATCCAAAACTATTAGCTAAATTAGGATTTACTGACGCACTTTCCGACTAGCAAAGTAAGAACCAAGCAAAACCAGTGGCAATCCAAGCATAATTCCAAGTGTTAAAGGTTCTCCTAATAACATTACTCCGAGCAATACCGCAACCGCTGTGTTTAAGTATGTAATAAGTGAAGCCCTTGGTGGACCAACTTCAGCAAGTAATTTAAAGAATAAAATAAAGGCAATCGCTGTGCAGAAAACCCCAAGGGCAGCAACTGATGCAATCGCTTCAACTGAAGGTGTTTTAGTTGGCCAATTGGTGATGGCAAATGGGAAGTAAAAAATAGTAGTAATTATCATTGCCCAGGCATTAAGAGCAATTGCAGGAACTGATGGTATTTTTCGATTGATCATATTGACTGCATAGGCGTAACCAATTGCAGCCAGAATTACCATGCCAATTGACTTAATATCCTGACGTCCACCGATTGATTCAATTCCAACAACTGCCACAACTCCGATAAAACCGATCAGTAATCCAAATAATCTAGATTTGTGCCAGACAGTGTGATCACCATTTAAAGAGGCAAAAATTGCCGCCCAAATCGGCACTGTTGCAACTAGGAGTCCAGCTAAGCCTGAGGAGATTTTCTGTTCAGCATTAGTAATCAAATACCAAGGACCAATTAACTCTGCCACGGTATAGATAAGAACTATGTGCCAGTACTTTCTTGGGATGTAAATAGTTTTTTTGGACAATGCAAGTGGCAGTAAAACCATTGCTCCAATAAGGACTCGAAAGAAAATTATTGTAGAAGGGGAGATCTCTTCAACTGCTACTTTGATGAAAAGATATGGCGTTCCCCAAAGAAAGCCCACCAGGGCAAATCTGCTCCAGCCAACCTTTGTCAATTAATTACGCCTTCCTAGAATTGCATTTATTTCTTTCGCAATCTCTGAGTATAGTGATTCAGCATCATCTGTTACTCCACTTAAATTAAAGAAGCCATGAATTTGCCCAGCAAACTCCTTATATATCGCTGGGACTGAATCCTTTATCAATTTTTGGTAGTAGTTTTTAACATCATCAGTTAGTGGATCAAACTCAGCTGCAATCAAGATCGCAGGTGCAACACCACGAAGGGATTTAGCTTTTGCTGGTACTGCGTATGGATCCTCCTGGTCCTCAATTTTTGATAGGTACTGATTCCAAAACCATTTCATTGCTTGCGTTGTTAAGCCATAACCTTGTGAGTAATTTACAGCTGATGGGTAATTCATCTGGTAATCGTTACATGGATAGATTAAAAGCTGAAAGGCAAGTGAGATTAATTGTTCATTAAATGCTTTAAGGGCAACTGTTGAAGCTAGATTGCCACCAGCACTATCACCGCCAACACCAATTGCGGCTAGATCTATTCCTAGTTCTGCTGAATTTTCAATAACCCATTTAAGAGTTGCATAGCAATCATCAAGTGGTGCTGGATATGAATGTTCAGGAGCCTTTTGATACTCAACTGCAATAATTACAAGGTTTCCATTTTTAGCAATCTTTCGAAGAGCTGGTTCATAGATATCTAAGAAATTTAAAACCCATCCGCCACCATGAAAAAACACCATTGCTGGCAAATTATTTTCCTGATTTGGCCTATAGATCCGAACAGGTAGCTTTGATGTTGGCCCATTAATACTTCGGTGATCCACTGAATGTATCTGCAGCAATGGTTGCTTCAATGCGAGATGAAGTTTGGTGTTTTCTCTTATCTTAGCAAGTGGTGCTTGCCAGACTTGTGGCAGGCCACTTGCTGCACGCTCTGCTAGGTAGGCAGATATCTCGGGTTTAAGTCCCATTGCGGCAGAGTAGACTTAGCCATCAACGTTGACCAACTCTTATAACTATTTCAAGGCTGGAGTTTTTACAAAGATGCGTATCGGTGTTTTAACAGGTGGCGGAGATTGCCCAGGCTTAAATGCTGTAATTCGAGCAGTAGTGCGCAAGGGCGTTAAAGAGTATGGCTATGAATTTATTGGATTTAAAGATGGTTGGCGTGGGCCACTTGAGGGCTTAACAATGAAGTTAGATGTCCCAGCAACCCGTGGAATATTGCCAAGAGGTGGAACGATTCTAGGTTCATCACGTACAAACCCATTTAAGATTGAAAATGGTGTTGAGAAAATAAAAGAGAATTTAGCAAAAATGAATGTGGATGCTTTGATTGCAATTGGCGGCGAGGACACATTAGGAGTTGCGACCAAACTTGATTCACTTGGTGTAAAGGTAATTGGTGTACCAAAGACAATTGATAATGATTTAAACAATACTGATTACACCTTTGGATTTGATACTGCAGTTAATATCGCAGTAGAGGCGATTGATCGATTACATACCACCGCAGAATCACATCACCGAGCTTTAATTGTTGAGGTAATGGGAAGGCACGCTGGCTGGATTGCCCTGCACTCAGGATTAGCAGGTGGTGCATCTTGTATTTTGATCCCAGAGGTTAAGTTTTCACTAGATCAGGTATGTAAATGGGTAGAATCTAGATTTGAGCAGAGTTATTCACCAATTATTGTTATTGCAGAAGGTGCAATTCCACAAGATGGAGATTTGATTACCAAAGATAAAACTTTGGACTCCTTTGGCCATGTGAAGTTATCTGGCATAGGTGAGTGGCTGGCTAATCAGATAGAAGAAAAGACTGGCAAAGAGGCTCGCACCTCAGTATTAGGTCATATTCAAAGAGGTGGCACCCCAACTGCATTTGATCGAGTTCTAGCAACTAGATTTGGTTTACATGCAATCACAGCTGTTCATGATGGAGATTGGGGCAAGATGGTTGCCCTACATGGCACCAAAATTGAAAGAGTGCCATTGGCCTCAGCGACAGAGAAGTTAAAGACTGTTGATCCTGGCCTATATAAAGAAGCGGAGATCTTCTTCGGTTAATTGATGCTGGCTTAATTAGCCACATCCTTAACTAAAGATTGCATACCATTACCTAATGAACGCTAACTCGATATTTACCCCAGGCCTTGTGGCAGCCCAGCAACCAACCTGGCCAGATGCGGCAGCGGTAGCGGCGGCAGTCAGTGAGTTAGAGAGCTTTCCACCACTAGTTTTTGCTGGTGAATGTGACAATCTAAAGAAGCGAATTGGCGAGGCTGCATTAGGTAATGCTTTTTGGCTTCAAGGTGGTGATTGCGCTGAAACATTTGTGGCTGCAACTGCTGATTCAATTAGAAATCGAATTAAGACAATTTTGCAGATGGCAGCAGTGCTTCAGTACTTCTCTTCCCTTCCTGTGGTTAAGGTGGGCCGAATGGCAGGCCAGTTTGCTAAGCCACGCAGTAATGACAACGAAACTCGGGATGGTCAAACTCTGCCTGCTTATCGCGGGGATGCAGTTAATGATCTTGAGTTCACTAAAGAGGCAAGAACTCCAGATCCAAAGCGATTAGTTCGGGTATATAACACCTCTTCTGCAACACTAAATTTAGTACGCGCTTTCACGCAAGGAGGATTTGCCGATCTGCGCCAGGTGCATAGTTGGAATAAGGGATTTGCAGCTGATGCAAGATTTAGCGCTCGCTATGAGGAAATGGCAAATGAGATTGGTAGAGCGATTCAGTTTATGCAATCAGCAGGTGTTGATCCAGAATCATTTAAATCTGTTGATTTCTACTCAAGCCATGAGGCTTTAATTCTTGAGTATGAAAAGGCACTTACTCGAATCGATTCAAGAACGAATAATCCTTATGATGTATCTGCACATTTTGTTTGGATAGGAGAGCGCACTCGTCAATTAGATGGTGCTCATATGGATTTTGCCTCAAAAATTCACAATCCAATTGGTGTAAAGCTTGGTCCAAAAAGTACTCCTGAAGAGGCTTTGGCTATTATTAAAAAGCTAAATCCTGATAATGAACCAGGACGTCTAACATTTATTACCAGAATGGGTGCTGGAGTAATTAGAGAAAAACTCCCAGCGCTGATTGATGCAGTTACGAAATCTGGCGCCATAGTTCTTTGGGTGTGCGACCCAATGCATGGCAACACGTATGAAGCACCAAGTGGGTATAAAACTAGAAAATTTGATGATGTTATAGATGAGGTTAAAGGATTTTTTGAGGTTCATAAGAAGTTAGGAACTCATCCTGGTGGCATACATATTGAGTTAACTGGCGATGATGTAACTGAGTGCGTTGGCGGTGGGGAAGCGATTAGTCACGAAGATTTATCTTCAAGATATGAAAGTGCTTGTGATCCAAGACTAAATCACACCCAATCTCTTGAACTGGCCTTTTTGGTTGCAGAGATGCTTCGAGATCGAAGAAAGTAACACTTTTCTAATCTGTAATTCTCAGTTAAAGTCGGTGGATGCTTCACAGCGCCACCCATAAAACTCCAATTGGAGATCTAAGTATTATCGTTGAGGAACATGTTTTACTTGCGGCAGGCTTTAAATCTTTAGATAATTTGATAGATCGATTATCACCAATTGATGCTGATAAAGAGATCAAACTTATTGGAAAGATCCCAGTCATTTCTGAATTGATTTCAGATTACTTTGATGGGAATTTAAACGCATTTAATCCAATTAAAGTAAGGCAACCAGGCGCAAAATTTTCGCAAGAAGTTTGGAAAGCTATGAGGAAAATTCCAGCTGGGAAAACTCTTTCCTATGCAGAACTAGCAAAGCGAGCAGGATCAGCTGATGCAATTAGAGCAGCAGGCACTGCTTGTGGCAACAATTTAATTGCACCAATAATTCCATGCCATCGAATAATTAAAAGTGGGGGAGCGTTGGGAAATTATGGTTACGGTATAAAGATTAAAGAATGGTTACTTACGCACGAGGGCGCTTTTTAATATCTCTGGTAGGACTTGATTTACTATGCTGATATCTGAATCATCTAGATCCAGGTGAGTTACAAGTCTTAAGTACTTTGGACCTAATGGACCAGTTAGTACACCTTTTTCTTTAAGCTGAGCGGCTAACTCCTGTGCTGTGATATTCAAGCTAGTTAGATCCAGACCCACAATATTTGTATCTACTAGCTCTGGTGTGATTACAGCAGGTGCAATTTTTGATACTTGTTCGGCGATTGATTTGGCTCGCAGATGATCATTTTTTAGGTACTTAATATTGTTATCTAAGGCATAGTGGCCAGCAGCTGCAATCAGGCCGACCTGCCGCATTCCGCCACCGTAGCGTTTGCGCCACTGTCTTGCCTTAGCAATTCTCTCCTTTGAAGAGATCATTAGTGAACCAATTGGAGCCCCAAGTCCTTTTGATAGGCAAACACTTAAGGTATCAAAATATTTTCCATACTCTTTTAAATCTACTCCAGTTGCAACATGCGCGTTCCAGATTCTTGCACCATCTAGATGCATTGAAATTCCTAGTTTTTGAGTTTCTTGGCGTAGTTTCTTTATCTCATTAATTGGTTGCACAGTGCCACCACCAAAATTATGAGTATTCTCAATAGCAATTGCGGTAGTTGATACTAGATAAGGACCAGAGTCAGGTCGTGCAATGTTTAATACATCCTCAGCTTTAAGTAGGCCGCGCTCTGCCAACCATGTCCTCGTAGTAATTCCACTAAAAACAGCACCTGCTCCTAGCTCTGCTCTAACAATGTGTGAATTTGTCTCAGTCAATAACTCTTCACCAGGGGCAACTAACATGCGGATAGCTAGTTGATTTGCTAAAGAACCAGTTGGGCAAAAAAGAGCGGCTTCATGGCCAAATAAATCTGCAATTCGTTCTTCAAGTGAATTTACAGTTGGATCTTCACCATAAACATCATCACCAACTTCAGCAGAAACCATAAACTTTCGCATTTCATCTGAAGGTTTAGTTAAGGTGTCTGACCTAAGATCAACTATTTTATTTGCCACTGTTATTTACTCCTGAATTTGTGTGTTTTGAATCAGACCAAATTACCAGTGCCATGGCTATCAATACTAGAGTTCCACCAGAAATTATTCGTAAAGTTATTGGGTCATTATCAAAGTAGAGTCCAAAAAATAGTGCGAACGGAGTTTCCATAGCTAGCAATACTCCAGCAACAGTTGCGCTCATAACTGATTGAGCCTTGACTTGGATGAGAAATCCCAAAAATGTTGCAAAAAATGCGGTGTAGAGAACTGCCGACCAAACTGCATTATCTGGTGGCATTTGAAAGCCATCTTTTAAGGAGAGTACAAAGAAAATTACTGCAGAAACTAATATTTGTATCAAAGTTAATGCGTAGGTATTTTCTCCATCACTCCATTCACCTAAGGCGACAATTTGTCCGGCGAAGAGTAAGGCAGAGATCAAAACCAAGATTTCTCCTATGCCGACAGAGATACCGTTGAATGAAATAAAGTAAAGACCAATAGTGGCAACAAACACTGCTAGCCATTGCATCTTAAAAATCTCTCGCTTTAGTAATAGCCAAGAAATAAGCGGAGTAAAGACTAGGTAAAGACCTGTTATAAACCCGGTATTAGAAACTGTTGTCTGGGTTAGCCCAAATGTTTGGAATATGAATCCACTGCAAAGAAGCAATCCAATCAAAATTGCCCGTTTAACAAATTTACGATCTAACCCCGATAAGGATTTTGGTTTGTATATAAACATAAAAGCAGCTGCCAGAATAAATCTACTTGCTAGGAAGGAGTAAACATCCTGTCGAACCAGAGAATCCTTCATAACTAAGAAAGCACCACCCCAAACCGCAGTGGTGGCAAGAAGTCCTAGGTAGAGAAGTACTTTAATTTTCATCTATTTATCTCGCATCTTTTTTAGCATGGCAACCTCACTGCCATGTTCTGGTTCAGCCCCTGGTGTTTCTAAGATTAATGGCGCATTTAAAACTGCTGGATGAGCCAATAACTCTATGAATGGTTTACTGCCAATTTCACCTTTACCAATATTTTGATGACGATCTTTTAGATTGCCACAGATATCCATGGAGTCATTTGCGTGAATTAATTGAATTCGCTCCAATCCTGCAATCTTTACTAACAAATCCATAGTTTCAGTCATGCCTCCGGGTTTTTTGATGTCATGGCCAGCAGCAAAGACGTGGCAGGTATCAAGACATACGCCAACCTTCGGGTGCCATTCCAGGGCTTCAAAATACTTAGTAAGGTCATCTAATTTCTTTACTAAAGACTGGCCTTGGCCTGCAGTTGGCTCAAGTAGCAGCCATGGGTCGTCATCTTTTAAGTTATTAAGGATTGGCATCACACCTTCATGAATTTGCTGCCAAGCTTTATCAATATGAGATTCATCAACAGCAGAGCCAGTATGAACAACTACTCCTTTGGCGCCAATGTCTTTTCCTCGCTTAAGTGAGTATGCAGTTGCTGCCAATGAATTTTCATAGGTTGAAACTGTGGGTGAACCTAAATTAATCAAGAATGAAGCATGCACATAAGCTTCAATATTGTGTTCAGCCGTCTTGGCCTTAAAAGCCTCATCCATTGTTGGGTTAGGAGCTGAGGTTGCCCATGTTCTTGGACTTGACGCAAAAACTTGAATGGCTTCGGCTTTAATCGTCAATGCATATTCAATTGATCTTGTGGCCATGCCTCCAGAAGTTGGAACATGCGCTCCGATTTTTGGAAGTGATTTAACTTTAGCCATCAGGGGAGCCTACCTGAGAGGTAGCTAAATTTATCTATCTAAGAGTGAGCGTAATTACAGCGCCTTGTTTAACTTTTGTACCAATTGCTGGTGAAATGTTATTTACCTTTCCAGCACCCTTTATTACAACTTTAAGTCCTAAATTCTCGATATCTAAGCTAGCGTCGTTTCTATTTTTACCTAAAACGTTTGGCACAAAGACAAACTCTGGTCCCTTAGAAACAACTACTGCAATTTTGCTCCCCAATTCAATCGAATCAGATTTGTCAGGAGTTTGAGAGATCACCAGTCCTTTGAAAATGCTGTCGCTAAATTTGTATGTAACATCCACATCAAAACCTTGATCAGTTAACTCTGAAAGCGCCTCATCTCCACCTCTACCCACAAAAGATATGAGAGATTTTTTCTCGATTCCTTTACTAACTTCAATATTCACAATTGATTTACGTTTTACTGCCTCACCATTTTTGGGGTCAGATCGGACCACAAATCCTGAAGCTAATTGCATATCAAATACTTCATTGATATCACCTACCGTTAAACCAAGTTCAGATAGTTTTTGAGAAGCAATATCAGGTGTTAATCCTTTAAGATCTGGAATTTGAATCCGCTCTTGACCTTTGGAAATTACTAAACCAACTGTGCCAGCAGGAGAAACCTTTCCACCGCCACCAGGTTTTGATGAAATCACCTTTCCTTTCTCAATATCTTCACTAAACACCTCTTCGGCAACTTCAGTTTCAAGTCCTAATTTTGAAAGCGTTGATTTAGCTTCAGATTGAGTGAGACCAACTAATGAAGGTACAGAGATTTTTCCTACGCCTAGGAATGTATAGCCACCAAAAATCAATCCAGCAAAAAGCAAGAGAGCGATTATTCGATTACGCCTTACTCTTCTAGAAACCTTGCGTTTTTTAGTTCTCACTGAATCCTCTGGCTTAGAAACATTAATAGGCTTTGTAGAGATTAATTGAGAAGTTTTTTCTTTCAAGCCTCCAAAGGCAGAACCCACGGAAACTTTCTTACGTTTACTAATTTTAGGCACTAACGGTGGCAAATCAAGTTCCAAACTTAATTGTCTGCGTTTTGGATCTAGTTTTGCTTGAATATCACGCACCTTATTAAGTAATTCTTCCGCATCTTTTGGTCTCTGATCAGGGTTTGGTGCGGTTGCGTCAAATACTAGATCTGCAATTGCCTCAGGAATATTGCTATTTATCTCGTTAATTTTTGGAATACGGTCATTGACATGGCGATATGCAATTTGAATTGGTGTTTCACCATCGTATGGTTTCTTACCAATTAACATCTCAAACAAAACAATGCCGATTGCGTAAATATCACTACGGGCATCAGCTACACCTCGCTGAACCTGCTCTGGGGATAAATATGAGACGCTGCCAAGCACAACGCTTGATTCAGCAGTCATGGTTTGGGCCATGGAGGTATTTCGAGCCAAACCAAAGTCAGCAACTTTTATTCGACCATCTTTTGAAATCAAAATGTTCTCAGGCTTAATATCTCGATGGATAATTCCAATCTTATGTGCTGCCGCAAGGGCGCTAAGAACTGGATTGATTATTTGAATAGTTTGTTCAGTATTAAGCACGCCATTTTCGTTTAGGAAATCTCTAAGGGTTGTGCCCTCAACTAACTCCATTACGAGAAATACTGCAGGTGGACCGCCTTCATTCCAACCTTGATCTTGAATCGAAACTATATTTGGGTGAGATAGTGCCGCAGTTGCCTTTGCCTCTTTAATGAATCTTGAAACAAATGCTTCATCATTAGCTAGATGGGCATGCATGATTTTTACCGCAACTGGCCGATCAAGCCGAGTGTCTATGCCGGCATAAATTGTTGCCATTCCACCAGCAGCCAAACGCCGTTGAAGCAGATAGCGATTATCAATCAGTTCACCAGTTAGATCAGACACAACGAAAGTTTAGAGAGAAAGTTTGAAGTTTATAGATTAAGGCACGCCAGATATCGTGTAATCCGCAGCTTTATCGGTTAATTCAGCAGAGAAATGTTTATTTTGGTCCTTTAAGAAATTTAACATTTCTGTTTTAACCTTCTCGCCATCTCGAGCAATCACCCGTTTAAAACCAGACTCAGGATCAATTTCCACCCAAATGATTCTCGAAAGTGTTTTACGAAATGCACTCTGCCCTGCCCCAACACCCTCAAGCAACAAAGTTTGAGTGAGGGCAATCCTTATGGTTTCATCAAAAACTCCTTGATGCCAATTAAATTTTCTATAAATAACTTCATGGCCATTCAAAAATGGATTAAGGATTTCATCGCAAACTCGTCTTGTTAAGTCCTGTGATAGCGGATCCTTCCAGCCACTATATAAATCATCCATATGTACTACTTGGCTACCCGGTAAATCTAATTGCAATTGAGAAGCTAAAGTAGTTTTGCCTGACCCAGCAACACCATCGATTGCGAATACACGCGGGGAAGTGGTTTCAATTTTCCTAAGGTTACTAAGTAACTCTTGATAGTTAATCAATTTTGAATTTTTCAGACTCTCGGTACCAGCGCACCCAACCCCAAAGCGCAATACCTGTGAAGAGTAAGTATAAGACGCCTGTTAGATACAAATCACCTTTGAAGTATTGATAGGTATAGGCAAGATCAACAATTACCCATAATGGCCAGGCTTCAAATCTTTGCCAAACCATAAGCAATTGCGCAATAACACTTCCTACAAATCCAAAAGATTCAATGGCAGAGGATGTCGCCCCAATATTCATTAATAACGGCCAGATAGCAAGGGATGAAACAATTAAAATTGCGACTAATGAGATTCGCTCTTTAGTTTTTGATTTTCTAGGTTTGACTCCTTTTGGTCCCCAACCAAACCAACCCCAGATCCCGCCAGCTATAAAGATAAATTGAAGCGCAGCACTTGCGTAATATTGAGATTGAAAAAATACGATTGCGTAAAGAAAAGAGCTAACTCCCCACCAAGGCCATGTTATGCGAGGACCCAGCACGCCAAGGACTACACCTGTTAGCGAGGTACTAAAAGCAAAAAATTCTAGAATAGACATAATGAACCCCTTTCCAATTCGCATTACCGAACTGGTCAACCGGTCGGCCTGAATTTCAAGCCCTCTCAGCTAAATTTCTTAGCTCCCGTGTTATTTATCTTAGCCTAAAAGAAAGTTGTCTATAGTTAGCAAGTGTTGAAATTCGGTTACATGGCGATGATTCTATTCACAATCATTGGTTCCTTTTGGCTTGAAGTTGTCTTAAAAATAGGGGTCTTAAGGCGCTTAAAAAGATTAGTGCTAAGTATTTTGCCTGTTTCACTATTTTTCTTAGCCTGGGATGCTTATGCAATTGCCCAGGGACATTGGTATTTTGATAAGAAGCAAATACTAGGAATTTTTGGACCATTTGATATTCCTTTAGAAGAGTTTCTATTTTTTACATTTATTCCAATTGCGGCTGTCATGACAATTGAAGCTGTTCGAACTGTGAAGAAGCACTGGCTTGTGGGGGATGAGTAATGGTTTACACCGACATTGCCGTTCTGGCATTTTTGTTCTCAATAGTTTTCGATCTGTTTATTATTAAGGCGAAGTTAATACGGCGGGCAGTATTTTGGACGAGCTATGCAATTATTTTGCCATTTCAGCTAATAACCAACTGGTGGCTTACATCAAGGAACATAGTTATGTATAGCCCAGAGGCAATTACTGGAATTCGTATCGCCTCTGCTCCGGCTGAAGATCTACTTTTTGGATTTGCCCTAATTCTATGTGTTATGAATATGTGGATATTTTGGGGCAGAAAAGGCATGCAGAAAAAATAATTATTTTTTAAATTTTGCTCGCAAGTATGCAGGTCCGGCAACTTTTAATCTACGTAAAGTAGATGTCTTTGCTCTCTTAGAAAATATTTCATAGTCAATTTTTTCTACCTCATCAACGATTCCACAATAGAGCTCACTTGCTGCCAAAATACATTCACGGCTTCCTGGGGTTAGCAACTTAATTCCAGAGTCGGACTCCTCTTGCAGCTTCCTAACTCTGAGGATTTGCTCCTTAAGTGCATTCCTTATTTGAGGTGTCAGCACTTTGTCTTCCAACATAGATCGTGTAACGCCATAGGCCTGTAATTCAGAAACTGGTAGATAAACTCGTCCTCTGTCTAAGTCTTCACCAACATCTCTAATAAAATTTGCAAGTTGAAAAGCAACACCTAATTTTTCAGCTGCAATTTTGGCTTCATTTAAATCTGAAGGGGAAACTGTTCCCAATACATGAACCATTTGCAAGCCAATTACTGCAGCAGACCCATAAACGTACTCATAAAGATCTTCATATGTTTGATATTCAGTAATAGTTAAGTCCATTTTCATTGAGTGCAAAAAAGCTTCAAAATAGCTGATCGGAATATTAAATTTCAAAGCAGTATCAACTAACGCCGCCGCTATTGGATCCTGACTGCTGCCAGCTCGAAGATCGAGCAACACTTGATCGCCCCACGAAATTAGCGCAGCAGCCTTTTCCTCATCTGTGAGTGTTGAATTTAGATCATCAACTATTTCATCTGCATATCTAGCAAAGCCATAAAGTGCGTGAACAAATGGTCGCTTTTCTTTTGGTAGTAACAAGGTGGCAAGATAGTAAGTTTTTCCGTGCAGGGAATTTAGCCTTTTACATTCAGTGTATGAAGCTCGAAGCCTAGGATCTGTTATCCCAGCTGCGGTTAATTCATCCATTTATTATTTAACTGGCCCAACAATTCTTTCAGCAGCTAATCTGCCTGAGATTAATACCATTGGAACACCAACTCCTGGTTGAGTGCCAGAACCTGCAAACACAATATTTTCATATCCCTTAGCAAGATTTCTAGGACGAAACGGTCCAGTTTGGAAAAATGTATGAGCGCTAGCAAATGGTGCTCCTTGCTCCATTCCTTGGTTTTGCCAATCCAGGGGAGTTGTCAGCTGTTCAACTTCAATTCCTTCACCAAATCCTATGTAGCCACGAGCTTCTAAAGCTCGAATCATTTCATCTCGGTATTTGGGCGCAGTTACTTTCCAATCAATCTTGGCACTTAAATTTGGGGTTGGAAATAAAACATAATAGGAAGATTTACCAGCTGGCGCTAAATCAGGATCATCTTTTGAAGGAACTGTAACTAAAATACTTGGATCACTCATAAGTGTTTTCTTTTTAATCAATTCATCAAAGACACCATCCCAAGACTTTCCAAAATGAATATTGTGATGAGCAAGGTGGTTATAACTCTTATTTGATCCAACTAATAAAGTCACACAAGATGGTGAGTATTTCAAGCGCTTGACCGACCTTGGTTGCCCACCTAACAGATCCTGCCAAGCAACCGGCAAATCTGGATTTAATACAACAACATCACAAGGAATACGTTGCCCATCATCAGTTATAACGGCAGTAGCCCTGCCATTGCTTCGCTCTAGTGAAGTCACTGTTGTGTTGTATTTAAAAACAACTCCGTGCTTTTCAGCAGCTCCGGCTAATGCTCTTGGAACTGCATGCATTCCACCTTTAGGAAAAAAGACACCATTGACTGAATCCATATAGGCAATAACTGCATATATTGCTAATGCTTGTTGCGGGCTAACGCCTGCGTACATTGCTTGGAAAGAATAAACTTTTTGGGTTCTTGGATCCTTTAAGAATTGATTTACTTTTGGCGCCAAACGTCTAAAGCCACCTAAGGCAATAAGTCTGGCTAAATTTGGAGTTAGCAAATTTAAAGGTGAATCAATATTTCTATCTATAAAGTCATTCATTTCATATTTATATAATTTAGTTACAAAATCTACATACCTGCCATAACCAGCTGCTTCAGCCGGGCTAATACTTTTTGCAATCTCTTCCTGCATCTGCTTGGTATCTGCGTGAACATCAAGTTGGGAGCCATCATGGTAAAAAGCACGATACAAAGGTTTAAGTGGAATTAGGTCTAGCCAATCTTTTAAATCTTCACCAACGCAAGCCAATGCATCTGCAATCAAATCTGGCATGGTCAAAACTGACGGTCCAGTATCAAATGAAAATCCAGACTTATTCAGCAATCCATTACGACCTCCTGGTACAGATTCGCGCTCCACTACTGTGACTTTGCGTCCAGCACCAGCTAATCGCAATGCAGCACTTAATCCAGCAAGGCCTGCGCCTACAACTACAACGTGGTCGGTGGAACCCTTAACTCTGGCTGGCACAATTAAATCTTTCTATTAGTAGCAAGGATCGCAAGTTCAGTTAGTAACTGCTTACCATCTGGGCTAATTCCATCATGTTTTAGAGCTGTAAGAGAAGTGCTGGTGAGTTCTTCAATCATCATTTCAATGTGAGAAGTAGCACCTGTATCAGTAATTATCTGCTGAAGATCTGAAATCATGCTTGGAGTGAGATTTGGATCTCCAATCTGTTTTTTTAATTGAGCAGATTGCAAAGCATTTGCTCTCTCCTGTGCAACCGCTAATAGCGCGGTTCGTTTTCCCTCTCGTAAGTCATCCCCAGCTGGTTTGCCAGTTTCAGATGGATCCCCAAAGACTCCCAATAAATCATCTCTAAGTTGGAATGCTTCACCAAGTGGTATTCCGTAATTTGAATAGGCGTGCATTAATTCAGTTGAAGCGCCAGCTAGTGCTGCGCCA
>Ga0209598_10000411_pt1 | contig 34013 bp, 38 predicted proteins | sample M_140807_EF_Meta_FD_187317 | JGI IMG/M metagenome (GOLD analysis project Ga0209598, IMG submission 187317) | Freshwater microbial communities from Lake Montjoie, Canada to study carbon cycling - M_140807_EF_MetaG (SPAdes) (version 2) | ecosystem: Environmental > Aquatic > Freshwater > Lake...
ATGGTGGATGCCGGCACCAACCATCGAATCGCCACTCACCCGCAGCAAAAAGGTGCTGATCGGATGGGGGATCAACTGGCTATTGAGATCTACCCCCGCCTCGATGTAGTCGTCGGCGGGGCTGGGGAAACCAGCCTCCACCACAGCAATCCCCAGGGCCAGACCGGCCACCCCTCCCATCGCCATGGCGTCAGTACATCTGTACCAAGCTTAGGGGCTAAGTTGGGCCTCCGGCTTAGACCAGTCCTCCCAAACCACCTCCCCGGGGGCTTGGGGCGGGGCCTGGGGCGGCGCCTGATCTAACAGGGTGCGGCAATCCTGCAGCAGGGTTTCCACCGTGCGCAGGGAGGCCAACTCCTCGGGATGGGGGGAGAACTGATTCTGGATCTGCAATTCCAGGGCCCCGAGCCGCTGCTCCAGCGTCACCAGGCGCTGGGAGAGGGTGGCCAGGGTTTCCGCCAGCCCCTCAGTGCTGCGGCTAACCCGAAAGGAAAGGGATTCCGACACCATAAAAACCAAAAACAGGCCTTGGGGCGATGACAACACAGAGCCGGGCACAACTCAAGCCAGGGCACCCTGGACAGACTCCTCCCAATCGATAGGTTGGGCGCTAGTTAGTGATGGATGAAAGATGGCTGCACACCGTGGAAAGCTGCTGGGCGCCCTGCTGCTAGCCATGGGCGGGCTTGCCGCACTGCCGCTGCCGGGCCATGCCGATGAAGTGGGCGAGAAGGGCGCCGAGATCTATTGCTTCATGCGCCAGGCCGGCAACCCCCATGGGGTGAGCTGGGATGCGGCCTATGCCCGCATCAAGCGCCAAAACAATGGCCTGTTCAAAACCTCTCCAGAACATGCGGCGGTGTTGATCACCGAAACCGTGGTGAACCAGAAAGACAAATTCGGCAGCTGTGCCCGCTTCCTCGGGGCCCTCTACTCCGGCCGCGAGGAAACCGGCGCCGATCACACCCCCAACCTGGGCATAGGCAATAGCAGCAGCAGCGGCAGTACTGGGGGGGGTGGCAGCGCCAAACCAGCTGACAGCGGTCGCTACAGCTACTGATCCAAGCCATGGGCAGGGGGCAGAAGCCAGGGGTGGGGGCCCTAGCCCTGGGGGCAGCCCTGGGGCTGTGGGGGTTGGGGGGCTGTGGCAAGCCGCAGCCCAAGGTGGACAGCTGTTTAACGGCGGTGGAGGCCCATGCCTTGCCCCAGGCCCTGGGCCGTTGCAATGCCGTGGTGGCCGCCCACCCCCGGGACCCGCGGCCCCTTAATGACCGCTTTTTGCTGCACACCCTGTTGCAGAACAAAACCGCCGCCTGTGCCGACATCCAACGGGCCGCTGGGTTACTCAAACGCCAGGGCAAAGCCATGCCCCAGGACCTAAAAGACGAAGTTCAGGTGCGGCTAGACAGCTGCTATTAGTCCTGAAGCAATTCCTGGAGCATGCGGGCCACCGGCTGGCGCCGCAGCAGCCGACGCCGCTGCCCCAACAGCACCTCGATCCGATCCGCCTTACTGAGGATCAAGCCATCCACCAAGGCGTCGGCGCTGCCCAGCTGCAACCAGTGGCTGGTCACCGGGCGCCGGGAGCCCAGCCGATGGCAACGGTCCTCCGCCTGGGCCGCATCGCCAGGGGTCCAGGGGCGCTCCAGCAACACCACCTGGGAGGCCCGCTGCAAGCCCAGGCCCAGGCCCCCCACCCCATAGGTGGCCAACAACAGATCCCCAGAACCCGCCTGGAAACGGGCCAGCCGTTCCTGCCGTTCCGGGGGGGACACCTGGCCGGTGAGCAGGGCGCCCCCGAGCAGGCGATGCAACTGCTGTAGGGGGGCCACAAAGCTGCTGAACACCACCACCGCCTCGCCCCTGGCCTGCAACTGCTGCACCAAGGCCAGGGCAGCGGGCAGCTTCTGCAGGGCCGCCAAGCGCCGCAGCCAGGTGAGCAGGGCTAGGGCTTCAGCGTCGGAACGCACCAGCCCCGCCGCCGCCCGGCGGCGGTAAGCCTCCAGCCGCTCCGCCAACTGCCGCTGAAATTGCCGCTCTGCCGCCGCCGCCAGGGGGACCGGATGGAAACAGCGCAGCTTGGGGGGTAAATCGAGGCAATCGAGCTTGCGCCGATGCAGCAGCTGGGGCCGCAACAACCTTTCCAATTCATCGAGACGGCTAGCCCCCTGGCAATCCCACACCTGCCGCTTGCCCACCTGGCGCCAATGGCCGTTGCAAAACAGTTCCTCGTAGGCCCGGCGGTCCCGGGCCAGGGGATGGCCGATCGCCATCAACAGGGGCAGCAGCTGAATCGGCCGACCATTTTTGCTGGGGGTGCCGGTGAGTAGCCACACGGCCCGCACCCGCGGATGCCGGGCCAGCCGCAGCAGGGCAGCCGTGCGCTGGGCCTGGAGGTTTTGGGCGAAATGGGCCTCATCCACCAGCAGCACCAAGCCGCCGGGGGGGGGCTCCGCCGGCAGGCGGGCCCAACTGAACAGCTGGGGCGCCAACTCCAGGGCCAGGGCCTCCCGCCGCCAATGGTCATGGAGACCCACCGGCGCCACCACCAGCAAACGGCAGTCAGTGAGCCGCAGCAAGGCCCGGGCCGCAGCAAGGGCCGTGAGCGTTTTGCCTAGCCCCATCTCATCGGCCAGCAGCGCCCCGCGGCGGGCCAGCAGCCAGCGCACCCCAGCCCGCTGGTGGGCCAGCAATTGCCGACCATCGGCCAGGGGGGTCTGCAGATCCGCAGCACTCACCAGTTGCCGGTGGGGGGGCAACGGCGGCAAGGGCTTATCGATGGCCTGCCACCACTCCCGCAGGCTGGGATCTATGGGGAAACGCTCACCAAAGCAGTCCACCAGGCGCAGCAACGCCTCAAAGGGGAACACCCAACCCTGCAGGCGCGCTTGCCAGCAGCCCCTGGGCCGAATCCGCCGCAATTGCGCCACGGTGACAGGATCAAAGGGGCAACGGAAAAGCACGTCGCCGCTGGCGGTGAGTGAAAGACCGTTAACGGAAGGCTTCAGGGGGGCTGCGGAGCCAAAGGCAAATTTAAAGCCCCTCAGGCCCCGCACAAGGGGCTAGAAGCCCAGCAGATCTGCAGATTTAGAAAAGCCCTGAAAAGATTCAGAAGTGCAGCCTTCGACACATTGACAGGGGCATGAATAGCTTCACACTTGGCCCATATCCGGGGGTTTCGGATGCACGAGAGCGATGCGGTGTTCCTCGAGGAACTCTGTCCCAAGCTCCGAGTCCGACGTTGGCGGCAATCGCTTCACGGCCACACCCATAACACCTGCATTTACTGCGGCAGGGCCTCAGAATCCATTGATCACGTATTGCCCCGCAGCCGCGGTGGCCTCAGCGTGACCGAAAACTGCGTGCCCTCCTGCCTCTCCTGCAACGGCCACAAAAGTGATGCCGATGCCTTCCAGTGGTACCGCCGCCAGCGCTTCTACGACCCCCGCCGCGCCATGGCCATCAGGGCCTGGCTGGATGGGGACCTGCGGCTGGCGGTAAGGCTGCTCCAATGGGCCACCCCCGCCCAGGCGGAAGCCAACCCACCACAACCGCGACAACAACAACCCCGGAACCCAGCTAATAATTTGCCCCCCCAGGCAGGGGACCTGAGCCTGCAGGCGGCCTAAGGACTCACCACACCCGGCAGGCTTCGGGGTTGATGTGCTGTTCACAGATCTGCTGCTGCAGCTGGGGCTGCTCGGGAAGGAGCAAGCCAGCGGTGGCAAGCAGGGCCGTGAGAATAGAGGGCATAATCAGTGCCCGACGGGGTCGCTGGGGCGAGAGGGAACGGGGGGCCATGGGCAGCAGGAATTACAAGACAGTACAGATGTACTCATGACTGAGCTGGATGTCAACCCCCTGCCGGCGGAGCTGGCCCAGGGGCAACTGCTGGTACTTGGTGGGGGCTACACGGGCCAGCACCTGGCCACCCAGGTGCGGCGCCTGGGGGGATCCGTGCGGGTGAGCCGCCGCCAACCGGAGCCCGGCAGCAATGACCTGGCTTTCGACAGCGGCAATGGGGTAGTACCCAGCGCCGCTGCCCTGGGGGGCACCACCCACTTGCTCGTGACGATTCCCCCAAGCCCAGGGGGCCAAGACCCGGTGCTGCAGTGCCTCGGAGCACAGCTGCAGCAGTTACCACTGCGCTGGGTGGGCTATCTCTCGAGCACCGGCGTCTATGGGGACCGCCAGGGGGGCTGGGTCACGGAAACCAGCGCGGTGGGCCCGCCCCTGCAACGGCGCAGCGCCGCCCGGCTGGCCTGTGAGCAGGCCTGGCAAGCCAGCGGCCTACCCGTGCAAATATTCCGCCTGCCTGGCATCTACGGCCCCGGCCGCAATCCCCTACTGAACCTGCGGCGGGGGGAGGCGCGCCTGATCCACAAAGCCGGCCAGGTGTTTTGTCGGATCCATCGGGACGACATCGTGGGCGCCCTGCTCCATTGCCTAGGGCTGCCCCCTAGCCAGCGGCCGCCGCTGCTGAACCTGGTGGACCAGCAGCCCTCCCCCAGCAGCGAACTGCTGGGCTTTGCCGCCCATTTGCTTCAGTGCCCCCTGCCCCCTTACCAGAACTTCGAGGCGGTTGCCCCCCAGCTCAACCCCATGGCTTTGAGTTTCTGGCAGGACAACCGGCGAGTTAGCAACCAACTACTAACCGAAGGGCTGGGCTATCGGCTGCTCTATCCCAGTTACAGGGAAGGGTTAAGGGCCTGTCTCAGCGAGGAGGAGCAGCTGCCGGGGTGGGGGGGCCAGGGCTGAGCGAGCGCTGGAGTTCCTGGCCGAGCCGATCCCAGCGGATCTCCAACCAACCCCGCTGCAGGCCAACCCCAAAACCCAGGAGCAGCAAAGCCAACAACAACAGACGTAGCATGGAAACCAGCAGGGGAAGTGATCCTCAGGGGACCTGGATCAGGGACCTAAGGGTGCTTTCTTAATCGGCATCGAGTTAACTCCGCCCCTCGGTAGGACTGGATTAATGGCCCGTTACGAGTGCTTCTCCCGAGCCGAGGACGGGGCGATGCTCCTGCCCGTAGCCACGAAAGCGCTTGAAAGCGAAGGTTTCAAGCTCCGCTCCGCCATCGGCGAGTCGGTGAGCCTGATCGACATGACACCAAGCAAACGCCTGCGCGATCGGGTGATAGTGGTGCTCGACCAAAACCGCAGCGAGGATGGTCGCGCTGAACTGCAGTGTGTGGTGAGTAACGAGGCCATCGCCGGCAGTGGCAGCAACCGTTGTCTAGACACCTTCCAGCAACTGCTCAACCTGTTCTCAGCCCTGCCCGGCGTGGAAGTAGATAGCCCAATGGCGATGGTCTGAACCCTTGCCACGAATCGCCATCGCCCTGGGGGATCCGGCCGGCATCGGCGCCGAAGTAACCCTCAAGGCCATCGCCCAACTGCAGCGTTCAGACCCAGGCTTCAACCCGCTGCTGGTGGGCTGTCGCCACTGGTTACAACAGAGCTACGAGCAACTGGCCAGGGGCAGTTCGCTACCCCTGGCCAACCCCAGGGAGCTGGAAATCCTCGACCTACCCCTGGGGGCCAGCATTGAAGCCGGGGCCCCCTCCGCCCGCAGTGGGGCCGCCAGCTTCCACTGGCTCAGCGCCGCCGTGGGGGCCGTGCTCGATGGCCGCTGTGGGGCCCTCACCACCGCCCCGATCGCCAAGGTGGCCTGGCACCTGGCCGGCCACCACTACCCAGGCCAAACGGAGCGGCTCATCGAACTCTGCGGCGCCAGCGATGGGGCGATGTTGTTCACGGCCCGCTCCCCCCACAGCCAGTGGCGCTTCAACACCCTGCTGGCCTCCACCCACCTGCCCCTGGCCCAGGTGCCTGGCGCCCTCAGCGGCGAGCTGCTGGAGCGGCGCCTGGGCCAGCTTTTCAACTTCTGCCAACGGTTCACGGCCGCCCCTCGCTTGGTGGTGGCAGGGCTGAACCCCCATGCCGGCGAAGCGGGCCAACTGGGTAAGGAAGAACAGGACTGGATCGCACCGCTGCTGGCCGAGCAACGGCGGCTCCGGCCAGGGCTCAGCCTCGAAGGGCCCCTACCCCCCGACAGCTGCTGGCTGGGGGCCGCCCAGGCCTGGCGGGAGCCCGGGGCCGCCGCCCAGGCTCCCCATGGCTATCTGGCCATGTACCACGACCAGGGGCTGATCCCCGTGAAGTTGCTGGCCTTTGACCAGGCGGTGAACACCACCCTGGGGCTACCTTTCCTGCGTACTTCCCCAGACCACGGCACTGGTTTTGATCGGGCTGGCCAAGGCAGCGCCAGGGCCGACAGCATGGTGGCCGCCCTAGAAACAGCCCTGGAATTGGGCTGAACAACCCAGGCTGGATAAAACTCAGGAGGTGCGAACCCGCATCAACACCTGGTTGTATTCCACGGGGGTGCCATTTTCCACAAGAATTTCCACCACCTCGCCGGAGAGTTCGGCCTCCAGCTCATTCATCAATTTCATCGCCTCGAGGATGCAGATGGTTTGACCAACGCTGACCCGGTTGCCGAGCTCCACAAAGGGGGCCTCCCCTGGGGCCGGAGCCCGATAGAAGATGCCCACCATCGGAGCACGCACATCCACAAGGTCACTGCGGGCAGCGGCGGCCGCCGGGGGGGGCACCGCCACGGGGGCCGCCGGGGCCGGGGCCGCTAGGGGGGCCGCCGCCGCTGGCATCAACACCGGCGCGGGGCCGGGCAAATTACGCCGTACCTCAAGCCGAAAATCGTCGCCTTCGAGCTTGAGTTCCTGAATATCACTGCCGGAGAGAAACTCAAGCAGGCTCCGCAATTCCTGTTGATTCATCTGCATCTCCTCAGGACTCCCGGCCCAAATAGCTGTCGGAGCGAGTGTCAATCTTGATCTTCTCGCCAATGGTGATAAACAGCGGCACCATCACTTGGGCCCCGGTTTCAACGATGGCGGGCTTAGTGCCACCGGTGGCCGTATCACCCTTAACGCCGGGGTCAGTTTGGGTGACCTCGAGCACCACTGAATTGGGTAGCTCCACCTCAATGGGCTTGCCGTTCCAAGAGACCACGTTTACTTCCATGCCCTCCTTTAGGTATTTGCGACCGTCGCCGATCTGCTTAGCGGTGAGGCGGGTCTCCTCAAAGCTGGCCATGTCCATAAATACGTAGTCGTCGCCCTCCATATAGGTGTGTTGGAGGGTGGATTTCTCCAACTGGGCCGAGGCGAGCATCTCGCCGGCCCGGAATGTTTTTTCAACGACACTGCCGCTCTGGGCTGATTTCAGCTTGGTGCGCACAAAAGCCGAGCCCTTGCCAGGTTTGACGTGCAGAAACTCGATAACCCTCCAGACCTGGCCATCCAGCTCAATTGTGGTACCGGTGCGGAAATCGTTGCTGGAGATCATTCCGGCGGAAAGTATTGGGGCGGATTGTACGGTGGTCCCTGCTACCGAGTCGGCGGCCGTGGCCAGCACTTTGTTTTCGCTGCTGCTCACCATTGCCCTGGCTTTGGGGCTGCTGCTTCCGGCGCAAAGCGCCTGGGCTTACTTGCCGCCAGGCAATGCCGTAACCGATCCGGCCGCCCTGCTCAGAAATGCCCTGCCGGTGCAGCAATCCGACCTGGAGGATCTCCAACATCGCCTGGAGGCCACCAGCGATGACCTGCGCGCCCGCCGCTGGAGTGGCATCCGCTCCAGCTGTGAACGCACCCAGCGCCAACTGGACCAACGCCAGGGGGCGATCGTGGCCGCCCTGCCCCAGGACCTCCAAAGCCAGGCCAGCGAAACCCTGGTTCAGCTCAAGGGCCAACTGGAGCAGCTCTGTGCCGCCGCAGACCAGCAGGACCGTGACGAATTTCTGAGTCTGCGGCGCCAGGCCCTGGCCAGCATCGGCGCCAGCGAAGCCCTGTTTGTGGAGGGCTTCCCTTTCACTATCCCCAGCGAATTCAATGACCTCCCCCGGCTGCTGGGGCGGGCCACGGTGCAGCTCACCACCAATAAGGGGGACCTCACCCTCGTGCTGGATGGCTACAACGCTCCCCTCACCGCGGGGGCTTTTGTGGATCTGGTGCAGCGCGGTTTCTACGACGGCCTTGGTTTCAACCGGGCCGAAGACTTTTACGTGTTGCAAAGCGGCGATCCCAACGGTCCGGAAACTGGCTTCGTGGCACCGGGCAGCAAAAGCCCGAGGCGGGTACCGCTGGAAATACGGGCCCCTGGCATGGCAACTCCTTATTACAACGAAACCTTTGAAGATCTGGGCCTATTCAAAACAACGCCGGTGCTGCCGTTTGCCACCAAGGGAACCCTGGGCTGGGCCCACTCCGATGCGGCCCTTGATGACGGCTCCTCCCAGTTTTTTCTCTTCCTATTTGAGCCAGAACTCACCCCCGCCGGCCTCAATCTGATCGATGGCCGTTATGCCGCCTTTGGCTACGTGGTTGATGGCTTTGATGTGCTCGGGGAGCTAACGGTGGAAGACAAGATTGTTAAAGCCAAAGTGATTAATGGTGCTGGGCAACTGCAACCCCATGGCTGAGGGGCCCAACCTCGCTGAGCTGGGGGAAATGGCACTGCTGGAGCGACTAAAAGCCTTCGCCCCAGCAAAACAATTCACTGACGATGGCGCCCTACTGGGGGCAGAAGGACCCTTGCGCCGGGTAATCAGCAGCGATGCCCTGGTGGAAGGGGTGCATTTCTCCGAGGCCACCACCCCCGCCTGGGCTGTGGGCTGGCGGGCCGGGGCCGCAAACCTCTCCGACCTGGCCGCCATGGGGTGCCGCCAGGTGGATGGGCTCACCGTGGCCCTGGGGGCCCCAGGGGCCACCTCCCTGGACTGGGTGGAGCAGGCCTATGGGGGCATGGCGGAGCTGTTGCAACGCTTTGGTGGGGTGCTGCTGGGCGGTGACTGCAGCCGGGCCCCGGTGCGGCTGCTGGCGATCACCGCCCTGGGCCTGGTGGACCCGGGGGCGCTGATCCAGCGGGGGGCCGGCCGGGCGGGGGATCGCCTGGTGGTGAGTGGGGCCCATGGCTTGAGCGGCCTCGGCCTGGCCCTGCTCCAGGGGGGGCAGCCCCTAGGGCAGGCCCCCAGCCCGGAACAATGGGCCCGGGCCGTGGAAGCCCACCAGCGGCCGCAACCGCGCTTCGATGCGGTGGAGGCCCTTCACCGCAGCCGACCCGCGGGGCAGCCCTGGCGGGTGGCAGGCACCGATAGCAGCGATGGCCTAAGCCGCAGCCTCACCCTGATCAGCGAAGCCAGCGGCTGCCAGGCCCAGCTAGACCAAGGCGGCTTACCCCTACCGAGCGGCTTCGGGGCCGACCCAGCCCTTGAGCTCCTTTGCCTGGATGGCGGCGAAGATTTCGAACTGGTGCTAGCCCTAGATCCCGCCTGGGCAGAGGCCTTTGTGGCCCAATTGCCCGGCGCCCGCTGCATTGGCTGGCTGGGCACAGCCCCGGGGCCACCCTGCTGGGGCCCCACAAAAAAACCCCTGCCCGGGGGCAGGGGTTATGAACATTTCAACTGATCAAAATCAGGCCCAGTTCTTAGCCACCACTTCGGCGAGATCAACAACCCGTTGGCTGTAGCCCCACTCGTTGTCGTACCAGGAGATAACTTTCACCATGTTGCCACCCATCACAATGGTGAGGGCAGAATCAACGATGGTGGATTCATCAGTGCCGGCGAAATCACTGGAAACCAGGGGAAGATCGGAGTATTTGATGATTCCCTTCATGGCCCCCTCAGAAGCAGCTTTCAGGGCAGCATTTACTTCCTCTTTAGAAGTTTCGCGCTGCACTTCAAGCACCATGTCCACCACGGAAACATTCGGGGTGGGCACCCGCAGGGCGATGCCATTGAGCTTGCCTTTCATCGGCGGGTACACCAGGGCAACGGCTTGGGCTGCCCCGGTGGAGGTGGGCACAATATTGATGGCGGCTGCCCGGGCCCGGCGCAGGTCCCGGTGGCTGGCATCAAGGATGCGTTGGTCACCGGTGTAGCTGTGGGTGGTGGTCATGGTGCCCTTCTCGATGCCGAAGGTTTGATCCAGCACCTTCACCAGGGGCGCCATGCAGTTGGTGGTGCAACTGGCGTTGCTGATGACGTCGAAGTCTGCGTGGCGGTATTGGTCGGCATTCACACCAACCACAAAAGTACCCACCCCTTCCCCCTTGCCAGGGGCCGTGATCAGCACCTTCTTGGCCCCGGCCTGGATATGCTTGCCGGCACCGGCTTTGTCAACAAATACCCCGGTGGCTTCGATCACCAGGTCCACACCCCATTCCTTCCAGGGCAAGTTAAGAGGGTTACGGTCGGAGAAACATTTAATTGAACGGCCGTTAACTAATATGGAATCCTCGGTGTAAGACACCTCCGCATCCTTAATCCGACCCAGCATCGAGTCGTAGGTAAGTAGATGGGCGTTGGTGATGGGATCTGAGGTGTCATTCAAACCCACCACTTCGATGCCAGTGTTGGCCCCACGGCTCAACCAGCAGCGCATGAAATTGCGCCCAATCCGGCCAAATCCGTTGATAGCAACACGAAGGGTCATGGCAAAGAAGGGAAAACCCGGTAGAAAAGGGAATTTGGCTGCCGATCATACAGAAGCTCATGGGCCTTGCACCTAGGGCCCGGGCGGGACAAGAACAGCGGATGGACTTAAGTTCGACGCAGGCGGTTTGCAGAGTTGGCTTCGACCCTTTCCCTCTCGACGCAACGGCCTGTGCATTTCATTGGGGTCGGCGGCATCGGCATGTCTGCCCTGGCAGGGATTTTGGCCGACAGGGGCTACCAAGTAAGCGGCTCCGACCCGAAGCAAACCGCCCTATCCCAGGCCCTACGCCACCGGGGGGCCCGCATCTTCCGTGACCAGAACGCCGCCACGGTGGCCGCCATCCGCAGCGGCGTTTCGCAGTCCCCCCTGGTGGTGGTGAGTAGCGCCATACCTGCCAGTAACCCTGAACTGGCCGCCGCCCGCGCAGCGGGCCTGGAAATCCGCCACCGGGCCGAACTGCTCAGTTGGATGATCGGCAACCAGCGCAGCATTGCCGTGGCCGGCAGCCATGGCAAAACCACCACCAGCAGCCTGATCGCCAGCCTGCTAGCCGCCGTAGGCATGGATCCCACCGCAATCATTGGCGGCGTGGTGCCCGCCTTTGGCAGCAATGCCCGCTCTGGCGCCAGCGACCTGCTGGTGGCAGAGGCCGACGAATCCGATGGTTCCCTGGTGCAGTTCAAACCCGCCCTGGGTTTGGTTACAAATCTGGAACTAGACCACACGGATTTTTATCCAAACCTGGAGGCCCTAGTGGCCACGATGGGTCGCTTCACCGCCAACTGCCAGCAGGTGTTGGCCAACCACGATTGTCCGGTGCTGCGCCAGCACTTCCAGGCCGACCATTGGTGGGGCCTGCAGGAGGAGGCCGGCGCCCAGGAGCTGAGCTTCCGGGCGGTGCCGCTCAGCCTCAATGGCGACGGCAGCCGCGCCGACTACCTGGAAAACGGCCAACATCTCGGCGAGCTGCTGCTGCCCATGGCCGGCCGCCACAACCTCAGCAATGCCCTCGCCGCCATCGCCGCCTGTCGCCTGGTGGGGGCCCCCTTCCCCGCCCTGCAACAGGCCCTGGGGCAGCTGGTCCCCCCGGGCCGCCGCTTTGACCTGCGCGGCGAAATCGCCGGACGCCTGGTGGTGGATGACTACGCCCATCACCCCAGCGAAGTGGCCGCCACCCTGGCCATGGCCCGGCTGATGGTGGAAAGCGGCCGCAGCACCCTGCCCTGGGTACCGAAGCGGGTGGTGGCCGTGTTCCAGCCGCACCGCTACAGCCGCACGGCGGAGTTCATGGAACGCTTTGCCAGCGCCCTTACCCAGGCGGATCTGGTGTTGCTAGCCCCCCTCTACAGCGCCGGTGAAGCACCGATCCCTGGGGTGAGCAGTGAGGCCCTAGCCCAACAGCTGGCAGATCTGGGCTCCCAGGCCCTGGCCTGCCCCAGCCTCGAAAACCTGGCCAGCGCCAGCCTGGAGCTCAGTGCCCCCGGTGACCTGTTGCTGGTGATGGGGGCCGGGGATGTGAATCGACTCTGGGATCACCTGGAGGCCTGCCAATCCGACCCGGGACTGCCGGCTGCCGCGTGAAATACAGATGTGAGGTGGGCCTGGCGGACTTCACCACCTGGAAGGTGGGGGGCCTGGCCAAACACTTTGCGGAACCCGAAAACCAGGAAGAACTGCTGCAGCTGCTGCACTGGGCCGAGGCGGAGGGCCAAAGCCTGCAGTTGATTGGTGCCGGCTCCAACCTGTTAATCAGTGACCAGGGGCTGCCGGGGCTGGTGATCTGCACCCGCCGCCTGCAGGGGGCCCAGCTGGATCCCGCCACGGGCCTGGTGGAAGCCCAGGCGGGCGAACCGATCCCCACCCTGGCCCGCCGGGCCGCCAAGGCGGGCCTAGGGGGGTTGGAGTGGTCGGTGGGCATCCCGGGCACCGTGGGCGGCGCCGTGGTGATGAATGCCGGAGCCCAGGGGGGCTGCCTGGCCGACTGCCTGCTGGATGTGACCCTGATTGATCCAGCGGGGGGAGAAGCGTTTGTGTTGCCCGCCGCGGCCCTGGCCTATGGCTACCGCCACAGCCGGCTGCAGGCAGAGAACTGGGTGGTGCTTTCGGCCCGCTTCCAGCTGCAGCCAGGGGAAAGCCCAGCCGCCGTAGGGGCCCGCACCAGCGCCAACCTGCAGAGCCGCACCAGTAGCCAGCCCTACCACCTACCCAGCTGCGGCAGTGTGTTTCGCAACCCCGAACCGCTTAAAGCCGGGCAACTGATCGAAGGTTTAGGCCTTAAGGGCTATCAAATCGGTGGGGCCCAGGTATCAACCCTGCACGCCAATTTCATCGTGAACACCGGCGGCGCCCAGGCAGCCCACATGGAGGCCCTAATCCGCCACGTGCAAGCGGAGGTGGAAAAGGCCCATGGCCTGCGCTTGCACCCCGAGGTGATGCGGCTCGGCCCCTTTGCCTAATCTGCAGGTTCACGCTCTTGTGCGATGGCTGGCTTCGGTCTCCCCAATTTCGGACAGCTCACCGAAGCCTTCCGCAAGGCCCAACAGATCCAGCAGGACGCCCAGAAACTCCAAGAGGAGCTGGATGCCATGGAAATCGAAGGCAGCAGCGTTGATGGTCGGGCCAGCATCTGGCTTTCCGGCAACCAGCAGCCCCTGCGGGTGCAGCTGGCCCCGGAGCTGCTGGCGGAAGGCCAGGCGGCCGCTGAATCAGCCACCCTCGAGGCCCTCCAGAACGCCTACGCCAAATCCGCCGCCACCATGAAGGAACGCATGGAGGAACTCACCGGTGGCCTCAACCTGCCGGGCCTCACTGGCCTGGGCGGTTAAGGCCCCTGGTCAAACAGGGCGCGGTAGTAGCCGTAGCGCTCCCAGTGGCGGTCGATGGCACAGCCGGGCTCCTGCAGGTGGCGGCAATCACGAAAGCGACAACGGGGGCCGGCCTGCTGCTGGCTCCGGATTTCTGGAAACAACTGGGGCCACTGGCGGGCGTCGGTGGGTAACTCCGGGCGGTTAAAGCCGGGGGTATCGGCCAGAAGGGTATCCACCGCCAGGTCGTGGAGCTCCACATGGCGGGTGGTGTGGCGCCCCCGCTGCAACTTTCCAGACACCGCTGCCGTGCGCAGGGCCAGGGCTGGCACCAGGGCATTCAGCAGGCTGCTCTTACCCACGCCACTGGGGCCACAGAGCACTGACACCCCCCCCTGCAGCCGCTGGCGCAGGGCCCCTAGGGCCAGGGGGTCGCCGCGGCCGATGGCCTGGGCGCCATAGCCCCAGGCGGCCAAGCGCTCGATCCACCGCTGCCCTAGGGCCGGCTCCACCAGATCCGCCTTGCTCAGCAACACCAGCACCTCCAGGCCGGTGGTTTCGGCGCAGATCAGAAAGCGACTGAGGCCCTCGGGTTCCAGCTGGGGCTGGGCCAGGGCCACCACCACCACCACCCGATCGGCATTGGCCAAGGCGGGGCGTTGCAGCTCGCTTCGGCGGGGTTCCAGGGAGGCCACCGCCGCCCGCCCATCGGTCCAATCGAGCCCCTCAAGCCCCACCCAATCGCCCACCATCACCTGCTGACCCCCATGGGCCAGGCGGCTACGGCGGGTACAAAGCAATAGACGCTGGCCGGCGGGACCCGGCTGCTCCAAACGCACCCGACAGAAATTGGCCTCCAAGGCCATTACCTGGCCGCGGACGGCCTCAACCACGGGTGATCCGCAGGCGCACGGCCCCATCGGCCAGCAATTGGCGTTCGATGGCCGCCACCAGGCCGCTGCTATCCCCCTGCAGCCCCTCGCTCACCAACAGATCCGGCTCCCCCCCATCCAGGTCCACCGTGAGGCTCTCGCCGGGGGCCAACTTTTCGAGGGCCAGCTTGGTGCGGATGAAATTGAGCGGGCAGGGGGTGCCGCGCAGGTTGAGGGTCACTGAAAGAGACCGCCGAAGAGGCCCCCCTTGCCCTTGGGATGGCTGGCGGCAATGGTGGCCAGCTGCTCCAGCAGCTCCCGCTCATTGGCATCAAGTTTCTGGGGCAGCACCACCTTGACGCTGAACAGATGGTTGCCCCGGGCCACGGGGTTGCCCAGGCGCGGCACACCCCGGTCCTTCAGGGTGAGGACCGTGCCGGGTTGGGTGCCGGCGGGAATCTGAAATTCCTCCGGCCCATCCACGGTTTCCACCTGGAGTTTGTCGCCAAGGATCGCCTGCAGATAGCTCACCGTGAGCTCCGAATGGATGTTTATGCCATCGCGGCGCAGCTTTGGGTCCGCCTGCACAAACAACACCACATACAGATCCCCGGAGGGCCCGCCCCGCTGGCCGGCGTTGCCCTCACTGTTCACCCGCAGGCGGGTGCCGGAATCCACCCCGGCAGGAATGTTGATTCTCAACTTCTTGCGCACCTGTTGCACCCCCTGGCCAGTGCAGTCGCCGCAGGGGTCGGAAATCACCTGGCCAGAGCCCTCGCAGGCGGGGCAGGGGGCCACCTGGGTGAAGGTGCCAAAGGGGGTGCGGGTGGCCCGCCGCACCTGGCCGGCCCCGCCACAGGTGCTGCAGCCCACCGGGCCACTGCCGGCCTTAGCGCCACTGCCCTTGCAGGTGCCGCAGGTTTCCAGGTGGCGGATCTGGATTTCCTTCTCCTCGCCAAACACCGCCTCCTTGAAGCTGATGTTTAGGTCAAAGCGCAGGTCATCGCCCTGGCGCGGTCCGCGGGCCCGCTGGGCCCCAGCGCCGGCGCCAGCGGCCCCACCAAAACCACTGAAAAAAGTCTCGAACAGATCGGCAAAGCCGCCCATGTCGCCCATGTCTGGGGACCCACCGGCCCCAGACACCCCAGCCTCGCCAAATTGGTCATAGCGGGCCCGGGTCTTGGGATCGCCCAGCACCTCATAGGCCCGGCCCACCTCCTTGAACTTGTCCTCCGCCCCCGGCTCCTTGTTGACATCCGGGTGGTACTGGCGGGCCAGCCGCCGATAGGCCCGTTTCAGGGTGTCGGCATCGGCATCCCGGGAAACCCCCAGCAGGTCGTAGTAATCAGCCATCAGTTCGCTTCAGAGCCAGCGGCTGCCGGACCTGGACCCATGGAGACCTTCACCCGGGCATGGCGCAGCACCCGGCCCTCCAGGTGATAACCCCGCTGCAACTCCTCAATCACCAGGTCCTCGGCATAGAGCTCACTGGGTTCGCGCAGCAGGGCTTCGTGCAGGGACGGATCAAAGGCTTCGCCCTCCACCCGCATCGGCGAAACCCCCAGCTGTTTGAGAACCTCTACAAACTGTTTGTAGAGGTTTTGATAGCTGCGATGCAGCGCCTGGGCCTCCTCAGATTCGGGGTTGAACTGCTGGCGGGCCCGCTCGAAATTGTCGACCACCGGCAGGATTTCACTGAGGGTGCTGCAGGTGAGTTGCACCTTTAGGTCTTCGGCTTCGCGCTGCTGGCGCTTGCGGAAATTATCGAAATCAGCGGCGATGCGCATGTATTGACTGCGCATGGCCTCGTGCTCCTGGCGCAGGCTGGCCAGGGTCGCCCCCAGGTCAGGGGCCTGGTCAGCCGTGGTTTCTGGGGTAGGGGCCTCAGGGGTAGAAGCCTCTGCAGCAGTGGCTTCTGGGTTGGAAGGCTCAGCCACCGGGGTCGGCAGCTCCACCCCTGCTTCAGCCTCAAAAGGGGAGGGGGAGGCGGGGGACTCTCCGTTCATGCGGCAGACCGTTGGAACCTCAACATGTTGCTGGTGCGACGGCACCTGAATCAAGGGAGGGAAACCCCGCCATCCTTGGGCAATTGTGGGGAGGGCAGTGGAACGCTTTGAGCTAAGCGACAGTTTCGAGAGCTTTGCCCCCCCGGAAGCCCCTGAGGGGCCGGATCTGGAGCAAAGCGCCGCCGATGCCAGCGCCGCCCCGGTGGTGCAGCTGGCGGATCGAATCATGGTGCGCGCCCTGGCGATTGGCGCCAGCGATATCCACGTGGAACCCCAGGAAAAGGGCCTGCAGGTGCGACTACGGCTAGATGGGGTGCTGCAAAAAGCCTTTGAATCGCTGCCCTCGAAGGTGATCCCGGCCCTCACCAGCCGCTTCAAAATCATGGCCGACCTCGACATCGCCGAGCGACGGTTGCCCCAGGACGGTCGGATCCGGCGCCACTACAAGGGCCGCACCGTGGATTTCCGCGTCAACGTGCTGCCCAGCCGCTTCGGCGAAAAAATTGTGCTGCGGTTGCTGGATTCCAGCGCCGCCCAACTGGACCTGGACCAATTGGTTACCGATCCCGTCGCCCTGGCGGAAATCCGTGACATGGGCCGCAAGCCCTACGGAATTCTGTTGGTGACGGGACCCACCGGTTCAGGTAAATCCACCACCCTCTATTCCCTGCTGGCGGAACGCAACGACCCAGGCCTAAACATCTCCACGGTGGAGGACCCGATCGAATACACCCTGCCGGGCATCACCCAAACCCAGGTAAACCGCGACAAGGGCCTGGACTTCTCCCAGGCGCTCCGCGCCTTCATGCGCCAGGACCCCGACGTGTTGCTGGTGGGGGAAACCCGGGATCTGGAAACCGCGAAAACCGCCCTGGAGGCGGCCCTCACCGGCCACCTGGTGCTCACCACCCTGCACTGCAACGACGCCCCCAGCGCCGTGGCCCGGCTGGAGGAAATGGGGGTGGAAACCTTCCTGCTGAGCGCCTCCCTGATTGGGGTGCTCTCCCAACGGCTGCTGCGGCGGCTCTGCCAGCACTGCCGCCAGCCCCACCAGCCCCAGGAGGCGGAGCTCGCCCGGGTGGGCCTGCTGGCCAGTGACCCCGCCAACCTCAATTTCTTCAAGATCCCTGCCAATAACCACTGCCCCCACTGCGGCGGCATGGGCTATCGCGGCCGGGTGGGGGTATATGAAGTGATGCGGGTGAATGAAGCCATGGCCGCAGCTATCGGCAAGGGCACCGCCACCGACCAGCTGCGCCGCCTGGCCATGGCCAATGGCATGAAAACCCTGCTGAGCTATGGGCTGGAACTGGCCCAACAGGGCCTCACCAGCCTGGAGGAGGTGGAAAGGGTGCTACTCACTGATTCGGGCCTCGAACAGGAAATTCGGGCCCGGCAGATCAGCACCGCCACCTGCCGGGGCTGTGGGGCCGGCCTAAGGGATGAATGGCTTGACTGCCCCTATTGCGTCACCCCCAGGGGCACACTGCAGAAGTAAGTGCAGAAATAAGCCTGGGGCCCATGGAGCTGCAAATTGAACAGCTGATGGAAAGCTTGGTGGAGCGGGGTGGCAGTGACCTGCACCTCTCCGCTGGGCTGCCCCCCTACGGCCGCTTCAGCGGCAAGCTGGAGCCCATGGGGCCGGAAGCCCTTAGCGAGGAAGCCTGCAACCGCCTGATCTTCACGCTGCTCAACAACAACCAGCGCAAACAACTGGAACAAAACTGGGAACTCGACTTTTCCTATGGCCTGCGCGGCATCGCCCGCTTCCGGGTGAATGTTTATCGGCAAAAGGGCTCCTATGCCGCCTGCCTCCGGGCCCTGGGTGACCGCATCCCCAGCCTTAGCCAACTGGGCCTACCGGCCATTGTTAAAGACATCAGCGAACGTCCCAGGGGGCTGGTGTTGGTGACGGGCCCCACCGGCTCCGGTAAAACCACCACCCTGGCCTCGCTGCTGGAACACATCAACCAAACCCGGGCTGAGCACATCCTCACCGTGGAGGATCCGATCGAATTTGTGTATCACTCCGCCCGCAGCGTGATTCACCAACGGGAACTGGGGGAAGACACCCGCAGCTTTGCCAATGCATTGCGGGCCGCCCTCCGCGAGGACCCCGACGTGATTCTGGTGGGGGAAATGCGGGACCTGGAAACCATCCAACTGGCAATCACCGCCGCCGAAACAGGCCATCTGGTATTTGGCACTTTGCACACCAGCTCCGCCGCCCAAACCGTAGATCGCATGGTGGATGTGTTCCCCCCCAGCCAACAAACCCAGATCCGGGTGCAGCTCAGCGGCAGTTTATTAGCGGTTTTCTCCCAAACCCTCTGTCAACGGCTTAACCCGCCGGCGGGAAGTTTTGGTCGGGTGATGGCCCAGGAAATCATGATTAACACCCCCGCCATCGCCAACCTGATCCGCGAAGGTAAAACCGCCCAGCTCTATTCCCAGTTACAAACCGGCGGTCAATACGGCATGCAAACCCTGGAAAAAGCGCTGGCCAACTTGATTCAAGCCGGAGCGATTAGCAAGGAGGAGGGCCTAGCCAAGGCCGGCAAACCAGACGAACTAACACGCCTGGTGGGTGACAACTAATGGCCAACCAAACCTTTGAGGCCACCTACAAAGACCGCCAGGGAAAAGAAAAATCCCTAAGGCTTCAGGCCCCAGACCTGCAAAGTGCCAAGCGCAGCCTGCGCCAGCGGGGCATCCTCACCATAAGCCTAAAAACCGCCAGTGCCAGCGGCGAAAAAATGGCCCGGGGCCTCAGTCTTAATTTTGAGAAACCTCCTGGGGTGCGCGAAAAAGCTATTTTTGCCAACAAGCTGGCCGCCCTGGTGAGTGCTGGGGTACCGATCGTGCGCAGCCTTGATCTGATGGCCCAGCAGCAGAAAATGCCTCTGTTTAAAAAAGCAATCAGCCGGGTTTCATTAGATGTAAACCAAGGGGCCTCCTTGGGGGCCGCCATGCGGCGCTGGCCCCAGGTGTTTGATGCCCTCACCGTGGCGATGGTGGAGGCCGGCGAAGCGGGGGGTGTGCTGGAGGAGGTGCTGAAACGGCTGGCAAAATTACTGGAGGACAACGCCAAATTGCAAAACCAAATCCGCGGCGCCCTGGGCTATCCGATAACGGTGCTAGTGATCGCCATTTTGGTGTTTCTAGGCATGACGATCTTCCTGATTCCCACCTTTGCGGGCATCTTCAAAGATCTGGGGGCTGAGTTACCAGTTTTCACCCAAATGATGGTGAACCTAAGCGACCTGCTGCGCTCCTCCTTTTCGATCCTGCTAGTGGGGGGTTTGTTGCTGGCAGCCTGGATATTACGCCGCACCTATGGAACTCGCCAGGGTCGCCGTCAGATTGACAGATTTATGCTCAAACTACCGCTATTTGGTGACCTAATTCAGAAAACTGCCACCGCCCAGTTCTGCCGCACCTTCAGTTCGCTAAGCCGCGCTGGCGTGCCAATCCTGATGGCCCTAGACATTGTGCGCGACACCGTGGGCAACAGTGTGCTCGCCGATGCGGTAGAGGGTTCCAAGCTAGAAGTTCAAGATGGGGGCATGCTCAGCCATGCATTAATTCGCCGCAATGTGTTCCCAGACATGGCGATGAGCATGCTGGCCATCGGCGAAGAAACCGGCCAGATGGATGCAATGCTCTCCAAGGTGGCAGATTTCTATGAGGATGAAATTGCCGCCACCGTAAAGGCGATGACCGCCATGCTGGAACCGGCGATGATCGTGCTGGTGGGTGGCATCGTGGGCTCAATTTTGCTGGCCATGTATCTGCCGATGTTCTCCGTTTTCGACAAGATCAAGTAGCGGCTTTTGCAGCAAAAGCCAGTGGCCCAGGCGAGCGCTGCCATAGGCCGAGAGATGGTCATGGTCTGCATAGAGCGGCAGCGGGCCGGCGCTGTTGGCGCACAGCTCAGCCCCACAGAAAAACGGCAGGGGATCGAGGATCCCCAGGCCTGGCACCAGGGCCTGGAACTGGTGCATGCGTTGCAGGGCCAGCTGGCGCTCGGCCTCAAAGCTGGCGCGCTTCAGCTGGCAATCCGGCTTGAGGCGCCCCTGCCAGCCCAGGCATTGCTTGCCCAACACGTTGTATACCGGCCAGGGGGCCAGCAGGTAGGCCTGCACCCCCCGCTGGCCCAGGGCCCGCAGGCCCGGGGCAAACTCCGGGCCTGCCAGGGGCCGCCGCAGGTCCCGGTAGAGGCGATTAGTGAGCCTGGGCCCTTGGCGCGGTAAGCGCAGGCTGGGTAGCAACAACAAATCCCCAGGCCGGGCCTGCCGCTGCACCAGGGCCAGGGCCGCCCGTTCGTAGCCAATGCATCGGCTCGGATCAAAGCTGTAGGACACCAGGGAACAGCCCCCCAGGCCGGGGGGGCTAATCACCAGGGCCTCCAGTTGCGGCTTGGCCGCCACCACCACCCTCAGGGCACCCACCAGGGAACCCCCGTGGGAGTCGCCCAACACAAACAGGCGCTGGCTGGCGCCAGGGGGCCGCTGGGGGGAGCGGATCAGCGTGAGGGCCAGGGCTGGGCTTTCTTGGCGTTGGGCCTGGGCTTCCCCCTGGAACTGGGGGCCGAGTAGTTGCTGCAACGGCCGCGGGTCTTCCGCCTTCCAGGCCAGCTCTGAAAAGCGGGCCAGCCCCGTGAGCTGGCGCAGGCCGGCGGCCTGGCTATCTAGCAACAACAGGCCCGCAAAACCGCCGGCACAAAAAACAGCCAGCCGCCGCAAGGAAAGCGTTCGACAAAAGCGCTGCTCCACAAACCGATAGGAAGCATTGGAAAGCAGCAGGGTTGAAACAATTGCCACCGGCAGCCATAGGCCGGAGCTCTCGCCAAATAAATAACGGCTAAAAACAATGCAAGGCCAGTGGTACAGATAAAGCGAATAGGAGCGCCGACCCCACCAACCCAGCCCCGGGGCCTTGCCCAGCCAGCCGGGGCCCCGCAAAGCACCAGAAGCGAGCAGCCCCAGGCTGGCTGCCACCGGCCAGAGGATGCCCGGCCATGGGTACCAACCTTTATCTGATAGGCCCCAGAAGGAAAGCAACAGGATCCCCAGGCAAATCGGCCCTACGGCACGGCTCGCCAATAACTGCAGTCCCTGGCGATAGCGGGGCGATTCCAGCGCCAAACAGAGCAGCACCCCAGCGGCCAATTCCCAAAAGCGACTGAGGGGAGAGAGGTAGGCCAGCTGGGGGTTAAGCAGCGAAAGCCCCGCACAGCTGAATAGAGAAGCTGCCGTAAGGAAGGCCAGCAGCCCAGCCCAGGGTCGGGCGAGGGGCCGGGTGGCAAAACTCCCCAATAAGGGCAGAAACAAGAGGGGATAAAGCAGATAAAATTGCTCTTCTATGCCCAGGGACCAGGCATGCAGATAGGGATTCAGATACTCATCTGGACTGAAATAATCCCTGTGCTCAAAGATCAGCTTTAGATTTGAAACCCCCAGCAAACTTGTTAGTGAATAACCTGAAAAACTATGAAATAAACGTTTGTCATAGATCAGAAATGTGACCAGGGCAATCAGGCCTATGCACACCACCAGTGGTGGATAAATTCGACGAATTCGCCGCGCCAGATACTCGCCAATACCCACCGGCCGCTGGCGCTGGGCCTGGCGGGCCAGCAGCGCATAAGTAACCACATAGCCCGAAATAACAAAGAACACATCCACCCCGGCATAGCCGCCAGGCAACCAAGCGGGGAAGAGGTGAAACAGGATCACCGCCAGCACAGCCACCCCCCGCAGGGACTGGATGTCGTGGCGATAGGGATAAACCCCAGGCTGGGCCCCGCTCATCCCGCCGCCGCCGCAGTGCCCGCCAACCAGCCACTGGTCCAGCAGTGCTGAAAATTAAAGCCACCGGTGACCCCATCCACGTCGAGCACTTCCCCAGCGAAATAAAGGCCGGGCCACCGCCGACTTTCCATGCGGGTCAGGTGCACCTCCCCCAGGGCCACCCCACCGGCGGTAACAAATTCCTCACCAAAGGGGCCGCGGCCACTTACGGGGTAACGACTGCGCTGCAGCACCTCCAACAGTCGCTGTTCCCCCTGGCGGGTTAGATCAGCCCAGGACTGGCTGGGGTTGAGGTCGGCCTGGACCAGCAGGGCCAACCAGAGCCTCCGCTTCAGCTGGGCCAATGGCCGACCATTGCCCAGCTGGCGACGGGCCAACTCCCGGCGGGCCTGGCGCAATTGCTCCCGCAGGGCCCCTGGGTCCTGGCCGCCGGTCCAATCCAGGTGCAATTCAGCGCGGTAACCAGCAGCATGCAGGGCCCGGGCCGCAAAGGCGGTAAGCCGCAACAGCGCTGGACCACTGATCCCCCAATGGGTGAGCAGCACGATGCCCGTTTGGCGAAACCTTTCCTCGCCCACCCGCAGTTCCAAGGCCACCGGCGCCTGACTCACCCCAGCCAGCTCCTGCAACCAGGGGGCCTGCAGCCGCAAGGTGAATAGGGAGGGCAGCGGCGGCACCACGCCATGGCCCAGGGCTTCGGCCAGGTGCCGGCCACTGGGATGGCCGCCGGTGGCCAGCACCAGGCGGCGACAGGCCACGGGTGCGCTGCCCCCGCGGCGCTGCAGCAGGAACCCCCCCTCCGGCCGCGGAGTTACCGCCTGGAGGGCCCACTGGGGGCGCAACAACACCCCGGCCGCCGCCGCCGCCCGGCTTAGGGCCTCCACCACCGTGGCGGAACTGTTGCTCACCGGAAACATCCGCCCATCGGCCTCCTCCACCAGCTCCACCCCCCGGTCAGCGAACCAGGCCACCGCATCCCCGGCGGCAAACCGGCTAAACGGCCCCCGCAGGGGGCGGCTACCCCGGGGGTAATGGCCCACCAGCTCGCCGGGATCCCAGCAGGCATGGGTCACATTGCAACGGCCGCCGCCGCTGAGGCGCACCTTGGCCAGGGGGTCCGCCGTGGCTTCCCAAAGCTCCACCTGGGGCGCCCCAGCTTCAGCGGCGGTGATCGCCGCCATGAACCCGGCGGCACCGCCACCGGCCACCACCAACGGCAACTCCGGCTGGGAATCAGGCATCGGGCTCAAAGGCCAGGGCCACACCGTTGTCGCAGTAGCGCTTACCGGTGGGCTTAGGGCCGTCGTCAAACACATGGCCCTGGTGGCCACCGCAGCGGCGGCAGTGGTATTCGGTGCGGGGCACAAGCAATTTGAAATCGAGCTTGGTGCCGATCGCATCTTTTAGGGGTGCCCAGAAACTCGGCCAACCGGTGCCACTATCAAATTTGGCTGTGCTGGAAAACAAGGGCAGGCGACAACCGGCACAGAGATAGGTGCCCTTGCGTTTTTCCTGGTTCAAGGGACTGGTGAAAGGCGCTTCGGTGCCCTCCTGGCGCAGCACCTGGAATGCCAGCGGTGACAGGCGTTTTTTCCATTCCGCCGCCGGGAGTTGCCAGGCGGGATCTGAAGCGGGCCCGGCGGCCTCAGCCCTGCCGGGGCGCAAAAACGCCAACGCCCCAGCGGCGAGGGCCTTGAGCAACGGGCGCCGCTGGAGATCGGCCATGGGAAAGGAAAAGGGACTACCAAGCAGCAGCATGGGGGAGTGAGCCCCACTAGCGCCAGCCCTGAAATCCCCCCGGCCCATCGCTTCAGCGTGGCGCCGATGCTGGATTACACCGATCGCCACTTCCGGGTGCTGATGCGGCAGATCAGCCGCCATGCCCTTTTGTATTCCGAAATGGTGGTGGCCCAGGCCCTGCACCATGGCCGCAGGGAAAGGCTGCTCGACTTTGATCCGCTCGAAAAACCGCTGGTGTTGCAGCTGGGCGGCGATGACCCGCAACTGCTGGCCGAGGCGGCCGGCCTGGCGGCCGCCTGGAACTACGACGAGGTGAATCTGAATGTGGGCTGCCCCAGCGCCAAGGTGCAGCAGGGCCGCTTCGGGGCCTGCCTGATGGCGGATCCGGCCCGGGTGGCCCGCTGTGTGGAGGCGATGGCCGCGGCCAGCCCCCTGCCGGTGACTGTCAAACATCGCATCGGCATTGATGAGCGCGACAGCTACGCGGAGCTGTTGGCCTTTGTGGACACCCTGGCCGCGGCCGGGGCCCAGCGCTTCAGCGTCCATGCCCGCAAGGCCTGGCTGGAGGGCCTAGATCCCAAACAAAACCGCACGGTGCCACCGCTGCGCTACGACCTGGTGGAGGCGCTAAAGCGCGATCGACCCCAGCTGAAGCTGGAACTGAATGGGGGCCTTGAAACCCTCCAGCACTGCCAACAACAACTCCACTGGGCCGACGGGGTGATGGTGGGCCGGGCTGTGTACCACCATCCACTCCACTGGAACCAAGTGGACCGGCAGATCTTTGGCGCCACGGCCATGGAACCCCCCAAGGCCTCCACGGTGCTGCGAGGGGTGATCCCCTACGCCGAACGCTGGTGCAGCGCTGGCGGCCGGCTCTGGCCCATCGCCCGGCACCTGGTGCACCTGGTGGAAGGGGTGAGTGGGGCCCGGCACTGGCGCCGGCAGCTGGGGGAAGCTGCTGGTGAGCGCACGGCCGGGCCCGAGGTGCTGGACCAAGCCGCCCAGCAGCTGGAGGCCGCAGGGCTGTGACTGATCATTAATTAACACTTGGTTAATTAATTCCCCCTATATCCCCCTTGTAGAAATGGGTTTTTCCATGGGACGTTCCAGAGCCACCAGCTTTCTGCGCGACTTTCGCGACTTTCTCAACAGAGGCAATGTGGTGGACCTTGCCATCGCCGTGGTTATCGGCGGCGCCTTCGGCAAGGTGATTGATGCGGTGGTGAGTTTGGTAATGGGCCAACTGCTCACCCCCACCCTCAAAAGCCTTGGGATCAATCAGATCAATGCCTGGCCCGCTGGCCATCTGCTGGTGGCCCTAATCAACTTCGTGGTGATCAGTTTCGTGGTGTTTTTGATCGTGCGGGCGATGCAAAGCCTCAAGCGCCAGGAGGCCGCCGAAGGCAGCCCCGACCCCCAAAGCCAATTGGCCGCAGCGGCAGACCGGCTTTCCAGGGCCCTGGAAAGCCGTCAGCTCTGAAGCGTTTAGGGCTGGATCACCAGCCCTCCTCAGATCAACCCTCGGCGCCGCCGTAGTCGCCCCAATCTTCCGCTGGGGCGGCTGGACGATCACCGCCGCCACGGCGGCGGCGGCTGCGGCCGTCGTCAAAGCTGTCGCGGCTCGGCTCAGGGGCAGCGGCAAAGTCAGGGGCGGGCGCAGGGGCTGTGTCGCGGGAGCCGTAGCTGCGATCTTCCCAGCCCCGGGCACCGGAACTGCGCTCACCGCCGCCGCCTGCGTAACCGCCGCCACCGCCGTAGCCGCCACCGCCGCCGCCATAACCGCCGCCGCCAGCAGGGCGGTCTTGGTAGCGACCACCGCCACCACCGCCGCCGCCATAGCCGCCCCCACCGCCGTAGCCACCGCCATTGCGGCGGGGGGCAGCGGCACCGCCGCCACCGCCGCCACCGCCACCGCGGGGTTCGGCCTTATTGATGCGGAGGGGGCGGCCCATCAGTTCTGTGCCCTGGAGGGCCTCAATGGCGCGCTCCTCGGAGGCGTCATCGGCCATTTCCACAAAGGCAAAGCCCCGTTTGCGACCGGTGTCCCGCTCCAAGGGGAGGGAACAGTTGCTCACTTCGCCGAAGGCGGCGAACAATTCAATGATGTCCTCCTGTTCCGCACGGAAGGGGAGGTTGCCGACAAAAATGCTCACTGGCCGTAGGGACCGATTGGACCGTTGAATGGACGCGGAAAGATCGCCACACCCGGTGGAGATCAACACCGAATCTAGACCGGCGCCACCCGGTTGGCTGATGTTTTCAAGACGACATCAAAACAGGACGCCAACGGTCTAGTTGCCCCTGCACCTGACTGAAGCCAGTACCCCCTTCACTGGTGCGGGCAGCCACCACCTGCCGCGGCATAATTGCCGCAAAAATATCCTCCCCAAAGGCTGGGTGCAGCTCCTGCCAGCGCTCCAGGGGGAATTGCCGTAGCAAGATCGACTCCTGTAGGCAGGTCTTCACGAGCCCCCCCACCAACTGATAGGCCTCCCGGAAGGGCACCCCCTTAGCCACCAGATAATCGGCCACATCGGTGGCATTGGAGAAGTCGCTGCCCACGGCCAACTCCAAACGATCGGGCCTGAAGCTGATGCCTTCCTCCAACAGAATCGCCATGGCCTCCAGGCAATCCTCGGTGGTGCGCACGGCATCGAACAGGGCTTCTTTGTCTTCTTGGAAATCCTTGTTGTAAGCCAGGGGTAGCCCCTTGAGCATCGTGAGCAGGCCCTGGAGATGGCCAAACACCCGGCCACATTTACCGCGCACCAGTTCAGGCACGTCAGGGTTTTTCTTCTGGGGCATCAGGCTGCTGCCGGTGGCACAGCGGTCGGTGAGGCGCACAAAGCCAAATTCCTCACTGGCCCAAAGGATCACCTCCTCACTGAGGCGACTGAGGTGGGCCATCACCAGGGCCGCGGCGGCGCTGAACTCCACCGCAAAATCGCGATCGCTAACCGCATCCAAGCTGTTGGCGTAGATGGCATCAAAACCGAGTTCCTCCGCCGTTTGGCGCCGGTCGATCGCCAGGGGGGTGCCTGCCAGGGCCGCCGCCCCCAGCGGACAAATGTTCACCCGGCGGCGCACATCCTGGAGCCGCAGGCGATCCCGTTCCGCCATTTCCACATAGGCCAGCAGGTGGTGGGCCAGGGAGAGGGGCTGGGCCCGTTGCAGGTGGGTGTAGCCCGGAATCAAGGTATGGAGATGCTCATCGGCGTGCTCAAACAGGGCCCGCTGATAACGGCGTAGGGAGCCCTCGAGGCCATCGATGCGTTGGCGCAGCCAGAGGCGCAGGTCGGTGCCCACCTGGTCATTGCGGCTGCGGCCGGTGTGCAGCTTCTTACCCAGGGGCCCCAACAGCTCAATCAAACGCCGCTCCACGGCGAAATGCACGTCTTCCGCCTCCAAACCGGGCCGAAATTGGCCAGCGGCGGCCTCCTGACGCACGGTTTCGAGTCCTTCAATCAGCTGGTCACTCTCGGCCGCAGTGATTAGTCCGCAGCGGCCCAACATGCGCGCATGGGCCACGGAACCCTGGAGATCTTGTTGCAATAGCTCGATGTCAAAGCCAATCGAGGCATTGAAACGCTCGATGGCCGGATGTAACCCCTGCTCAAAACGATCACTCCAGCCAGCCCCCGCCCCACCGGTAACCCCTTCCGACGCCGCCATCCCCATGTCCCAGCACAGCGCTACAGGCTAGGCAGCACCAGCGCCTCCTTCACCTTCAACACCACCGCGGAGGCATCGTCCTCCAGCTGGCGACCCACCCCCACAAAGCGATCAAGCCGGGCAAACAACTGATCGAGGATCTCCTGGGCGCTGCTGCCCCCCTTGCAAATCGCCCCCAGGGCTCGCATCAAACGCTCTTCGTCAAAGCGTTCGCCGCCCACCCCACTGGCTTCGGTAACACCATCGGTGTAATAGAGCAGCACATCCCCCGGTTCCAACTGCACCTGTTCACAGCCGTAGTCGGCCTCCGGTTGCAAACCGATCAGCAGCCCCGGGGCATCAAGGCGCCCCAAGGTGTGACCCTGACGGCGCCAGATCAAGGGCGGATTGTGGGCGGCATTGCTGTAGCGCAACAGCCGGGTGCGGGGGTTGTACTCCGAATAAAAGAGGGTGACAAAACGGTTGGAGTGGGCCAGATCCTCCTGGGCCAACTGGTTGAGGTCATGGAGGATGCGATCGGGGGGCAAGCCGGTGAGCACCTCCGCCCGCAACATGCCCCGCAGCAGGGTCATCAACAAACCAGCGGGGATCCCTTTACCCATCACATCGCCCATCACCAGGGCCCAGGGCCCCTGTTCGCGGCGTTTACCGGTTAATTGCGGCTTGGTGGGAATGAAGTCGTAGTAGTCGCCCCCCACCTGGAAGGCCGGCCGGCAACGGGCCGCCAGTTCCACCCCCTCAATCACCGGACAACGGTCGGGTAGGAGCTGGGCCTGGATTTCGCCGCCAATGCTGAGCTGTTGATCGAGGCGCTGGTGCAAGCGCATCTGTTCCAGTAGCAGTTCGTTTTCAATCGCCACGGCGGTTTGATCGGCCACCAGTTGCACATGGCGGCGGCGCACCTCACTCCAGGAAAACTGAGGATCAGCACTAAACACATAGAGCCGGCCCCGCTGGCGGTTTTTGGCCACCACTGAGGTGCCAAACAGCTGCACATCCCCCAATTGGCGCCGCACCAATTGATCCAGCCGCGAAGCCATCGCCTCATCGCCGGCCTCCCGATCTAGGTCTTGGTCTTGGAGACCAGCCAGCAGCCGCAATAACTCAGCGCAGCGCTGCGGACAGGAGCAATGCAACTGATCCCGCCAGAGGCTGCCATCACTGCGGAAAGTGAGTAGCACCGCCCCCTCCGCCTCCACCAGGCGGGCGGTGAGCAGGGGCACCAACTCCAGAAAGCGGCTGAGGTTAGTGAAACTGCGCAGGGCAAACCCCAAGGAGGCGAGCAGCTCCTGGTTCCGGCGCTGTTCGCGGTTGAGGCTGTCGATCAACTGCCGTAGGGAGGCGGCGGGGGTGATCGATACCTGGGGGCGATGAAATGGCGGCGATGCGCCCATGGGGCAGCCGCAGGGGCTTACAAATTAGCGACGTTGGTGTAATCGCGCCCTGGATTAGCCCTTGGCCAGTAGGGCCTCCACAAACTCAAAGCTGTTGAAAGGCCGCAGGTCGCGCAGGCCCTCGCCGGCCCCAATAAAACGGATTGGCAGGCCACTCTCCGAAGCCACGGCCAGGGCCACCCCCCCCCGGGCGGTGCCATCGAGCTTGGTGAGCACCACGCCGGTGAGCCCAGCCGCCTTGGCAAAGGCCATGGCCTGGCGCAGGCCGTTTTGACCCTGGCTGGCATCTAAAACCAGCAGGGATTCGATCGCCGCCTCCGGTGCCAGGCGATCGATGATGCGCCGCACCTTGGCCAACTCCTCCATCAGGTTGTGTTTGGTTTGCAGGCGACCGGCGGTATCCACCAAGAGCAACTCAATGCCCTTGGAGCGGGCCGCACCGATGGCGTCAAAAACGACGGCGGCGGGATCAGCGTTGGCGGAGGGATTGGCAATTACCGCCACGCCACTGCGCTCAGCCCACACCTGTAATTGCTGCACGGCCGCCGCCCGGAAGGTGTCGCCAGCCGCCACCAGGCAGCTGTAGCCACTGCGCACCGCCAGGTTTGCCAATTTGCCAAGGGTGGTGGTTTTACCCACCCCGTTTACCCCCACCAGCAACCAAATATTCAGCACCCCCTTGCGGGGGGCCAACAGCGCCGGCGCCCCCCGCTGCAGGGGGGCATCCAGCAAGCCGCGCAGCTGTTCCTTGAGCAACTGCAAGGCGGCACTGCCATCCACCACGGTTTCATTCATCCGCCGCCGCAGGCTCTCCAACACCTGATCGGTGGCCTCTACCCCCACATCGGCCTTGAGCAGCAGGGTTTCAATGGCGTCGAGGGATTCGAGGGAGAGGGGATCGCTGCCGAGCTTGTCGAGTAGCTGAGTAACAAAACCCTGGCGGGTTTTCTCCATGCCGCGGCGCAGGCGGCTGAGCCAATCGATTTCTTCCATCGACACCTGCTCCACCCGCCGCCCCTGGGCCGCCAACACCTCCGCCGACCAAAGGAATTCTTGGTCCAGTTGACCCAGCTGGGGTTCGGCTTCGGCTGCCGCTGGGGCGGCAGCGGGCGCAACAGCTGCAGGGGCCGACTCGGCTTCGGCTGCCACCAGGCTGGCCAAGCGTTCCTGGCGTTGGGCAGCCGCCTGTTCCAGCAGGGAAAGAGCTGGTTGCGGTGGTGGTAACTGTTCTGGCTGCGCTGCTGGGGCTGGTTCTTCTGTTGGTTCTGGGGGCGTTGCGGCCGGCACTGGCTCAGCTTCAGGCGCAGCTTCCCCCTGCTGCTGGGCCTTGAGCCGGGCATAGGCCTGTTTTGCCCAGGCCAGGGCATCCTCCGGCTCCGCCTCCGGGGCCGCGGGCTGCCTCTGAAACCAATCGAACTCCGCCATGACCTAGGCCTGGGCCGCGTTGGTGTAACGGCGCAACACACCGTTGATCATGCGCCGGCCCGCTTCATCGCTGTAGCGATTGGCCAGCTCCACCGCCTCATTGCAGGCCACCGCCGCCGGCACCTGGAACTGTTCGATCTCCACCACGGCCAACCGCAGGATGTCTTGGTCGATGCGGGGCAAACGCCCCAACCGCCATCCCTCCATCACCGCATCAATGCGTTGATCCAAGCTCGGTTGGGCCTGGAAAACAGCGCGGGAACGGCCCAGGGCCCAGGCCCGCAGCTCCTCCTGGTCCGCCAACATCAATAGGCGCGGTAACTCGAGGCTGGCGGAAAGCCGATTCAGCACCTGCTCGGCCCGCTCCAGCCCCTGCCTGAGGTGATCCCGCACCCTCACCACTTCGCCATCCACCAATTCACTATCCAGCAGCGCTTGCTGGGCCTGCTGCAATTCCTGTTCCGTGCGGTCGAGCCCCTCGCGCAGGTGACTGTTGAGGGAACTAAGGGCCTGGGCTAGCAATTGGTCGGCCGGCACTGGGCCGGAGGCCCGTTCATTGAACTGACCAAGGATCAACAGGGCCAGTTCCCGGGCAATGGAGCGGTTTTGCATCGAAATCAGGCCTTGGGGGGTGCCGGAACGGAGCTGGGCCGCAGCTGGGCCAACAAACTGGCAAAACTGCGATTCACTGGGTTCTCGCGATCATCCGGGCTAACGATGCCAGCGGAAATGATTGTGCGGAAGGCATCCTCCACGGTCATGTCGAGGTCGCGCACGGCGGTTTCCGGCACCACGCTGTACCAGCCGGTGGTGGGATTCGGCGCCGTGGGAATAAACACGCTCAACATCGGCTGGGCGAATCCAGCCTGCACCGTGGCCCCCAGCACGCCGGTCACAAAGCCCAGGGCATAGAGCCCCTCCCGCGGATATTCCACGAGCACCACCCGGCGGAACCGGGTGCTGTTGTCGCGCAGCACCGTTTCCAGCAGCTGCTTGAGGGTTTTGTAAACGGAGCCGGCCAAGGGGATGCGGGCCAGGGTGCCCTCACCAAAATCCAACAGCCAGCGGCCAACAATGTTGCGGGCCATCAGGCCAATCAGCAGGATGGCCAACAGGGGCACCAACAGGCCCACCAACAGGTTGATTAGCTCCTGCAGCAGGGGGTTGAGCGTATTAAACGGATTGAACTGTTTCGGAACTGAGGTGAGAAAACTCACCACAAAACGGGTCACCAAAGTGGCGAGCCAAATGGTGGTTGCCAGGGGGATTACCACCAGCAAACCTGCAATCAGGTCATTTTTCAGGTCCTGCTGCAGCCGCACATTGACGGGGGGTTCTGGTTTGGGGCGGGTCTGCACCAAGGCGGGTCCTGCGCACGGTGTCGCCCTTGCAACTTAGCGACGGGCCTGCCCGCTCAGAGCACAGCGGCCAGGGCCACGGCTGCCGTGGCCAGGGCCAACACCAGGGCCACGGCGGTGCCACTGAAGCGCCGTTGACCAAGGGTGAGCGAGCGGGCCCGTTCCGCCTGCTGCACCTGCTGCTTCAACTGACCAAGGCGGCCATCAATGAAGCGCCGGGCCTGGGCTTTCTGCTGCTCAGGGGTGGCGTTGGGGGGCACCTGGCCGGCCTGCTGCAGCTGAGCCACCAGGGTTTCCAACAGTTGGGGATTGTTGCTTTCCGCCGAAGCCCGTTCGAATTCAGACCGCTTCTGATTCACCGCCTGGTCGGCCTGGGCCGCAAGGATCGTGTTGCCACTGATAGACACCGGCACCGCCACCAACAGGGAAAGGGCCAGGGCGATACCCACGCCAAACACTGTCCAGCGCAGGGGAGTGCGCTGCTGCTGGGGGTTATCTAGGCGGGAGCCAACCAACATCAACAGCAGGCCCACCAGGGCCATGGGGGAACCCTTGATCAGGGTGTCCACCACCAACTGACGGAAGGCTTCCTCCCCCCAGGCATTGGCAGAAAGCACCGCCAACAGCTCGAAACCGAGCACCAGCACCAGCACACCGCCAATCCAGCGCAACAAACCAGCCAGGCGGGAAGAGGAAAGCTCGGGCACGGGAGAATGCAATCGCGGCGCAACTGTACGGGTGCCGAACCACCTTGCCGACCCCCAAGGCAATCCATCCGCCAGGGCCCTGGCTCTCAAAGCCCAGGCCCTCAAAGAAGGCTTTGCCCTCGCCGGCATCGCAGCCGTCCCTGGCGGTGATCAGTTGCAAATGCGCAGCGCCGCCCTGGAACGCTGGCTCCGGGCCGGCCACCAAGCGGAGATGGCCTGGATGAACGACCCCCGGCGCCGGGCGGTGGAAAGCCTGCTGCCCGGCGTGCGCAGCCTGCTGGCGGTGGGGCTCAACTATTACGTGGGTGAAAACCAGGCGGCAACGGCCCCCCGCATCGCCCGCTATGGCTGGGGCCGTGATTACCATCGCCTGATCGACCAGCGGCTGCGGCGCCTGGGGCGCTGGCTGGAGCAGCAAGTGCCGGGCTGCCGTTGGCGCGCCTGCGTGGATACGGCGCCGCTACTAGATAAGGCCTGGGCGGAGGAAGCAGGCCTGGGCTGGATCGCTAAAAACAGCAATCTGATCAGCCGCAGCCATGGCTCATGGCTACTGCTGGGTCACCTGCTCACTGACCTGGAGCTAACCCCAGATACCCCAGCCACCTCCCTTTGCGGCAGTTGCAGCCGCTGCCTGGAGGCCTGCCCCACCGGCGCCCTGCCGGAACCGTTTGTGCTGGATAGCCGCCGCTGTATCGCCTTCCACACCATTGAAAACCGTGAACCAACCCTGCCCATCGCCCTGCATGGCTGGGTGGCGGGCTGTGACATCTGCCAGGAGGTTTGCCCCTGGAACCAACAACGGGCCCAGGTGAACCCTGACCCTGAACTACAGGCCAAGCCCTGGATCCTGGGGGCCAGCACTGAAACGCTGCTGGCCTGGGGGGAAGAAGAATGGGATAAAGCCCTGCGGGCCTCCGCCCTGCGGCGGATCAAACCCTGGATGTGGCGCCGCAACCTGCGGGCAGCTGTAAAAACCAGCCCCGAAAAGTGCCCCGATGAAACCCCCTAGGCTTGGGGGTCCCTTTGCTGACCTGCCATGCGCCTGTGGCTGCTACCGCTGATGGCGGCCGCTATGTGGCTCCCGATCGCCCCCGCCCGGGCTCTGGTGCCCTACGTCTATTTGCCCAGCGCCCAAGAACTGAGCAAGGCCGGCATTGGCATTGGCGGAGCCGCCGCTGGCCTATTGCAGATCGGCCAGGTGGAGGAGGCCAGAAGGTTGGCAGAACTTGCGGTGCAGGTGTTGCCCCAGGACCCCCGCTCCTGGCTGGTGCTAGCCGAAGCAGAATTACGCAGCGAAAAATCAGACAAGGCCGCAGAAGCCTTGGCCAAGGCCAAACAACTGGACCCGAACAATGCCGGTGTGTGGTTTGCCGAGGGTTCCCTGAACTTGCGCACTGGCAAACCGGAGGAAGCCCAGAAATTGATCCGCGAAGGGTTGCGCCTCGACCCAAACAACCCTGGCGCCTATTTCGACCTGGGCAACGCTCAGATCCAACTGAAGGACTTGGGGGCCGCCCTCCCCTCCTTTGAGAAAGCCTCCAGCCTGCGCAAGAACTTTTGGGAAGCGGTAAACAACCAAGCGATCGTTCTCTACGAACAGGGCCGCATCGGCGAAGCAATCAACCGTTGGCGCCGGTCTCTGGAAATCAGCCCAGGGGCGGCAGAACCCAGCCTGGCCCTTGCCGCAGCGCTCTATGGG
>Ga0209598_10000412_pt1 | contig 33988 bp, 25 predicted proteins | sample M_140807_EF_Meta_FD_187317 | JGI IMG/M metagenome (GOLD analysis project Ga0209598, IMG submission 187317) | Freshwater microbial communities from Lake Montjoie, Canada to study carbon cycling - M_140807_EF_MetaG (SPAdes) (version 2) | ecosystem: Environmental > Aquatic > Freshwater > Lake...
CCCACCGAGCGCATCACCGCTGCCCCAGCGCAGGACAATCCCGTGACCGTGGACGTCGACCCAGACGCGGGCGCCTGTCGCGGGCTGTGTCAGCGTCGCGAGCCGGCGCAGAGGGGCGGCGTCGGCGGGGTTGTCCACGACAGCGGACCAGCCCCGCCCCGCCAGCCACCAACGCAACGCCTCGACGAAACGCTGCGCGTTCGGCGCTGGCTCGAGCCAGAGGGTGTGCTGCGCAGTCGAGGTCGCGACGCCCGCGCCGCACGGGTCCGGCCGAGCAAACTGCCGCAGCGCGCTCGGCCCAGCGGGCGCCTCGACCGTGTAGACGAAGCGCGTCTCGGCGGAGAGCCCCCACGCCTCTGCCCATGTGAGCTCCCCGGGCGTGGGCGCTGGCCACGCGCCCCACAGCAGGTGCCCCATCTCCCAAGCGCTCGAAGGCTTGGGTGCGCGCGCCCCCGCGCCGACCCCGGCGAGCGCCCCCGAGAGGACAACGACGGGGCGTGCATCCGGCGTAAGGGTCCCCGACTCGACCGGGGGCACACCCTCGCTGGGTGACGTTTTTTTCGCAGCCCCGCTCGCAGCGCAGGCGCCCAGCGCGAGGCAGAGACCGGCCACCGGCCAGCGCCCAAGGCTCACGCTCTGGGGAGCGCCCGTCGCCTGCGCAATCGCGACGCGAAGAGCCCAAAGACAGCGAGCGCCACGCCTACGCCCGCGGGAGAGGCGCTCGCGGGCCGCGCCGCGCACGCACGCACGCCGCCCGAGCGCGTGTCAACACGGTCGACGCCCGCGTCGAGCCCTGTCTCTGTGACCACGTCCACGACCTCGAAGGCGCTGACCACGCGCTTGCTCGAGTTGTTCGGGTTCACGACCGTCACATCCCGAGGCCCGAGGCGCGCATCGGGCAGCACTTCAAGGTCCCAATACAGGGTGGTCGCCATGGGGTCAGCGCCCGAGCGCACGATGCGCGGCGCCGTCCCCGCGGACGCCTGAAGTCCCCCGCCCGCGATTAGGACAGACGCGCCGCATGCGAAGCCTCGGCCCACGATGGCGAGCGGCAGCGGCGAGCCCGGCCGAACTTGTTTAGGGACAACGCGGGTAATCTCTTCGACTGTGGTCTCGGGGGGCAGGCACGTGCCCACCTCGTCGACCGCCTCACCCGCGCCGGGCAGCGGCTCCCCCGGCGCCACCACGGTCAAGAGGCTAACCCCCGTCGCGCGCGTGCCGTTCGGGTTGACGACGGTCACGTCGACTGGGCCGGCGGGCACGTTCGCTTCGACCAGCAGGAACGCGCGGAGGCCGTCGAAGCCCGGGTAATTGCCCGCTTGAGGGACGGCCTCGTAGGGCGCGTACGGCGCGATGCCTGGGCGGGAGAACTCAAGCTGCGCGCCGCTGGCGATGCCCTTGCCCCACACCCAGAGCGAGACGTCTCGCCCCGCGCGAAACGCGGGGGGTGACGCCCCCGTGACGACGTCGACGTTGCCCATGCCGGGGTCGGGAGGCATGGCCCCAGGCGCGACGACCTCGAAGAGGCCCTCGCCCGTCGCCCGTGACCCATCGGGTCCAATGACCGTAATGTCGACCCGACCCACGGGCGTGTCTTGACCGATTTGCAGGTAGTACTGGATGCCGTCCGCCTTGCCGTTCTCGGCGGGGACGTTGCGGACGATCTTGAGCGGCAGCTCGCCGACGCCCTCAGCCTCGGCGGGCCTGAGCCCGGCCTGACTGAACTCGACGCGTGCACCATCAACGAAGGTCCGCCCGACGATCCACAGGTTGACCTGTTCGCCCTGAGCGCCGTAGGTCGGGCTCGCGCGGGTGACGACGTCGACGCCCGTCGGTGCGGGCGGCTCGGGCGCGCTCGGCACATCGCTCCCGGGCGCCGTGGGGGCCTGAGTCGGTGCCTGAGTCGGTGCCTGGGTGGGCGGCGCGGGTGCAGCGCCCCCGATCGAGAAGATGCCCCGCCCGGTCGCCATTGTCCCATCAGGCCCCGTGACCGTGACGTCACGCGGGCCCTGCTGTGCGTCCGCGGCCACGGCGATCGCCCAACGAATGCCGTCGCCGCGACCGCCATCCACGCGCTCGGCCTCGGGCACGACGACGGGCGCGGCAACTTGGCTCACACCCGCGCCGCTCACGCTGACTGTCGCGCCCGGGGCAAAGCCGCGGCCTGTGATCCAGATCGTCGCCTGTGCGGTCCCGGCGGGACGCGAGGGCGGCGACGCGCCGGTGACCGCGTCCACGGCCGCGGCATCGCTGGCCCAAAGCAGCGTCGCCGCGAGGAAGCTCCACCCCAGTCGTGCCATGGTCACTCCCTCTCGGCGGCCGTCAGCGCGTCGGCGTCCAGAGCGACACCGTAGCGAGCGGCGAGCGCATCAGTCCACTCCCTGAAGGCCTTGCGGCGCAGGTCAGGCAGCACACGCGCGCGGAGCTCATCCTCGGCCGCCTCGAGGCTTCGATTGATCGGCTCAAGGTGACTGTCGAGACGCACGACGTGATAGCCGAACGGGGTCTGGACCACCGGCGCCAGCTCCCCGGGCGACTGCAGGGCGAACACAGCGGCGCTGAAGGGCTCGACCATCACGCCGGTCCGCGGAAAGGCGGGGAGCGCTTCGGAGAATATCTCGAGGCCCACGCGGGCGGCCGCGTCGCGGAATGTATCGACGCGCGCTCTAAAGTCCTCGCGACCTCGCGCCGGTGTCCTCTCGAAAGACGCGATGACCTCTGCCGCGAGGTTCGCCGCCACCGCGTCGAGGTCGGGGTCAGTCGGTCGCTTCTTATTCTTGGTCACGAGGATGTGGTCACAGACGACGAGCGGCGGTCGTACGAAGAACGTGATATTCTGTTGGTACGCGCGCTCGAGCGCATCCCGCGGGATGGACTGCGCCCCATGCGCTGCTTCGAACACTGCCCTGAGCAACCGAGGGATCGCAGCTGCGGACAGGGCCGCGCGGACCTCAGCATCCCCGTCGAGACCTCGCTGCGTCGCCTCTTGCGCGAGGAGCTCGAAAACGACGAGCTCTTGCGCGACGTCGCGCGGCGACCGCTCAGGCTGCGCAGTGGCAGCGCGCGAAAGCCGCGCTGCCGTAATGGTCACTTCCCCGAGCGGGCCTTGGGCCCGAGCAACCACGGCGTCGTCGGGGAGCGTCGCGCTCAGTGGCCATGCGGAGAACGCGACGAGCGCGAAGAACAGCGCCGAGCTCACTCTGTGGCCTCAACGAGCGCGACGGCCTCGAGGCCGAGGTGTCCGACGAGCGCCGCTGCGACCAGCTCGAAGCCCGCCGCGACGTAGTCCCGCTCCATGAGCGCGCGGACCATTGCCCACAGGAGCGGCGTTGTGCAGAGCAGCAGCGCGTAGCCGACCACGCGCGTCCAAGCCTGACTCAGCGTCTTCATCGGGCAGAGCATGCCTCGTCGGGTGAGTGGCCTCAACCCCAGGCGCTCGCTATCACGACAGCGGCCCACGCCCCCAACGCACAGACCGTCGCTGTTGCGAGGCGCCGAAGGCGAGCGATGTTCCGACCACGCGGCGCGCGGCCCTCAAGGAGGTCCGCCGCGAAGGCGAGGCCGACGCAAGTCGCAAGCAGGCTCCCGCCGACGAGGGCCAGTGGACCGAGCGCACCGAACGACGCGGCGGCCAGTGCCTCGACATCGGACAGCGCCCACGCGCCGAGAGAAGGTGCGACGATGAGCGTCGCGGCGACGGCGGCGTGCGTCGGCCGGCCCGCCACGCTGCCGCGCTCGGTGGTCGCGCGCCACTCGACTGGGCGGGCGGCCGTGGCCGCTGCGTCCTCCTCGGGCGCGCGACCGATGAGCGCAACCCACGCCGCGAGCGTTGCGAGCTGCGCGATGATCGTCGTCGGCGGCTGAGGTCCGACGAAGAAGTGGGCCCCCGCGAGCGCGGCCGGAAACGCCAAGAAGTTCACCCACGGACGCGACCGGACGAGCGCGAAGAGGCACACGAGCAGGCTGGGGGCTGCGACGCCGAGGACGACGAAGAGCGCGTGACCATCGGCGAGACACGGGAGGACCACCCACGCGGCGCATGCGCTCAGGCCAACGCCCGCGGTGACCGCGCGGCGCCTCAACGTCGGACGCGCCAGCGGAGCGTGAGGGGTGCATCCGCGCGCACCAACTCGAGCGAGACTATGTCCGATTTTCGCAGCGTCTCCCAGGCCTTCATGAACTGCTCAGGTCGCTCGAGGGGCTCACCGTTGAGCCGCGTGATGATGTCGCCGGGGCCGATGGCACGCGCGCCCTCGAGGGGGCCACCCGCACGAAACGAAACCACTCGCCAGCCAACGAACCGCCGCCCTCGAACGACGGGTTCGAAGACCGTCGCGGCGAGGACGCCCTGCGGACCCAGCGCGAGGAAGGCGTCGAGGTCCGACGACGCGATCTCCGCTGCGGCGGCGGGGGGGTCCGACGCGGAGGCAGGTGCGGGCAAGAGCGCGGACGCCCCCCACAAGAGTGCAGTGAGCAGAGCCTTCATTTCTCCCCCTCCATGAACGCCTGCAACGCTGCGCGGCAGGCTCGCTGGACAGCGCGCACGCCCGGCGTCCCATCGATTTGGATGATTCGCTCGCCGACGCGCTCGCGAGCAGCCTGCCGATAACGCTCAGCGATCTGCCGTTGGAGCGCGTCGACTTCGTACAAATCCGGCGCGCCGCCCCGCTTCGCTCTGCGCGCGCTCGCGACCTCAACCGGGACGTCAACGAAGAGCACAAGGTCGGCCGCGCGCACGCCCGCGTTCAGTGTCTCGATCCACTGCGCGTCGTTCTCGAGGCCTTGGTAAGCGAGGCTCGACAGCAAGTATCGGTCACACACAACGTCTGCCCCGCGCTCGAGCGCCGGTTCGACCTCGCCATGGAGATGCTCGAAGCGGTCAGCTGCGAACAGGAGCGCGATGCTGGGCGCGGGCAGTGGCCCCCCTGCCCTCGAAGTCACGCGACCGGCGAGCGCCTCTCTCAGAAAGACACCGACGGGCCCGCGAGACGGCTCTGCGGTCGCTACGACGTCACGCCCATGGCGTTCGAGCCAACGACTGAGCAGGCGCGCCTGGGTCGTCGTGCCCGCACCGTCAATGCCTTCGAAGACGATGAAGCGGCCACGCGGAGTCAGCGTTTGGCTCATTCGCTCGGCCTCTCTGTACGCCGCCGCGCCCGCGCATCGATGAACGCCCGCGTTGCCGCCGCATGCTCATCTGAGGCCCAGGTCTTGGCGAAGACCGTGCGCTCAAGCGCCTCGTAGTCCGCGCGGGGCGTGTCGAGGCTCGCGACCAGCGCCTTGATGCTCGAGAGGGCAAGCGGTGAGCGCTCCGCGAGCGCGGTCGCCCAGCGCATCGCGGCCGTGAGGGCTGTCTCGGGTGCGTGCACGACATACTCGACGAGGCCAAACTCGGCGGCCGCGATCGCGTCGAGGGTTGCGCCTGTCCACAGGAGGTCGAGCGCTCTCCCCCGCCCGACGAGCGCGGTCAGGCGCCGCGCGCCGCCCCATCCCGTCGTCACCCCGAGGTCAATCTGCCGCAGCGCAATGCGCGCCGTCGGCCCTGCGAAGCGCACATCGCAGGCGAGCGCGACCTCTACCCCCCCGCCGATCGCGGGCCCATCGATCGCCGCTGCGACCGGCACGGAGAGCCCGGAGAGCGTCGTCAATGCGGCCTGCATCGCGTCGGAGAGCGCAGCGCCGTCGCTGTGCGTCTCTCGACCGTGCAGATCGTTCAAGTCGCCGCCCGCGATGAACGCGCCGTCGCCGCCGGTGACGACCACGGCGCGCAGGTCGGCGCGCGCAGCCAATGAGTGAACCGTGGTCGCGAACGCATCGATCGTCGCGCGGGACAGCGCGTTTCGCGCTTCGGGACGTCGGATGGTCACACAAGCGACACCGCTGTCGACGCTCAGCTCAACTCCGTCTCGATTCATGGCTCTCCCTGGTGTGGGCGCTGCCTCATGGAGGCGCGCCGCTCCAACCGAACAGCGGCATCTTCTACGAGTGCCCGGATCTCCGTCGAGTCGTGCGTGGACATCAACGCGAAGAACTCGCGCGCCTTCGGCCCGCCGAGCTGCACGAGAGCGTCGATGACGGCGACGAAGAGCTCCGCATCGCGCGTGTCCGCCAACGCAATGAGGTCATCCGCCGCTCTTGGGTCACCCAGTGCGCCGAGCGCGCCCACCATGCGTACCCGAGCCGCGGGCGAAGCTTCTGTGCGGATCGCCTGCCGCAACGCCGGTACTGCGATGTCAGCGCGTTCGAGGCTCAAGCGGTCGACCGCGAGGAGGCGCCCCTCCGCATCTTGCCCCGCGAGCCGCGCCAGCACCTCATCGACGGGCGCTGTGAGCTGCATCACACGCTCTTCGAAGGCGATGATGGTCTCGCCCACCAAGGCCGCACGAGCCTCGTCCACGCTCGAAGGCGGCGTCACTGACCTCGACGCGCTGACGGGCTGCGCCGGCACGGTGCGACCATCGGGCGAGACGACCTCGAGTTCCCCTTCGGCCAAGAGAGTCGGTGGGTCCCCCGCAACCGTCGTCAGCCCGATCCCGATCCCCACGCGCCACGCAGCGCCCTCGGGCTCGGACGGGGCCAGCCACGCCTCGGGCACGCGCGCCCGACCGAGAGCCTCGAGGGGCGTTGCGACGACGGGCGACGGCTGCGACGCCGACCGCTCCAAGACCCGCAGGGTGGTGAGCGTGACACGGGGGCGCTCGGCTGTGCTCAGCGAACGACCGCAGTCGCACCCCGCGCCACCGGCCACGAGCGCCCCGACGAGCACCGCGTGGAGCAGGGCAGGCCGGCGCCTCAGCGCCACGCCTCGCACTCCGCCGCCCACTTCGGCCACTGAAACATGTCGAAGAGCGCGGCGGCGGCGAGCCCGTGCTCGCGCGCCTTGCGGGGGTCGAGGTCCGCTGAGAAGCGCGCCCGCGCGAGAAGCGCGCGCCCCCGCCAGAGCGGGCTCGCGAGCCGCACCGCGAGCTCATCGAGGCGCTCGAGACCGAGGCGCGACTGACCCGGACGGGCCATGAACTGGTCGACGACGACCTGCTTCTCGATGACCTCGAAGTGCAGCTCAGGGTCCGCCTCGAGCGCCAACGCGCTGAGCAGCCCGTCGGCCTCAGTCAGCGCGACTTCGAGTGCGTCGAGGTCGCCCGCTTCGGCCGCGGCCTCGGCGCTCGCAAACGCGCGAGCGGCTAGGCCGTTCGGGCCGGCCGGCGCGGTCTCGACACGCTGCCTGCGCGCCTCACGCTCGGCGGCGTCGCCGCTGCGGTAGCCCTGCGCAGCGAACGCGATCGTGGGCGTGGCTCGCAACCGATCCGGCAGCGACGCAGGCTCAACTTCCCGAGTCAGCAGCCCGCGGAGCGCCCGCGTCGTGGCGTGGGGCGCCCCCTTGGGCTCAAGCCCCGCCCAGCCACAGCGCGCGAAGCGGTCGAAGTCCGTCAGCGACGGCTCGAACTCGGGCGCCATCGCAGTCCAGTAAGCCTGCTCGGGCGCGCGATGCTCCCGCCGCCACCGCGCGATGGCAGGCGCTGCGTCGAGCGCGTCGATGGGGCGGGGGTCCTCGTCCGAGAGCAGGCACACGCGCCGCGATGCGTGACGCCGCACAATCCCGCCCGCCGATTCCAGCGCGAGCAGCGCGCGCGGGCTCTCCACCAAGACGCACGCCCACGTCGCCGTGCGCCGCAATGTCGCGATATTTAATCCGATCTCACGTAGCAGGCGCTCCGGATCTTCGCACTCAAGCCCGTCCACGACGTAGAGCTTGTCGTTGAAGTGGTCCCCTTGGTGGCTGGCCAGCGAGGCGTGCACCGGCTGGCCGAGGCGCCCGGGGGCGGGGACGACGTCCACGCGCCTCAGCCTCAAGCCCTCGACGAAGTCTGCTCGGGCGCGGTCACCCGAGACATAGACGACGAAGAAGCGCCCCTCTGCCCCGGCGCCGCGCAGCCACCGCGCGAGCTCGTCCAAGTGCCATGAGAGCGCCGCTTGGGGGGACGCGACGCCCTCGGGCCAGCCGCCAGGCGCCAGCGCCCAGTCCGTCGTCTGCATTCGGGAACTCCTCGGCGCACCGATGCCGCCTCATGTCGACAGGTCGCCGCCCCTGTGGTAGCAGACGCGGTGAATCGGCGAAAGCCTCGGCACGGGGCTGGCCCTGAACGGAAGGACCGACGGATGACGCCCCGCCCGCTGCTCGCACTCCTCGTCGTCGCGGCGCACGCCGTGAGCGCTCAGGGCGCGCGCGCGGACGGCGCCCCGCGTCCCGCCGCGAATTTGCGGAGCGGCCCATACTTGGGCGTTCAGCCGGGGCTGAAGGACGTCGCGCCGGGTAAAGAGAACGTCAAGGCGAGAGGGGCGCTGCGCGTCCTGACCTGGGTCGGTTTTCAGATGCAGGGGCCCGGCGGGCGCGTCTTCATTCAGACCTCGGAGCCGGCAGTCTACTCCATCGTTGCCTCGGACCCGAACGAGGTCGTGCTTGAGTTCCCCGATACGCGGGTCCAGTCATCGAACGACGCCCGCGCCCTCGACACCTCGTGGTTCCCCACCGCGGTCGCGTCCGTCGAGGCGCGTGCAGCGAAGGGCCTCGCCCGCGTCGTCGTCCGACTCCGCGAGGTCGTCGGCTACGACCTGCGGCAGGAGGGCGACTACTTGTACCTCGACTTCCGTCCGCCGACCTCAACGGGCGGCTCGGCGGCGGCGCCCTCCGCGTCGACGCCCACGCCCTGAGGCGCGCGATCGCTTGACCGGGCTCGCGCTGCCCGCTGCGCTCGCGCTCGTGACGCCGCTCGAAGCCCCTGCCTCCGTCGCGTGCTTTGAGGCGGGCGCACCCCCGACCAGCAGGCACACAGCGCTCACTCTGAGCGCGGACCTCATCACGCTCGACGGAGACACGCTCGACGCGCGCGCGGTCGTGCTCTCGGGGTGCACCTGCGCAGGGCAGACATGGCGCGTGCGCGCAGCAAGGCTCCATGGAGAGCGTGACGCGCTGGCCCGCGTCGATGGGCCCGTCCTCTACTTGGGCCCGGTGCCGGTCGCCGCGTCCCCGATCTGGTGGGTGCCTCTGGGGGAGCGAGTACCCGGCTTGCTCTTCCCCCGCGCACGCCTGCGCAGTCACGGCGCGCTGGCGGTCGAGCAGCCGGTCTTCGTGCCCCTTGGGCGAGCCGCCGACCTGACGCCTGCGCTCGGCTTCGACTCGGCGCGCGGCGTCCTTGGTGGCGTCACGACGCGCTGGCGCACCGCCCAGTCGAATGACCGCGTCGAGACGCTGAACGCACTGAGCGACCGGCACGGCGCAGCGGTCACCGGCGATGCTGCGCTGAGCCTCGGTGCAGCATCGCTGGCCGCGCGGGGCGAGACCGCTCTCGGTCAGGCAGCGTCGGTGCACGCGCTCCTCCCCCCCTCGATCGTCACCCAGCCACGCCTCTCCGCCGAGGTCGCGGTGACGCGCGCCACCGGCGCGAGTCAGGCGTCGCTCGGGGTGACCCGCATCGTGACCCACCCACACGCCTCGGAGCCCAGCGCGCAGCGCCACATCCTGCAGGCGGCAGCGAGCGCGACGACGCCCGCGTCTGGCGGGCGTGGACGCGTCGACGCCGCGCTCGTGGTCGACGCTGAGGGTGCACATCGCGCCGCGCAGCTCACGGGCACGTTCGACCGTCCGACGTGGGTCGGCCTCATGCGATGGACCCCGACCGGTGTGTCTCAGGTCGTCGGTGACGCCCAAGCCGCGATGCAAGCCTCGGTGAGCGGTCACCTCCTCGGCGAGCTCTCCGCGGTGGGCTCACCCGTCGGCCTGAGACATCGCCTGACCGCCTTTGGCGGCGCCAGCGCGGGAGCGACCTCGCCGATGCAGGCAAGCAACGCAGCCCCATGGCGGCGCCTCGCGACCGAGCGGCGCGGATTCCTTGGGCTCTCGCAGCGCCTCGCCGCGCCGCGCTCGGACGCCGCGCTCGACTTCGACCTGTGGTGGGACCTGCGGGGCGAGCAGCCGCTGGACACCGGGCTCGGCGGTCAGGCGCGTGTGTCGACCGCGACCGCGACCCTGAACATCGTCGGGGGCCCGAGCGCCGCGCACGCCCGCGCTCAAGCGACTTGGCAACCCCTCACCGTCGGCGCGTCGTATCTGTGGTCGCGCGCCGGCGCGGACCGGCCCGAGACGCTCGACCCGCGCGCGCCGACGCCATGGCTCGCGGAGAGCGACCTCGCCCTCTCGGGCGGCTCGCTTGAGCTCGGCGTGACCACGCAGCGCTGGCGCGCCCGCTACACCATCGCCGGCGATACGCTCGCCGAGCGCGCGCAGGTCGAGGTGCAGTCGGCATCCCTCACGTGGAACGCCGCGTGCGAGTGCTTCTCGATCGGCGCCGCCATCGAGCACTCTCGAGGGCTGGCCGCACCCGATGTGCGGCTCAGCCTCTCAGGTGGACTCTAGCCCGCTCAGAGAGGCGAGATCACCACGTCGAGCTGGTATTGACCCGCTTGACCGCGGCCGTCCACGACCACGTACCAAGTACCGGCGGGCAGGACGCGACCCATGCGCGAGCCACCATTGCCGGGCGGCGTGGCGTCATTGTTACAGCCGTTCTGCGAGGCTTCGTTCCCGCACTCTCCCTGAATGTAGAGCACTGTGTCGAAGCCGGTCGACGTCAGCGTCACGAGTGAGCGACGCTGCAAGTCAAGGCGGTAGACGCGCTCGCGCTCGCCCCCGCCGCAGAACGACCGCAGCACGGACAGGCCGCGCAGCGTGTTGCCGATAACAGTGGTGCTCTCGGCCGGCAGTCGGATCGGGTCAGCGCAGGTGCCCGCCTCGGCAGGCGGCGCCTGGCAAGCGCCGTCGACGCACGTCCACAGGCAGCCAGGGCCCGGCGCATAAACGCCGCCCTCGCAGGAATACTTCTTGCTGACTGTCTGGCCAAGGTCGCGGTCACCGCAGTAGGTGCCGGCGACGCCGTCCGGGCAGTCCGCCCGCACCGTCAGGTCCAGCACGAAGTCGCCACTGTTCGCCCCGAAGCCGTCGACCACGAAGTACCAGGTCCCCGGCGCCAGCCTCAGGTCAGCCAGCGCGGAGGTCAAATCGCCGTCGTTGACGTCGTCGTTGCACGCGATCTCCGTCGACGCATCACCGCAGGTACCCTGCACGGAGAGGACCGTGTCGAAGCCCTGAACGCGCGCGTTGACGACCGAGTGCGCCGTGAGCGTCAACGCGTAGACGCGCTCGGAGGCATTCCCCCCGCCGCAGCTCGCGCTCACGTTCGAAGGCCCGAGGCCCGCGGTCGTCCCTTGGACGCTGATCGCCGGGGCGAGCGTGAGCACCTCGACGCGGTCGCACGCCGCGACCGGCGGCAAGCACACGTTGTTCGCGCAGGTCTCGCCCTGCTGGCAGTCGGCGTCGATGAGGCAGCCGCCGTCCGGCACGGCCACGCAGGCGCCCTCGAGGCAGCGCTCGTTCTCGCCGCAGTCCGCGTCGCTGCGGCAGGCACACGCGCCGCTCGTCAGCGTGAGCGTAAAGTCCCCGACCTCGGCGATGTCAAAGCCGTCCACAAAGAGGAACCGGTCGCCCTCGGCCGCGGGGACGGTGACGCGCGACGTCAACGCTTCGAGGTCGTCGTCGCTGCATGCCGTCTCGGTCTCCGAGTCGCCGCACGCGGTCCGCGCGTAGAGCACTGTATCGAACGCGCTGCCCTCGGTCGTCGCGCACACCGTCCCGAGGCCGGCCGGCAGCGCGAACACGACCTCAGGACCGCCACCGCCGCAGTCGCCGGAGTTCACCACGGAGCCGCGCGCGGTGCTGCCCGCGAAGACACCCACGGCGTCGATCGGGGTCGCCACGTCGCAGGCATTCGGACCATCGACGCACGTATCGATGACGCAGATCTGGCCCACCGCGCAGTCGGCGTCCGCCACGCACTCCGGCGGTACCGGGATACACTCGCCCGGCTGGCCGTCCACCGACGCGCAGACCTCACCTTGCGCGCAGTCCGCGTCCACGGTGCAGCCGGGCGGGACGCCGCAGGCCCCCGCCGTGACCGTCAGCACGAAGTCCGCGTCCACGCCGCTGGAGTAGGCGTCGACGAAGACGAAGAGCGGCGCCGCCGTCGTGTCCAAGGTCAGCTCGGACTGGGCGTCCACCGCGTCGTCGCTGCACCCCACCTCGCCACCGAGCAGGTCGCACGCCTGTCGCGCGTAGAGGACCGTGTCGAAGCCCGTGCCTACAGTGCTCACGCACACGACCCCGAGCCCGGCGCTGAGCTCGAACGCGCGCTCACCGCCGGCGCCGCCGCAGGTGCCTGCGCGGAGCTCGGGCGCACCCGCGAGGGTCCCGACGTACTGACCGAGACCGTCGATCGGCGTGACGCCGTCGCACGCGTCGCCATTCGGCGCGTCGACGCACGCAGCCTCGATGCACAACTGGCCGTCGAGGCAGGCGGCGTCGTCCGCGCAGGGCGGAGGCGCAACACAACGCGAGACCTCGCAGACGTCCGCGCCGAGGCAATCGGCGCTCGTCGTGCACTCCGTGAACACGCACAGGTTGTCGACGCAGATGAAGCCGTCGCCGCACGTCGCGTCCGCTTGGCAACCACGCGGCTGGCAGACGCCGTCGAGGCAGCCATCGGGCGCGGGGCAGTCGTCGTCGAGCTGACACTGTGACTCGACGCAGAGCCCCGCCAAGCACACCGCACCCGCGCGGCAGTCTGCGGTCGCCTCGCAGGCCTGGGACTCGCACGAGAAGCGCTCGCACACGAACGGGAGCGGGCAGTCGGCCGAAGCCTCGCAGCTCGGGATGACACAGCCCCCATCGACGCAGCGTTGACCCGTCGCGCAGTCCAGGTCGGCCGCGCACGCGCGCTGCTGGCATCGCCCTGCCGCGCACGTCTCGTTCGCCGCGCAGTCATCATCGGCCGCGCACTCGGCAGGACCGCAGCGCCCGAAGTCGCAGAGGCCGCCGCCACAGTCCGCATCGACCTCGCACGCCCGCGCCGCGCAGCGACCCTCGGTGCAAGCCTCATACGCCGCGCAGTCCGCGTCGGCCACGCAGAGCGGCGGCAAGCAAGTGCCGTTGAAGCAGAACGTGCCGTCCGCGCAGTCCGCGGTGACCGCGCACGCGGCCAATTCGGGGCACGCGCCCTCGGTGATCGTCAGGGTGAACGCGCCGAAGTCCTGCGCGTCATAGCCATCGACAAAGAGGAAACGGGCTGCGTCGCTGGCGTCGAGCTGCACGCGCGAGCTGTACTCGCCGGCGACCAGATCGTCGGCGCACGCGACCTCGGAGGTCGCGTCATCGCAGACCGTGCGAACACGGAGGACTGTGTCGAAGCGCGTGCCGAACGTAGACGCGCAGACCGTGCCCAGCGCCGACGAGACGGCGAACGCGACCTCGCGGCCTCCGCTGGTCCCACAAGTGCCTTCGATCAAGCTCGAGCCTTGGCTCGTGTTGCCTTGGTAGACGCCCACGGCGTCGATCGGCGTCGGCGCGGCGCAGGCGTTCGGGCCTACGTCCGCGCGGCAGATACCGTCGAAGCAGACCTCGCCGACGAAGCAGTCCACGTCGTCCGCGCAGACGGCGTCGACGCACAGCGACGCCTCGCAGCGGTACCCCGCGGAGCAGTCCGCGTTCTCGATGCACTGAGGCGCAACGCAGGCGCCGCCGCTGCAAACGAGCCCGGGGCTGCAGTCGGCGTCGACCTCACAGCCCAAGGGCGGCTCAGCGCAGGGGCCCGCGGCCACGTTCAGCGTGAACGCGTCCCGGCTGCCCGAGAAGAAGCTGTCGACCAACACGAACACGCCCGCGTCAGGCCCGACGTTCGCAGACAAGCGCGAGAGCGGCGCGAGCGCGACGCCATCGTCGTTGCAGGCGAGCTCGGTCGAAGCGTCGCCGCACACGCTTCGGGTGTGGAGCACGCTGTCGAAGTCCACGCCCGACGTCGTCAGGCAGACCTCACCGAGGCCAGCGGCGAGCTCGAAGGCAACCTCGCCCCCCGAACCACCGCAGGTGCCGGTGTAGAGGGCGCCGGCCCCGTCCGTCGAGCCGGCGTAGTCCCCGGGCGCGTCGATGCGAATGGGTGAGGCGCAGGCGTCGACGACGACGCCTCCGACGCACGCCCCCTCGATGCAGACCTCGCCTGCGAGACACTCGCTGTCATCGACGCAGGAGAACTGCAGGTCGATGCACGTGCCCGCGTCACACACCTGGTTCGGCGCGCAGTCGGCGTCCACGCGACACTCGCCCGGCGCGGCGCCACACGCGCCCGCGGTCACGGTCAGAGTATAGGGCCCGAAGCTGCCCGCATCGTAGCCATCGACAACGACGAAGGCGCCGTCGACCGGAACGTCGACTTGAATCTCGCTCTGGACGCCCTCGCCGGAGTCGTCGTTGCAGACCTGCTCGGAGAGTGGGTCGCCGCAGCGCGTCCGGGCGAAGAGCACCGTGTCGAAGCCTGAGCCGAAGGTTGAGACGCACACCGTCCCCAGCGCGCCGTCGAGCGCGAAGACCGCCTCCGGGCCTTCGCCGCCCGCACACTCGGGCACGAGATCATTCGAGCCTTCAAAAGTCTCGCCCGCGTACACGCCCGGCGCCGCGATGGGCGTAGCGGCCTGACAGACCGCGGGCCCAGGCCCCGCGACGCAGACGCCGTCTGTGCAGACCTCACCGACGAGGCAATCCGCATCGATCTGGCACGTCGGGACGACACTGCCGCCGAGGCTCCCGCCCGCATTGCCGCCCGTATCACCGCCGGTCGCGCCGCCGGTGGTGCCCCCGGTCGTGCCGCCGGTGCTGCCCCCCGTCGCGCCGCCGGTGCTGCCCCCCGTCGCGCCGCCGGTGCTGCCGCCCGTCGCGCCACCGGTGCTGCCCCCCGTCGCGCCGCCGGTGCTGCCCCCCGTCGCGCCACCGGTGCTGCCCCCCGTCGCGCCACCCGTCGTGCCGCCCGCGCCGCTGTCGGGATCGCCCACGTCGCGCTCTTCAGCGCCGCCCGAGCCACCTCCACCGACTTGGCCGCCGCCGCCACCGCCACCGCCGTCGCATGCAGCCACGACGGCGGCGATGAGGCAGAGCCTCATGACCGTTTCCGCTTCACGCCTCATTCATCGATCCCTTCGTCTTGGTTTCACGCAGTCGTCAGAAATCTCCAACGCCTGATTTTTGCGCGCACAGACGCAGCGTCACAACCTAGAAAAACCCCGATTCGCTAAAGTGTGCGCATGGCAAACCCGCTGCTCCGAGGCTGGTGCTGGCTCACCGAGAGCTGGCACGCGATCAACGCGACGCGCGACCCGACCGCCCAGGCCGGTCGGTTTGAGCTCGGCTTGGCCGTCGTCGCGTGTCTGGGCCTCATGACGCCGCAGTTCTTGGGCAGCGAGCTCACGTTCGTCCAGACCGCGCTCGGGCTCGGGCTCGCGCCGGACTGGGAGGCTGTCCGCCTGCACCCTTGGGGCGCACTCGGCGCACTCTGGTTCTGGGTCGCCGCGTGTGTCGGGGGCTACTTCGTGCTCCCCGCGCTCTATCTCAAGGCGTGTGGCCGCGACCTCCTTGACTTCGGCCTACGGCCAGACGGACTGACAGCCCACTTGGGCATCTATGCCGTCCTCTGCGGCGTTGTCCTCATCGGAGTCGCCGGCGTCTCATATCTCCCTGATTTTCAACGCATTTACCCGTTCTACGACTTCGCAGACCGCTCGTGGCTCGACCTGCTCCTCTGGGAATTGGCCTACGCCGTCCAGTTCTTCGCGCTTGAGTTCTACTTCCGCGCGTTTCTGCTCGAGGGACTGCGCCGCACGATGGGGGCCGGCGCGATCCTCGTCATGCTGTTGCCCTACTGCATGCTTCACTTCCCGAAGACGGGCGTCGAGTCCGCCGCCTCGATCATCGCCGGGCTCGTTCTCGGGGTGATGGCGATGCAATGGCGCTCCATCTGGGGCGGCGTGCTCATTCACACCACAGTGGCCGTGTCGATGGACCTGGCAAGCCTGCTCCAGCAAGGGCGCCTGCCGCCCCCGACCTGGGCGCCTTAACGCGCCCGCGTCACCAGCCCTGCTTCGGGCCATTCGAGCCCCAGCGCTGCCGCCCGCGCCTCGCCCGCCAGATAGCACGACCCCGCGACCACACGTGCACCGTCCCCGGGGAGAAGGGGCGCGTCGATGGCTGCGCGCACAGACGCCGCGACCTCGACTTGCGTGTGCGCGGCGAGCGCGGAGACGCTCGCGCGGACGGCTTCGGCCGGCGCCCCTCGCGGGTGGTCGGGCGTGACGACCACGACCCGATTGACCCCCGGCAGGAGCGCGCTCAGAACGCCCGCATAGTCCTTGTCGTGCATGGCGCCAAAGACAAGCTCTATCGGTCCGAGCTCGCTCTCCTGAAGCCAGCGCGCCAAGGCCACACCACCCGCGACGTTGTGGGCGCAGTCCACCCACAGGCGCTCGCGCAGTTGCTCGCAGCGCCCTGGCCAGCGGACGCCCTGCAGCGCGGACGCGTCGACCCGCACGCCAAGTGCCTCGACGACCTGACAGGCGACCGCTGCATTTCGGGCTTGGTGGGCGCCGGCGAGCGGCAGCGTCCCCTCGACCGGTACGAAGTCCTCATCGCAGACGCGCAGCCGCGGCCGAAGCGGCGAATCCCAGCCTGCGACTGCGTCGCGCAGAGCCCGAAGACCCTCGCCCGTGGCGGCGGTCACCCCGACGCGTCCGGCACGAAAGATGGGGGCTTTCTCCGCCGCGATGCGCGCGTGCCCGCGCCCAAGCACGTCCTCGTGGTCGAGGTCGACCGTTACGACCACCGAGACCTCGGGGTCCGCCACGTTCGTCGCGTCGAGCCGACCGCCGAGGCCCACCTCCCAAACGACCACGTCGACGTCGGCCTCGTCGAAGGCAAGCGCCGCCATCGCCCACGCACACTCAAAGAACGTCGCGTCATAGCCGATACGCGCCGCCGCGTCGGTCACGCGGGCGTAGAGCTCGACGACCTGCGCCCGCGACACGTCCTCACCGGAGAGCCGAATTCGCTCGCAGAACGAGTTGAGGTGAGGCGACGTGAACAGCCCGACTTTGAGCCCCTGCGCCCGCAGGAGCGCTTCGGTAAACGCAGACGTGCTGCCCTTACCGTTCGTGCCGCCGATGAGAACGCAACGTCGCCGCGCCGCGGGGCGCCCGATCGCGCGGTCGAGCGCAGCAGGCCCGTCGAGGCCGTAGCGCTCTCCGAAGCGCACCCGCGCAAACAGCGACGCGAGCGCGGATGCATACGCCGTCTCGGCCTCAGACGAGGTCACTGAACTGGTGCCGTAGCTCGAGAAACTCCAAAAAGCGGTCGAGCCGCGTCGGGTCACCGAGCTCGATGTACTCGTCGCAGTGGTCGAGCACGATGCCCTTCTCAATGAAGCGCGACAGGACCAAGCCGAGCTGAACGGCGTCGATCCCGATGCGCTCGCCGAGCTCGGCGGTGCCGATCTCCAGCCGAAGCTGCCCCTGATGGCGCTTGCCGAGGGAACACGCGAAGCGCTTGAGCGCGTGGGCCACGCGGCTTGAGGGGTCACGATACAGGAGCAGCATCAGGTCCTGATTGGCCTCTTCAAGCCGGTGCGCGAGCCGACGAATCAAGCGAAGCGCGACGTCCCGGTGGTGGGCGATCAGGCCGTCGAAAGCATCTGGACCGACGACCATCAGCTCGGCGTCCTCGATGACCATCGCGGTCGCGCTACGGGTACGGTCATTCAGGATTGCCATCTCACCGAAGAACTCGCCCGCCGGCAGAGTCGTCATGGCCTTCTCGACGTCCCGCACGCGCTTGCTGATGCGCACGCGCCCCGAGACGATGACGTACATCTCCCGGCCCGGGTCGCCCTCCCGAAAGAGCACGGTCCCAGCAGCGAAAAAGCGGCGCGCGCCCGCGTCGACGCCTACCGGGCGCGCATCCGTCCGAGCGCCCACGCCTCTAACATCATCGCCGTTCGAATCGGCCATGGCTCCCCTCGCGACCTCAGCGCGCCCACGTCTCGCTCGAGCCGAACCAAGTCCGCCTCGACATCCACATCATAGTCGGGGTCCAGCAGAGACCATCGGCATTTCGCCGCCTCGAGTCGAGCCCGTGTGTCCCCGAACACCCTCGACGTGCCCCAGGCGATGCCCTCGAAGAGCGTGGGCATCGACCGACGCAGACCCAGCAGGTAGTAGCCGCCGTCCTCGGCGGGCCCAACGACCGCGTCGTGCTGAGCGAGCGCCCGGAACGCGTCGTCGACACGCGCCGGCGACAGTGCAGGGCTGTCGGTCCCGAGCACGACGACACGCCCCCCCGGTGACTCGGCCAAGCATGCGTCGAAGGCGCTCGCCAGGCGCGCTCCGAGGTCACCCTCTCCCTGCTCTCGCTGCACGACGCTCGAGTTGACCTGCGACCACAGCTCGTGCCTCAGGTCACCTGTCCGATAGAGGACAACGCGGCGTCCGACCTGCATGTGGGCATCGAGGACATCGAGGACGAAGGCGCCGTGCAGGGTCGCGGCGAGCTCGTCTCCCAGCGTCGCGGCCAGCCGCGTCTTCGCCCGGCCGGGCTCGGGCGCCCGCGCGAAGACCATCAGGACCTCGCTCGACCTCAAGTGACCCGCTCGCGGGCGATCGTCCACAGAATCTTCACGCCCGCCTTGACCGAGCCTCTGAGCGTGCCCGCAATCTTGCTCTGCCCCGCGCGTCGCCGCCGGTACGCCACCGGTACCTCGACGACGCGCAGACCAAGCCGCGCGGCCCTCGCCTGCATCTCGACGGTCCAGCCGAAGTCGGGGTCGCGCATGGAGAGCGCCTGCAAGGTCGACCATCGGACCGCGCGGAACGGGCCGAGGTCCGTAAACCGGACGCCCCAGAGCGCGCCGATCAGCGCCCCTGCGAGGGCGTTCCCGAAGCGCTGCACGGGCGTCAGCGCGCCCGCCTCGGCCCGACCCAGCGCCCGAGAGCCGACCACCAGTTCGGCCTCGCCACGCTCCAGCGGGGCAAGCAGGGCGGCCAGATCGTCGGGATCGTCCGAGCCATCGGCGTCCAAGAAGACCACGACGTCGGGCGGCGCCGCGGACAACGCCTCGAGCCCCTTGAGACACGCGCGCCCGTACCCGCGCTGCGGGCAGGAGACCACGCGAGCGCCGCCTGCGCGCGCGACCTCGGCCGTCGCGTCTGTGCTGCCGTTGTCCACGACCCATACATCGCGGAGTCCCCGGTCACGCAGCGACGCGAGCACGGTGGGCAGGCACTCGGCCTCATTCAACGCAGGCATCAGCGCGTCACACACCAGTTCGCTCATGGGCATCTTGTGCGCTGATAACCGCCCCATGCGCAAGCGGTACCCGGCCGTCTCATCGGTCCTTGCGTACACGGCTCACCCACCCGAAGATCACCGCGTGCAGACCACGACCACGCAGTTCGACGTCATCGTTGTCGGCCGACGCTTCGCCGGCCTGCTCACGGCAGCGCTGCTGGCGCGCGCCGAGCTACGCGTCGGTGTCATCGACTTCGACGCCCCCGAGCCCCCCACGACATCGCCGATCCTGGGCCTCCACAGCGCCTCGATTGTGCGTCGCGTCCTCGACGCCTGCGGGCTCTGGCTCGACGTGCGCGCCCGACTCTCGGCCCGCCCCTCCGCGGTGTCGGTGGCGCTCCCCGACCGCCGCTTTCGGCTCGAGCCAAATCTGGAGGCGCGGGGCCGCGAGCTCGGGCTCGGGTTCGCGGACGCGCGCGAGGAGATGCTTGCGCTCATGGAGCGCGTCGCCGGTTATGGGGGTGGCCTCGACGCGCTGCTCGCGTCGGACGTACCACTGCCGCCCTCGGGCTTTGCTGAGCGGCGTGCGGTCACCCGAGCGCTCCGCGAGGTCTCCGCGACGCAGCTCGTCGATGAGCCGCGCCGCTGGACGGAGCACCGCGCGCTGCGGGGCTTCGTCGGGGCTGCGCTCGCGGTCGCGGGCCGCGACGACGATCCCGACGGCCCGATGTCCCCCGGCGGCGTGCGCGCGGTCTGGCATGTGTGCCACGGTGTCTACGCAGCGCGAGACCCCGCCGCCCAGCCTGACCCGTGGGCGGCCATGGAGTCCGCCGCGGTCATTCGCTGTGCTGCCCATGGCGTCGTGGTCGAGGAGCGACGCCGGACGAGCGGCGCCGCGCTCGAGGGGGACCTGTTCGAGCTGCGCCTCGGGCGGGGGAGCCGCTGGCGCAGCGCTGCGCTCGTGGTGGACCTGGACGACCACCGACTTCAAGCGCTCTTTGGCCTTGAGGTCGACCCCGCGAACGAGGCCGCAGTGGCCCTCGAGGTCGACTCTCCGCGCCCGACCCGCCCACGGCCCTTTGCGGCGCCGCTCGGCTGGGTGCCGGGGCCCGGCTCCCGCGGGTATCTCGTGACCGAGGCGCCCGCGTACCGCGGCGACGCAGCGCTGCGCGTGAGCGCCACGGCGTCTATCGTCACTCAGCCGTGGCCGAGCGACCTGATCCCCTGTGAATGGCCGGGTCGCGAAGTGGCCGTGGCGCCGAGCCCGCCGGTCGGCGAACGCCCCCCACTGGGCTTGTTTCGGGCGCTCCCGCGCAAGGTCCCTGCGCGCGTCCTGCGGGTCGGCGCCTGGTCGGCCCCCGGCCTCGGGCTGGAGAGCCACGCGCTCACCGCTCATCAGGCCGCGCGTCGTGTCGAGCGCCAAGTCCGCGGCAGTTCCCTCCTCGGCTTCCTGCGCAGCCCTTGAGCGGGCGACGCATCGCCGCAGCAAACTTGCGCGTTCACCGAAACCTGCTAAGAAAGCGTAGGGTTACGCGACACGGTGGGGCATGACCAAGGGTGATTTGATCGACCTCGTCGCGGCGAAGGACGGCTTCAACGTCCGTAAGGCCGAGATCGTTGTCAATACGGTCTTCGACGTGATGAGCGAGGCGCTCGCGCACGGCGAGCGGGTCGAGATTCGCGGCTTCGGCTCGTTCGAGGTGCGCGAGTACGAGGCCTACAGGGGCCGTAACCCGAAGACCGGCGCGGAGGTCTTCGTCAAGGCGAAAAAGTCGCCCTTCTTCAAGACGGGCAAGGAACTGCGGCAGCGCGTGGACGCTTCGACCGCGCAGTTCACCGAAGCGACGGACAACGACGCCGACGATTGAGACGCGCCGTCGGATCCGGCGGCCGCCCGCGTTGACACGCGCTACCCCGGCGGGCACAACCGCAGGCGATGAACGACTTCGTCCACCTGCACCTGCACAGCCAGTACAGCGTCCTCGATGGCGCGATCCGCTTGGGCGACATGATGCCGCGCCTCAAGGAGTACGGCATGACGTCCGTGGCGGTCACCGACCACGGCAACATGTTCGGCGCCATCGACTTCTACAAGAAAGCGACCAAGGCGGGCATCAAGCCCATCTTGGGGGTCGAGGCATACGTCGCCGAGGGTGACCGGCGCGACAAGGTCCGCGGCGCGTACCACTTGATCCTGCTGGCGCGCAACGAGACGGGCTACGCCAACCTCCGCAAGCTCGTCAGCTACGCGTACCTTGAAGGCCACTACTACCACCCGCGCATGGACTTGGGGCTCCTCAAGGCCCACAGCGAGGGCCTGATCGCGCTCTCGGCGTGCCTCGGCGGCCAGATCGCGCAGGCGGTGATGAAGGGCCAAAACGACCGCGCCCGCGAGCTGGCGATCACGTACCGCGACACCTTCGAGCCGGGGATGTTCTTTCTTGAGGTGCAGCCGAACGGCCTCCCCGAGCAGCGCACCGTCAACACGGTCTATCGGCAGATCGGGCGCGAGCTGAACATTCCACTCTGCGCGACGAACGACTGCCACTACCTCGAGCAGAAAGACGCCCGCGCGCACGAGATCCTGATGTGCGTGCAGACGGGCAAGACCCTCGATGACCCGACGCGCGTGCGCCACGACACCGACGCCTACTGGCTGCGGCCGGGCAGCGAGATGTGGCGCCTGATGAAGGAGGACTTCGCGGACGCGCTCGAGAACACCGTGCGCATCGCGGAGATGTGCAACGTCAAGCTCCACCTCGACAGCCCGCAGCTCCCGACCTATCGGGTCCCCGAGGACCAGACGATCGACAGCTTCCTGCTCACGAAGGCGCAGGAGGGCCTCGAGGCGCGCTTCCGTGAGTTCGCCGCCATCGACAAGTCGATTGACCGCGCGCTTTACCAGCGGCGTTTGGACGACGAGCTGGGCGTCATCCAAAAGATGGGCTTCGCGGGCTACTTCCTGATCGTCCAGGACTTCATCAACTGGGCGAAGGACCAGGACATCCCCGTCGGCCCGGGCCGCGGCTCGGGCGCCGGTTCGCTCGCCGCCTATGCCCTGCGGATCACGGACCTAGACCCCCTGCCCTACGGCCTTCTGTTCGAGCGCTTCTTAAACCCCGAGCGCGTGTCCATGCCCGACTTCGACGTCGACTTCTGCATGAACCGACGCAATGAGGTCATCGACTACGTCACGCGCAAGTATGGCCGCGAGAACGTCGGTCAGATCGCGACCTTCGGCGCGCTCAAGGCGCGCGGCGTGATCAAGGACGTCGGCCGAGTGCTCGGCCTGACCTTCGCTGAGACGGACAAGATCTCAAAGCTCGTGCCCGAGGTGCTCAACATCGAGCTGGCCGACGCCATCAAGCAGGAGCCGCGGCTGCAGGCGATGTACGACGCCGAGCCGCGGATGCGCGAGCTCCTCGACATCGCGCTCGCGCTCGAGGGCCTGCACCGCAGCGTCGGCATGCACGCCGCCGGCATTGTGATCGGCGACAAGCCGCTGTGGGAGTACTGCCCAGTCTTCAAGGGCGCCAAAGACGAGATCGTGACCCAGTTCGCCAAGGACGAGGTCGAGGCGGCGGGCCTCGTCAAGTTCGACTTCCTCGGCCTGAAGACGCTCACCGTCGTCAAAGACGCTGTCCGCATGGTCAATCGCGGGCGCGCGGCGGGCGACCTGCTCGACCTCGACCGCATGGGCCTCTCAGACCTCGGGGTCTACGAGCTCATCAGCCGCGGGGACACCGAGGGCGTCTTTCAGCTCGAGTCGAGCGGCTTCCAGGAGCTGCTCAAGAAGCTCAAGCCCGACAAGTTCGAGGACATCGTCGCGGCGGTCGCCCTTTACCGTCCCGGTCCGCTCAACTCGGGCATGCTCGACGACTTCATCGACCGCAAGCACGGTCGACAGAAGATCGCATATCCGCACGACAGCCTGCGCCAGATCCTCGAGGAGACGTATGGCGTCATCGTCTACCAAGAGCAGGTCATGCAGATCGCGCAGGTCCTCGCCGGCTTTACGCTCGGCGGTGCAGACTTGCTGCGCCGCGCGATGGGCAAGAAGAAGGCGGACGTCATGGCGCAGCAGCGCGCCGTGTTCGTCGACGGCGCGGCGCAGACCAACAACGTACCGGCGGCACAGGCGGGCGAAATCTTCGACCTGATGGAGAAGTTCGCGGAGTACGGCTTCAACAAGTCGCACTCGGCAGCCTACGCCCTGATCACGTACCACACGGGCTACCTCAAGGCGCACCACCGCGTCGAGTTCATGGCGGCCGTGCTGTCGAACGACAAGGACAACAGCGAGAAGGTCTCGCGCGGCATCCGCACCGCCCGCAAGATGGGCATCGAGGTCCTGCCCCCGTCGGTCAACCGCTCGGTCGCCGACTTCGACGCGGTCGAAGGTGCGATCCTGTTCGGTATGGCGGGGATTCGCGGCGTCGGGGAGAACGCCGTCACCGCGATCACCGAGGCCCGCAACCAAGACGGCGCGTTCAAGGACCTCTTTGACTTCTGCGAGCGCGTCGACCTCAAGCGCGTGAACAAGAAGGTCATCGAGGCCTTGGTCAAGTCGGGCGCCTTCGACTTCTGCGGTGAGCCGCGCGCGCGCATGCTGGCGGCCATCGATATCGCCAGCGACCGGGCCCAGCAGGCGCAGAAGGACCGCTCCACCGGTCAGTCGAGCCTCTTCGACCTGTTCGCCGCGACCTCACCGAGCGCGGTCGAGCGCGGCATGCCCGTGGATCTGCAGCGCGTCACCGAGTGGCCGCAGCGCAAGCTCCTCGCGTTCGAGAAAGACTCACTTGGCTTCTACGTCAGCGGTCACCCGCTTGACCGCTTCGCCGACCAGATCGAGCAATACGCCACGGCGTACGTCGAGGACCTGCGCGGCATGGAAAACTATGCGCGCATGACGCTCTGCGGCATTCAAACCGCTTATAAGGCGCGCCCGCTCAAGAGCGGCGACGGCCGGATGGGCATCATCACCTTTGAGGACCAGACCGGCACGGTCGAGATCATCGCGATGGGTGAAGAGCTCAACCAGTACGAGCCCCTGTTGACGAGTGACGAGCCGCTCCTCATCCGAGGCACCTTGCGCGTCGAGCGCGAGGAAGAACGCGTGAACGTGAGCGTGCGCCTCGGCTTCGGGCGGCCGCGACGTGGCGAGCCAGAGTCCACGGATCCGCCGGTCGTCCTGTTGGCCGACGTCCGCACCGCCCGCGCGCGCGCGGTCGAGATTGGCCTGATGACCACCGCGGTCTCGGTCGACCGCATGACGGCCCTCGGCGCGCTCTTGCGAGAGCCGCGCCATGGCGGGCTCTGTGAGGCCTGGATCAAGCTCACGACGGCGGACGCCTGCGACGTGACGCTCAAGATGCCCGACGTGAAGGTCTCACCGAGCGAAGAGCTCTTTGACGAGCTTCGGCGGGTCTTTGCCGGCGAGGCCGACGTTCGCGTCCACTGAGGGCCGGTGCGAGGTCAGCGCACCCACTCGAGTGGGAGCCGCTCGCTCGGCCCGGCCGGCGCTTCACTCGGCGCGCGAGAGGCCACGATCGCGGCCGTGACGCCCCCCGCGACCACGACCGCGGCCCCGGTCCAGACCCACCAGTGGCCGTACCACGGGCTCGGTCCCTCGTCGTACCCCGGTGGCGCCGCGACGAGCGTCAGGTCGTAGGTGTAGACCTCGCCCGCGCTCAACTCGACGCTCTGCTTGTGGGTCAGCCAGCCGGGCGCGCGTACCTCGAGGGTCTTCGTCCCCGGGGGGACATCTCCCGAGAAGGGCACCGCGCCAATCGGCCGCTGGTCGAGGGCCACGACCGCGTCCGCGACGTTCGCGCGAACGTCGAGCCCCGCGCTCACCGCGAGCAGATCGACCTCGAGCACCCCCGCCTGACCCCGCTGTGCCTCGAAGGTGTCGAGATAAGGGACATGGCCCCGCTTGACCACTTTGACGATGTGCTTGCCCGGCTGAACGGTGACAGGCTTGAGCATGGGCACTGTCCCGACCTCTACGTCGTCGACCAAGACGCTCGCGCCGGTCGTCGTCGAGCGGACCAGGAGCGTGGCGCCTTTGGAGCGCGCCGCGTCCCGGGGCCGCTTCGATGCAGCCTCGACGCGCGTGGTCAAGGCGACCTGCGAAGCGACAAGCGCGATAAGGATGAGCAGCCACGAGCGCGTGGCGCGGACCGGCGTGAAGACCATCTCCACCAGTCTATGGACCGAGGCGGGCCGGGGTCAATGCGCCGGCGTTGCGTGGCCGCTGCCAGCGACACTAGGATGCGCGCGCTCGCATACCCGATCACATGAGGTCACCCGATGGGTAAGGTTCTCAAAGTCCTAATCGCGCTCGCAGCCCTCGCGCTCGCGGGCGCAGGCGCGTTCGTCGCCTTCTTCGACTTCGACGGCGCGATCAACGCGCAGAAGGACAAGTACCTCCCCGAGGTCGAGAAGATGCTGGGCCGCAAGGTCGCTGTTGGTCCGGTCAAGACGACGTTCCTGCCCGTCCTTGGCGCCGAGGTGAAGGACATCGTCGTTCAAGGGCCTGCGTCTGCACCTGCAGACGCGCTCCTCAAGCTGGGTGACGTCGTCTTTCAGGTCGATCTCTGGACAGCGCTCACCTCTCTCGGGACGAACGTACGCCTGAAGGCGCTCGTCGTTCGCGGGCTCCAGCTCAACGTCGTGCGTGAAGCGGACGGCAGCCTGTCGTTCGACGACGTCGTGAAGCGGCTCGCCGAGGGTCCCCCGCCCGAGGAGAAGCCCAAGCCGCTCGACCCCGAGGCACGCAAGTTCATCGAGAACCTGCAGCTCCAGCGGGTCGCCCTCGAGGACGCCCAGGTCCGATTCCTCGACAAGGCCACGGGGGGCGCGCCCGCCGAGACCCGGATCGACAAGATCCTCGTGGAGCTGAACGACGTCCTGCTCGCCAGCCCGTTCGACCTGCACGTCTCGGCCGCGATCGCCGCGAACGCGCCGAACTTCGACCTGAAGACGCGCATCGGGCCGCTCCCGATTGGCCAGGAGAACCCGCCTCCGCCCCAGGTCGCCTACATCAAGCTCAAGATGACCGACGTCAACTTGGCGAGCTTTGCGCCTTACGTCCCCGCCAACGCGCCCGTCGCGCTCGCGACTGCCCAAGTCTCCGCTGACCTTGAGGTGACCGACCCCCTCGCCAAGTCGGGCAAGATCACGTCGAAGGGCACCTTCTCGGTGAAGCAGATCGCGTTCGGCCTCAAGCAGCGAGGCGCGCCGTTCGACCTCACGCTGACGCCCAACTTTACGCTCGACCCGAAGTCGGGCGCGGTCGACCTCACAGGCTTCTCGGTCGCGCTCAACGACATGAAGTTCCTGGCCGGCGGCAAGGTCACTGGCCTCACGGAGGGCAAGCCGGCCTTCGACGCGCTGACGCTCAAGACGGAGAACGTCGACCTCGGCCGCGTCTTCGAGGCGCTGCCCGACGCCGCCGCAGGGCTCCCGAAGGGCGCGACGGTCAAAGGCCCGCTCGCCCTCGACGTAACGGCCACCGGCGACGCGACGAACCAGAAGGTCGCGCTCGCGCTCTCGCTCGACGGCGCGACGATCGAGCTGCCCGGCAAGTTCGAGAAGGGCCCGGGCACGCCCCTGAACACGCAGTTCGACGCGGAGATCGCCGCGCAGAGGGACCTCAAGCTCAACAGCTTCCACGTCGCGCTCGGGGACATCAACCTGCGGCTCGCGGGCAGCGTGAAGGACTTCGCCGCCCCGGTCATTGACCTGTCGGGTGGCACAGGCAAGTTCGATATCAACGGTCCGTCGCGGCTGTTGCCGGCGGTCAAGGCAGGCATGCCGCCCGATGTCACGGTCGCGGGCCAGGCGGAGATCGACCTCAAGGTCGCCGGCAACGCTCAGAACATCGACGCGCGCGTGCTCGTCGGCCTGAGCGGCGCCGATCTGGCCGTGCCCGGCCTCACAGTGCGGGGTTCAGGTCAGGTCGAGGTCACGGCGAAAGGCAGCCCGTCCGCCGACATCTCCGTCAACGCCAACCTGAGCCTCGCCGGGCTCGAGCTAAACACCGACGGCCTCAAGAAGGCCGCTGGGCAGCCCTTCGACGTCCGCGCAGGCCTGACGCGCGCGGGGAGTATCATCACGCTCTCGGACCTGCTCGTCCACCTCGGCCCCCTCAAGCTCACGGGCGCTGGCAGCGTGAACCAGGCCTCGAAGGTCGTCGACCTCAAGGCCGAGCTCGCCCGCTTCGACGTCGCCGCGCTCTCGGCGATGTTGCCCGCGCTGGCCAGCACCCCGATCTCGAAGGCACAGCTCGGTATGCAGGTCGCGGTCAGCGGCAATCCGGACGACCCAACGACCCTCAAGGCGGAGATGAAAGACTTCTACTTCGCGATGGCCGGCAGCTCCGTCGCGGGCGACCTCTCGGTCGAGAACCCAACAGCCCCCAAGATCCGCTTCGCGTTCACGTCGCCGCTGCTCGACCTTGACGCCATGTTCCCGCCCACCGGCGAGGAGGCCGCGGCGGACGAGGGCGCCGCGGGCGAGGTACCGGAGATCGTGAAGAAGCTCGACGTCGACGGGCGCATCGCGATCGCGCAGGGGCGCGCCGGCGGCTTCCCCTTTAGCCAGTTCGTTGCGCAGGTGACCATGCTCGGCGGCAAGCTCACGTTCAACGCGCTCGACTTCAACGCCTACCAAGGTACGTTCTCCGCCGCGCAGACCAGCGTAGACGTCGGCCATGCCCAGCCCCGCTTCGACCTCAAGACGACGCTCAAGGACGTCGACATCGCGCCGCTGCTCGCGGAACAAGCCGACATCAAGGGCGCGCTCAGCGGCCGCTTCTCGGGCGACTTCGCCGTCAAGGGCGAGGGGTCGATCTGGGACGATGTGGCCAAGAACCTGAGCGGCGCGATGGGCGCCTCGATCGTGGACGGCCGGCTCTACAAGCTCGATCTCAAGCGCGCGATTCTCACGCCGCTCGCCGCCAAGCTCCCGCTGATCAAGGCCCCAACCGGACCCGCGGGCATGGCGCTGCGCAACCTCGCCGGGCAGTTCGAGATCGCGGACGGCAAGGCGCGCCTCAAGCAGCCGATGAAGCTCGACACGCCGGATGGCCCAGTCACGCTTGACGGCTACATCGGCCTCGACAAGGCGCTGAACATGAAGGGCACCTTCGAGGTCACGCCCGCGATGGTCGCACAGGTCTCGGGGGGCAAGCTCAAGCTGGGCAAGAACGCGCCCGTAGGGCTCGTGCTCGGCGGCACGGTCGACGCCCCCGAGGTCAGCGGCGTCGAGGTCGGCGACCTCGTCGAGGCGCTGCTCCGGCAGTCCGCGGCGGGCCAGTTGATCGACGCCGCAAAGAACGCCGAAGCCTTGGCCCGCGAGAAGGCCGCCGAGGCCGAAGCGATGGCTCGGCAGAAGGTCGACGCCGCCAAGGCCGAGGCGCAGCGCCGCGTCGACGACGCCAAGAAGAAGGCCGACGAGGCCAAGAAGAAGGCGGAGGCCGAGGCCAAGAAGAAGGCGGACGCCGCCAAGAAGAAGGCCGAGGAAGAGGCCAAGAAGAAGGCCAAGAACGCCATCAAGGGCCTGTTCTAGGCTGCGCTGCGGCCGTTGACGCTCCGCGCGCGCGCGTGATACTTCGCCGGCCGTATTTCAGCCTGTGCGCGGAGGTCGGCCATGAAGCGGCGTATCGTTGGCTCCCTGTCTCTCGTGTTCGCGGCGACCTCGGTCGCACACGCGCAGGCCCCCGAGGCCCCTGCCGCTGAGCCGGTCGCGGCGCCTGCCGAGACGCAGCCGGAGGAGCCGCGCCAGGCAGAGGACGAGGCGAAGGCGGAGTCGACCGCTGCCGCTCCGGTCGAAGCTCCACCGGCTGCCACCGCGCCCTCCCCTGCGAGCGCAGCGCCGGTCGAGGACGACCTGCCCGCGTGGGCGCCCGCGTCCGCCCCCGCTCAGCCCGGCGTCGCCCCTGCGGCGCCCGCGCCGAGCTGGGACGCGACGACGAGCAGCACGCAGACCGTCACGTATCCATGGGTCGAGCACCATGGCTACATGCGCCTGCGCCTGCAGATGTTTCACAACTTCGACTTGGACACCTTCTACGCCAAGTATGACAACGCGTACTCGTCGCCCTATCTGCCGCCCCTGACGGAGACGAACGTGGGCGGCAGCGGCCATGTGGTCGAAGAGGACCCCGCCAACCCGCACACCTACAAGCGCGGCGCGGATACGCTCTCGATGGCGAACATGCGCGCGCGGTGGCAGCCGACTGTTCACATCGCCGAGACGATGCGCATCAAGGCGACCATCGACGGCCTGGACAACCTCGTCCTGGGGAGCACCCCCGACGGCGGCCTGTGGGGCCAGACCTACGAGCGCCCCGATGTCGCCCTGCCGACGTTCTCCGGCGGTCAGCGTCCGCCCGAGTCGGGCGTGAACGGCTGGCAGGACTCCGTGCGGGTGAAGAACCTGTGGGGCGAGTGGCGCACGCCGCTCGGCTTGCTGATCTTCGGACGCACGCCGAGCAACTGGGGCATGGGCATTCTGTCCAACAACGGCGAGTGCTTGGATTGCAACTTCGGCGACTCCGTCGACCGCGTGATGGGGGTCACGAAGCTCTTCGGCACCTACCTTGCGCTCGGCTGGGACTTCGTGAACGAGGGCCCCGTCGGCTACCCCGGCGCGCAGGACGCGCTCAACCAGCCACTTGGGCAAGCGTATGACCTCGACCAGCGGGACGACGTCAATGAGTACGTCATCGCCCTGTTCCGTCGCCCCGTGACAAAGGAAGAGAAGGACGCTCGCGACCGCGACCTCAATGAGGTCCGCAAGCCCGCCTTCGACTGGGGCGTCTACAACGTCATCCGGACTCAAGAGTTCGTTACGGACGTCGCGCGCCAGTTCGCGCCCTACACGGACGCTCGCCCCGAGGAGGGCTCCAACACCGTCCTGCGGGACATCAAGGCGTTCGCGTACATCCCCGACCTCTGGTTGAAGTTCGAGTACCGCCCGCAGCGCAACCACTTCTACCGCTTGCAGTTCGAGAGCGCCTTCGTGCTCGGCGTCATCAAGGAGCTGCCCCAGCGCTTCGACAAGCCCGCGCGCGACTGCCTAGACACCTCCGTCGTCGACATCGAAGACTGCGCTGCGTCCGACGTGATCAAGCCACGGCAGCGCGACATTCAGCAGTACGGCTACGCGCTTGAGTTCGACCACCGCATGGAGAAGCTCCAATGGGGCTTTCATCAGGGCCTCGCGTCGGGCGACACCACGGACGGCTTCGGCGTCATCGACCGCACGCCGATTGACCCGAACGACAACGCCGACCAGAAGATCACGAACTTCAAGTTCGACCGCGACTACACGATCGACCTGATCATGTTCCGCCAGCTCATCGGCGCCATTACGAACGCGGTCTACTTCAAGCCGTACATTCAGTACGACATCGTGCAGACCGACCGGGACGCCATCGGCTTCAAGCTCGCCTCGATCTACGCCTTCGCGCTCGAGTCGAACGCCACGCCCGGTGACGAGTCGCCGCTCGGCCTTGAGTTCGACGCCAGCTTCTACATCACCGAGCTCGACCGGTTCCGCTGGTCGCTCGACTACGGCCTCATGGTCCCGTTCGGCGCGTTCAACGTGAAGAGCTTCGACCAGAACGTCGGCGAGTATGTGCTGCGGGGTGAGCCGGGCGTCGCCCAGACACTCCAGATGTTCGTGGGGATGCAGTTCTGAGCGCGCCGCAGAAGACCTGGGGCGGCCGGTTCTCCGAGGCGACCGACGCCCTCGTCGAGCGCATGAACGCCTCGGTCGGTGTCGACGCGCGCCTGTGGCGCGAAGACATCGACGGTTCGCTCGCGCACAGCGAGATGCTCGCGGCGCAGGGCGTGATCAGCGGGACCGACCGGGACGCCATTCACGGCGGGCTGAACGCCGTCGCCGCGCGTATCGAGGCGGGCGACTTTGAGTGGTCGATCGGGCTCGAAGATGTCCACATGAACATCGAGTCGCGCCTGACCGAGGCGATCGGCGCCGCCGGGGGCCGGCTCCACACAGCCCGCTCGCGCAATGACCAAGTCGCGACGGACGTTCGCCTGTGGCTCGTGCGCCGCATCGACGCGCTTGTGGACGCCCTGCGCGCCCTGCAGACGGCCTTCGTCGACCTCGCGGAGCGCGACGGCCACGCCATCTTGCCCGGTTATACGCACCTGCAGCGGGCGCAGCCCATCCTGCTCGCGCACCACCTGCTCGCCTACTTCGAGATGCTCGACCGCGACATCGGTCGCCTGCGTGACTGTCGCGCCCGCGCCAACTGGTCACCGCTCGGCGCCGCCGCCCTCGCGGGCACGCCCTTCCCGCTTGACCGGCAGGCCACGGCGGCTCGCTTGGGCTTCAGCGGCCCCATGGCGAACAGCCTCGACGCCGTCGCCGACCGGGACTTCGCCGTTGAGTTCACCGCCGCCGCCGCCCTCGCGATGGTCCACCTGTCTCGCCTCGGTGAGGAGCTCGTGCTCTGGTCGAGCCAGGAGTTCGCGTTCGTCACGCTCGGGGACGCCTTCGCGACGGGCTCGAGCATCATGCCGCAGAAGAAAAACCCGGACATTCCGGAGCTTGTGCGCGGCAAGACCGGCCGAGTCTTCGGTGACCTTGTCGCGCTCCTGACCGTGCTCAAGGGCCTCCCCCTCGCCTACAACAAGGACCTGCAAGAGGACAAAGAGGCTCTGTTCGACGCTGCCGACACCCTGCTCGACTGCGTCACGGTCCTGACGCGGCTCTTGCCTGCCTGCACATTCAACATCGCCCGGATGCGACGCGCCTGCGACGACGGCTTCGTGACCGCAACGGACGTCGCCGACTACCTCGCCCGCAAGCAGGTCCCGTTTCGCGAGGCGCACCACATCACCGGGCGGCTCGTCGGGTGGTGCATCGCGGAGCAGCGGACGCTGCCGTCTCTTACACTCGACGAGTTCCGGCGCTTCTCGCCCGTGTTCGAGGGTGACGTGCTCAAGGCCGTCACGGTCGAGGCGAGCGTCGCGGCCCGCACGAGCGAGGGTGGCACCGCGCCCGAGCGGGTCCGCGCTGCCCTCGTCGCGGCGCGTGCGCGGCTCGACGAGGCCCGCTGAGGCACTCAGCGCTCTACTGGGCGTGCTGGGGTGGCCTTGCGGCCTGCGGCGCGCGGAGCGCCCCCGTGTCGGGTGAGGCGCCCGCCCCGGTCGTCCTGCACGCCACACAACAAGGCTGCTTCGTCTCGTCCGAGGCGCCCTTCGCGCTCTTCGTTGATCCGAGCAGCCTGACTGGACGACCCGTCACTGCAGGCGGCCCCGGCGAAATCGTCGCGGTGCCGGCGGCGCTCGCGGGCCGCCGCGTAGGCGTATGGCAGTCGCTGCCCGGCGGGGGACAGCGCGCGGGCACCTTCGATGTACCCGCCGCTTGCCTCACTTCGGCTGAGACGGTCCCTCGTCTTCAAAGACCGACTGCAGTTTCTCCCCGCTGAAGTCAAACTCAACGACCTGGTTGCGGCCAGCGAGGACCTTGAAGGTGCGCCGCTCGAGGCCAACGACCGGTCCCGTGGCCGCGGCCTTCTTGCGCACCGCAAGAGTGACCTCGGACCCAGTCACCGGCTGGTAGCTCGTCATCGCCACGGAGAGCGGCTTGAACGCGCCCGCTCCGCCAAGCTGATACTCTAGGACCCCGCGGACGCGGGCGCGCAGGCGGAGCTGACCGCCGGCGGTTGTCGTCGCCGTTGTGGTCGTCGTGCCGGTCGTCGTCGCCCCCTCGCTCGCCAGCGCGGCCACGTCTGCCTTGTCGCCGGCGCAGTTCGCGAACGTCACCGTCCACGCGCCGCCGCCGGTGAACGACAGCCGCGCGACCTCGACGGCCGTCGTCGCCGTCGTCGACCTGAGCGTCACGGGAAGCGCCTCGCCCGCCTTCTCGGGGGTCAGCGCCAAGGCCGCGGTCGCGCCGGGGGCGAGCTCAAGCGGCTGCGCGCCAAACGCGGTCAAGAGCGGCGTCGTACACTGGTTCGTTACGCTCGCCTGAACAGGCGGAGCGGACGTCGCCTTGCCCTTCTTGGTCTGCGGCGCGGCCGAGGCGGCGCCGATCATTGAGCACGTGGCGAGCAGAATTAGAGCGACGGGGCGCTTCATCGCGGGAGTCTCCATCTGGCGTGGTCTGCGCGAAGGACGCAGCAAGGAGCCCGGATATTTACGAAGCGCGCTCGGATTGTCGACGGCTCACCGCAGAAAGCGGTGCGGTCGATGTCGCGCGGTCGACAGCGCTGCTCTCAGTCCCGGCGCGGACCGCGCGGGAAGCGCGGCGTCGTCGGATCCGGCTCATCGCTGCCCTCGCTCCAGAAGTCGGCGCCTTGGGGCGCCTCCCCCGTTTGGCGGCCGGCGCGCTGCGCAGGGGGCACGGCCAGCTCGGCGGGGTCCCTCGCGACCGTGACGACCCGCGTCGGCGTGCGCACGGGCGCGAGCGCCGGCGGAGCCATGGACGGCCTCGGGCCACCGAAGACGGGCTGCGCGCCGGGGACCGGCATCGACGTCGCCCGCTCGACCAAGCGGCTGCGACGCGCCGGGCTGCCCATGCCGGTGGTCAGCGGCCCGAGCGCCGCAGGGGAAGCGGGGGTGGGCGTGGGCCCGGCCGCGAACATCGGCGCGCTGGGGAGCGCGACGCTCGGCGGGAGCGGGCGCGCCGGCGGGAGCGTGCCGACCGAGGGCTGGCTGGCGGCCGAGCTCTCAGTCCGCAGCGCGACCTCGTGCGCGACGTCTGCGCGCTCCACGGCAACATTGGGTGCCGTGTCGTGGTGCG